>ENA-ORCP01003443-ORCP01003443.1-human-gut-metagenome-genome-assembly--contig:-NODE-3443-length-11810-cov-3.630274_pt1 | contig 11810 bp, 8 predicted proteins | sample MGYA00242990_ERZ507991 | MGnify/ENA primary metagenome ERZ507991 (study PRJEB26167, sample SAMN06115496) | human gut metagenome | host: Homo sapiens | place: China:Henan | collected 2015-05-07 | study... | reverse complement strand
GTTCTTTATTTTCTCGTGCTGTTCACAATACTGTTTGTCAGTAAGGTTAGGACAGCCTGGGAAGGCACAGGGTCTTTCTCTGTTTTCCGTAAGGAAGGTTGGAGGCCTTGAAATCACATTCTCCGTCGAGTCCGAATACCTTTAAGAGTTCCATGGCTTTCTCATCCATCTCTTTTTCCACCTTGTAGTACCGCGGAAGGCGGAGGATTCCCTCAAGAGTGGAGTAGGTATAGTGGTTGTGAAGTCCTGCTTTTACGTTGTCGAGAACGGAGAGGTCCTTAAAAAGGCGGATGTTCTGGAACGTACGGGCGATACCGGCTTTGTTGATGTCGGTAGTGGACTTTCCTGTAAGGTTCTGGCCGTCTAAGAGGATCGTTCCTGTATCCGGCTTGTAAACACCTGTCAGAAGGTTGAAGATCGTGGTCTTTCCGGCACCGTTCGGTCCGATGAGACCGTAGAGCTGGCCTTTTTCAATGTTGATGGCAAAATTGTTGACAGCCTTTAAGCCTCCGAAGGAGATGCTTAATCCTTTTACATTTAACATGTCTGACATTTTAAGCTTCCTCCTTTCCGGAATGGGCAGCATGCTGCGGTTTTAAGCCGCCGAAGATCCGCTTGCGGAGCGTGATGAACTGCGGAGCGGAGTTGAAGAGCATCGCGAGGATCAGGACGATGGCGTAGATCAGCATACGGTAGTTGTTTAAACCTCTTAAAAGCTCCGGGAGCAGGTAGAGGATAACGGTTGAGATCACGGATCCACGGATGCTTCCGATTCCGCCGAGAACCACGTATACAAGGATCATGATGGACATGTTGTAGCCGAAGTTCTTCGGGAGAGCAGTAAGTGTCGTAAGGTTGTGGGCATAGAGAACGCCTGCAACGCCTGCCAGAGCAGCGGAGATGCTGAAGGCCAGCAGCTTGTATTTTGTGATGTTGATTCCGATGGACTCAGCGGCGATGCGGTTGTCACGGATGGACATGATCGCGCGGCCGGTTCTGGAATTTACAAGGTTCATGACGATGATCAGTGTGATCAGGACCAGAATGATGCCGATCGTGAAGGTAGCTGCCTGCGGGGTTCCTGTGATCCCCTGAGGTCCCTTGATGAGGACTTCGCCGCCATCCTTTAAGCCTAAGGACATGGAGTCCTTGAAGGAGATGTGGAAGCCGTCAGCGTCGCGTCCGAGGAATACGGCGTTTACAAGGTTCTTGATGATCTCGCCGAAGGCGAGCGTCACGATGGCGAGATAGTCACCGCGCAGACGCAGGACCGGAATACCGATCAGAATGCCGAAAACGGCAGCAACGGCAGCGCCGACAAAGATGGCGATCACAAGGCTTACGGTCGGATCGATCGCGCCCTTCATGCACTTGGAAAAGAGGGCGCCGGAGAAGGCACCGACACACATGAAGCCTGCGTGTCCGAGGCTCAGCTCACCGAGGATTCCGACGGTCAGGTTTAAGGAAACCGCCATGATCACGTAGATACAGAAAGGAACGAGGAGTCCCTTTAAAAGGCTGGATACATGTCCGGTGCCCATGAGCACTTCCATGATGATCCAGGCAGCAACGACCATGCCGAGCGTGATCATATTGTTGATAAAGAGTTTCTTTTTTGCTGTACTTTTCATGGGAATCACCTACACTTTCTCGTTCAGTTTTTTGCCCAGGATTCCGGTCGGACGCACTAAGAGGACGATGATCAGGACGGAGAATACGATCGCGTCGGAGAGCTGGGAAGAAATATATGCTTTTGACAGGATCTCAATGATTCCCAGAAGGATTCCACCGATCAACGCGCCGGGGATGGAACCGATTCCGCCGAATACGGCTGCCACGAAGGCCTTGATGCCTGGCATGGATCCTGTGTAAGGAGTCAGGGACGGATAGGCGGAGCAGAGTAAAACACCGGCCACGGCAGCGAGGGCGGAGCCGATCGCGAATGTGAGCGCAATAGTTCCGTTTACGTTTACCCCCATCAGGGTGGCGGCACCGCGGTCTTCCGATACGGCGAGCATGGCCTGGCCGGCCTTCGTCCTGTTGATAAAGGCGGTAAGTCCGATCATGATCACGATACAGGAAACGATCGTCACGAGAGTCTCACCGGTCACTGTGATGGCACCGTCCGCGAACTTCAGAGCCGGGATCGTCACGACAGAGGTGAAGGACTTTGTGTCGGCTCCGAATAAGAGGAGTGCGACATTCTGTAATAAGTAGCTGACGCCGATGGCCGTGATCAGGACGGACAGCGGAGAAGCGTCACGCAACGGTTTGTAGGCGACACGCTCAATGACGATACCGAGCACGGTACACACGATAACAGAAAGGAGAACGCTTAAGAAGACCGGCATTCCCATACTGTGTGTCGTGATAAAGACCACGTAGCTTCCGACCATGATGATATCGCCATGGGCGAAGTTTAACATTTTCGCGATTCCATAGACCATGGTGTATCCAAGCGCGATGATCGCGTAGACACTGCCAAGGCTGATTCCATTGATTAAGTAGTTGATAAAACCCGTCATAAATTTTACACCTCGGTATGTTTTCATTGGCTGTGGGCCAGTTTTTCGGGGAACGGTCTGGAAACATCACAACGCAGGGCCGTGAAAGAAACAAGAGGATTGCCGAAGCGACAATCCTCTTAACATGATGCCATTCTTAAATGATCGATTACATCGCCTGATATGCGCCGTCTACGACTTTGACAGCCTTCGGTGCCTTGTGCGGTTCGCCATCCTCTGTCCATGTCATGTCTTCACCGGTAAGACCATTGACTTTGATCTTTAACATAGCTTCTTTCATCTTATCGCAGGTATCGCTTACAGATGTCTCCGGTGTGATGTCAGCCTCTTCCATGGCAGCTTTGATCGCGTAGATCGCGTCATATGCGTCAGCAGCGAACTGGATCGGAGTCTCGCCATAGTTCTCTTTGTAAGAAGTTACGAATTTCTGGGTAAGCTCATCCTGAGCGTCAGCAGCAAACGGAGTTAAGAGCATTAAACCTTCTGCAAGCTTTGTATCAAAGTTCTCAACCTGAAGGATACCGTCCATACCGTCGCAGCCGAAGAATTTCGGAGCGAAGCCCATGGTGTCAGCCTGCTTGAGGATCAGGGATGCCTCTGTGTAGTAGATCGGAAGGAATACGAGGTCAGCGCCTGCGTCCTTTGCCTTCTGGAGCTGTGTGGAGAAGTCCTTGTTGGAATCTGCAGTGAATGCCTCGGCGTCCACGATCTCAAGACCCTGGTTTGCAGCCTCAGCAGCGAATTTCTCGTAGATACCGCTGGAGTATACATCGGAGCTGTCGTAGATCACTGCGATCTTTTCCGCAAGCTTGTTCTCAGCAATGTAAGTTGCGGATGCAGCACCCTGATCCGGATCGGAGAAGCATACACGGAACACGTTCGGGTTCTGCGCACACTCAACAGAGGAGCCGGACGGTGTGATCTGGAACATATTGTCAGCATTCGTCTTATCTGCAACAGCTACACACGGAGCGGAGGTTACTGTTCCCATGAGGACCTGCATGCCCCAGTCTTTTAATGTGTTGTAGGCATTGACGGATTTCTCGGCGTCGTGCTCGTCATCCTGGAAATTAAACTCGATCTGGTATCCGTTGATACCGCCGTCAGCGTTGATCTCATCAACAGCGATCTGTGCGCCGTTCTTAACTGCGAGACCATATACAGCAGCCGCGCCTGTGACCGGGCCGATACCGCCGATCTTGAATACTTTGTCGGAAGATGCTTCACTGGAAGCGCCAGCAGCGGCTGTTGTCGCGTCAGCTGCTGCAGCGGCAGTTGTCTCGGTTGTGGAAGATGAGCTTCCGCAAGCAGTTAAAGAAGCCGCCATTGCAAGTGCAAGGCTTAAACTTAAAACTCTTTTTTTCATAATTGATTCCTCCTCTGGAACTTGTTATCATGATAACCGTTCAACGCTCTGTCGAGTTGCAGTGAAGCGGTTAAAGATTATTTTGAATTATAGGGAGTTTGTTTCAAAATGTCAAGCAAATTTATTTTTTAACAAAAAAATGTTGCAGTTTGGTTCGGCAGCTCACGGACCGCAACGACCAGAGCCGGTGTGCCTTTGCGGAATGGCGGTTCGGATTGACAAAATGACTCACAGTGGATAAAATTTGACATATCAGGAGCCGGGAAGGGAAAACAACAGGCCCGGATCCACCCGAAAGGAGACGTGTTATGACGCTGACGCAGTTAAAGTATGTGATCACCATCGCGGATACCGGTTCCATGAATGAAGCGGCGAAGCTTCTTTTCATATCCCAGCCCAGCCTTTCGTTGGCGCTCAAGGAGCTGGAAAATGAGATCGGGACAGAGCTTTTTAAGAGAAGCAACCGCGGCGTTGTCCTGACACCGGAAGGACAGGAGTTCTTAGGCTACGCGAGGCAGGTAACGGAACAGTATAAGCTGATGGAATCCCGGTATATTGAGAAAAAGAACGTGAAGAAGAAATTCGGCGTTTCCATGCAGCATTACACCTTCGCGGTAAACGCGTTTATCGAGATGGTAAAGCAGTTTGGTATGGATGAGTACGAGTTTGCGGTCCGGGAGGAGAAGACCTACGAGGTCATTGAGGATGTGAAGACGTTCAGGAGTGAGATCGGGATCCTGTATTTGAACGATTTCAACCGGAAAGTGCTCACAAAGCTTTTCGATGAGTCGGATCTGGAATTCTGCCCGCTTATGGACTGCGGAATCTATGTATATCTCTGGAAAGGCCATCCGTTAGCGAACCAGAAGGAGATCACCATCGAGGAGCTTCAGGAGTATCCGTGTCTTTCCTTTGAACAGGGAAATTACAACTCCTTCTATTTTGCGGAGGAGGTGCTGAGCACTTACAGCTATAAACAGCTGATCAAGGCCAATGACCGGGCGACCTTGTTAAATCTGATGGTAGGCCTTAACGGATATACCCTCTGTTCCGGTATCCTCTGTGACAATTTAAACGGTTCCGATTACTGGGCGGTGAAATTAAAGTCCGACGAGGTCATGACTATCGGATACTTAAAGAGAAAAGGGATCGCCCTGAGCCCGTTGGGACAGAAGTATCTGGAGGAGATCCGGAAATTTGAAGGCATGTAGCATGCTGAATGGCAATAAGAAAAACCTATAACCAGACACATGGCGGATATATTGGACGATGGCGGATCGGACGTGATATGCTGATAAAGATCTGTCAGGGAGAGGATATGCGGACAGATCATAGGAAGAGAAATAGTTTAACCTCTGGTTATGGGAAAGTTAACTGCCGGTTATACGCTCTATTATAATAAGGAAGGAACTCGTTCAAATCATGCAGACGGACAGAAAAGAAGCGCTCCGATATCTGGGGCTTGGAAAACATGAACCGGATCCGGAGACGGAACGGCTTTTGGAGGAATGCATCCGGGAAGCAGAACGCGCAGCGGAGTTCAGACACCTCGTGCGGGAGTATCCGCTCTCTGTGGAAGAGGACGGAATCGTCGATGGCGGCTGCTTCCGGGTAAAGAGCGCAAACTTAAAAAAGAACCTGTCCGGCTGTGATTCCGTGCTTGTGATGGCGGTCACAGTGGGGGCGGAGGTAGACAGACTTCTCGCCCGGTACGGAAAGCTTTCTGTCGCGAAAGCAGTGGTCATGCAGGCCGCTGCTGCCGCAATGGTGGAGGCGTACTGCAATGAACTGAATGCCATGTGGAAAAAGGAGTATCTGGAAAAAGGGCTTTATCTGAGACCAAGATTTTCACCGGGTTACGGAGATTTTCCGCTATCGGCCCAGAAACAGATCCTTGACGGACTGGAGGCAGGAAAACGGATCGGGATCACACTGACAGAGGGTTATCTGATGATGCCGTCGAAGTCGGTGACGGCGGTGATCGGGGTGAGCCGGGCACCGGCAGCCTGTGTGATCGAGGGATGCGAGGCGTGCGGAAAGAAAGACTGCGCGTTCAGAAGATAAGTTGAAGAAGATAGGAGAGAGCCATGGGAATTCTGGAACTGATGAAGGAGAGACGAATTTATTTTGACGGAGGTATGGGAAGCCTTTTGCAGGCCCGGGGTCTGAAGCCCGGCGAACTTCCGGAGACATGGAATCTTTCCAGACCGGAGATCATCACGGAGATCCACAGGGAGTACCTCGATGCGGGATCTGACGTGGTGACGACGAATACCTTCGGCGCCAACCATTTTAAATTTAAAGCGGAGGATGGATATTCCGTAAAAGAGATCGTGACGGCGGCGGTTCGAAATGCAAAAAACGCCATCGCGGCGGCCGGACATGGTTACGCAGCTCTGGACATGGGACCGACGGGAAAACTCTTAAAGCCATACGGTGATCTGGAGTTTGAGGACGCCTATGAGGCATATAAAGAGGTAGTCCTCATCGGAAAAGCGGCTGGCGCGGATCTTGTGATCATCGAGACCATGGGCGACGGATATGAGCTTAAAGCAGCAGTCCTGGCGGCGAAGGAGAACAGTGATCTGCCGGTATTTGCGACCGTCACGCTGGATGAAAAGGGAAAAATGCTGACCGGGGGCAACGTGGAGTCTGTGACGGCACTCTTAGAGGGACTGGGAGCCGATGTGATCGGTTTAAACTGTGGTCTCGGGCCGATCCAGCTGCTGCCGTTTATGAGAGATATGGCGAAGGTGTCCTCCTCCCCGATCCTCGTCAACCCAAATGCGGGACTGCCGAGAAGCGAGGGTGGAAAGACCGTTTACGATATCGATGCCGATGAGTTTGCCACGGCGATGCAGGAGATGGCGAGAAACGGGGCGACGGTACTCGGCGGCTGCTGCGGAACGACACCGGAACACATCCTTAAGACAAAACTTGCCTGCGATGATATTCCTGTCTGTGAAATTACGGACAAAAACCGCACGGTGATCTCCTCCTACTCCCACGCGGTGACATTCGGCGGCAGACCGATCCTGATCGGGGAGCGGATCAACCCGACGGGAAAGCCGAAATTCAAGCAGGCGTTGAAGGATAAGGATCTGACCTATATTTTATCCATGGGTGTTGCCCAGCAGGAGAGCCGCGCCGATGTTCTGGATGTCAATGTGGGACTTCCGGGGATCGATGAACCTCAGATGATGGTGGATGTGGTAAAGGAACTTCAGGGTGTTCTGGATCTGCCTCTTCAGATCGACACCTCCGACCCGGTGGCCATGGAGCGGGCGCTCAGGATCTACAACGGAAAACCGCTGATCAACTCGGTAAACGGAAAGAAAGAGGTCATGGAGCAGATCTTCCCGCTGGTAAAGCATTATGGCGGTGTGGTGGTTGCTCTGGCTCTCGATGAGAACGGAATTCCGGAGACGGCGGACGGACGACTTGCTGTTGCGAGAAAGATATACGAGACAGCGGCATCCTACGGGATCCCGAAAAAGGATATTCTCGTGGACTGTCTCTGCATGGCGGTGAGCTCCGATAAGAACGGGGCGCTCACAACCCTGGAGACCGTGAGAAGAGTGCGGGATGAGCTTGGAGGAAAGACAGTCCTCGGTGTCTCCAACGTGTCCTTCGGACTTCCGATGCGTGAGAACATCAACTCTTCTTTCTTCCTTCTCGCAATGCAGAACGGACTTTCTGCGGGGATCGTGAATCCGAATCTGGAAGCCATGATGCAGGCCTATGACAGCTTCCTTGTGCTGTCAGCTCAGGATGAGAACTGCGCGGGATATGTGGGAATCTATGGTCCGAAGGAAGCGGAGAAGAAGAGACAGAAAGAGATCTTAAAGGCGGCGGCGGTGAACCAGGCAGCCGGGGTGAGTGGAGCGGCAGGCGCAGGAAACAGCAATGGAGCCGGAAATACGTCCGGCACAGGCACAGGAGCGGCAGATACCGGATCTGCGTTAAAAAAGAGCATTGTAAAGGGAATGTCTCAGGCGGCAGCCGATGCAGCGAAACTTGCCTTGAAGGACACGGATGCCTTAGAACTCATCAATACGGATATGATCCCGGCCCTCGACGAGGTAGGAAAAGGCTTTGAAGCCGGAACCGTGTTCCTCCCGCAGCTTTTGATGAGTGCGGAGGCGGCGAAGGCAGCGTTCGCCGTCGTGAAGGAGTCCATGGAGGCTAACGGAGAGGTTCAGGAGAAAAAGGGAAAAGTGATCCTCGCCACAGTTAAAGGCGATATTCACGATATCGGAAAGAATATCGTGAAGGTCCTTCTGGAGAACTACAGTTTTGACGTGATGGATCTCGGACGCGATGTGCCGCCAGAGACCATCGTGGAAGCGGCGGTGAAGGAGCACGTGCCGGTGGTGGGACTCAGTGCCCTCATGACGACAACGGTTCCGGCAATGGAGGACACCATCAAGGCGCTCCGGAAGGATGCACCATGGGTGAAGGTCATGGTTGGCGGTGCAGTCCTGACACAGGAGTATGCAGATGCCATCGGGGCGGATACCTATTGTAAGGACGCGATGGCATCAGTGAATTTCGCGACGAGCGTGATCGGGGAAGCGTAAAAGATAAGATGATATTTTCAACTGCCAGGTCTTTCATTGAAACCTGGCAGTTCGCTGTTCCTCCCCAATATGCCTGCCCATGACGTGTTCAGACCATAACCGAAAACAGCTCCTATTTCTTTCTGCACACAGGCAGGAGGTTTCTGGAGTGAAAATGCCGTACAATCCAGTGACAGTCGTGGGTTTTGTCGTTTTGAAATTCCAACTATCCGCAGGATCGGTTCCTGTTTATGTCATGCGTGGGCGATAACAAAAATATCAACAGAACTATGGATTTTTCTACCGCGATACGGTATAATGATAGTTACTGTATAAGTCTGTGTCTGCAATTGCCATGTTTTTGGTATGGCGCGGGGAAATGATGCAGACTGGCACGCTAAAAAAGGAGAAAATCAGATGAAAAAAATTCTGGATATCATCACGGATGAGATGAAAAAAGCTTTTGCGGCGAACGGTTACGATGAGAACTTTGCAAAAGTGACTCTGTCCAACCGCCCGGATCTCTGCGAATACCAGTGCAACGGCGCGATGGCAGCCGCAAAGACATATAAAAAGAAACCGATCGATATCGCGAACGGTGTAGTAGAACAGTTAAAAGACAGCGAAGTATTTGAAGAAGTGAATGCCGTTATGCCGGGATTCATCAACTTGAAATTAGATCCGGCTTTCCTTTCCGGCTACATGAACGGAATGAAGGGTGCAAAGAAGCTCGGAATGGATGAGGTCGAGAAGCCGGAGACGATCGTTATCGACTACGGCGGAGCAAACGTCGCAAAGCCGCTCCACGTCGGACATCTCCGTTCCGCGGTGATCGGTGAGGCGTTAAAGCGTATGGGACGATTTGTGGGCCACAAGGTCATCGGAGACGTTCATCTCGGTGACTGGGGACTCCAGATGGGCCTTAGCATTGAGGAATTAAAGGACAGAAAGCCGGAGCTTCCGTACTTTGACGAGAGCTTTACCGGAGAGTATCCGGAGGAAGCGCCGTTTACGATCTCTGAGCTTGAGGAGATCTACCCGGCAGCTAGCGGAAAATCCAAGGTTGACGAGGCATTCAAGGAGCGCGCCCAGGAGGCGACCTTCAAGCTTCAGAGCGGATACGCGCCGTACCGCGCGATCTGGAAGCATATCATGAATGTTTCCTTAAAAGATTTAAAGAGAAACTACGCAAACCTTGACGTGGATTTCGACCTGTGGAAAGGTGAGAGCGACGCGCAGCCGTATATCCCGGGCCTGATCAAGGACCTCCAGGATAAAGGACTTGCATATGAGAGCCAGGGTGCTCTCGTTGTTGATATCGCCGAGCCGACCGATACCAAGGAGTTTCCGCCGTGTATCGTAAGAAAATCCGATGGCGCGGCCCTCTACGCGACTTCCGACCTTGCGACCATCGTTGAGAGAGAAGAAGATTTCAAGCCGGATCACTATATCTACGTAGTGGACAAGCGTCAGGAACTCCACTTTACACAGGTCTTCCGTGTCGCAAAGAAGGCAGGGATCGTTCCGGCAGACCGGAAGATGGATTTTGTCGGGTTCGGTACCATGAACGGAAAAGACGGAAAACCGTTTAAGACGAGAGAAGGCGGCGTTATGCGTCTTGAGAACCTGATCGCGGATATCGACGAGGCGGCTTACAACCGTATTATGGAGAACCGCACTGTTTCTGAGGATGAGGCAAAGAGGACAGCAGAGATCGTAGGCCTCGCCGCCTTAAAATACGGTGATCTTTCAAACCAGGCCACAAAGGACTATGTCTTCGATATCGACAGATTTACTTCCTTCGAGGGAAATACAGGTCCGTATGTTCTCTACACGATCGCGAGGATCAACTCCATCTTAAAGAAATACAGCGATACCTGTGAAAATACAGAGAGCGGCGAGATCCTTCCATCGTCTGCTGAGCCGGAGAAGACCTTGATGCTCGCCCTTTCCCGGTACAGCGATGTGATGCTCACCTGCTTCGAGGAGCTTGCGCCGCATAAGATCTGCGCTTACATTTATGAACTCTCAAATGCGTTAAATCACTTCTATCACGAGACGAAGATCATCGCTGAGGAAGACAAGAAGAAACAGGCAGGTTACATCAGCCTTGTCACATTAACACGTGATGTGTTAATGACATGCATTAATGTTCTGGGATTCAGCGCACCGGAACGGATGTGATGAAACAGCCTGTCATGCGGCTATGCAGATGGGCAGGCTTGCCTGCACAGATGCATAGACATATGACGGGCCAAACTTCATGAGCAAGTAAGCCGACAGGCTGGATTGCGAATGAAGCTAGGATCGTGGGAGCACGTAGTGCGGAACGATCCGTTTCAGGGCTGGAAAGCAATAAAACAAACCGGGGGGACGGAATGATATGGAAGTAACGGAACTTACTGCCGAAGCCTTCTGGAAAGGCGAGACAGAGATCAGGGGAACCGTCATGGACGGGGAAGATGAATACCGTGTCCGTATCCTGCGCAAGGGTAGTCAGAATTTTGACTACTCTTGTTCGCATATCAGTAAAACGGGAAGAAATCTCGGCTTTTGCGGAGTATCCTGCACACAGGGACCCGACGGGATCCCCATGTGCCCGCATGCCCATGCCCTGCTTGCGGAATGGCTCCGGAGAGAGAGCAGGGAGTCGAAACATCCGGTTTCCACATCCCAGAAAGTCCGGTTTATGGTCCGGGAGTACACGAACCGCGAGGTGAGCCGGATCATGGGGGCCTCCGAGGAGGGACATTACCGTCTGATCCCTATCGTTACGATCTCAAGAGACCAGGTGCGGGTCCGCTTCACGGTGGGCCGTGAAAAACAGTACCCGGTGAAGGATCTGACAGCCTTTGCGAAGGCGATGGAAACCATGAGCCTTGTCCAGTACGGAAAAGGGCTGGCGTTCCATCACAGTCTTCAGGCTTTTGATGAGGAGAGCCGGGCGTTGGCGCTTCTCATCATGGAACGTGTCGGCTTTTTTAGGGAACAGTACCGCGGAAACGGCCGGTTTTCCATGGAAGCAGAGCCGGCGTTAAAAGAACTGATCCTGGGAAAAGCCGGACGAGAGCGGTTCCTTGCCATCATGGACGGTCAGACCATCGAGTGTGAGGATTACCGGAAAAAAAAGAGAATGCTGACGGTAAAACGGGAAAATCCTACATTTACCGCTGTTGTAAAGAAAGAGGGACGGGACGGGATCAAGGTCACTGTTGACAAGGACATTATGGCCTTTTCCGGCGAAAAGTCCTTATTTATCGCGGACCAGGAATCGATCTGCCGCTGCGGAGAAAGACGTACCTCGGCTGTCGAACTGTTTTTGCTAATTCCGAATTTTGCTCTTGCACGTAGATCATTCGT
>ENA-ORCP01003440-ORCP01003440.1-human-gut-metagenome-genome-assembly--contig:-NODE-3440-length-11819-cov-47.144268_pt1 | contig 11819 bp, 7 predicted proteins | sample MGYA00242990_ERZ507991 | MGnify/ENA primary metagenome ERZ507991 (study PRJEB26167, sample SAMN06115496) | human gut metagenome | host: Homo sapiens | place: China:Henan | collected 2015-05-07... | reverse complement strand
AAAGAAGCAGCTCATGGACCAAGAACTATTCAACCCACAATCTTCTTCTGTAAGTTCCTCCCGAATCATTTACACCCCATCAACCTTTGCCCGGACATCGTTGCTCCATCTGCAGGAGGTCGGCTCTTTGCAGGCTGTTCACCCGCATATATCTCAGAGAGAGAATCTGGTGTCGTTTCTTTGCTTTATCGTTCTGTCTGGCGAAGGTAAACTTTCCTACGAGGGGCAGACCTATCAATTGCGCACAGGCGATTGTGTGTTCATAGACTGCCGAAAAGCGTACAGTCATTCGACTTCCGATAATCTCTGGTCGCTTCAGTGGTGTCACTTCTATGCACCATCCCTTCCGGCTGTGTATGAGAAGTATAAAGAGCGTGGAGGTCGTCCTGTGTTCCATCCAGATGATCTAACTCCATTTACATCACTCCTGACAGACCTTTATAACTTAGCTTCCTCATCCGATTACATCCGGGATATGCGGATCAATGAGAAGCTGGGGACGCTGTTGACGCTCCTGATGGAACAGTCTTGGCATCCAGAGAGTGCGACAATAAGCCGGAAGAGAATGGAACTGGCAGCTGTAAAGGAGTATCTGGAGGAACATTATACGGAGAAAATTATGCTGGAAGAGTTGGCAGAAAAGTTCTTTATTAACAAGTTCTATCTGTCCAAAATCTTCAAGGAGACTTACGGAACAACGGTCAATAACTATCTGATCTCAAAGCGGATCACCAAAGCCAAGCAGCTGCTTCGCTTCACAGATATGACTGTGGATGAAGTTGGCGCTGCGGTCGGCATGGGAGATGCAAACTACTTCAGCCGGATGTTCCGCAAAGTAGAAGGAAGCAGTCCAAGGGAATATCGGAAACAGTGGTGACATGGAGGCACAGCGAGAAATCGCTGTGCTTTTTTTGAAAAAGGAAAGACACAGAAACCGGCCGGATGGCTGGAAATTCTGAGAAAAGAGGAGAGAAAAAATATGAAGAGCTTGTATTCAATGTTTTTATCCCAGGCCTATCAGGATTGCTGGGATGATTACAACCGTTCCGTGAAACTGAAAAACTTCCCCAGATGGGATTATGTGATCCTGACGGCATCCAATGACCAGCAGGCAGAGGGATTCCGCAGGCAGATCGAAGAGCGGAAGGAGTATCTTCCGGCAGGGACAAGGTTTGCAGCGATCCCGGATCGGGGTGGCGAGCGTGTGGGTTCCGGCGGTGCGACGCTGGAGGTGTTAAAGTATCTCCATGAGCAGGAGGGAGACTTCCGGAAGCTGCGCGTTCTGGTCATCCATTCCGGTGGTGACAGCAAGCGTGTGCCGCAGTATTCCGCACTGGGGAAACTGTTCTCGCCGGTACCACACCAGCTGCCGGATGGACGCAGCTCTACGCTTTTCGATGAATTCATGATCTGCATGAGTTCCATGCCATCTCGTATCCGTGAGGGGATGGTGCTGCTGTCCGGGGATGTGCTGCTTCTGTTTAATCCGCTGCAGATCGACTATAACAATGTCGGTGCGGCGGCGATCTCCTTTAAGGAGCGCGTGGAAGTCGGAAAGAACCATGGTGTGTATGTGAACGGGGAAGACGGCAATGTGAAATGCTGTCTCCAGAAGAAGTCAGAGGAGGAACTGCGAAAGGCCGGTGCGGTGAATGAGGCAGGCTGTGTGGACATTGACACCGGTGCGCTGATCTTCAGCACTGCCATGATGGATTCGCTGTATTCCCTGATCGGGACAGAGGAAGGGTATGACCGGTATGTCAACGGGACGGTGCGTCTGTCCCTGTATGCGGATTTTCTCTATCCGTTAGCGGAAGATTCTACGCTGGAGCAGTTTTATCTGGAAAAGCCGGAAGGGGAATTCTGTGAGGAACTGACAGAAGCGAGGAAACAGGTATGGAAGGTGCTTCGTCCTTACCGGATGAAGCTGCTGCGTCTGGCCCCGGCGAAGTTCATCCACTTTGGCACGACAAGGGAGATTCTTGCACTGATGTGCGGCGGCGTGGAGGAGTATGCCAGCCTTGGCTGGAGCAGCCGTGTGGCAAGCAGCATCAGCGGCAGCACAGCCGGGTATAACAGCGTGCTGAGCAGCCGTGCCTCTATTGGGGAGGACTGCTATCTGGAGGTATCCTATGTCCACAGCCGTGCAAAGGTGGGGAAAAACTGTGTCCTTTCCTTTGTGGACATCCACGATGAGGTGATCCCGGACGGGGTGGTTCTGCATGGGCTGAAACAGCGTGACGGGAAGTTCGTCGTGCGCATCTTTGGCGTGCAGGATAATCCGAAGGAGAACCGGCTGTTTGGCAGGAATCTGGATGAGGTGGCAGAAAAGCTCGGTACGGATCTCTGGGATGGCAAAAACCATACCCTCTGGACGGCAGAGCTTTATCCGGAGAAGGACACCGTGAGGGAAGCGGTAGCAGCGGCGCTGAACCTGTATGCGCTTGTGACCGGGGAAGGCAGGCTGGGGGACTGGAAAGAGAGTCCGCGCAAGTCGCTGTGTTCCGGCTTCAATGCGGCTGACCCGGATGCCATCATCGCATGGAATCGCCGCATGGCAGACCTTGTGATGATGGATGAACTGGCAAAAGCAATCCGCGGACAGGTACCGGCACAGACGCTTCCGAAGCGTAAGGCACTGACGAAGATTCAGAGACACTGGCTGGAAAAACGCCTTGCAAGGGCAGATTTCAGTGAGAAGCTCCGCCTGCATTATTATCTTGGTGTGGTGCTGGAGGATGAGAACGAGGTACAGAAGTGCTTTGGGACCATCCAGTCGGAAGTGCTGGAGGCTACGGTGCGCAGTCTCAGCTATAATGAGAAGGCACACATCGTGAAAGATACCCATACCGTGGAACTGCCGCTGCGTGTGAACTGGGGCGGCGGATGGAGCGATACCCCTCCGTACTGCAATGAGCATGGTGGTACGGTGCTGAATGCGGCGATCCTGCTGAACAGTGAGAAGCCGGTGGTGGTGAAGCTGGAACGCATGGATGAGCTGAAGGTGGTCTTTGACAGCCGTGACATGGATGTACACGGGGAGTTTGAGGAGATCGGTGAGTTACAGCGCACCGGAGATCCGTTTGATCCCTTTGCCCTGCAGAAGGCATGTCTGCTTGCCTGCGGCATCATCCCGATGGAAGGACACAGCCTGGAAGAGGTGCTGGAGCGTCTGGGCGGCGGCTTTGTGATGCATTCGGAAGTGACAAACGTACCGAAGGGTTCCGGCCTTGGAACCTCATCGATCCTTTCCGCTGCCTGTGTGAAGGCGGTGTTTGAGTTCATGGGGATCGGATATACAGAGGAAGATCTGTATTCCCATGTACTGGCCATGGAGCAGATCATGTCCACCGGAGGCGGCTGGCAGGATCAGGTGGGCGGCGTTACACCGGGGCTGAAGTACATCACTTCCATGCCGGGAATCGACCAGAAGCTGAAGGTAGTACATGTGGAAATCCCGGAGGAAGCAAGGAAGGAACTGGACGAGCGTTTCTGCCTGATCTATACCGGTCAGCGCAGGCTGGCAAGAAACCTGCTCCGTGACGTGATTGGACGGTATGCCGGCAATGAGCCGGACAGTGTGTTCGCACTGGAGGAGATCCAGAAGGTGGCGGCGCTGATGCGGTTTGAACTGGAGCGCGGCAACGTGGACGGGTTTGCGAAGCTGCTGGATTACCACTGGGAGCTGAGTAAGAAGGTGGATGCCGGAAGCAGCAACACGTTGATCGAGCAAATCTTCAGCAGCATTGAGGAGCTGATTGATGGCCGGCTGGTCTGCGGCGCAGGCGGCGGTGGATTTTTGCAGGTCGTGCTGAAGAAAGGCGTGACGAAGAAGCAGGTGGCAGAGCGTCTGCATGAGGTGTTTATGGATAGCCTTGTGGATGTGGCGGACTGTAAGCTGTTGTGGGAATAAGAGATATATTGTGTGTTCGAGACATGTTATACTATTTCCAAATTCACCTGCACCATCTGCTCACGCCTTTTTCCTTCTGGCGTCCGGTCGTTCCACTTAGCGTAGCGCTGCTACGCTGCGTTCCACTCCCGTTAGCCAGAAAGAAAAATTCGCTTCGCATCTTGGCGCATTCTCATTTGGAAATAGTATTATGGGACAGGTCGAGACTTTCACAAAACTGCATGGATACAGTTGCGTATATTTCGCAGGCACTAAAAAAACAATATTATGCTAATAAAGCACTACTTTACCACTTAAGAGAATGTGCCTTAATTTATAAAATACAAGTGTGCGACAAAATGAAGCACAATCCATCAAACGTCAGAGAGGAATAAAATACATGAAAAAGGCACTTATCACGGGTATCACTGGGCAGGATGGTTCCTATCTGGCAGAGTTTCTGCTGGAGAAGGGCTATGAAGTCCACGGCATCGTCCGCCGTGCTTCCATCTCCAACACGGCTCGTATCGACCATCTGATTGAGAAGAACGCGATTACCCTGCACGACGGAGACCTGACCGATTCTTCTGGTCTGATCCGTTTGGTGGGCGAAATCAAACCCGATGAAATCTACAATCTGGCTGCGCAGAGCCATGTCCAGGTTTCCTTCGATGCGCCTGAATATTCCGGCGATGTAGACGCGCTGGGCGTTCTGCGTGTGCTGGAGGCTGTCCGCGTCTGCGGGCTGACGAAGACCTGCAAGGTGTATCAGGCTTCTACCTCTGAGCTGTACGGCAAAGTCGAGGAGATTCCCCAGCGTGAGACCACCCCGTTCCATCCCTACTCTCCGTACGCTGTCGCAAAGCAGTATGGTTTCTGGATGGTCAAGGAGTACCGCGATGCGTACGGCATGTTTGCCGTCAACGGCATCCTGTTCAACCATGAGTCTGAGCGCCGCGGCGAGAACTTCGTTACCCGTAAGATCACGCTGGCAGCTGGTCGTATCGCCGAGGGTCTGCAGGATCATCTGGAGCTGGGCAACATGGATTCTCTGCGTGACTGGGGCTACGCGAAGGACTACGTTGAGTGCATGTGGCTGATTATGCAGCAGGATAAGCCGGAAGACTTCGTTATTGCTACCGGTGTGCAGCACACTGTCCGTGACTTTACCGAGAAGGCTTTCGCAGCCAATGGCATCACCATCCGCTGGAAGGGTACCGGCATCGACGAGAAGGGGTATGATGCAGCGACTGGCAAGATGCTGGTCTGCGTGAATCCGCAGTGGTTCCGTCCCACCGATGTGGACAACCTGTGGGGTGACCCCACCAAGGCAAAGACCGTGCTGGGCTGGAATCCGCAGTCCACTACTTACGAGCAGCTGGTGGAAATCATGGCCAAGCACGACCGTGAGCGTGCAAAGCGCGAAAAGGTGCTGAAGGCAGTTCTGTAATTTGGAAAGAAGGCAATTCTGTTATGATGGAAAAGAATGCGAAGATTTATGTTGCAGGTCATCGTGGCATGGTGGGTTCTGCAATCGTCCGTGAACTGCAGCGTCAGGGTTACACCAATATCATCACCCGTACGCACAAGGAGCTGGATCTGACCCGTCAGGATGCCGTGGAAGCGTTCTTTGCACAGGAGAAGCCGGAGTATGTGTTCCTTGCTGCTGCCAAGGTCGGCGGCATCGTGGCAAATCAGGAAGCGCTGGCTGATTTTATGTATGATAATATGACGCTGGAGATGAACGTCATCCACGCTGCATGGAAGAATGGCTGCAAGAAGCTGGAGTTCCTCGGCTCCTCCTGCATCTATCCCCGCATGGCGCCTCAGCCCATGAAGGAAAGCTGCCTGTTGACCAGTGAGCTGGAAAAGACCAACGAGGCTTATGCGCTGGCGAAGATCTCCGGCTTGAAGTACTGCGAGTTCCTGAACCGCCAGTACGGTACCGACTACATCAGCGTCATGCCCACCAACCTCTATGGCCCCAACGACAACTATCACCCCACCCACAGCCATGTGGTCCCGGCACTGATCCGCCGCTTCCACGAGGCAAAGGTCAACGGTGTAGAGAGCGTTACCTGCTGGGGCGATGGCTCTCCGCTGCGTGAGTTCCTGTATGTGGATGATTTGGCAAACCTGTGTGTTTTCCTGATGAACAACTACTCCGGCAACGAAACCGTCAATGCCGGTACCGGCAAGGAGCTGACCATCAAGGAGCTGACCGAGCTGGTCGCCAAGGTCGTGGGCTACACCGGCGAGATCAAGTGGGATACCACCAAGCCCAACGGTACTCCCCGCAAGCTGCTGGATGTGTCTAAGGCTACCAATCTGGGCTGGACGTACAAGACGGAACTGGAAGACGGTCTGCGCCTGTCCTACGAGGACTTCCTGAACAACCCGATGCGTGCAGAGCGCTAAACGCAGAACAAAAATAAATAAGCGATTTGAAAAAAGGTCGTGTGTCCATGCAGGGCCACGGCCTTTTTTTGCAGATGACAGGAGGAAAATTATGAATCTGGTGTTATTGTCTGGAGGTTCCGGTCAGCGCCTATGGCCGCTTTCCAACGATATCCGTTCCAAGCAGTTCATCAAGATCTTCCATCGAGAAGACGGCGAGCTGGAATCCATGGTGCAGCGCGTTTACCGTCAGATCAAGGCAGTCGATACGGATGCAACGGTCACCATTGCCACCTCCAAGTCTCAGGTCTCGGCCATCCACAATCAGCTGGGTGAGAATGTTGGCATCAGCGTGGAACCTTGCCGCCGTGATACCTTCCCGGCCATCGCACTGGCAGCGGCTTACCTGAAGGACGTGCAGGGCGTCGGCGAGGAAGAATCCGTTGTCGTCTGCCCGGTAGACCCCTATGCGGAGAATGATTACTTTGAGACATTGAAAGCGCTGAGCGACCGTGCTGCCGCCAGCAGTGTAAATCTGGTTTTGATGGGCATTGAGCCGACCTATCCCAGCGAGAAATACGGCTATATCATCCCCATCGGTAAAGAGCAGGTCAGCAAGGTGTCCATGTTCAAGGAAAAGCCAACGCAGGAAGTGGCAAAGGACTACATTGCAAAGGGAGCGCTCTGGAACGGCGGCGTGTTTGCGTTCAAGCTGGGCTATGTGCTGAAACGCGCCCATGAGCTGATCGGTTTTGTGGACTATGAGGATCTGTTCAACAAATACGACACCTTGAACAAAATCAGTTTTGACTATGCCGTGGTGGAGCACGAGCCGGAGATCGAAGTCATGCGTTTCGCAGGAACTTGGAAAGATCTCGGCACATGGAACACCCTGACCGAAGCAATGGACAGCCAAGCAGTAGGTGAGGCAATGTTTAATGAGAAGTGCGAGAACGTCCATGTGGTCAATGAGCTGGATGTGCCTATCCTCTGCATGGGTCTGAAGGACGTGGTGATCTCTGCCAGCCCGGAGGGCATTCTGGTCGCGGATAAGGAGCAGTCCAGTTACATCAAGCCTTTCGTCAACACGCTCGACCACCGGGTCATGTTCGCTGAAAAATCGTGGGGCAGCTTTAAGGTCATCGACATCGACAAGGCTTCCATGACCATCAAAGTAACCCTGAATGCAGGCCACCAGATGAACTATCACAGCCACCAGTATCGGGACGAGGTATGGACGGTCATTGCTGGCGAGGGCAAGACCGTTGTGGACGGCATAGAGCAGAACGTGAAGGTAGGCGATGTGATCACCATGGCCGCAGGCTGTCGCCATACTGTTATTGCCAAAACAAAACTGAAGCTGATCGAAGTACAGCTGGGTGAAGCAATCGACGTCCACGACAAGCAGAAGTTTGCACTGGAAGATTGAGATACAACAGGAGACTGTTGGGAAGGATGCTTTCCCTGGATACATACATTCAACGACTAAATTGTGGAGTGTATATCATTTATGCATTAAAGAGCCGCTCATATAGCGATAGCAATCGGAAGAATTTTTCCAGCGCCTGATTTCCCTCTCCGCGTGATGGGCAGTCCACTTTGCGTGTGTTGATGTTTTTTCAACTTGCATACAGCCATCCGCTTCTCTATAATAATAGGTAACTGTGATCAAACGATCGCGGAAAGCGAAAAGGAGCGTTGGCTTATGAAGATTGTTTTGCTGGAATCACTTGCTGTCAGCGATGAAGTTCTCCAGAAATACACGCGCGATTTGGAGCAGAAAGGGCACACCTTCTGCGCGTATTCCCGCTGTGAGGATGAAGCAGCCCTTTGCGAACGCGCGAAGGATGCGGATATTCTCCTGCTGGCAAACATGCCGCTGAAGGGCAGCATCATCCGTCAATGCGCGCATCTGCAATTCATTGATGTGGCGTTCACAGGCGTGGATCATGTGGATTTGCAGGCTGCCGAGGAGATGCATGTGGCTGTCAGCAATGCATCCGGCTATTCCAATGAGTCCGTTGCGGAACTTGCGCTGGGCATGGCGATTGACTGCCTGCGCAACGTGGAGGCGGTCTCCGCACGCTGCCGTCAGCAGGGGACGAAGGAGGGGCTGGTCGGCCGTGAACTCGGCGGAAAAACGGTCGGCATCATCGGTTTCGGCAAAATTGGCAGGCGTGCGGCGGAATTGTTCCATGCCTTTGGCTGTCCGATGCTTGCATATGACAGCAATCCCATTGCGCAAATGCCGGATTATGTGCAGCAAACTTCGCTGGATGAACTGCTGCGCCATGCGGATGTTGTCTCCCTGCATTGCCCGCTTGTGGAAAGCACGCGCGGCCTGATGAATGCGGAACGTATCAGCATGATGAAGCACCGCGCAATCCTCATCAACACGTCGCGCGGCCCCGTTGTTGACTCGCAGGCGCTGGCCGATGCGCTGAACAGCGGACATCTTGCTGCGGCAGCGGCAGATGTGTTTGAAATGGAGCCGCCTATCCCGCAGGAACATCCGCTGCTGAACGCGAAGAACTGCCTGGTGACGCCGCACATTGCTTTTGCCAGCGAGGAATCCATGCTTCGGCGGGCTGAAATTGTTTTTGACAACCTCTATGCTTTCTTGCATGGCGAACAGAAAAACGTGATTTTGCCGCGCTGAGGAATCGCCCATGAAAATTTATGTGAATTGTAATCAGCCTTTCCCCGGTATGGGGACGAAGGCTTGCCCCTTTTCAACCATTCAGCAGGCGGCGGACGCTGCCATGCCGGGGGATGAAGTGTTGGTTGCTCCCGGCATTTATCGGGAGAATGTACATCCTCTGCGCGGCGGCAGCGAAGAAAACCGGATTATCTACCGCGCCGAAGTACCGGGGCAGAGTGTGATTACCGGGGCAGAAGTGCTGTCACAGTGGGAAGAATGCGGCTGCGGCATCTGGAAAACCGTTATCCCCAACGACGTACTGGGTGAGGATAATCCGTTTGCGGATTTGATTTCCGGCGACTGGTACTACGATGATGCCGCCGAGCCTGTACATCGGGCAGATATATATCTTGACAACCGATCCCTGCGCGAGGTTTTCACGCGGGAGGCGCTGCTTGCCGCTGAACCGTCGCCGTATGCGTGGGATACGGAATTCTCCCGCAATGTGTGGATGAGCGAACGCACAGACGGGCAAACAAACATTTATCTGCACCTGCTTTGTGGGGCGCCGGCTGGACATTTGCTGGAGTACAGCGCGCGCCGCCATTGCTGCTACCCCATGAAAACGGGTATCCATTCCATCACGCTCTCCGGCTTTGTTTTTTGCAAGGCAGCGCCGCAATGGGCACCGCCGACAGTCTATCAAGAGGGCATGGTTGGGCCGCACTGGGCAAAGGGATGGGTCATTGAGGACTGCGAACTGTATGAAAGCAAGTGCGTTGGCATTTCGCTTGGCAAATACCTTCAGCCCAATAACGAAAACAAGTGGCGCCGCTTCGGGCTGAAACATGGAACGCAGAATGAACGGGACGCCATCTGTCAGGCGCAGCTGGAAGGCTGGGATCGGGCGCATGTCGGCAGCCACGTTATCCGCCGCTGCAACATTCACGACTGTGGACAGGCGGGCATTGCCGGGCATCTTGGCTGCGTTTTCTCCGTGATTGAGGACAACCACATTCACCATATCAACAACAAGCAGGAGCTGAACGGCGCCGAAATTGGCGGCATTAAGCTGCACGCCGCCATTGACACCATCATTGCGCATAATCACATTCACCATTGTACACGCGGATTGTGGCTGGACTGGCAGGCGCAGGGAACGCGCGTGACGGGCAATACATTTCACCACAATCAGCCGCTGTGTGGGCGAAAAATCCGCACACAGCTGAGCTTTGGCGAAGACATTTTTGTTGAGGTCAGCCATGGCCCTACCCTGATTGACCACAACCTTCTGCTCAGCCCAATGGCAGGGCGCATCAGCACACAAGGGATTGCATTTGCGCAGAACTTGATTGCCGGTTCGTTCACCTTTGTCGGTGCGGGAACAAACAACGCGGGGCTTTCCCGCCCTGATTCCGTGCGCTACACGCCTTACCATGTGCCGCATCAGACGGCTGTGGCGGGCTTCATGTCCATTCTCCACGGCGATGCACAATTTTGGAATAACCTGTTCGTGCAACAGCCGATTTCTGAGGAATATACGGCCTACATCAACAGCATTGGCAAAAATCAGCTGTGCGAAATGAACCTCATCGTCGGTACGCTGCCCTATCAGGGCTTCCCGACAGAAAGCGAATACCTGTCACAATTTACACCAGAGCGCATTGCAGGCGACCGCAGCATTTACTATGGTCATCTACCCGTCAAGGCAGGCGGAAACGTCTATCTGAACGGCGCGCAGACGGCGGATTGTGATATTGGCAGTGTCACCGTGCCAGCCCCTGTGACTTTTGCAGTTACGGAAAACGGCTTGACAACAAACCTCTATGATTTTCTTCCAGCGGTGGATACGAAGTGCGTCTGCAGCGATGTGCTGGGCAGTGCCTTTGAGCCTGAGCAGCGCTATGAAGCGCCGGATGGATCACCGCTGACGCTTGATACGGATATGTGCGGACAGAAGCATGTTCCCTCTCCGCTGCCGGGGCCGTTTGCCGCACCAATTTCGGAACTGCGTTTTTAAGGCGACACCGCACAACATGACATCACCTTCCCCCTGCTGCCTCCTGTTCATTTTGCGTGAGCAGGAGGTTTTTTTATTCCACCTTTTTATTTTTTGTTGGGATGTGCTGAAAAATGTTGATTATTTTTCATATTGCGCTGCAAGGACATTTTGTCTACAATGAACTCATTAGGAAGTCCGGAATTCCTACATCGTTTCCAAGCAAAACGACCCGAAATGGAAAGTGAGGTTTTCCCATGAAGAAACTGTCTGCGCTTCTCCTTGCGTTCGCCATGATGCTGACGATGCTCAGCGTCGCCTCCGCCGATGATGTACAGGTCATCCGCATGTGGTCGAACGACCAGCACGATCAGTCTGTCATCAAGGAAAAGATTGAAGCATTCAATGCCACGATTGGCAAGGAAAACGGGATTGCCGTGGAGTACACGGTCTATGGCAGCGACTATTACAGCACGCTGGATGTTGCCGTGACCTCTAAGGAAGGCCCCGACATCTTTAAGTGCAACAAGATTGGCAACTACGCAGAAGCCGGCTACATTCTGCCCTGGGAGAAGATTCCCGCGCTTTCCACGCTGGTGGAGCGCTTCTCTTCCTACAATGCGCCCGGCTACGGCGAATTCTTCGGTCAAACGTATTCTGTGCCGATTCGCGTGACGACGTATGGCATTGCCTGCAACAATCAGATTTTCGAGGAGAACAATCTGGAACTCCCGAAGACGTGGGCAGAGATGGAAGAAGCGGCGCGCGTCATTAACATGGTGTGAACGCATGTTGTCCATGACGACGATGTCACCTTTGTGAAGCGTCGGAATGAGCACGTTTTTCAGATAGTCCAGAAAACGTTCGCCGCTTGTTCCGCCGGGATACAT
>ENA-ORCP01003436-ORCP01003436.1-human-gut-metagenome-genome-assembly--contig:-NODE-3436-length-11826-cov-4.176781_pt1 | contig 11826 bp, 9 predicted proteins | sample MGYA00242990_ERZ507991 | MGnify/ENA primary metagenome ERZ507991 (study PRJEB26167, sample SAMN06115496) | human gut metagenome | host: Homo sapiens | place: China:Henan | collected 2015-05-07 | study... | reverse complement strand
GATCACCCTGGCGTCGGAAAATTATGAAAATATGATGCTGTCCAGTGGCAAGAGCTTTCTTATTTATGATAAAGTGGATGAACTGGAGGCGGTCTGTGAAGAGGTAGGAGGTATTACCCCTGAGTTGCTCCGGCAGGTGGCCCGGGAGATTTTTGCTCAGGATAAACAATCGGTTTTGATCTATAAATAAAGAAAGTATGTTGGACTTGGATGCTGAACTGGAAGAATATATCGGATTGCACTCCGAACCGGAACCGGAAATATTGCAACAGTTGTCGAGGGCTACTCATCAGAAGATTTTAAGGCCCCGGATGTTGTCGGGGAATCTGCAGGGGCAATTCCTGAAGATGCTGTGCCGGATGAACCGGGTCCAACGGGTGTTGGAAATCGGGACATTTACCGGTTATGCAGCCATCTCGATGGCAATGGGCATGGGAGAGAAAGGCGTGCTCCATACCATCGACATCAATGACGAGATTGAAGATTTTACGCGTAATTATATCGAACGTAGCGGACTGGCCGGACAGATCGTTTTTCATATCGGAGATGCCTGTGAGATAATACCCGGGCTGGATGAATGCTTCGATCTGGTATTCATCGATGCCGATAAAAGGCAATATGCAGCGTATTACCGGTTAGTATTCGATAAGGTCCGGCCAGGAGGAATCATTGTGGCTGACGATGTGCTGTGGGACGGTAAGGTCACGGAAAAAGATACCCGCGATGCGCAAACACGCGGGATACTGGAATTTAATGAGTTGGTGCAGGCCGATACCCGGGTAGAAAATCTGTTGTTGCCTGTGCGGCATGGATTGATGCTGATCCGGAAGAAAGATTAGGAATCGGAGATAGAAATTGAGTGAATTAATTTTATCTTTGTAAAGATATAAACAGAGCATAATTATGAGACAATATTTGGATTTGCTGGACCGGATTTTGAGTGAAGGAGCGGAGAAAACAGACCGTACCGGAACAGGGACGATCAGTGTTTTCGGTCATCAGATGCGTTTTGATTTACAGGCAGGTTTTCCTTTGCTGACCACCAAAAAATTGCATCTCAAATCGATTATCTACGAATTGCTTTGGTTCCTGAAAGGAGACACCAACGTCAAATATTTGCAGGATCATGGGGTGAAGATTTGGAACGAATGGGCGGGTGCCGACGGGGATTTGGGACATATCTACGGTTATCAATGGCGTTCATGGCCCCGGCCCGACGGGACCCATCTGGATCAGATCTCACAGGTGGTCCACGATATAAAAAACAACCCCGACTCCCGGCGTTTGATTGTGAGTGCCTGGAATGCCGGAGATATTGAAAATATGGCTTTAGCTCCCTGCCATGCTTTATTCCAGTTTTATGTGGTCGGTGGCAAATTATCCTGCCAGCTCTACCAACGTAGTGCCGATACTTTTTTGGGAGTTCCCTTCAATATCGCTTCTTATGCCTTGCTGACTCTGATGATGGCCCAGGTTTGTGGTTTGCAGCCGGGTGAGTTCGTACATACCCTGGGGGATGCCCACATATACCTGAATCATATCGAACAGGTCCGTCTGCAATTGTCCCGCGAGCCCCGCGCTTTACCGCAGATGCATATCAATCCGGCTGTGAAGGATATTTTCGGTTTCCGCTATGAAGATTTCGAATTGACCGGCTACGATCCCCATCCGCATATCAAAGGAGCGATTTCGGTATAAATCGTGGTTCAGTCTTTTTTCCTGAATCGGTTTTTATATTCCAAAACTTCTTTGAGTAGTTGAGGAGACATCGGATGATCGATCGGATTCAGCAGACTGTCCGTTACGACGATTCGGCCTGAATGTTTCTTTTCGTATATCGCTTCGGGGGTGACAAAGGCGTAATTTTCTTCGGTACCTGTCAGGTGAAAGAGCGGGCGCAGGCTGTCGGTGAGAAAATGGCCCATGCTGTAATCTCCGGGAGGATTCGAAACACCGAAGAGGGTATGCATCAAAGTCGGCACAATGTCGTAATGAGTGGTTGTATGGTGATAGTTCCGTGGAGCTTGTCCGGGTTCGTAATAAATGAAAGGCACATGAATCTGTGCATCGGAATAATTACTGCCGTGACCCCAGTAATTTTTTTTATTCTCATTGAATTCCTGACTGTGGTCTCCGGTAATGACCAGGATCGAATTGTCTAAGAGTCCCTTGTGTTCGAGTTCTCCGACGATACTTCCAACCAGGGAATCTACATACCAACCGCAATTTCTGTAGAGGTTGAAAAATGGCGTGGCATCCATTTCATTATTCAGCGCCATATAATTGGCATACTCCCAGGAAGGTTCGAATTTATGACGGTGAGGAGCCGGAATGGAGATGGCATGCAACAAATCATAGAATAAAAAAGCAAAAAACGGTTTGTCGGGTTTTTGGTCCAGATATTGAAGAAAGTCGGCCGTCAGCCGGGTATCGCGGTCGAAAGGAGTTGCCCCTTGGGTTTCTGTCCGAAGGTGCGGAACTTCCCCGAAAATAATCCGGTCGAAAGGCGGATTTTGAAGAGTTGCACTCGGAAAGGTCTGAACGTCATACCCCTGTTCGAGCAGGGTTTGGATGAATAAAGGAGAGGTCCCCGATAGTTCGAAAGCTTTCCAATAGGTAGGAGAAATTCCGAAGAACAAGCCGAAAATACTTCCTCGTGTACCGCTGCTGGAACTCAGATGATGGGTGAAAACCGAACTACGGGTTGCGAAACCGGAGAGGTTCGGCATGGTCTCTGTATCGAATATCCGTGGATTCCAGGAATCCAGAAGGATAAAAATAATATTTTTCCGTGAAACGGTATCATTTGAAATCAACGGATGTAACGGATAGGTGATACCGGTATTGAGAGTGGTGTTGTCGTTCAGTTGCGGATGGGAAACCGGGTGATGGATAATTCCTAATTTTGCCATTAACTTGTTTGCAGTCAATGGATAAAATTGTGGCAGGCAGGTTGCGACATTTTGTATCGAAAATTGGTTTGAAGCAGCGGCATAGGCATGCACTAAATGTGCACTTAAAGTGCTGCATACAAAGAGAACGAGATATAAGATAATTTGCCGTCTTCTCAAACGCTGATAAAAGCGGTAGGCTATCCATATTATGCCGGAAAACAGGAATCCCACAGCCAGGATAGTCAATGCAAATCTGAGAATCAAAGACGTTTCGAAATTGAACACTTGTCCGGCATCTTGCCCGAAAACCATGTCCAGTACCAAACCGTTGATATGGAATTTGTATAGCTGAAAGACCAGGCCGTTCAGGTAGGCTATGATATTCAACAGGAAATAAAAGGTAATCAGTAGACCTTGGTTGAAACGGGGGAAAGGGCACGCCAGCGACATCAGGATATATAGCAGATAGGGAATTAAGGCAAACAGACCGGCATGTGCAAAAGCCGCAACGAGGTAGTAACCGTATCCGGCGAAATCGGTGGTCGAAGCGATATTGCTTTGCAACAGATAGAGAAAGAATTGTAAGAACAGGGTAAAAGATCCTGCAATATAGATTGCAAATCCCAGTTGGAGGCGGTTTTGTAAAGTGTTCATTTTATTTATCGATAACTTGCTGGAAAACATTCGTCAGATTCTGTACGTATTTTTCCATGGTATAATGGGTGATGATCCGCTGGTATCCGGCTTCTCCGAATGCTTTCGTTTTTTCGGGATCCCGGGCCAGTGTTCCGATACTGGCTGCAATGGCTTCCGGTGAGTCGGGGCGGATGATCATACCGGTCTGTCCGTCGACCACCAATTCCCGGGCTCCGGGAATATCGGTTACGATACAAGCCACCTTACAAGCCATAGCTTCACGCAAGCTGCGGGGGGAAGCATCCCGGATAGAGGGACAGATGCAGACATCTTTACCCGGCAGAAAATGGACGGCATCCTTACGCAGACCGAGCATATGAATCCGGGCTGCTGCCGGCCCTTGTTGGGCCAGTTGGTAGTCGGCTTCATCGTAATCGCCCAAATGAATCAGATGTACCCGGGGATCCTCAATCAGATGCATACCTGCAATCAGTTGCCGGAGACCTTTGAAAGGACGGTGTTTGGTATTGGCCAGGCATACGACTTGAAAAGCATCGTCAGGAATGCCCTCGACCGACTGGGGGTGAGTGAAAGCATCCTTCATCCAGTTGACATCGTAAGGTTTGGGATTTACGGTCATCTTGGCCGGAGAAATAAATTTAGACAGCTGTTCTTTGATGTCCTGGGTGGCACACATCATGTGAGCTACCCTTGGATTTAGGGTGCCTAGATAATAAGTCAGATCACTCCTTCTGATTTTAGCCTGTGTACCCCGGTAACCGACGACTTTAACCTGAGTTCCAAGTGTTGCGAATAGGGCATTGGACAGATCGGAACTGTTAATGGCATAGATGACATGGATCTGATGGGTTTTAATAATTTTACGGATACACTGAATAGTCGGCCAATTAAATTTCTTACGGAAATAAGGCACTTCGATGCCTGTGATGTCTTTGGGAATAGCTTTATGCTCGTCTTCAGTGGTATAAGTGACATAAGTGTTGAAGCCTTTGGCCTGAATGGCTTTCAACATGCCATAATTAATAATATCAATTGTGTGGGATACACAAAGTAAATTCATCATTTTAACGGGTCGGTTACGGGATTTAGCCTGACAAAGTTGTGGAAAATTTTTATAATATGCAATCCGACTGATTTATAAAGTCTGTTTACAGCCTGAATATTCCGTTTTTTTTTCGGGATTGTCGTTTTATGTCCTATTTTTGTTGAATATTTAAGTATTTAAATTTGAAAAAATATGGAATTAGCGATTATAGTTGCTGCTGCTGAAAATCATGTGATCGGAAGGGATAATGGATTGATCTGGCATTTATCGGCAGATTTGAAGCGATTTAAAGCGCTGACGACCGGTCATGCGATATTGATGGGACGGAAGACTTTCGAATCGATGGGAAGAGCGCTGCCCAATCGAAGAAATGTGGTGATTTCCGGTAATCCCGGTTTTGTCGCCCCTGGTGCCGAGGTGGTGCCGGATATCCCGAAAGCTTTGGAACTGCTAAAAGGGGAAGAACGGGTATTTGTGATCGGAGGAGGCTCGATCTACCGCGAATTTTGGGATAAGGCTTCGCAGTTATATCTGACAGAAGTACATACCTCTCCCGAGGGAGATACTTTCATTCCTGCCATAGATCCGGATAAATGGGAATTGATCGGCCGTGAAGATCATTATGCCGATGAGAAAAATGAATTCGATTACTCATTTCTCGATTATCGTTTAAAGGCTGAATAGGGTTGAGTTATCCGAAAATCTTTTTTCGGATAGCCTTCGACCGTTCTTTCCGCTGATCTCTTCGTATGGAATAATGATTGTATTTCAACATCAGCCGGATACATGCTTCCTGATCGAAATTCCGGCATTGCGCATATTTTTTAGCCAGAAAAATATAGAGTTCGTCGCTGATGAACATGCGTCTGAAATTTTTACAACCTTCTTCGAGGTTCATCGGTTTAAAAGTCATCCGGTTGATATCCACCAGGGAAAAATGGTATTGTCCGTCTATTTGTGCGATAAGTACATTCCCCGGCGAATAGTCTTCATGGCAAACTCCTTTTTCGTGTAAAGCAGCTGTAAACTGTGCAAATGCAGTCATCAAAGCTTCATTGCCCTGTAACGGTCCCTGGTAGTATTCCCGGATTTCCCGTCGGTAAGGGCATTGCAGGCTGATATAATAACTATAATGTAGTAATCCTCCCTTAAATTCTTCGATATAAGCGATCGATTCAGGGGTTTCGAATCCCCGTTTGATGACTTCGAAAGCATTGTTGTAAGCCCGGCAAGCTTTGGATTTCCGGAAAAAAGTATAAGCGATCCGGTTAATGAAAATCGGAACCCGGTAACGTTTTACGTTTATTTCCAGACCATTCACCTTGAATTTCTTGATCGTGTTCCGTCTGTCCTGGACGATTTCTCCACCTGCGTTGAAATTTTGGGGGAGGGTTTCGATGAAGGTATAGAGAGTATAATTTTCCTCATTTATTCCTTTTTATCTAATAATACGTAGATGACTTCAGGCAATAAAAACCTTCGTTTATTTGTCGGGCAAAGATAAAGAATCTTTTAGGATGTACAAATTTTATCATTCTAATACTAACCGGGATAGAATTCGCCGGCTGATCGCACCGGATGATTTTTCGCTACCAAAATAAACGAACATTTAAATTGGAGGCGATGAAAATATCCGTGGTTATTCAGACTTATAACTCAGAACAATTTTTGGAACGGGTACTGAATTCGGTGAAAGAATTCGATGAAATTGTGGTGTGTGATATGTATAGCACCGACCGTACGATTGAAATAGCCCGAAAGTGCGATTGTAAGATCGTTTATCATAAGAAAACCGATTTTTGTGAACCGGCCCGGAATTTTGCCATACACTCGGCTACTTATGATTGGGTGTTGGTGGTCGATTCGGATGAAATTGTTCCTGCGGACTTGAAGGATTATTTATATACTCTCCTTCGGGAACAGCGTGCTATCGGTGGAGTTTGGATCCCACGGAAGAATTATTTGATGGGAAAATTCATACATGGGGATTATCCGGATTATATCCAGTCCGACTTTTCCGGCTTCTGCCATATCCCACAGTGCTGCAAAAATGCCGCCCTCAGAAACATCGTGCATACCGGTCACGCCTGCCTGTGCAGCAAGAAACGCTTCTTCCCCAACGGACATATCCTGTGCATTTCCCTGTGCCTTTTCAATCACGTCTTCTCTGTAAAACCGTAAAATTTCCGGGCGGTTCTTTGCAATAATCTGCCGGATGCCGCTGATACCAATCCACTTTGTCAGAATCACGTCCTGTCCCGGATGAATATTTTTCGCCGATAAATTTTTCCCGTCACACAGCCCGATTACCGTCACCGTTACAACCGGTTCTAAAACCGCTGCACTGCCCTGCGTATGTCCGCCGGAAATCTGGATACCCAGCGGTTCGCACTGCTTTTGGAGCGTTTCCATGATTTCCCGCAGCTTCGCCTCCTCTGCGGACAGCGGTAAAAGCACCGTACACTCCGCCGCCACGGGAATTCCGCCGCCTGCATAAATATTATTGGCGGCTCGCTGTACCGGATTCTTCGCTGCAATGTCCCCCGTTGCAGCCGCTGCCGCACTCACCACCGCAGGCTTGTCTTTCTTTTGCAGGCTGATATACGCACAGTCTACACCAATCGCCGGTTTCGCCGCATATTCTTCACGTTTTTTTATCTGCTTTAAAACAGAACGCTTCAAAATCGAATTTGATACTTTTCCCGGATTCATATACTCTCCATTCCAACAGGTCTTTAAGTAAAACTTGCCACTGTTGTAGTATACGCTGCTCCTATAAATCCCATATTCTTTATTAATGTATAATTAAGTATTATATTCACAATAAGTGCAGAAAAATAGGAATATGTCAGTATCTTTATTTGATTTGTAGCTGTGAAGTATTGATTGCCAGAAATACCAATTAGGGAGTTGGCAATTATTATGGGTGACATAATAATTATTGCTGATATACTAGGAGAAAAATCTATTCCTAAATACCATGGAATAAGGTTATGGGCACAAATTGCTATTCCAAAGCACATAGGGATAGCAAACATTAATGAAATTTGTCCTGCTTTTTCTAATAAAATTTTGATGCTGTTTTTATTGTTATTTATATAATTATTAGCAATTCTTGGCATCATAACAGTACTTAATACTGTTATGAAAGTAAGTGGTATGGTTATTATTTTTTCTCCCATATCATAGAATGCCACCTGTTTTATATCATGCGTTATTGTTTCTATTAAAATTTTTCCTATTTGTAAATATAGTAGAATTGCTACTTGAGGAAGAAAAAGCATGATAGATCCTTTTATATGTAGAATTTGATTTTTTAATGTTAGGGTTATTTTTTTGATATATTTTTTTATTTGGAACAATAAGATAGAAGTTGATATAAACATAGTCATAGACATGATGAGAATGTAAATATATAAATCTTCTTCTTGTTTCACAGCTAGGAAAATTAAAATGATGCTACTAATTTTTACTAGGAAGTTTTTTAAAATAGTAGGCTTCATATCTTCCATTCCTATAAAAAGCCAAGATGTATCAATAATGCTTGCTATTAACCAACCTGAAAAAAGAATGAAATATATAAAATAGTCGGATATATATGCTATAGTAAAATAAATAATTAGACTTATACACCCCAAAATTAATCTTAACCAAAAAAGTTCCCAAAAGAAAGAGGTGAATTGTTTTATGTTATCTCTATAATAAGCAATTTGTCTTATTCCAAAATTGTAACTTCCTATGAGGCTAATTGTTGATATGATGTTACAAACAGAGTATATATATCCATATATTCCTAAATTTTTGGGACCTAGAGTTTGAGCTAAATATGGAGATAGGAAAATAGGGATGAGTAATACTACAATTTGATATATAAAATTGTAGATATAGTTTTGCGTAATTGATTTCATTTAGCTCTTTCTCTTTTTATTCTTAAAATTTTTAAGTAAATAGAAAAAGGTAGTATTTTGAATATATTTCGAAGTACTTTAATTTTTAAAGTGAGATGACCAAGTGGAAGAGGTGTTTTTTTCCAAGGTGATAAATTATAATATTTCTTGAACAAATAAGCATAGGGATGCTTTGAATTTGAGTACCATACTCTAATATGCCAGCCTGCAGTAAAATGTAAAATATGTGGGTGGGAAATTGCTTCTTTGATTTCTATATCATTATAGTAATCTTTTAATTCAAAAATTTCTTTAATTTGTAAACTTGATAGATAGAAGAAAGGAGTCATGACATTATAGGTGCAAGAAATAGTTTTTATTTTATTTTTGCATACATGGTTAATTATACCTTGATCATGACACGAAATTTTTCCATTCATTTTTTTTATGTAAGCAATAAATTGCGATTCAATTTTATTCTTTTTCCATTCTTGAATATTGATTAGGAGAATTCCTGCATTGATATAAATATCAGTAGGTAATAATTGAATATCTTGTTTGAGTTGTGGCGCGATTATATCTTTTACTCCAGCAATATAATATCCTTCAAGATCTGTATTCCATAAATCACAAAGTGAATGGTTGATAAGTGTGTCGCAATCTAAATATAAAATTTTGTTTTCTTTTACAATTTGAGCTAAGAATAACCTTGCATATGATGTTTTCCCATTTTGGAAAGTGCAAGCGTTGTCAAGTCCATAGGCTATAGAGTCAAATTCAATAAAGCATATTTTTCCGTTATAGCTTGAGATGAGGTTACTTAATTTATCTTTAGATGAATTTGATAGATTATCACTAATGATATATGCTTTTACAGTAAAGAAATTTGCATTGTTTTCTAGCAAACTTTTTAAGGAGCACCATACTAGTTTTGCATAGTTTTCATCGGTGGCGTAAGCGATTGTTAGAGTTTCCATTTTTATTTAAATATCGATTTATTTTTATTATACATAATATTGGAATGGTCATAAAAAATAAGGCCCAAAAATTGATAGGTAAGTACCCTCGGATAACTAATTGCATCAGCATGGGAAACATGAATGATGCAATAACTAAGTCATGATATGTTCTAGGAATGATAGCTTTCTTTTTTAGCCATAAGCATAATTTTGCAAATAATCCAAATAAAAATAATGTTCCTATTATTCCAAATTCAATGTAGAATTCAGTTAATTGAGCATAGGCCCAAGCCCCATCTATAGAACCTTGTCCCATAAATTGACCTTTTAATTGCTCAAAAATGCTAATGGGTTTTTCTGGCCATAAACTTCGTGGAATACAAGTTACAGCAGTTAAATAAATCATTTGTTCCCCTAATGTATGGGGGTGATAGTATGGAAAATATAGAACTGCTGCATATAATGTTTTATATAAGTCAAAATTACCACTGATACCTTTCCATAATTCTGAAAAATTTAGTCCAGACCAATCAACATTTAATATAGAAGTTGTGGCATAATATCGCATGTATTGCATAGCCCCATTTAGAAAAAACAGGATGCAACCTAGTATGCTAGTAAGCCATATGGGTGGGGATTTCTTATTTCTTAAATAGTAGAGAACTATTGGTGAAAGAATCACGACTATAATTAACCATCTTTTATTTGTCATAAAAAGACATGCTATTGCAATGAGTCTTAGTATCCAGTTAAAATATTTTTCTTTTTTTTGTGTTGATAATAAATCTATATATAAGAAGCAAGGAATCATTAAATATCGTAAATTTATGATTGCACCTCCTTGGTCTTCTGTCTTTTCTAAATAGCCTTGGGTTCCTAAACTTAGTATATAGTTTAATGAAAATCCTTTCTGTAACAAGTCAAGTAGACAAATACTAATAGATAAAAGTGAAAATCCAAATGCAATGATTATGATTTTCTTTCGTATCTGTTTTTGGGGCAAATAAAATTGTTTTTTTCTTATAGAATTAAAGCTTATTGGTGGCTGGGAATAATATATAAATAAAAATAAGCAAAATGCTAATATGTAAATAATAGTAGCTTCTACGCAACCATCAAAAACATAAAAGCCATTTATTGTTAAGTCATTGGTATTGATTGAAATTAAAGGAGCGACTGCGTAGGTTATGATGGTTAGTCCTAAAACAATAGTTGCTGGCTCAAATATATAAATGTTTTTTTTATATATGCAAAGCCCCCAAGCTCCTCCTGTTATAAAATATGCTGTAAGGATAAAGTTATATTCAGTAGATAGATATTGAGTGTTTTTGCTTAATGATAATAAAATGCCAATGAGTAGATAAATGGTAAAAAATAATATCTTAAATGTAGAGTGAGATTTTAGATTCATGAATTTAAAATATTTTTAGTATTCAATTTGAAGTGTTTTTATAAAACGATGGTCAAGTGTTTTGAGGTAAGCATTTAATTTAGGGCATACCCTTTAATTAAAGCACAAGATAATATCCTAAACCCAGTTTTGTTAAAATTGTTCATGTTTTAATATTAACTATTGGTTAACGAGATTTTATTGAAGATTAATTTTGATAATCTCTGTAACCATTTAATATTAAAAAAATATTCTAATGAAATTCTAAGCTGAACTTTCATGTAATTTCATAGCTCCTATTATAGCATGATAAGTGGTAATCATTTCTGCTCCACTATCATTATCATAATGCAATGCATTGTTGCGTTAGTTGTCAATTCCCGAATTGTTCGTTCAATCATTATTAGCTATCAGATATTCTCCGTCTTTTAAATAAACAAAGATCTTTTTTCAAAATGATTCCGATAATTAAATATATCCTTATAATAGGGGATTTTGAAAATTTAAATCCTTGGACATTTCACTGTTCTACCTGTTTTTGATTCTTATAAGAGATTCTTTGGACGTTAAACTTTGTCTTTTCCGCAGTCATTTTTTTAGGGTAAGGTCGGTTTTTTCATAACATTGTTCTTTTATATATAAATACTCTTTCAAGTCATTAAAGAAATATTCAGCCTTTTTTCTTATTTCCTTGATTTATAGCCTTGATAAACTTATTAAATCTGAGATATACATATTTGATTCTCAAACTATTTTTTTGGGGGGGTGAAAAACTTTAACACATGATTCGTTGTTTCTCTAGCCTGTTTATTTTTTTATGTTGTTTAGCTAGATTGAATAAAACAGCCTTTTGATCATCTACCACAAACTTCTTTTCAAACAAATTGTACGAACAATTGTTATAAGTATCCTGTGAATTTTCTTTTCTGTCATATCAGTTGTATTCCGTTTTTCAAGGCTTCCTGCACTACCGGTGAATCCTCATGGTCACCGA
>ENA-ORCP01003433-ORCP01003433.1-human-gut-metagenome-genome-assembly--contig:-NODE-3433-length-11831-cov-3.696529_pt1 | contig 11831 bp, 14 predicted proteins | sample MGYA00242990_ERZ507991 | MGnify/ENA primary metagenome ERZ507991 (study PRJEB26167, sample SAMN06115496) | human gut metagenome | host: Homo sapiens | place: China:Henan | collected 2015-05-07... | reverse complement strand
GGATTCTGACGGTAAAATAAATCAAAAACAACACAATTTGATGCATGATTTTTAAAATAGCCCTGCATCATTGTGATTTCGTAAAAATCAGTAAGCAGAGTAAAATTTCGATTATCCATACTAACCTCTCAATCTGCGCAAAACTCAAAAAGTGCGCGTTTGCTTTTCAATCGTAATTCTTATTTTAGTAGAAAAAGAGATATCTTTCAAGTTAAACTGAGTTTTGGTTTGTGTTAGGGGGCGTTGGCGCCTTTTTGGTTTTCGTAATTTATCAAGAAAAGTTTGTGCTTCGTGGGTGTTCCCGCTTAACAAACGCGTAGGGGTATAATTTTTCAATTCACCAAATAATTGAGAGCAGCTTTTGTAAAATAGACCTGCGGTTCCGTTGCAACTCTTTTCCCTTGATTTGTCCCATAGGGATGCATTTATCAAGTTTCATCTGGAGAAATTAGATGATAAAACAACTCTTTCTGTTAATTTTCGCCTTTTAGGTTGCAATTTCTTCATAAATTTTCTTGATTAGCTTTGAATGCGACGCAAAAATGCAACCCTACAGAGTATTTTAAGCAAAAAGCGTTGTTTTGAAAACACAAGAAGCTGCTCTCAACTAGCTGGTTAGTGGTTAGCGTCAAGTGCTCGTATCTTTTTAGTTTCCAGTAAATGAGCAAGAATAGTTTGTGAAGAGGGGGTACAAACACGTGGGTATCAGGCATGTGTTGTTTACATGCCGATACCCTTACGCGTTTGTTTAGCGGGAGCGCCCACTTATCACTAACTTTTCTTGATGCTTTACGGAAACCGGAAAGCCACACATCCCCATCACCTTGCATCCCCCCGGATAAAATGATATAATCCCAGTAAAAACAATCAGCAATGGAGAGAACACATATGGCATTTACAGAGGAACAGATGCAGCGGTATTCGCGACATTTAATTTTAAAGGGCGTAGGAGTAAAGGGACAGCAAAAATTGTTAGAGAGCAAAGTGTTAGTGATTGGAGCTGGTGGACTTGGCTCGCCGGCTATTTTATATTTAGCGGCAAGTGGTGTGGGAACAATTGGTATTGTGGATGGTGACTGTGTGGATTTGACAAATCTGCAGAGACAGATTATTCATGACATGGATTCGCTTGGTGTAGAAAAAGCGGAGTCGGCAGGAGAGCGTATTCGTAAATTAAATCCGGATGTCAAACTTCATCTGCATGCAGAGCGTGTTACCCCTGAAAACATTATGGCACTGATTGAGCCGTATGATTTTATTATTGATGCGGTAGATAATTTTTCGGCAAAATTTTTGATTAATGATGCCTGTGTATTGGCAAAGAAACCATTTTGTCATGCAGGAATCCGGCAGTTTTACGGACAGGTTCTTACGTATGTGCCGGGGGAGGGACCGTGCTATCGGTGTATTTTCGAAGAAATTCCAAAAGATGGAACAGTGGACAATTGTTCTTCCGCAGGGGTTATTGGTTCGATTCCGGGAATTATTGGAAGTATTCAGGCCTTGGAAGCGCAAAAATATATTACCGGGGCAGGCGAACTTCTTACCGGGAAAATGCTTACCTTCGATGGACTGACGATGAGATTTCGGACGGTGAATTTTGGAAGTCCGTCAAAAGGATGCCGTGTATGCGGAGAACATGCCGATATTCATGAACTGAGACCGGAGGAATATCCGATGCCGGGGTGCAGTATTTAGAGAATGGAGGGTAAATCATGACGTTACAACAGTTAAGATATGTAATTGCGGTGGCAGACCACGGTTCAATGAATGAGGCGGCAAAGGCTTTGTTTATTTCACAGCCAAGTTTGTCGGGGGCTGTAAAAGAACTGGAAAAAGAACTTGGCTTTGAACTTTTTCTGCGGACAAGCAGGGGAATTGTTGTGACGCCGGATGGTGAGGAATTTCTTGGATATGCAAGACAGGTGACGGAGCAGTACCGTCTGCTTCGAAATCGATATATTGAAAAAGAATCCCGAGAGAAATTCAGTGTTTCCATGCAGCATTATTCCTTTGCGGTAAAGGCATTTGTAGAGACAGTCAAACGTGCGGGAATGGAAAATTATGAATTTGCTGTATATGAGACGCGCACATACGAAATCATTGAAAATGTGCGGAATTTCAAAAGTGAGCTTGGAATTTTATATATGAATGACATGAATCGCAAGGTGTTAGAAAAAATTCTCAGGGAAAATCAGCTGAAATTTACCGAATTATTTTCCTGTGATACCTATGTATATCTGCGCTCCGGGCATCCGTTAGCCGGGCGGGAAATACTTTCGATGAAGGATTTAGAGCCGTATCCGTGTCTGGCTTTTGACCAGGGAAAAAACAATTCTTTTTATCTGGCAGAAGAGATGAAAAGCACCTATGATTATGATCGTATTATCAAGGCGAATGACCGTGCAACGATGTTAAATCTGATGAATGGACTGGATGCTTACACGTTGTGTTCCGGTATTATTTGCGAGGAATTAAATGGGGATGATTCGTTAGCCATTCCACTAAAGGAATCTGAGAAAATGCAGATTGGCTATATTCATCGTGCCGGGTCGGTAGTGAGTGCACTTGGTGAAATTTATATTGAGGAACTTATGAAGTACCAGTCTGCTTATGCGGGTAAGAACTAGTTTGGACCTTGATTCCCTGAATATCATATACTAACAATAACAACTGCTGTATCGGAGAGTGTATTATGGCTTTTTATCATTTTTTAGTTCTGGGGGAAGAAAAAAGGCAGTATTATCTGGCGCAAATGTTAAAAAAAGAGGGACATGAGGTGATGGAGGCGATGAGTTATCAGCCGGGCTATCACGATGCAATCCTTCTTCCGGTTCCACAGACTGCCATGTTTTTTGAGGAAAATAAAGAAAAATTTCAAAAAGGACAGGTGGTTTATGGATGTAAATTCCCGGAAACTGCGATAGATTATGCGAAGGAACGAGGAATTCGCATCGTTGATTATTACAAAGAAGATGGTGTGGCGGAGAGAAATGCACTGGCTACCGCAGAGGGAGCCGTTTCAGAGGCGCTTATCCATGGATGTGTAAGCATTCAGGGGAGTGAGTGTCTGGTCACTGGATATGGAACGTGTGGAGCGGCACTGGCGGCAAAACTTAGCCAATGGAGGGCATCCGTTACTGTTATGGAGCGGAAGGAGAAAAAGAGAGAGCGGGCAAAAAGTTATGGCTATCAGGCTTGTTCCTTTGATGCACCAAAAGATACAATGTCAAAATATGATTTTATTTTTAATACCGTACCGGCACCGGTTCTTACCAAAGAGCGGTTGCAGGGAGTAAAGCCGGAGGTGTGTATTATTGATATTGCATCAAGACCGGGTGGGACGGATTTTTCCTATTGTCAGGAATCGTCGATTTTTGCAAAATTATGTTTAGGACTTCCCGGTATTTATGCACCGAAGTCATCAGCCGGCATACTTATGGAAGTAATTAAGAAAACAATTTTGGGAGATTAGCGGAATGAGCAAAAAGAAACAGCGTACGGTTGGCTTTGCGTTTACCGGCTCTTTTTGCACTTATGAGAAAATAAAAGAAGTGGTCAGGCAGCTTGTCAAGGAGGATAATCGGGTCATTCCGATTTTTTCCCAGACCGCACAGACCGTGAACTGCCGGTTTGGCGATGCGAGAGATTTTATTATCGAAATACAGGAAATTACGGGAGAACGTGGGATTTTTTCAATTCAGGAGGCGGAACCGATTGGCCCGAAAGGACTTTTGGATATTCTGGTAATTGCGCCATGTACCGGAAATACGATAGCAAAACTTGCAGCGGGGATTACCGATACACCGGTATTGATGGCGGCAAAAGCGCATATGCGAAATGACAAACCGGTTGTTCTTTCACCGGCTACCAATGATGCACTTGGAGCCAGTTTAAAGAACATTGGTTTCTTGATGAATACAAAAAATTTCTATTTTGTTCCGTTTGGGCAGGATGACTGCGAAAAGAAACCGAAGTCGATGATTGCCCATACGGAACTGATACCGGATACGATTGAGGCGGCTCTTTGCGGCAGACAGCTGCAGCCGGTAATCCGCTCTCCCTTTTAAATCCGGATGGATACGTTATATTTCCGTAAGAAATATTCAATCTGCAAAAGGTAGGCAATCATTTGCGGGCCCGCCATGAGCTGACCGTACCAAGGTGCCCCGTAATCTTTTGGATTATCTAAAAACTGGGTGACCTGCTTTAAATCGAGGAGAGAATGCAGGGGACTTGCAGAGTCGGAAAGTACCTCCTTGAGGCGTTTTGCCAACAAATTTTCATAATAAGGATTGTATGTTTTTGGATAAGGGCTTTTGCGGCGGAACAAAATTTCATCCGGCAAAAGTCCTTTTGATGCCTGACGCAGTATATTTTTGACAAGTCCGTCCTTTGCTTTCATTTCCCATGGAATATTAAAAACGTAGTCGACAAGTTTTCGGTCAGCAAATGGAACACGTGCTTCTAATCCCGAGAACATGCTTGTGCGGTCCATGCGGTTTAGCAGTGTCTGCATAAAGAAACGGATATTTAAATAACCAATCCGCCGTCTATTTGTCTCAATTTCATTTTCGGATGGGAGAACATTAATTTCACTGACTGACCGGTCATAAATATTTTTTACATATTCATCCATGTGAAGACTTTCTACTAAGTCATCTTTCAAAAGAACTTTGCGCGGGGTGAGTGAAGGAGTCCATGGAAATGTACCGGAGTTAAGCATTTCCTCTCTGTGAAACCATGGGTATCCGCCGAATACCTCGTCTGCACATTCGCCGGTCAGTACAACCTTATGAGAATGGCTGACTTCCTCGCAAAAATACTGTAAGGAAGAATCAATATCCGCCATGCATGGGAGGTCATGTGCGTCCACCGAGCGGTATAATAAATCCGCCTGCATTTTGTTGTCACATTCGAGATAGTGATGGTCGGAATCCAGAAAAGAAACCATTTTGTCCACATATGGGCGGTCCTGCGACGGCTGAAAAGAATTCGCCTTAAAATACTTGTCATTATCTATGAAATCAAAGGAAAATGTGGTGAGTTTTTTTCCCTGTTTCTTTAACTCGGCGGCACAGACCGCAGAGACCACGCTCGAATCGACACCACCGGATAAAAAGGTGCAGATTGGCACATCGGATACCATTTGTCTTTTGATGGCATCTTGAATCAGAAATGATGTTTTTTCAACGGTTTCCTCATAAGAATCAAAATGCGGTCTGCTTTCCAGATGGAAATACTGCGTCATTTTTCTTCCAAAAACAGAGCACGTCAGGTAACACCCCGGCAGCAGCTCGTGAAATCCGTAAAATACGCCGCTTCCCGGTGTGCGTGCCGGACCTAATGATAAAATCTCATTGAGTCCATCCGCATCAAGTTCTGCTTTGACACCCGGAAAGCAAAAGCAGCCTTTTGGCTCCGAGGAAAAAACAATCGTTCCATTTATCATGGTATAAAAAAGTGGTTTTACGCCGAATGAATCCCGGAATAAAGTCAGTGTATTGTGCCGTTCATCATAAATGGCAAAGGCAAAAATACCGTCGACTTTTTTTACAAAATCGGCGCCAAAGGTTAAATATGATAATAATAAGATTTCTGTGTCAGAATTCGTTTTTGGAAAAACCTGATGGTTTGCCAAGTCATTTTTTAACTCTTTCATATTGTAAATTTCACCATTATATACAATATGATAAGGATAGCCATCCAATTCTCTTGTCATAGGCTGGTGGCCACCCGCCAAATCAATGATGGAAAGTCTTGTGTGTGCCAGTCCACAGTGTGGTGTCAGCAGACTGTCATTATCGTCAGGACCGCGGTGGGCAAGACAGTGTTTCATTTCATCTAAAATATGCAAAAAAGAATCCCGCTGCCCGGTAAAATCGGCCGTGGGGTCATAAAAGCCGGATATGCTGCACATAGTAACCTCCTTTTGCAAAGAAATAATTCCATATGATATACTGTATGCAAAAAAAGGGGGAAACATGTATGGGAAAAAGATTACTTCCTCCCCTTAATGTGTACTTCAGGAATTGCAAGGTTGTCATAGTCAACAGAGGCATTCGAGGAGACTGCATTTGTGCTGTCAGAAGCCTCATGTGTATGCACCTCCGGAATGGCTACATTATCATAAGTCAAATCATAATTTTTTCTACTTTTCTGAGGATTGTTTATTGTAATATATTTTTTCTTTTTAAAAAACATAAGTAAACCTCCTTATATAATGTTGATAAAAAATGTAATAACCAAACTGTTGATAAAATCGGCAAACAGACTTCCCACCAGTGGAATCAGCAGATAAGCTTTTACCGATGGCACAAAGCGGTCGCATAAGGCCTGCATATTTGCCATGGCATTTGGGGTTGCTCCCATACCAAATCCACAAGTACCGGCGGCGAGAACTGCGGCATCGTAGTCATGCCCCATGATACGGAATATAACAAAGTAAGTAAATACGCCGATGAGAAGTGTCTGCGCAGCAAGCAAAATGACAAGCGGAAGTGCCAGAGAAGCTAACTCCCATAACTTCAAAGTAATCATTGCCATTCCCAAAAACAAGGATAATGAAATTCCGCCAAGGTCATTGATTTCACCCATATGAATGGTTGTAAAATTTGTATACTCAGCGATATTTCGGATTAATGCTGCGGCAAGCATGGCACCAATATAAATCGGAAAAGTAAGTCCGGTTTTGGTAAGCAGCCAGGAAAAAATGGTTCCCAGACCGATTGCTAAAATTAACTGGAAAACGGCGGTTGCATACATGTTTGTGTGGCGTTTGTGCTTTTCTTCATCTTCAATTAAAAGACTGTCATCTTCGGTGGCAACGGTATCCATTAAATTTCTTTTTTCAATGAGGCGCTTGCCGATTGGACCGCCGATTAAACTTCCCATAATTAATCCAAAGGTTGCGGCAGCCGTACAAATTGTGGTTGCACCCTGAATATTAAAATCCTCCAAAACCGGTCCAAAGGCACCGGCAGTACCGTGGCCTCCGACCATTGGAATTGATCCGGTACACATACCGACAAGCGGATTTAATTGCAGCAGTTTGGAAAGACCAACTGCAAGCAGGTTTTGTGAAACAATTAAGGTGATGACTAAGAAGAGGAAAATAATCATTGATTTTCCGCCACTTTTTAATACTTTCAGATTTGCCTGAAATCCAACCGAAGTAAAGAAAAAAACCATACATACTTCGCGCAGGGTGTCATCAAAGGTAAAATCAGCAAGTCCGGTCGAGTAACCGATGCAGGTTAAGATGGCAAACAACAAACCACCGATAACAGGTGCCGGAATACAGAATTTTTCCAAAAAATGAATGTGTTTTTTTAAGAAACTTCCAAGTAAAAGTACCAAAACGGCAAGTGCCAGTGTCTGGTACATATCAAATTCAATGTTCATAGTAATCCTTCCTATTTGCTATTTTGTCGAAACGGTAATTTTCTTCTCTTTGTAATAAGAGGCGGCTCCTTTATGAAAAGGAAGTGTAATATCTTTTGTAGCAGATGTTTCGTTTAAGGCCAAATTTAGGGATGTTGCATACTGTAAATCTTTATTATGCTCAAATAAGGCTTTTGTAATTATATTAACGGTGTCCTCGGATAAATCATCCGATGCTAAAAGAATAGATTTCACTCCTATGGTTGTTACTTCTTTATCCTGTCCGGTATAAGTGTTAGCCGGAATGGTATAATGGATATATGAAGGAGAGGATGCCATTAGTTTTTTTAAGCATGTCTCATTTAGGCTGAGAAGCCGGATTGGACACTCCTTTGCCAGTTCCTCGATAATCGTTGTCTTGGTACCTGCAGTACAAAAAAAGGCATCAATTTCATGATTAGAAAGCTGGTTGGCGGCCTGTGTATAATCATAATTTTCTGTCTGAACCAGACGGGAGGTTAATCCTGTTGCTGCAAGAATTTCTTTTGCATTTCGCTCTGTGCCGGATTCCGAGGCACCGATACTGATATGTTTTCCCTGCAAATCATCGAGTGAATAAATGGATGAGTCTGCACGGACAACAATCTGGCAGGCTTCTGTATAGAGACCGGCAATGGCACTGTAGTCTTTACAGATGTTACCATCAAATGCACCGGTTCCCTCATAGGCATCCTGAATTAAATCAGCCTGTGCAATCGCTAAATCGATATAGTGATTGGACAGCAATCGGATATTAGCGGTGGAACCTGCGGTGTTTTTAACTTCATAAGAATAATTTTCGTTCTCTTTACTAAGAATTCCGGTGAAACTATTGGCGAACGTATAATACATACCGCCAACGCCGGCGGCCCCAAAACGAATGTTTCCCGCATCACTGGAACAGCCGTTTAGCAGCACTAACAATAAACTAAGCAGAATGCATAATATTTTTTTCATGTGATGTTATTTCCTTTCTTTTGTAGGTATAATTTATTTTACATGATATTTGAGAAATTGCAAGAAATCCATTTTTTTGCCGTTTTTTGCTTAGAAAAATCTGATTTTTCGTAAGGATATACCGTTTGTTCCTTTTCAAAAAACTTAAATATATGTATAATTATATCGTTATTTTTCACAGAATGCGGTATATTATTGAGGAGGAATCAAGATGCGAAAAGCGCATATGGTTGGGGGAGGAGTAAAAAAGGACAAATTGACGGAAAACGAGTATTTGATTTATACGCTGGCAGTTCTGCCGGAACTGGTCTTTTGCCACGGCTTTGGCATATTGAAAAATATATATGAGGGAACTTTTGATGAAGCAGATTTAGGAAACGAGCAGATACCGGAGTGGTATCAGTCGAAAATCAGACTGGAAACACTTAGTGGCGAGTTCTTCCGAGATTTGCTTTTTGTATTTTATCTGGTGGATGATTTTGAGTATATATGCAATCGGCTGTTTTTTTATATAAAAGCACAGTCTTGTCCGGAGCAAAAACGAATGAACATGCTGTTACAGTATTATGGAGTCCGCTATCTGCTGGAGCGGAAAATGCCGTGGGAGATTGAGAGCCGTTTATGGGAAATAGCGGGAGAAAAACGAGATGTAGAAGATATTATCTTTATTTATCAGAGAGACGCAGAAACAATGGCGGAATGTGTAAAGCGTTATGAGGTACGGTATGCATGCTTTGGACAAGAGTTCACAAAACTTTCACAAAGAAATTAGCACTCGCCTGTTGACAGTGCTAATAATAAGTGTTATATTACAACTAGAACAAAGGAAAGGGGTTCTTAGGAAAGAAAAAATCAAATGGTAACATGTTAATTGAAACAGTTTAGTTTGATGAAGAAAAGGAGAGATGACTTATGTTAGCACCTAGTATTTTTGGAGAAAATTTATTTGATGACTTTTTTGGAGGATTCCCATTTTATGATGACAGAGATTTTAGAAGAGCTGAGAAAAAGCTTTATGGTAAAAATGCCGGTCATCTGATGAAAACCGATATTCGCGAAACCGATGAAGGTTACGAGATTATGATTGATTTGCCGGGATTTAAAAAAGAAGAAGTAAAAGCCTCATTAGAGGATGGTTATCTTACTTTGAGTGCCGCAAAGGGCTTGGATAAGAGCGAAGAGAAAAAAGAAGGACATTATATCCGCAAAGAGCGTTATGAGGGTGCCTGTCAGAGAAGCTTCTATGTTGGCCCCGATGTGACAGAAGAAGATATCAAAGCAGAGTTTAAGCATGGTATTTTGAAATTGTTTGTTCCAAAGAAAGAGCATAAAGATGCCGTGGAGCAGAAAAAATACATTGCCATCGAAGGATAAGTTTTTAATTATCTAAAAAAAGGAGCCGTACCGGCAAGTGGTGAACTGCTTCCCGTCAAGTAGACAATTGAAAAAATATAAATTTTTCCTGCCAGTAGAGTGAACTACTGGCAGTTTTTATGCAGCTTGTAAGTAAAGTGTGTGTTTTTCCATAGGAGTTAAAACTCCAAGATTTCTTTGCAATCGTTTATTGTTGTAGTAATCTATATAATCCTCAATCATTTTTATGAGTGTTTCTTTATCAGTGAATCGTTTTCCATAGTAACGTTCTCTCTTTAAAATTCCCCAAAAACCTTCCATCGGTCCATTATCGATGCACCTGGCTACTCTTGACATGCTCTGCACCATACCTGCCGCCTCGATTTTCGCGTGGAATGCCCTGTTAGTATATTGGAATCCCCTGTCGCTATGACAATGAAACGCTACATCCGACAAATACTTTTGGGAACACTTTTGCTGGGGAGTGCCTGTACCAATCACCAGGAAGTTATCGAAGAAGATACTTCTGTCAGTGTTGTGTTTAAAACCCGGCAACTACCTTCTACCAAAGGAGAAAATGACGACGAAATTTCTGTTCTTATATTTAGAAAAGAGAAAGACCAATTTACCAAAGTAGAAAGTATCCAAGAGAGTCCATGGCTTTTCGAACAAGAACAATTGCAGAAGAATATCTTATTGCCAACAGGGATCTATCGATTTCTGTTGGCAAAAGGATTCTCAAACTCCCCGGGAAACTCTGGGAAAATATCATTTGTGACAGACAATAATCCGGGAAACTTAGTTTCCACTTCGTATGATCGGAACTATTATTTTCAATATCCTACCCGAACCTTAAACGGACAAACGGAACTCAATCACTGTACAACCGCTCTATTCACTGACAAAAATGAAGAATCGGCACAAAATAGTCAGACAGAATATGACTTATCCCAAACGAACAGGACACTGATTGCCCGAAAAATCAGCCATTTGCAGGGACAATTGTGTTTCATCATTCAAAGAGCTAAAAAAGAAAACGGACAATACACATTAATAGATTCACCCGAAAACAGCTTCGATAATGCATTGAAAAAAATCAGTGCCATAAATCTCACAATAGAAGGCAGCAGCCAATGTTGCTATTTAAGTGAAACCGGACTGATATTTAAAAGCCCAATGTCATATCACTGTTTGGTACAGCTCCAGAATGGGGACTATTCTTTTAAAAGATTTGATGCAGACCAGTTCGTATCCTTGTTCAGCCCGATTATAGAGAAAACAGATTATCAAAGATATGAGGGAGCCGCTTATTGTGAAGGTCCGTTGCTATTCCCCGCTCCTCTTGATCAGACAATCCGTGTAACCATTGACATCGATTACACAGGAACGTTGAAAAACAAAACCTTTACGCTAGAAAACATCCCCTTGGAGCGCAACAAGATGTATCTGTTCACTCTTTGGCTTCTAAATGAAGATGTTGACATTTCCATCTCTCCCGATGCCGATTTGGACTTGGAAGAACTCAAATTCAATAATCAAATCACCGGGAATGACGGATTCTGGAACTAATAATATATAGTCAATGAAACCACATACACTTTTTCTGACTTTAGGAATCCTATTGCTCGGATTCTCCGCATGCGAGCCACTCAATGAAACTCCCGAGACGCCCGCTTTCAGTCTCAACCTGATATCTCCTGACGGAGAGCCCTCCACCGATAACGACAATGCGGTATTGCAAAAACTGGTATACCATCTTTTTATTTTCCGTTCCAATACTGCCAATCCTTCCCCCGATAATGACGGCTCCAATTACACTTTTTGGAGGCATACCGGAGATCTCACCCTAAAGCAAATCCGGGAATACACTTTATCCATCCCCAGTGAGTCTACAGATCGGGCTTATCTGCTGCTAGTTCACGCCACCCCTAAAGAAAAGCCGGAATCTGAGATCATAAGCAAAGAAGGAATGACTTTCAGTGAGTCAGAAATCAGCATGATAAAAGAAAACGATAACAACTAATTGAAGGCACGTGTAGCACTGGCCATGCAAGATTATAATAATGCGGCGGTTTATGCAGGGAAGTCTGTTTCTTTAG
>ENA-ORCP01003430-ORCP01003430.1-human-gut-metagenome-genome-assembly--contig:-NODE-3430-length-11836-cov-69.079258_pt1 | contig 11836 bp, 9 predicted proteins | sample MGYA00242990_ERZ507991 | MGnify/ENA primary metagenome ERZ507991 (study PRJEB26167, sample SAMN06115496) | human gut metagenome | host: Homo sapiens | place: China:Henan | collected 2015-05-07... | reverse complement strand
TCCAACCACTGTTCTCCTACAAACTCACGGTCACCGGTCAAAGATTCAATGCTGGATTTTCCAAAGAGCTTGATGAATCGGTCAATGATGTCTATCCTTTCCTGCGTGTTGGAGTTGCCACGCTTGGGCAACAGACGAAAAAGGATAGGGAAGGCCACTCCTTCATAAGTGATTCCTAACACCAACGCATTGATATCAGTATGACCGAACTGCCAATTGGTCCTGTCCATGGAAAGGGTATATGGACCTTTATGAGGAAGAAGTAGCATGACCAGACGGGCTATCAAATCAAAATCAAGTGCATAAGAGGACATGAAGCGTTGGATTCTGCGCATGCAGGATAAGGCATCAGAACCACTTTCAAAAGCTGTTGAGAGCTTATAGAAACTTACTGTTTGCACCTTACATAACGCTAAAATCATAAGCGATATAAACTTTATTCGGGCAAGATTCATACTTTCACCGAAAAAAACATTCAACTTGTCAAATAATTCACTATTTTTGTAGGGAGCCTTAGGATTAGTCATCATAGAAAAAGCCGCTATACTTTTCTTTAAAGATACTAATTTCTAAGGCTTTATACAAAAATATAGAGATTAATTACATGACAATCAATAATATATAAATTTTTGTCATGTACTTAAAATTGGGTGTTATATCAATGGCACGCTGCTCTATTTCCCGGACAATATGTTCCACATCTTCCTCCACCTTATTATATAGTGGAGTAATACTTGGCATATCTGTTTGCTGTATTTCAGAAGGGACATTCTCCCAATCTTGGGCGAAAAATATTTTCTTTGACATCATCTTTGTATTTAGGGTTAATATATGCTTGTGGATCATGTGGCAAAAAACATGAACGAGCAACGTCACTTCCGGACATATCTACCAACGGCAAGCCTGTTGCTTTGATACAGTTGGTAACAGCCTTAAAGTACCGGGAATGTTCCCAGCCTTTCAAGTCAACGGGTATTATCCACTTTAATCCATTACCGGATGGACTGACAAATAACAGTTCCGTATCAAAATACTCATGGTTGAGTAACTTTTGCTTTAGTTCCATAATATTTTCCACATGATCAAAATCCAGACACATCAATCCGGAGTGCATTATCAGTTCCCTCTCATTCCGTTTATGGAATAGTCCAGAAAAAGTACAATAGTCAAAATGGGTGGCTTTGTACCTTTTGGCTTCAGGAGAAGTTGCCATCAGACGCAAGGCTTCGGTTTGTGGTTGTGCATAATGCCCGGTGATATAGCGGTACACATCCACAATACCTACAGCTCTTATCGGTTCGATGTTCTGGATGGGCTTGCGAAAGAATGAAAAACAATAATCAGCCGTTCCCATCATCTGATAATCTTTTTGGATTCAACAAATCGTCTGGCTTCCTCCATCAATTCATCCTGTGTCTTATGCGATTTGTTCTTCAACCAGTCATCAATTTCTGATTGTAGAAAAGCCAGAGCCTTATTTATTTTATGTACGGGGATTTGTTTGGCTGAAACCCATCCATAAACCGTTTGCTTGGCAGGATGCGATGGTAAGTAAGCACAAAGCTCGTCTATATCCATCCACTTGGGTGAATTACTTGCCTGCTTATTCTGCAGGGCATTTACTTTAGATTGTAGAGCCTCTACGGACTCAATCAGGTAGGACAATGCATTTGGCATCTCCTCCAACGAATTTACTTTATAAGCCATATCTTTCGTATTTTAGAGTTAATGCCGCAAAAGTATATGTATGTTTATGGGTGCTAAATAGGTGCTTGAAAGCCACCAATTAGCCCCTCATTCACCACCGATAGATTTAATTTTCATTAACACAAAAGGATAATAAAAGAGGGAGCAAACTCTTTTTATAGTAAAATGCTCTCCATTGAGAGTGTCTATGATGCAAAATACCCCTCAAAAAGCAGGTGCTTAATGAGGGGTAAATTATGATGTGTTTATGATTCTTTGTTATAAGTCATTGATGCTCAAGGGTGGAAGTTTCCACCATGACCTACAAGGTCAAAATTTCGATGTGTAATGTATTAGCAGTTTTTTTTTCTGTTCGTTTACGCTGGGCATATAAATCTGGGGGGCTAATGTTTGTATGCCACATTAAAGATTTAGCTATCCGGTAAAATTTTTTATAGTGAATCAAGTAAGTGGAAAAACCAAGTAGTTTTCTTTCTACTCAATTATAGGCTATATTGTATATAAATTATTATTATAGATTTATTTATCTATATTTTATTATTATAGATTTATTTATCTATATTTTATTATTATAGATTATTTTACCTATAATCATTGGCGAAATAAAAGAAAATTCATACATTTGCCATCGAATCAATGAACCATAATATGTTTGCAACAATTTCAGCGGATATAGTAGCATCCACTTCCTTGTCTGTGAATGAAACTATAGGATTAAAGCAAAGGATAGAATCATTATTTGGCTTGTTAAAAGTGAGTTATCCTGATTTTGAAGGTCGCCAAATAAAAGGGGACTATATAGAGTGTGTAATGCAAAATGTATCAAACGTATTCCGGATAGCCTTTATAATCAAATCCTGCATCAAATCTTTTTCCACAGCTAAAAATGAAAAGACGAAAAATTTCCATACATACGGAATACGGATGGCCATTGGTATTGGAGATATGAGAATAGTGAATACCGAACAAGGCATTTGGGATGGTGAAGCCATATATCTGTCAGGACGTGCGCTTGAGGAAATGAGTTCCCTTAATAAGGGAACGATGTCTGTTCATACAAGTAAAAAGCAATTATCTGCCCCTTTACAAACTATAGCCCTATTGACCGATGCCATATTAAATGATATGACTATGCGCCAAAGTGAAGTCGTTTACTATAAACTGCTTGGTTTCAAAGAGGCAGACATTGCCAAAAAACTGGGTATATCCCAAGCCAGTGTAAATAATGCTTCTACAGCTACAAAATGGTATTGTATAGAAGAATCCATAAAGTATTTTGAACAGATAAATTTTGAAGGATATGAATAGTTGGTTGTTTTTAAGTCTGATATTGGCACATGTTATAGGTGATTTTTACCTGCAGAATGATAAATACTGTGCACAGAAAGAGGAAAGGAAATTCAAAAGCTGGTTCCTGTATGTGCATTCGCTTATTATCGGCGTGGTATCATGGGTAGTTGTTCCTGTTTATGAATTCAGATTTTATGCCCTTGCCATTGCTTTTTCTCATCTGGTGATAGATGTTATCAAAACATATAGCCCCAAAGGATTATGGAATTTTGTGATTGATCAGGTTGCTCATTTGGCGGTATTGATTATAGTGATATTTTCCTTTGACACTACAACAAAGTTGCCAATCCAATCGATGGATTGCAATGGCAGCTACTCTATACCTCTATTCATATTGGCTTTACTATTGTGCATCAAGCCTGCAAACATCCTGATTAAGTTGGTCTTAAAGAAATATCAAGTTGGAGAGACACAGTCTTGTGAAAATATCAAAAATGCAGGAGCGTTAATTGGAAATTTAGAACGTATTCTTACAATCATATTCGTTATCATTGGACAATATGAAGCAATTGGTTTTATAATAGCGGCAAAATCCATACTTCGATTCAAAGACACGGATACAGCAAAAACAGAATATGTCCTTGCCGGAACGTTTCTGAGTTTTGGAATTGCATTGCTGTGTGGTTTAATGGCAACAAAATAACAGATGGACAGTTTTCAAGAGAAATACAATGCGCTTGTCATTAAATACAATGCTCTGCTTGCCGAAAATGAAAAACTGAAGTCAATACTTTCACAGCATGGTATAGTGTATTCCTCCATTAAATGTGCTGATGAAAGTACAGCATTTTCTTCCATAACATATCCTCAAATCAAACTCTCTCTTGATGAGAAAATTGCATTGTTCCGTAACTTTTTCAAGGGACGAGATGATGTATTTGCACGACGATGGTTCAACAAAGCCACAGAAAAGGGTGGTTACCAACCAGTATGTATCAACGAATGGCGCAGAGGAATATGCGATAAGAAAAAGCATAAATGTGCAGAGTGTCCCAACCGTAATTTTGCCACGTTAACCAATCAAGACATATACCGACATCTGGAAGGTAAAGATGAGAACGGATGCGATGTTATAGGTCTGTACGTTGTTACTTCTGATAATAAATGTTCTTTCCTGTGTGCTGATTTTGATGACAAGAATTGCACTCATGGATATAAGAACGATGTGTTGGCATTTATTCCCATTTGCAGAGAGTGGAGAATCCCATTCAGTATAGAACGCTCACGCTCCGGCAATGGTGCACATGTATGGATTTTCTTTGATCAACCCATACCTGCCTACAAAGCAAGAAAATTAGGCAATATAATTCTTACGGAAGCCATGAAGCGTAATGGACGGATTACATTCGATTCATACGATCGTTTCTTTCCCAATCAGGATAAAGTACCGGAAGGCGGATTCGGCAATCTCATTGCGTTACCATTGCAGGGAAAAGCCAGGAAAGCAGGAAACAGCGTTTTTGTAGATGATCAGTTTCTTCCGTTCCAGGATCAATGGGCATACCTATACAATGTAAGAAAAATAGATGAAAGTACCGTAGATGCATTATTGACACAGCATCAGCAGGAAGATTTTGGAACATTGGCCACATCTTCGGAAAATAAACCGTGGGAAATACCGGTCATACAAGATGTGACCCAGGAAGACTTTAACGGCATACTTATAATACATAAATCAGACAGGATATATATTCCTTTAAAATCCATTTCAGATAAGGTTAGTAATCATTTGAAACATATTGCGGCGTTCAAAAATCCAGAATTTTACAGCAAACAGGCGATGCGTATTTCCATATATAACATTCCTCGTATTATCTGCCGTGCAGATTTTACCGATGAATATCTTGCAATGCCTCGGGGGTGTGAGGATGCCATTATCAACATGCTGTATTCCTTCAAAATTGATTATGAAATAGTTGATAATACAAATCATGGTAAACCTATTGGCGTAACATTCAAAGGAAAAGAACGCGATGAACAATTGGACGCGATCAATGCCCTCATGCCATTTTCCAACGGTGTGTTGTCTGCAACGACAGCCTTTGGAAAGACTGTTACAGCCGCAGCTCTGATTGCCCGAAGAAAGACAAATACACTTATTCTGGTACACTCCAAGGCATTGCTTATGCAATGGCATGAACATCTGTCTGAATTTCTTGACATAGATTTTACAGAAGAGGAGATTTCCAAGAAGCGAGGCAGGAAGAAGGCTTTTTCTCCGGTCGGGTGTCTTGATTCTACCTCTAACACGTTGCATGGTGTTATTGATATAGCCCTTATGCAGTCGTGTTTTGAAAATGACGAAGTCAAGCCTTTTGTAAAAGGATACGGGATGGTCATTGTAGACGAGTGTCATCACGTATCTTCCATAACATTTGAGAATGTGTTAAAACACGTTACGGCACATTATGTCTATGGGCTTACTGCCACTCCAATCCGTAAAGATGGTTTGCAGCCTATTATCTTTATGCAATGCGGTCCGATTCGTTTTTTTGCCGATGCCAAGGCACAGATACAGAAGCAGTCGTTCCAGCGTTATCTTGTGCCGAGATTTACATCTTATAGACCTGTTACCGATGACAAACAATCGTTTACGGCACTATCACAATCCCTCGCTGAATCGGAAATACGGAATAATCTTATAATAGAGGATGTCCTTAATGTTGTGGCTGCAGGCCGAACGCCTATAATACTTACTGCCAGAACTTCTCATGTAGAATTGCTTGCCGAAATGTTGAAGCAGCATGTAGCCAACATCATACAACTCACAGGAGAAGGGACTGCAAAGAACAAGAGAGAAACGCTGCAAAAGTTACAGGATATACCCAAAGATGCCCCTCTTGTAATAGTAGCCACGGGAAAATATGTGGGAGAGGGATTTGACTATCCACGACTTGATACACTGTTTTTGGCACTACCAATCTCATGGAAAGGATTGGTGGCACAATATGCCGGACGTTTGCACCGTGAGAATGAGGGCAAGAAAGATGTTCGTATTTATGACTATATTGATATACACGAACCTGTTTGTGAGAATATGTATCGTAAACGCCTAAAAGGATACTCTGCCATCGGTTATCGTGTACTGTCAAAAGATACTCAGACACTGTTTGATAATACAGATGACTTACAAACATCATCATATGAAGGACAGATTTTCAATGGTAACACATTCCGTTTGGCATTTATGCAAAATTTGAAAAGTTCAAGACAATCTATTGTCATATCCTCTCCAAAACTCTATCGTACAGAACGAAACACATTTGTTAAAATGCTCAGAGAGTTTCATGTAAGTGGTGTTCAAATTGCAATTCTTACATCAGAGGAAAGCAGTCAGACGAATTATCTAAAAAGTTTAGGATTATATGTAAAGATTGTACCTAAACTATCTTTATCCTCGTGTATCATAGATAGGTCCACGGTCTGGTATGGCAGTATCAATATACTTGGCTATGTAACAGAAGAAGATAACATTATTAAAATCACAGATGGTAAACTTGCAAATGAGCTACTTGATATCATGTACGATGAACATATGAATCCACGTGGTTCTGACATTCGTATATCCCATTAAATATTTAATGGCATCCATTTTCCAGCAATAGTGAAGAAATACGATGGTGAAAGCTATGGAAAATTTTGGACAGTGTCTTATATTATGACGAATTCTTGGATGACACAGAAATAGAATAATAAACTACCCAAGGGACGAATAGAAAAACGCTATGTCTTCGTCATCTTTTATGTAAGATACTTGATTATTTTTCTCTGCTATTTGCTTTAATTGTTGTCTTTCTTTATCACTCCAGTTATTGAAAGCCTTCAATTTTGAAATAACAAAATGAGTCCGCGCAAAACTATTACTGTTTTCCAAATCCAATATGAGTTTTTCTTTTTCTTTAACTTCTTGAACCTCTACATTTATATTCTGATTGAGCTGCTCCTTTTGATTTTTATAATGAAAAGACACAAGTTTTTCATTTGAAGCCGTTTGTTCAATTATAGTTTTTACGAGAATATCCAATTCTGAATTTTCTGTATAATCTGCCGGAGCAAAATATTTAATCCTTTTATCTTCCATCATTTTGTACACTTTTCTCTTATCTTGAGTTTCCGGATTAAAAACTCCTATTGAATGGCCGGAATTGGTATTAATAAGTTTCATACATGGCATATCAGTATCGCTGTCACCTATATAAATCATGTTTCTAAAAGGAATACGAATATTCTCGGGCTCAAAATAATCATTGACGGCGAAATCATTTACATCCAATGTTCCTTTTTCTATTCTAAAAAGAAATTGTGTCTTGCTTGTATAATTTATAACTTGTGCAGGCCACTGAGCTACACCATCTTTATCATAATAAAATGAACTAGCATAGATTTTCTCAAATTCATCTGCAACCTTAGTTCCTTCAATCATTTCTTTCAGCCCAGAAGATATGATGTAATGTTCCACAATTACCCCCTTACTTTCTCCATATTCCCTGATTCTTTTAAACCACGTATCTACACCAGGAAATAACTTTACTTTCGCTCCATAATCCATTAAGGCCTCTCTGTTAAAAACAAACTTTCCATGAGCTTTTTGAATCATTGTAAACATATAGGCAAGGTTTTGGTCCATGTCGTTTTCTTCAGCCAATCCGTTCGATTCTTTCCAGAAAGACTCGACTTCATATCCAACCGATTGAATATACCCTTGAGCCTGCATATCATCAGGAGACAACGTTTTATCAAAGTCGTAACATATTGCTACTACTGGTTTATCCTCTTTTGACTTTCTTAAAAATTCCTTACTCATAAATGTCATATATATAAATAAAAAAATGAGGCATAATCCTTATAATCATGCCTCATTTCTATTATTTTATTCTTTATTTCACTTCCTCAAAGTCAGCATCCTGTACATTGTCATTGTTCTTGCTTGAACCCTGACTTGCATTGTTATTTGCCTGACCTGCGTTAGGACCAGCCTGAGCACCACCTGTCTGAGCGTACATTTCAGCACTTGCAGCCTGGAATGCAGCCTGAAGTTCAGCGCTTGCAGCATCGATACCAGCCAAATCCTGAGCCTTGTGAGCGTCTTTCAGTTTCTGAAGAGCAGCTTCGATAGGAGCTTTCTTGTCAGCCGGAATCTTATCGCCAAGGTCTTTCAACTGATTTTCTGTAGAGAAGATCAAGCTGTCTGCCTGGTTCAACTTGTCGATGCGTTCCTTTTCTTTCTTATCAGCTTCTGCGTTAGCTTCAGCTTCAGCTTTCATACGGTCGATTTCTTCTTTGCTCAAACCAGATGAAGCTTCGATGCGGATAGCCTGTTCCTTACCAGTAGCCTTATCTTTAGCAGATACCTTCAAAATACCGTTGGCATCGATATCGAAAGTTACTTCAATCTGAGGTACACCACGACGAGCCGGAGCGATACCTGTCAGGTTAAACTGACCGATAGACTTGTTCTGAGCAGCCATCGGGCGTTCACCCTGCAATACGTGGATGGTAACTTCTGTCTGGTTATCAGCTGCAGTAGAGAATACTTCGCTCTTCTTGCACGGAATGGTTGTGTTGGCATCAATCAACTTGGTCATTACACCACCCATTGTTTCGATACCCAGTGTCAACGGAGTGACATCCAGCAATACGATATTACCTACACCAGCTTCCTTGTTCAAAACGGCACCCTGGATACAAGCACCTACAGCTACTACTTCGTCCGGATTTACGCCCTTAGAAGGAACTTTACCGAAGAAGTCTTCTACCAGTTTCTGTACAGCCGGGATACGTGAAGAACCACCTACCAGGATTACTTCGTCGATATCAGAGTTGTTCAAACCTGCATCGCTCATTGCTTTCTTACAAGGTTCAAGACAAGCCTGAATCAAGTTGTGAGCAAGCTGTTCGAATTTAGCACGGGTCAAAGTCTTAACCAAGTGTTTAGGCACACCAGCTACCGGCATGATGTAAGGCAAGTTGATTTCAGTAGAAGTTGAAGAAGACAATTCAATTTTTGCCTTTTCAGCAGCTTCCTTCAAACGTTGCATAGCCATCGGGTCAGTAGTCAGGTCAGCACCTTCGTCGTTCTTGAATTCCTGAACCAACCAGTCGATGATAACCTGGTCGAAGTCATCACCACCCAGGTGAGTATCACCGTTAGTTGACAATACTTCGAATACACCGCCACCGAATTCCAGGATAGAGATATCGAATGTACCACCACCAAGGTCGAATACGGCAACCTTCATATCTTTGTTAGCCTTGTCTACACCGTAAGCCAATGCAGCTGCAGTCGGTTCGTTCACGATACGTTTTACATCCAGACCAGCAATCTGACCAGCTTCCTTCGTAGCCTGACGCTGAGAGTCAGAGAAGTATGCCGGAACGGTGATGACAGCTTCTGTTACTTCCTGTCCCAAATAATCTTCAGCAGTTTTCTTCATCTTCTGCAGAATCATTGCAGAGATTTCCTGCGGAGTGTACAGACGTCCGTCGATGTCTACACGCGGAGTGTTGTTGTCACCCTTTACTACTGAATAAGGTACACGAGAAATTTCTTTCTGAACCTGATCGTAAGTTTCACCCATGAAACGTTTGATAGAATATACTGTACGTTTCGGGTTTGTGATAGCCTGACGTTTAGCAGGGTCACCTACCTTACGTTCGCCGCCGTCTACGAAACCTACTACTGAAGGAGTGGTACGTTTACCTTCGCTGTTGGCAATTACCACCGGTTCGTTACCTTCAAATACTGCAACACATGAGTTTGTTGTTCCTAAGTCAATACCAATAATCTTTCCCATAATTGTATCTATTTTTATTATTTTCTAATTTGATTTATTCTGTAACGCCGAAACGTTACGCCCTTTAAAAGACAAATGCCATGCCAGAACAAAAAAAAGCCCGTGCCAGCATTTTTTTCTGACACGGACTGCCATTTTGGCTGTTTTATGTGACATTCTTGTCTCACACATTCAGGTGAGACTGACAAAATCAGAGAAACTCACCCCAGAAAGGAGCTGACAAAAGTGGTTCTGTCAGGAAAGGAATCTGAAAGAACAACACAATTCCTATAGCCAGGGCAATCATCCACAACAATACCAGCACTACTTTCGTAGAAGTGCCCATAGGCTTCCAGCTACCGAACGACTGCATGACGGCCTGAATCAGTCCGGCTACCGGGATACCGACAATCAACAGACCGCATACGGTGAGCCCGACAATCATTCCCGGCATGGTGCACACACCACCCCAGTCTACCCAAGGCAATATATTATAGAAGAAGGCAGGCAGACTGACGATGACTCCCGTGGCGGCCATCAGCAAGGCAAACAAGACGATGAGTCCTACCAGCAGGAAAGGAGCGCAGCATATCAGCAACAACACCAGGCAAAGTTTCAGCAGGAAACCGACCACGGCTACCACCCCATTGCCAAACTTATGCAAGGCAGAACGGGGCTGTTCTGAATGTACATATTCGTTCACCTTTTCAAAACCATCGGTCACCGTCCGGCCGATGTTTTCCACATTGATGGGTTCTCCGCGCATCTGCAACTTTTCCGTAGCCGTATGTGCCAGCGGGATGATAATCCATGCCAACAGATAAGCCAGAATCAAACCATGAATAAAAAATCCGGCCAAAATAAAGACGATGCGGGTCCAAGTCACATCCCAGCCGAAATAAGCTGCAATGCCCGATACCACTCCACCCAGAATACGGTCGTCCGGATTACGGAACAAGCGGCGGCGAGTTTCCGTCGATTCGCTATCGAAAGTCTTGCTGTTCGATGCAGACGGGTTACCGTCTTCTTCGCCATTCAGTTCCTCCGGCTTTCCCATACGGGCAATTACCTCTTCCACCTCTTTAATAGTAATTACCTGTAATCCGCCACGCAATGCCTCATCAAACAGTTCGGCAATACGGGATTCTATGTCGCGCACAATCTCTTCCGCTCCTTCATCCTTACGGAAATGGTAGCGGAGGTTGTTCAAATAATTATCCAGCAGGATATAGGCATCTTCATCAATATGATATACGGTGCCACCTAAATTTACAGTCAGTGTCTTTTTCATGTCATGTGATTTTTAAATGTTTTGTCTTAAATGATTCACCGTGTCGGAAAGTCCGTCCCAGGCACTTTCCAGTTCTTTCAGAAATTCCTCCCCTTCCGGAGTCAGTCCATAATACTTGCGGGGCGGTCCTTGCGTGGACTCCACCCACTCGTACGACAGGAGTCCGTCGTTCTTCAGGCGGGTCAGCAACGGATAAAGCGTGCCTTCCACCACAATCAGCCGGGCCTCTTTCAGCTTCTGGATAATGTCGGAAGAATAGGCAGACTCCCGGTGCAACAGCAACAGAATGCAATACTCCAGCATTCCCTTGCGCATCTGCGATTTTACATTGTCTACATTCATTTCATCTCATTTATCTTGTATGACACAAATATAGGTTTTATATTGATACTATGTATTACAAGGTATTATAATTTCAAAACTTTTAACAAGTTTATGTTTCGATAAAACCCATACATACAAAAGATAAACTACTTTTGCAGAAAACACATTATAAAAAGGAAATGCCTATGTTTACGATTAAAAAAGCTACTCTTGCAGACATTGAAGTCATCCGGACGCTGGCGACACAGACCTTTCCGGCTACCTACCAGCACATTCTGACTCCGGAACAGATTGATTACATGATGGACTGGATGTATTCCAGCGAGAGCCTGAGAAACCAGATGGAGAAAGAGCATCACATTTACTACATTGCTTACGAGGAATGTGAGCC
>ENA-ORCP01003429-ORCP01003429.1-human-gut-metagenome-genome-assembly--contig:-NODE-3429-length-11838-cov-3.129326_pt1 | contig 11838 bp, 10 predicted proteins | sample MGYA00242990_ERZ507991 | MGnify/ENA primary metagenome ERZ507991 (study PRJEB26167, sample SAMN06115496) | human gut metagenome | host: Homo sapiens | place: China:Henan | collected 2015-05-07... | reverse complement strand
GGCTCGGACGGAGCCTCCGTAAAGCTTGGCACTGCACTTCCACCTGGGCGCTACCACTCGAAAGCGGCCCTGGCCCTGCAGGAAGTGCTTTTGAAAATTCTTGCAAACGACTAACGCTTAATATTGAACGCCTTCACCCTCGGGAACTGTGCTGCCACGCCAAGCTCCTCCTCGATGCGGAGCAGCTGGTTGTATTTTGCCACACGCTCACTTCTGCTCGGTGCGCCGGTCTTGATCTGGCAGGTGTTTAATGCCACCGCAAGATCTGCAATCGTCGTGTCCTCCGTCTCGCCGGAACGGTGAGAGGAAATTGCATGTCGCGCGAGAGCATGCTCTGCCCCTCAATGTAGTTGATGCTGTAGTCGCCGCCCGATTTTTTCTCGCCGATGACAGTGTAGCTTCCGTCGGATTCGAGCTTTGTCGTAGCCCGGCTTTCGTTCAGCGGCTCGCCGTCTACGGTGACAGTCCAGGTATCAAAATCGATATCTACCGTCTGACCGCCGGTCGCTATTATGCGCTTCACTATCGGCTCGTCGTAGCCGAGCGACGGGGACTGTGCAACGATAATGTCGCCCTGCTTCGGCGTATAGCCGAGCTCTTCTATTATCAGAATGTCGCCGTTGTTCAGCGTCGGGACCATCGACGTGCCGTCGACGGGCGAATGGCGGAAAAGAAAGGTGACTATCAGCAGCACGACCGCAAAGCATCCCGCGAACATCTCCACCCACTCGATGAGCGAGACCGAAAAGCCGCTCTCGCCGCTTTCGCTGTCGCCGTTCTGCGCCGCGTCGGCTTGTATGCCGGAGCTTTGTGCGTCGGTCGCGTTCTGAACCATGGGTGCGCTCTGCGGCACTGCTCCGCCGCTTCTTGCCTCCTCCGCACTGTCCGTCGGAGTCTCGGTCCGTGAATCCCGAGACGGGAAACTTCTGCTGTCGTGATCCATATAGGTACACCTCTGTTTACTCGATTTTTTTTGCCGTGACTGTTTATTGAAATGCTGTTGATGATATTCGATCGTGCAGTGAATTGTGCGACCTGCGTGACGCAGGCGCACTGCCGTCGTCAGACCGCCGCATCAGGTGCGCGGTAATGCCGACAAACACTCCCTCACTATACAAAGAAAATTATATCATAAAACACCTCCGCGCACAAGTACATAATTATTAAATTTGTTAATTTTACTGTGGGATTACAATAGATGTGTTACACCAAGAAAAAGAATGGCAATTGAGAGTCAGATGTCTTCAGTTAAGTCACCGCAACAAAAACCAACAAGGAAACTCTCAATTGCTATGAACGGTGTAACACAAGATATGAGGCTTCGTTCTTCGCAAATGCAATTACTTTCCCGTGCGCCCGCTCAACCGGAGCTCTCCCAAGGCAACCCTCGACAATTTCTTGAACCTTGGTGTGACATATCATTCGGATGTCTGTATCTTTCCTGACGATTATGAAACCGAAGATGAATATACCTAAGCACTTGAAGAAGCCAAAGACGCCGGTGGCGGAATAACCCTGTCGTTATCTGTTGAATGTCCGGCACTTGATAAGCCGAGTCCGATTTTCCCAACAAACGCAGGTATAACGCCGCCTATACCCTTGCAAATGAGTTCATCTGTTACGGCAGCGATGAATATGAGCAGCGGGAAAAAGACTGCTGCAAGTTCATTTTGGAAAAAGCAGATACGGTGCCGGCAGCCAACTACTTGTCGCACGAAGCCGGATTCCTATATACCTTTTGTTTTGACTTTGTCCTGACGAGCGACGATGCAAAAGCATTCCTATATGCAGACTCAACAAAACGGCGAGTCCATAGCCGGAATGACATCACCGTCAAAGTGAATATCTAACCCGAAAAGGCAGGTCTAAAAACCTGCCTTTTCTTTATAACCGTCTCGGGCTATCTGATGGGGTTTAATAGAAAAATGCAGCGCTTAAGCGCTGCATTTTTCACCTTTTCATAAGAGACTTGTCGAAATGCATTGACTCGCTGGTGCATCGCGGCTATAATGTGAGTAGTGGTTTTTTCACGCATGCATTGAATGCGGCGATTTGCGCAGAGTGCTTAACGTTGGTGTTTTGTGTGCTGTGTCGCTTATGCGGTGCGATGTCGGAGGCTGCAAGCGGCGTGCGGCGGAGATATAGAAAGAATTTGAGGCGTGAAATGGTAAAGGAATTGATACACGACCCGATTTTTCTCGGTATCCGCTCGGAGCCCGCGACGCGGGAGGATCTGCAGACGGCGCGGGACTTGCTTGACACGCTGACGGAGCACCGTGACGAGTGTGTCGGCATGGCGGCGAACATGATAGGCGTATGTCGGCGGATAATAGTATTCGACAACGAGGGCGCGTATATGACTATGTTCAATCCCGAGATAATCAAGCGTGACGGCGCATATGAGACCGAGGAGGGCTGTCTTTCACTGCTCGGCGGATCGCGCCGCTGCACGCGCTTCAAAACGGTCAAGGTCAGATGGCAGACGGCTGATTTTCAGACCCGCGTAAAGAATTTCAGCGGATTTACTGCGCAGATAATTCAGCACGAGATAGATCACTGCGACGGGATTTTGATCTGAGATCGTCCGTGCGGGTCATACGGTCGTTCGGGCTACATCAGTCGTCATCAAGTGACCAATCCGAGACGAAGTGGATATCACCGCTATCCATATCCATTGCCATGTTATCGTCCATGCGAAACATGAGGTCGCCGTCGGAGTCTAATGCATAATCGTCTGAGAGGGGAAATGCAAAATCTCCGTCGTCGAAATCAAAAATGTCTCTCATACCGTGTGCTCCTTTCCGAGATTTTTAATCTGCTTGTATATATCGTTGAGGTTATTTATCAATGTCTGAGTATGGCGGTCGCCCGATTTTTTTGATACAGCTGCAATATTCGTGATAATACCGTCATATGTTCTTTTATTTCTGAAGCTGACGAAATTGCCGTCATCATAAAAGTCATAATTTTCTCGCCATGAGTTTTCGTCATAGCACTCGCTTTGAAGGGAATCATTTATCAGCCCATTGAGCTTGTCAAGGGTGGCTTTGCTATGCTCTATCATCTTTTCAAGCGCGCGATTTGCATACGGTTTGCCCTCCGCGATAAGAAAGTCGAGCAGCTGAGAGATATACGGATAAACGAAGGTGCGTTCTTTCCCGTTTTTGTCACAGCAATTTTGGCTGCTCTGAATGTCAAAGCTGTCGGTGAAATACTCCAGTATCTTATTATCGGAATTCGCTATGCGCTTTACGACGCTCGCGTCATAGTGCGAATTGACTTCGGGATGTGAGCAGGACAGGTAGTTGGCTCTGAAATACAGCCCCGGAATTTCGCGTGCGCGAAGGTCACCGAGCATCTTTAAATCGCGGTTATCGCAGGCGATCGGTATGATTTGTATCCGCAGCCGATCATCTTCCGTCAATCGGGAATGTAGATGATTCATAGAATTACGTGTGTATATGGCAGAGTCATTTTCACAATTATCGGAGTCGTTTCCCTGAATTTTTGCTCCCGCGCCGAAGGTTATGACGTAATCTTTATCCCGTCCGCTGTCAAACCATATGCAATGTTTATCCATCAGGAATTTTATAAAGTCGTAGTTCTGAAATTCTATGGCATATTCGATTATGGTTTTGCCGAACTCGTCCATGTAGAGGATAGGTTTGTCCGCTCTGTCAATGTACTCCTGCCATTCTTTTTTGCTCTTAGACTGTGCTATGTAGTAGTTTGACACCTGTTTCGGCAGTGCGGGACCCGAATCGCCCGCGCTGAGTATCCGTTCGAATGACACGCCGAGCAGCTTTGAGAATACGGGTAGATCGTCGATCTGAATGTTCTTTTTCCCGTTTTTTATCTGTGACAGCTTGTTTCTCCTGTTTTGGACGGATACTTTGTCTGTGGGCTCGTTGTTTTCTTCAAGCCATTTGTTGCAGAATTCGCTTGACGACTTAAATTTTTTGTCGATTAATCCGGAAATGTATTCTCCGATGGCTACCGAGTCGATTATGAATATGTGATTACCCATGTGATTACCTCGCTTTCAGCGTTATTATACATCGAACTGCGTGAATTGTCCACTATCAATTTGCATATACAAAGATTATTTATGTGCATGGCGTATATATATAATATGCAAAAAGCATACAAAATCACCGAGAAGCCGCACGCTGCCGATAAAAACGGCATATGTCGCACGGTGTGCCCGCCGCAACCGACAGTTGCTTGCTCGGGCGATAAAATTGTGTTAGGATGCTTTTACGGAGGTGACAGATATGGAAACAAAGGACGTTATATTTAAGCTGCGTACCGAGAGGGGCATGTCGCAGGAGGCGCTTGCGGAGAAGGTGTTTGTGACGCGGCAGGCAGTGTCGAGATGGGAGAACGGCGAGACCGTTCCGAGCACGGACACGCTTAAGCTGTTGTCGGGGGTGTTTGACGTTTCGGTCAATACGCTGCTGGGCTCGCCTCGTCAGCTTATATGTCAGTGCTGCGGGATGCCGCTCGACGATACGACGATAAGTCACAGTGCCGACGGATACCCCGACGAGGAGTACTGCAAGTGGTGCTACTCGGACGGTGAATTCAAATATACGTCGCCCGAGCAGCTGATAGATTTCTGCGTCGAGCACATGTCAAGCGAGCAATGGCCCGCAGAGCAGGTCCGTGCGCATATGGAAGCGGTCGTTCCGAAGCTCGCGCACTGGAAGAAATGACGGCACTGCTTTTCCCGTACTCTTTTTCGAGTGCGGGATTATTTATTGATTAAGCGAGGCGGATGTGATATAATCAGTGAAGAAATTCGTTTTTGGAGACATTTTTTCGTATTGCTGTGGTGACATGCCGCGGTATGCTTATTATGTGCTTTTACGGGATGAGAACGGTGTAGATTGGGGCGAGTGAAATGTTATATACGATGCATTACGAGTCGCCGCTCGGCGGTATTCTGCTTGCGGCGGACGATGCCGGGCTGACGGGGCTGTGGTTTGACGGCGCAAAATATTTTGCCGACGGTCTTGCTCGGGAGCATGCGGAGCTCGAGACCCCCGTGCTTGCGGAGGCGGTGCGTTGGATAGACTGCTATTTCGGCGGTGCGAAGCCCGATTTTACGCCGCAGCTGCACCCCGTCGGTTCGCCGTTCAGGCTGGCGGTATGGGAGCTGCTGACACAGATACCGTACGGTCATACGGTAACGTACGGTGAGCTCGCGGAGCGGGCGGCGCATAAGCTCGGGCTTTCGCAGATGTCCGCACAGGCGGTCGGAGGAGCCGTCGGGCACAACAGGATATCGCTCATTATCCCGTGCCATCGGGTAGTCGGAGCTGACGGCAGTCTGACAGGCTATGCGGGCGGCATAGAACGAAAGCGGAGGCTGCTCGAGCTCGAAGGAGTCGACATGAGCCGACTGTATCTACCGAAGAAGGAAACGGCGGTCGGATGATGCGCGCCGACAGCTGCTACGCGATTGTCGGTCGCAAGATTTGACAGCGCATATTTCGGGAGGATGGTTTTATGAGCGGTACGCTTGACCGCGAGCTTGTATATGAAATACTGTCGGTTGTTGAGGAGATAACGTGCGGCTGCGTCGACCCGGGGCGGCATCTGTGGGACTGCTGACGCGCGGTGACTTTCGCAATGCGGGTGTGGCGCTGCGGCTTTCCCATGTACTTATCGGTTTTTGATATTTTTTCGTTTTTTGTATTGACAAGCCGATGTTTTTGTGATATAATTCTCAGCGTTGTATCTGGGTGTGGCGCAGTTGGTAGCGCGCTACCTTGGGGTGGTAGAGGCCGCTGGTTCAAGTCCAGTCACTCAGACCATATCGAGTATTCATAAGGGATTTGACTTTATGAATACTCGATTTTTTTAATATGTTATTACGCAAGCGGGTTGTTAAACACATGGTTTTACGGGGATTCTCTTAAATCTCAAATTTTGCCTGCCGCCGACACGATACTCAATAAATGCGGCGGGTGTGATATCTTCGTTTGCGGGAGGCATGAGCGGAATGATTTAGAGGTTGAATTCAAAGCTTATGATCCTGTTAAAACCGAGCGGGTCAGCAAGAAGCCTACAAACGACCCAAACAAATATGATGCTTGCAACAAGTGTGATGCTGACGAGCTGTTTTCCATAGTCGAGCGGAGCTTATAAAGCTTGCGCTGTGCATAGGCGTGGGTGTGCGGTCAAGAGCTGCATACCCACGCTTTTAGTCTTACGTCAATTATAATATGCGGACGAAAAAATATTCTTTTTGCCCTTGAAAACTGCCGCTCGGAAGTTATAGATCCGCTCGGAGATGCATTCGGTACGACGATAATTCGTTCTTTGCGAAAATCTCATACAGCTTTTTAACAGCCCGGCGGGTTTCTGGCGGAATCTCATTTTTATTGAAATGGCTTTACGCAGCCTTTTGAAGGAAATCGGGGCATCAATCAGCTCAATTTTACCCTTGCGCTCCGGACGCATGTTCTTGGATAGAACCCGGATTTAAGCGGCAATCCCGATGCGGTAAAAGAGGTATTATGGCAAGGCGGTCGCAGTGTCGCTTTGATGCGGGGGATGACGTACCGTATTCTTTTCGGGTGCGTCGTGCCGCCCGTCACGGTAAACGAGTGCCGATATGTGCGGGAATGCTGCGCATGCAATGTACTAAAATGGAAGAAACATGTGAAAATCGGCATCTTTGGCGGTTTGTAACGCACAAAAACAAGGGAAAATTAACTCATGACCTTGCAATTGATCGTGCAATGTATTATAATATATTCGGTACGCTTATGCGACATCGCCGGCGTGCCGACAAAAACAGTTGATTTAATTTTTTTCCGCTTGTGCGGCGTAGGGAGTTTTATTATGATCAATCTTGAAAAAGAAATCAGAGAGCAGCCCGGAGTTCTTTCCGGACTTGAAAAGGTAAACGGCGAGACCGTTCGTGCGCTTGTCGCGGACGCAAAGTCGAAGGGCGTTAAGAACATCTGCTTCGCAGCTCGCGGAACGAGCGACCATGCATCCATATACGCTCAGTATATCTTCGGCGTATATGCGGGGCTGCCGTGCAGTCTTGCAACGCCGTCGGTCATATCCAAATACGGCGCAAAGGTCGAGTATAAGGATACGCTCGTTATCGGCGTTTCGCAGTCGGGTCAGGCAGCGGACGTGCTTGCGGTCATTCGCGACGCAAAGGAGTGCGGCTGCATCACCGCTGCCGTAACGAACAACGAGGATTCCCCGCTCGCAAAGGAGGCTGACTATCATCTCTTCTGCGCAGCAGGACCCGAGGTATCCATCGCCGCGACCAAGACATTTACCTCTCAGATGTACATCCTTGCAATGCTCTGCCGCGAGTGGAGCGGCAGCGAGGAGCTCGCGCGCCTGCTGTCGGGCGTTCCCGCAGCGGTCACAGAGGTGCTTGATACCGTTCCCGCAATACTTGACGGCTTTATCGGTCAGTACAAGGACATCAAGTGCGGCACCGTGCTCGGCAGAGGAATGACATATCCCGTTGCCCTCGAGGGCGCTCTCAAGATACTTGAGACCAACCGTGTAAAGATGAAGGGCTATCCGATCTCCGACTTCCATCATGGTCCGATGGCGCAGATATATGCGGGAGACACGGTGTTCCTGCTCGCCTCCGACGGTCCCGTTATGTGCGATGCCGTCGAGATTCTTGCAGACCTTGACCGTATCGGCGCAGACACCATCATAATAACCGATAAGCCCGATTTTGCGGCAGGAAAAAAGAATGCGATTGTTCTCCCGTCGCTCGGAAGCGATACCGCAGCTCCGTTTACTATGGCGGTCACGCTTCAGCTCATCGCACTGAAGCTGACCGAGGTACGCGGTATCGATCCCGACGTCTCGGATGTGCTCAACAAGGTTACCGTGACCATGTAAATAGGCGCGCGGCGCTTGATATAAGGCTCCTCGCCTTGAGAGGATAACGAAACGAAAAAGAAGGGATGAAAAGGTAATGACAGACGAACTGTACGGCGAGCTCAGTATTATCAGTACTAAGGGAAACGAGGACTTTGCAAGGCAGGTCGACGATTGGATCAGACAGTGGCGCAGCGAGGAGGCTGTCGCTCTCGCGCAGAAGGAAAAGGTGGGGGCGGACGCAACGCTCTTTGATACCGATATTCATGTAGACAGCTTTGTTGCGAGCGCGGACACCATCCGCTTTGCGGACGGAGAGGGAAAATGCGTGCTGCACGAGTCGATGCGCGGACACGATGTTTACATTCTCTGCGATCTGTTCAACTACGGCGTAACATATAAGATGTACGGTGTTGAGCAGCGCATGAGCCCCGACGACCACTATCAGGACCTCAAGCGCATAATCGGTGCCATCGGCGGCAAGGCGAGACGTATCTCGGTCGTTATGCCGATGATATACGAGGGCAGACAGGACAAGCGCAGCGGCAGAGAATCGCTCGACTGTGCCATCTCGCTCCAGGAGCTCGTACGCATGGGCGTTACTAATATCATTACCTTTGACGTACATAACGGCGGCGTTATGAACGCTATCCCGTATCACGGCTTTGAAAACGTTCACCCGACCTATCAGATGCTCAAGGCACTCGTTAAAAAGGTGCCCGACATCTCGTTAACCTCGGACGAGCTTGTTATGTTTTCCCCCGACGAGGGCGGCATGGCGCGCTGCGTGTACTATTCCTCCATTCTCGGACTCGATCTGAGCATGTTCTATAAGCGCCGCGACTATACGCGCGTCGTAAACGGCAAGAACCCCATCGTCGCACACGAATACCTCGGCGGAGACATTCGCGGCAAGGATGTTATCGTTGTTGACGATATTATCGCATCGGGCGAGTCGATGATGGATGTCGCACGCAAGATACGCGAGATGGGTGCGCGCAGGGTGTTCCTGTTCGCATCGTTCGGACTGTTCTGCGAGGGACTTGAAAAGATAGACGAGGCGTACGAAAACGGCTATTTCGACTATCTCTTTACAACGAATCTTGTCTACCGCAGCCCCGAGCTGCTTTCGCGCAAGTGGTTCGTTGAGGTAAACCTTACAAAGTATGTTGCACTGCTCATCGACACGCTCAATCACGACCGCTCGATAAGCAGGCTGCTCTCGAACGCCGAGAAGATAACGAATCTTCAGCAGGCGCATATGAAGCATACGGAGCAAAACTGACAGGTGATGCCGAAAAGGGCGACACCGATTTTATAATTCAGCCGACACCGGCTTTATAATTAAACCAACGCCGAGAGGAGGGATTGAATGGCGGAACAACCGACGACATACGGCGCTGCGGGCTTTGACCGCGCGCTCGGGGTGCTTGAGTTCGACAAGGTCTGTGCGATGCTTGCCGACTGTGCTCATACCGAGGGTGCGCGGCGTGCGGCTCTCGTACTGCGTCCGTCCGACGATATGCGTACGGTGCGGCGGCTCCAGCAGGAGACGAGCGACGCGCGTATGCTGATAGGACTCAAGGGCACGCCTGCTTTTTCGGGAGTGCTCGACATGAGCGATGCGCTCGACCGTGCCGACCGCGGCGCGGTGCTTTCGATGCGTGAGCTGCTCGACATCGCGGCGATATGGCATACCGCGCGGACGCTGCGAGACTATTACACAGCCGACCGCGAATACGAGACCTCGATAGGCGTGTATTTCTCCCGTCTTGAGGAGAATCGCAGCGCGGAGTCGCGCATTACCCGTGCCATTCTCTCGGAGGATATGATGGCGGACGAGGCGAGCCCCGCACTCGCGGACATCAGACGAAAGATGCGCTCCGCCTCGGGCAGGATAAAGGAGACGCTGCAGCGGTATATCAGCGGCGGGTACAGCAAGTATCTGCAGGAGAATATCGTGACGCAGCGCGGCGGGCGCTTTGTCGTCCCCGTAAAGAGCGAGCACAAGAACGAGATAAAGGGTCTTGTGCACGACACCTCCGCATCGGGTGCGACGCTGTTTATCGAGCCGATGGCGGTAGTCGAGGCGAACAACGAGCTGCGCGAGCTTGAGGTCAAGGAGCGGCGGGAGATGGAGAGGATACTCTCCGAGCTCTCCGTGATGTGCGCGAGCCATGCGCCCGCCCTGACGCTCAACTATTACAACATAACCGAGATAGCGCTGATATTTGCGCGCGGGGAGCTTTCGTACCGTATGGACGGTGCGGCACCGAAAATAGAGGAGCAGCCGCTTATCGAGCTGCGCCGTGCGCGTCACCCGCTGCTTGACCGCAGCAAGGTCGTGCCGATAGATGTCAGGCTCGGTACGGACTTTGACATGCTCGTCATAACGGGCCCGAATACGGGCGGTAAGACGGTAACGCTGAAAACGCTCGGACTGTTTGTGCTTATGGCGCAGGCGGGACTTCATCTGCCGGCGGGCGAGGGCTCGGTCGTCGGTATATTTGACAGCGTGCTCGCCAATATCGGCGACGAGCAGAGCATCGAGCAGTCGCTGTCCACCTTCTCGGCGCATATGGTCAGTATCGTCGATATAACAAAGCGGGCGGGACGCGGAAGTCTCGTGCTGTTCGACGAGCTCGGCGCGGGCACCGACCCCGTAGAGGGAGCGGCGCTTGCCGTCTCGATACTCGAGCGGGTGAGGGAGTCGGGCGCGCTCTGCGCGGCGACGACGCACTATGCAGAGCTTAAGGAGTTCGCTCTTGATACCGACGGGGTGTGCAATGCGGGCTGCGAATTCGATCTCGAATCGCTGCGCCCGACCTACCGGCTGATAATCGGCGCGCCCGGAAAGTCGAATGCGTTCGCGATATCGCGTAAGCTCGGGCTCGACGAGGAGATAGTCCGTCGGGCTGAGAGCTACGTCAGCGGAGAGAACAGGCGCTTTGAATCGGTCATTGCGGGTCTCGAGGAGAGCCGTGCGGATATGGAGCGCGAGCGCGCGGAGGCACAGCGCCTGCGCGAGGAGCTCGAGAGCTACAAAAAGACCGAGGAGGAGCGGCTGCGGGTCGAATACGGCAGAGTCGAGCGGGAGCTCGAGCGTCAGCGTGCTATTGCCTTGGGCATGGTCGAGAGCGCCAAATCGGCGGGCGACTATATCATGGCGGAGCTTGAGGAGGTCAAGCGGCATAAGGATGCGGCGGATCTCGGCGAGCGGATGAGCGCGGCTAAGCAGAATATCCGGCGCAGGCTTCGTCAGGTCGACAACAAGATAAACCCCGTATCCGAAAAGGTCGCGGACGAGGACTATGTTCTGCCGCGCAAGCTTCGCGCTGGAGATGAGGTTACTGTAATGTCGCTCGGCAAGAGCGGCGAGGTGGTCTCGGTACCCGATAAAGGCGATAGTGTAACCGTCAAGGTCGGCATCATAACGACCCGCGTACCGATAAAGGATCTGCGGCTCGCAGAGGATAATTCGAGCGGCTTCCTTATTACAGAGGATAAAAAGAAAAAGGCGATAAAGCCCGGCACAAAGGAGCTGCGCACGGCAGCTTTCAGCCCCGAGATAGATATTCGCGGGGAGACGGGCGAGGACGGTTGGTTCATCGTGGACCGCTATCTCGACGATGCAAAGATGGCAGGGGTCAAGACGGTCACGGTCGTTCACGGCAAGGGAACGGGAGCGCTGAAAAAGGCGCTGTGGCAGTTCCTGCGCAGCGACCGCAGGGTAAAGTCCTACCGTGCCGGCGAATACGGAGAGGGCGACGGCGGCGTTACGGTCATCGAACTGAAATAAGCGCGGTACCGCACCGCATTCTGATATTATCGCCCATGAGCGATGCCCGCCCAAACCGCGACGCGCAGCGTTACAATGAGTATTTCCGAAACGAAGAGAACAGGAAAGCATATGTCGATGGCGAAATGTCATTGTGCAGCACCCCGGGAACCAGACGTGAAATTGCA
>ENA-ORCP01003427-ORCP01003427.1-human-gut-metagenome-genome-assembly--contig:-NODE-3427-length-11842-cov-5.706077_pt1 | contig 11842 bp, 18 predicted proteins | sample MGYA00242990_ERZ507991 | MGnify/ENA primary metagenome ERZ507991 (study PRJEB26167, sample SAMN06115496) | human gut metagenome | host: Homo sapiens | place: China:Henan | collected 2015-05-07... | reverse complement strand
AATATGAACGCCGATACGGAAAACGGAGAACTGGCAAAGCAGATTTTAGATGAATACTATCAGGGTTTTCAGGAGCGGCTTCGCACGTTTCGAATTGTTTAAACTGGCTATACGACATATAGTCGATATCAGATTGACGGGTGTAATAATTTTCATCATTCAATTCGATCACAGAACATCAACCGCCTTTCTGCGCTGCGGCTCGCAGTCCTCAACCTCGCCTTCGACTTGACACCCCATTAGAATGTTAGGGCAGTAGACACGGGCAAAAAATGATGCCGCACGATATGCCAGCATTTGCTGGGGCATGTTTCGCCATTTTGTATTCTGCATCCATCCTTCTGCCTTCACCATTGCGATGGTGATTTCTGTTCCCTGAATTTTTTTATCACCATCCACAGCAGATATATAGCATCCATATGTATCTGTGCCGCGTTCACCGGTATAGACTACATCCACATCATCAAAACGATTTCGAATAAACGTCATGCAGGCTTGCCCAGACCAAACCGGTTTGCCTTTTACCACGAACAACTGTTGCATAACCATCAACGGCGGAACGCCCAGACGGTTCGCCATATCAACAGCAATTGCACAATCAAACGGCTTGTTGGCATACGCTGACGGGACAATTCCGCTCATCGAATAGCCTTTTCCTATTCTCAGTGTCTCTTCGTATTCCAGCATGTGCTTTGACTTCTGCGCAGGCAGTTCTGCACTCTGAATAGCCACTTCATTTTTGGTTTCATCCATTTAAAATTCCTCTCTTTCTTTTATTTTCCGAATTTTCATAGTAGCCTCATACGCAAACCGGCTAGTCTCTGCATCTTCCCAGTATCGGGGGAATGTCTCAGACTGGCAGTCCCACTCATACGGGCAGCCATCGCAGCTTTCCTCAAACGCCTTGCAGGCTTCTTTTTTCAGCCGCGCGTTTTCTGCAATCGTTGTCGCAATTTTTAATGGTTCCGTCATTTTATCATCCCTTTCTTGCACCTGTTTTTCAAAATCAGGCACTTTTTGCGATGTTGCCACCGGCAGAACTATTTTTGGTTCTGTCATATGCCCGGCACAATATTCGCAGTATAAATGCCCATCTATCCCTAATTGTAGTGGGACAGTAGTTATTTTACAATTGAAACAATGATCTTTCATTGACAAAATCCCTTCTGTGTGGTAAAATAATCAACAGTGATTATTTTTCTTTTCTTTATTTTCCGTTGTCGGTACAACCGGCAGCGGTTTTTTTATTACCGCTGTAATCTCTACGGCTGCGCCGGATTGTCTGCCGCCTACGAATTCTATGTTCGGGAAAACGTCTTTCAGCTTGCCGCAGAACCATCGGAATTCATCGGTTGTGATCGGTTTCATGTTGCACCTCTCTTCCTGCTCTTCTGTTCCACGCTTTGCCTGCCTCCGGCTCGTACTCTGCGCCATAGAAACACACATCCGCACCGCACTTGTTGCAAACGAACATCTGCGTTCCATTAAATGGTGCGGTTTGCTTTTTGATTTTTTGGTTGCCGCAGAACGGACACGGTTTTAATTTTTCATCCATCTTCTTTCATCCCCTTTGCCATTGCCAATCTCAATCTTAAAAATAGGTTATCACCTTGTATTGACAGCATTTCTGCACAATCTTTGCACAAATCAAAGTTATAAAATAATGGGTCAATTCTCCACTCAGAACATCTTACATGTCCTCTGTCAAGTACATCTTCTTCAATTCCAAGGGCATTTTTCTTTTTCACAAATGGAATTGATTTCCCACACTTATCACATACAACATAAGTCATTGTTCTGTCATCTCCCTATTCTGGTATTCTGTACAACCGTTGATTCCATTTTTTTGCAGCTACTTCTTTTGCCTTATAATCAACAGACGCTTGCACGGCTCCGCTCCTGCATCGACATACACTACATCGAACAAATGAAATATCGCCAAAATTAACAATTTTTGGTTCACTGCCACAGAACGGGCAGGGCTTCAACTCGATCTCACTCATTTTCTCCCACCTCTTTTCTTTCTCTGATCTGACATCCACATCAGATCTAATATGCAGGCTATCAGCACAATGCCGACTGATAGCAGGTCTTGGATGGGGGTTGTGGGTAGCATGTTAGTCCTCCTCTCCCTCTTCCTCTTCATACGCTTCCTTGCCGAGCGAAAAAATGTCTCTCGCCATTGCGCCGAGAGCTTTGCCTACAGTGACATTACTATGCTGCGCGATTGCTTCGGCAATGTCTTGCGCAGCTGTAACATAACCTTCTGCGAGGTCTTTGGCAGATACCCTTTTTGCATGTAGTTCTACGTCCACACCGTTTCTGTCTATCTCAATACGGATTTCAATATATCTCTTTTGGTTTTCCATCGTCAAATATCCCCTTCTTTTCGGTTTCTCGATTTTTCCGGGTCGAACCCGTCCGGATAGCGTTCACGTAGTTTCTGAATGTTCATGCTGGCAATCTCCGACAGCGTTGCGCCAACCGATGCACACGCTTCGGCAATCATCCACAGGCAGTCACCCAGCTCTTTTTTGAAATGTTCCTTGTCGAAATCGTGCCCCTGGAATACCTTTTGCAGGATTCCGGCGACTTCACCCGATTCGCTGCACAGCCCGAAAACAGCGTGCCGCATCATTTTATCCTGCTCGCCATATTGAAAACTGCACGTGCGCATAGCTTCCATTTGGTAGATGTCCAGTCGTGTGATTTCCGGTTCCGGTTTGTATTCCTGATTCCAGCATTTCTCACAGCTGCCGTACTCATGGCAATTCGGATAATCCTCAGCGTTTAAATAGCTGTGATATGATGGACACCCACGTACTCCGCCCTCAGTTCTGTTGCTAATCATTTCTGGCTCAACCTCTGCAACTTTTTCTCTCAATGTCATTCTCATTTTCCTTTCTGTATTTAAATTCACACCACGGGCACACGTACCAGCCTGTCCGTTGTGCGCAAACCTGCCATTCTTTCTGGCAGAACTGGCAGCATGTGTATTTGTATCCGTTCCGGATTTGATATCCGGTGTAAAATTCACTTTTCATGGCTCACCGCCGCATCAATTTCATCAAAATGTTCCATAACCTTTTCAACAATCCATTTGTAGAATTGGTCTGAAATCGGTTTGTCTATTTTGATTACTTCCACCGCTTTCAGCTCCCCATCTTCCATTGCTCCACCTCACGCACAAACGCCATACTTAACAGCCAGCTCTTTGACGATTGCAACATAAATTTCAATCAGCTTTTTATCTTCTGCGATGATGTCAACCTTGTTCAGCTTTTCGATCTTCGACCGGCACACGCCCTCACCAGCCATGCGGTTTCGTTTGTTGGTTAGCCGGATGTTCAACGCTACGCCTGCTCTGGATTCAACAGCCTTATAAATTTCCTCATAGACTTGCCGAATGTTTCCGCAGCCGTCCCCGGTTGCCGTTGCAATTTTAGCAATCAGGTGCTGTGTGTCTTTTCTCCACGCATTCTTGTCCAACGCGATAACTTCGCAGGTGTTTGTCAACCGTTGTCCCAGATCTGCTATTGCAGTATCTTGCTGTGCCTGCTTGGCTTCCAGCTGCTTTTGACGGGTTTCCATTTGAATCAGGACTTGCAATTGCGGTGACAGATCAGCCAACGCTGGTTCCATCTGATAGCAGCCTGTTTTACGAATAGACGGTAAAACCTCATCGAACACCCACCGTTCAAACTTTTCTGCATCCGGTCGGCGACTGTGGGTAATTAATCGGTATAAATCGCCCTCGGTGATGAATTTCATCGCCTGAGTTCCGCCATTCGTAGGGGTCATTATTTCGGTGACCCCTTTGCAATGTGCAGCAATTGCATTTGCGGTGCTTGCATAATTCAAAGAACTTGCAACATCCTTTCCACAAAACAGAACCTTGCCGTCATTCTGTTCAAAAATCCGGATACTTCCGAACAGCTCGCTTGTGAATAATTGAATTTCATTCATTTTTATTTTCTCCTTCTTCCTGCATTTTCGCCAGTGCCCAACCTGCGCTGATTAGTGTCAAATCTTCCTGATCTTCGTCTGACAAAACGCCCAGGCAGTTCAGCATTTCGGAAAATTCGGCAACATTTACTTTTAATTTGTCACTCTTGAAAATAGTTCCTAAAACCGCTAGCTTTTCGGCATTTGCCATAATATCGCCCCCTTCCATTTAGCCGTGCCGCTATTTTTTGCGAATTGATTTCAACAGCATCGCAATAATCACGATATCACATGCTATTCCGATTAAATCCAGCATCAGTTGCATGATAACTCCTTTCCGGTGTTGACAGCGTGCATTTTTTGTGGTATACTAATCCTTACCGGGTGTCTCACACCCGGTTCGGACTAGTTCCGGTGCTATTTGATATGGTGATCAATGAAATCAATGATTTTACTGATCAGATCAAGCACGGCGGTAATCAGGATGATTTTTTGAATGGTTTTGTCTTGATTGCCGCTTTTCTTCTGCCGTTTTTTCGGCTTCCGCTGCTTGCTCACGCTGTCAACTCCTTTCGTTTGTTTTACTGATTCGTTCTTTCGTCCGATTCAGTAATTATATTATAGCACATATATACTAATACGTCAATAGCATTTTCGTATTTTTATATAAATATCAGTATATTTGTATGAATGCACAAAAATGAACATCGTTTTTGTGCTATTTTAAATATAAATTCGCTTGACATTAGCACGTTTGTATGATATAATATAAAAGAAGGGGGGTGATAAAATGGAAATAAAAGATGCACTAAAAATATTGCGAAAAAATGCCGGGTTCCAAAATGCAAAAGAATTTTGCGATAAGATAGGTATCAGTTTTAATACATATCAAAATTATGAATCCGGGAAACGACTGCCGCCAGCAGAAACGATTATAAAAATTGCAGATTTTTATAATGTACCAGCTGATGATGTTCTTGGACGATCTGCTGAAAATGATTTGCACGAACCGGATACATTGGATTTAATCACAAACAAACTGCATTTAAACATGTATGAACGGGCAATCGTAGCAGCATATTTGGCGCTGGATACCGAAACGCGAACCAAACTTGCACAGACTGTCAAAAAAATGGCGGACAAAATGGATGGGCAAAATGACAGCACGCAAGAGGAAATGCGGACATTTAAATTTGTTGCAAACAATGGGAATAATCGCGAAATTTCCATGACGAAAAGCCAGGAATCAAAGATTGCTGATCTGCTGGACGAAATTGAACGCAACAACAACGGAAACATCTGGTAAAAATTACCAGTATGAAAACTATTGAAAAAATCCCCTAACAGTTTTATAATGGAATAAAAACTGTTGGGGGATAATTTCTATATGGGCACAAATGTAAACCAGTATGTAAAATCATTTATGGATGATTACAATGTCACGCAATTAACACAGGACGCACTAGGAAAAATTATACAGCGCATGGGGTACAAAATTGTGGCATACAATCCAGCGCAAACGGAAACAGCAGCCGCAAAACTAATTGATAGCATCGGAATTCGTGACAGTCTAAAAAATCAACAATCATTCGCATGCAATAGCGGTTCTGTGAAATTCGTTTTCATTGATAGCACCATCGGCGAACCAGACAGCATCCAATTGCTGCTGCACGAAATCGGGCATATTTACATGGGACATACCAGCAGCAGGCAGGACGATGCCGCAACCATTGCGAAAAACGAAAACGATGCAAACCGATTTGCACTGCTGGTGATACAACGGATCACACAGATGGAACGGAAACAGAAAATATTGAAATATGCCCGTAGCATTCTGATTACAGGTGCATCAATGGCGCTGTTCATCTGTTTAATTCGTGTAGATTATCGCAGCAATCACGGTTCTACAGCACAGGAAACCAACGTAGTCGTTTTGAAATCAGAATCAACCACGGAATCAGCCACCACGAAACTAGCGGCAACAGAACCAGTGCAAATAGAAACCGCCGCCGAGCAGGCACAGGATGATACAGAAATTTACTACATCACCAAATCCGGACAAAAATATCACCGGCAAACATGCAGCACGATTAAAAACAGAAATCCGGATACGCTGGTAGCCGGAACCCGTGAAGAATTTGAATCATCCGGCTATGAACCATGCCTGATCTGCATAGGCGAATAATTTTTTTGGTTTTCTGTTCGACATTTTTCGACATGCAATATATGCAAATTCAGATCATCCAGATTATGCACTATACATAAAAATGGTTACAGCCTGGATACAATTCCATTGGAATTATTGACTAATGTTATAATATTATGTATCATTATGATATAATTAATCATGTATAGGATGTGATACAATGAAATCAAAACATATAGCAGCTATCGCACTATCTGCGATGATGGTTTTTGGTCTGGCTGGATGTGGTGGTGCTGATAGTAGTACAGCCGAAAGTTCTGAACCTGAAACATCCGAATCGACTACAACATCAACCGTTTCGAAAAAATCTAAAAAAGCAACCACGACGCAAAAGAGAAAAGAAAAAGCTAAACAAACAACGGAAAAGGTAAAAGTTGATACATGTTATAACGGAACTAGCATTAAATTTTATATGCCTAGCATTTGGGAATCAGCAGGTGACAATACGTGGCACTACACAAATTCGAAAAAAGAAATCGGTTTTTTTAATTATTCAGAATTTGATCTGCCGGAAAGTGCAACCCAGGATACTGTTGATGAATTGATGCAGGAATGGTTGCTAGGGGAATCCCTTCCCGATGAATTTAATTTTTGTGATGCAAATTTATACAACCTAAATAATAGCGAGGACACACTAGGCGTAGAAATACTAGGTACCACTATAATTAGCGATGTAACATACAATATTACATCATATTCATTTGTAATTAATGGTGCGGTTTGCACATTCATGTTTTATGATGCCCTAAACACTACAATAATGACATCTTGCGCTGATAAAATGCTGGAAACCGTCGCCCCAATAGAACGGAAAACAGCTGAAACAACACCAGTTGAAACACAACCGCCAGCCAATAACGCAACATTGGGCGAAACCAACGCGTTGAAATCAGCAAAACAATATTTAGATTTCATGCCGTTTTCGTATCAGGGGTTAATTGATCAGTTGCAATATGAAAAATTCACCCTGGAAGAATCCACCTATGCAGCTGATAACTGTGGTGCGGATTGGAACGAACAGGCTGCAAAATGCGCCCAAAGTTACATTGAAAATATGTCGTTTTCTCGTGAAAGTTTGATAGACCAACTAATTTATGAGGGATTCACGCAAGAACAGGCTGAATATGGTGCGCAGGCTGTCGGATACTAAAATTAAAAAACAAACGAAAACGCCCCACAATCCGTGGGGCATTTTTGAATAAGGAAGGAAGTCAAACCATGAACGCAGTTATTTATGCACGTTACAGCAGCGAACGGCAAACAGAACAGTCAATAGATGGGCAGTTACGTGAATGCCGGGAATTCGCAGAATCAGAGGGAATCACCATTATAGGCGAATACATCGACCGGGCAATCAGTGGGACAACAGATCACCGCCCGGAATTTCAACGCATGATTTCGGATAGTAAATCCAAAACCTTCGGCGCTGTGATCGTGTACAAATTAGATAGATTTGCACGGAACCGCTACGACAGCGCAATTTATAAATCAAAATTGAAATCGAACGGGGTGAAAGTGCTATCGGCAAAAGAACGCATTACAGATAGCCCGGAAGGCATCATTCTGGAAGGACTGCTGGAAGCTATGAACGAATATTACAGTGCAGAATTAGCGCAAAAAATACGCCGTGGAATGCGTGAAAACATCATTCATGGGAAAACGACTGGCGGAAATATTGCAATGGGTTACAAAATTGGTTCTGACAAACGATTTGAAATAGACGAAAACGCCGCTGCGATCGTCAGACGGATTTTTTCCGAATATGCTGCCGGAAAAACATTTGCAGAAATTTGTGACGGTTTGAATTCTGCTGGGTACAAAACAACACGTGGAAAACAATTTAGAAACGGAACTATTTCCAGAATTTTGGGGAATCGAAAATACATTGGCGAATATACACTGAATGGTGTCACCGAATCATCAGAATGCCCACAAATTATAGACCGTGAACTATTTGATAACGTGCAGGAATTGCTGGAAAAACATAAATCGAAACACAGACACACAAATCCGATACACGACTACCTATTGACCGGATTTTTAACATGTTCCATATGTGGGAAACCGCTGCGTGGGACTGCCGGAACTAGCAAAACAGGGAAACGGTATTACTATTATGCGTGCCAGAAAAAATGCAATGGCAGGCTGAATGCAGAAAAACTAGAACAGATTGTAATGAATTCTGTTACGGAATATCTAACCAACGAAAATTGCAAACAAATTGCAGCAACAGCCTATCAAATGTACCAGCAGGAACGAACAGAAAATGCAGAATTGAAAACAGCAAAAGGCGAATTGAACAATGTTTCAAAAAAACTGGAACGAGCGATCAATGCAATTCTGGCAGGGATTCAGTCTGAAACATTACAAGGAACTATAACAGAATTAGAACGCCAAAAAAAGGCATTAGAAACGGAAATACAACGCCTGTCAACAGCAATGCCGGAATTGAAACTGGAACATTTTGAATATTTCATACAACAGATAGGGGCGATTAAAAAAACCGATGCAGATAATCGTTTAATGATCGACAGCATTGTAAATCGTGTGATTGTTTATCCGGACAAACTAGCAATTCTAATAAATGTTTTGGATAAAACAAACACCCCACCGTTGCAACAAATCAATGCTGCACTAGCAGGGTGTTCATATAATGATTCGATTGGTGGAGGCGACGGGAATTGAACCCGTGTCCGAAAATCAATCCATGCAAGGTTCTACGAGTGTAGTTTATCTACTAGAATTCCCAAACACATCAGCCGATAAACAGGCGGACCTATTTAGTAGTTCCAATACAATTCTACGGTGTGAACAGGCCGCTGAATCGTTCACCACTGCATGATGCCGCAGCGTAGGCCGTGGTCCTCCTACGGGCGACAGTAGCTGACTTAGGCAGCTACCTGCAGGCTCTTGTTAAAGCTTACAGAAATATTCTTTTTAGCGTTTAATTTTAAACGTGCCCCAGTTTAAAGAGATGGTGCAGCTCTACTCGCTTCTCACACTTCATAATCCCCGTCGAAACCGTTACGCCCCCAATGTTCATTGATTCTGAATCTTGACAGCACGTCGAATTTGACGTTGTGCATCTCGTTCCATGGAGGTTTGCCGCTTATCATACAATTTTTTTCCTTTGCACAAACCAACTTGAACTTTTACACGTGAATCTTTAAAATATAAAGAAATCGGAATCAAGGTCAAGCCATCCTGTTTTACTTTTCCAAATAAACGGTTGATTTCTTGCTTATGCATCAACAATTTTCGAGTCCGCATGGGATCTGTTCGGAAAAGTCCATCTTTCTCATAAGAGGAAATATGCAGTCCTTTTACCAGCAATTCTCCATTTTCAATGGAGCACCAGCTGTCTTTCAAATTCACATTACCGAGTCGAATAGATTTTACTTCATTTCCTTGCAAGGCAATTCCCGCTTCAAAAGACTCAAGAATAAAGTACGAATGTCGAACTTGTCGATTGTCTGCAATTTTTTTTATTCCTTTTGTCTGCATATTCTGCACCTCTTTTCTGATTCAAAAGAATGACTTTCTTCAGTAAAACAAATTTTCTACAGGAAACTGTTTTGGCTGATTGAAGAATATTATATCATATTTCAACGGGTCTGTCAAGAACGGATGGTATGTTTTTTGCAATTGAAATTTGTTTTATAAGGGGAAGATTGACAAATCGAATCGAAGGCTATATAATAGTGTGAGAATGTCGGAAAAGGAGTATTTAATATGGAAACATCGGAATTATTCGGTTCAGAAAAAGTCAGTAAGATTCTCCTGAAATTAGCACCGCCTGTCATGCTGGCGCAGCTGATTCAGGCACTTTATAATATTGTAGATAGTTTTTTCGTAGGAAAGGATTCAGAGTCTGGATTGACAGCGCTTTCTATTATCTATCCCATTCAATTGCTGATGATTGCATTGGCAGTCGGAACCGGGGTAGGAATCAATACTGTGATGGCAGCTAAACTCGGCGCTGGAAATCAAAAGGAAGCGGAGGCTTATGCAGGAACCGGAACATCCCTTGCAATCGGAATGTGGCTGTTGTTTGCCGGAATCTGCTATGCAATCTTGCCAGCCTATGCCCGGATGTCCACTTCTTCTCCAGATGTCATTCAAGATGTAGTAGCCTATGGACGAATCGTCTGTGTTTGCAGTTTTGGATTGTTTTTGGAAAGCAACTGGACAAAGGTGATTCAGGCAAATGGCGATATGAAAACGCCGATGTTTGCACAAATTCTAGGAGCAGTGACCAATATTGTATTGGATCCGCTTTTGATTTTCGGCTTATTCGGACTTCCTCGAATGGGAATTGCAGGTGCAGCCGTTGCAACCGTTGCAGGACAGATTGTTGCAGCAGCCATTGTGCTGAAAAAAGGATTTCGTCGTTCTCCTGCCAAAAGCTACTACCCACGTTATATCAAAACGATCTTTCGTCTTGGCATGCCAAATATTTTGATGCAATCCGCTTATACATTTTACATTCTTGGATTAAACTTAATCTTGAGCAGTTTTTCGGATCAAGCCGTTACAGCGTTGGGCCTTTATTACAAATGGCAAACCTTTTTCTTTATTCCGCTCGGCGCCATGCAAACTTGCATTGTTCCGGTAATTAGTTTCAACTATGCTGCAAGATTCATTGACCGCTGTAAGAAAACCTTGTCCACTGCCATTGTTTTTGGCTGGGCGTTGATGTTTCTGGGTACACTTTGCTTTCTGCTTTTCCCGGAACAGATGCTGCGAGTCTTTACATCGGATGATGCAGTAGTGGCAATTGGAAAAATTGGATTTCTATTTGTCGGCATCAGTTTTTTACCAATGGTGACATCGCTGATTTTTCCGGTCTTTTTTCAGGCAACTGGATACAGTTTAAAAAGCTCCTTATTGACGGTGATTCGCACCATGGTATTATTTGTACCGCTTGGATTTCTTTTTTCCCGGTTTGGACTGAATCGATTCTGGCTGACATTTCCGGTAACAGAAGTACTTACCAGTCTGGTCGGACTTTTGTTTTACCGACAATTTCTCAAAAATCCATATGTTGCGACTGAAAAAAAGGAAGAACAGCAAATGGTCATGCAGCCTTCTCATCCAGGTGTCATTCTCACCATTGCCAGAGAGCACGGTTCTTCCGGCAAGCAAGTAGGAAAGCGCATTGCGGAGCAATTACACATTCCATTTTACTATAAAGAAATGACCGCACTTGCAGCACAGGAAAGCGGATTGGATCGGGAATTCATTTCTGATATCAATAAAAATGCACCGGATCATCTGCATGATATTTATCTGAGCACCCATGTGGTGCAGCAAGCAGTTGTGGCACAAAATCAAATCATTCGAAAAATTGCAGATCATGGAAGTTGTGTCATCGTCGGACGAGCAGCGGATTTTGTACTGCGGGACTATGAATCTGTTATACGAATTTTTCTATATGCCCCAGAGGCTTATAAAATCAGCAGAGTTATGGAACTCTATGGTGACACCAAAGAGGAAGCCATTCGCAACATCCATCGATCAGATGAAGCACGCAGTGCTTATTATCATAATATTTCCGGAAATGAGTGGGGAAACCGGAAATATTATGATCTGCTTGTCGATACATCGATTGGTGCAGCACCTTCTCCGAGTGTCCCTGCTCGTTCAAATCTAATTTTAGGTTCATATCCAGAAAAGGCAGTTATATCACTC
>ENA-ORCP01003422-ORCP01003422.1-human-gut-metagenome-genome-assembly--contig:-NODE-3422-length-11864-cov-3.175617_pt1 | contig 11864 bp, 7 predicted proteins | sample MGYA00242990_ERZ507991 | MGnify/ENA primary metagenome ERZ507991 (study PRJEB26167, sample SAMN06115496) | human gut metagenome | host: Homo sapiens | place: China:Henan | collected 2015-05-07 | study... | reverse complement strand
CTTTGCTACAGGTTCTACATGGGGTGATTGTGCAGATTATGACATGATAATCAATGTAGGTCGCCGTAAACTTGGATTCCGGCGCAGTGGTTTTCTCGGCGAAGCGCGAAATCTTCAGGTTGTCAAAGGCGGTATTCTTGTTGTCCAGTCCGTCGCGCACCTTGCCATAGAGGCGGAAACCAAAGCTGCCCGCCGTGTGCGCCGTGTGCGTGCCGGAATAGCTCCACAGTTCCTTGCCGCCGGCAAGGTCGGTGATGACATACTGAATCTTATCGCCCTTGACCGCGACCTGCAGGTGAATGTCGGAGCCGGGGGTGATCACCCCGCCGCTGACCTTGATGTTGCCGCCCCACGAACCGTCCGGCTTGCCGTAACCGACAGCACCGAGCTTGCCGTCAAAGGAGATGAAGCCGGTGTAGCCGCAGAAGCCGTTGTCGGTGTCGCTGATGTGGTCGAGGTCGGCGCGGACGACAGCGCCCGCCTGCGTCTGCGTGTTGTACATGTCCACATCGAGTACGTAGTCTTCCATCGACGAGATGGCCTTGTCGCCCTCATAGAGGAGGAAGGCGTGAGCGCCGGTGGCACTTGCCAGGTACAGCTTGCCGTCACGGACGGTAAAGCTGCCGCGGTATGCCTTGAAATCCTTCAGCGCATCCGCATCGGCAAAGTCGTTTGTATAGACGGTTTCGAGCGAGGAGGTGTCAATCAGCTTCTCGGTCTTTGCCGGCTCGGCCGGGGTCGCAGGCGCGGGTTCGCCGATGGTCGCCTCGTTTGCCGTGGTGATGCGCAGGTTGTCAAAGTATGCATTGCCGGCAGAGACCGCAAAGTTTGCGGCATACTCGGCGCGCATGCGCAGGCCGACCGTGCCCTCTACCCAGTTTGCATCCTGCGCGGAACTGCCGATCTTGTAGGTGTAGTCGTAAATCGACTTGCCGGAATCCAGATTGGTGATCTCGACATGGATCATGCCGCCCTTGACGGTGACCTTGATGTGCGCGTTGGTGCCGAGGTTGCAGTTGGCAGGCGCGCCGACATTGATGTTGCCCTTCCAGTCGCCCTTGGTATCGCCGCCGCCGAGCGCGCCCTTGGTCGCGTCGTTGGCAATAAACGCAAGATAGCCGTAGAAGGCGTTGACGCCTGTTCCGGCTGCATCCTTGTCCGCGTTGAAGATGATGCCGCCTGCGGTCTGGATGTTCATGTAATCGACCTCGACGATGTATTCATCGAGCACCTTCTCCGCCTGATAGATGATGTGGGCGAAGGTCGTCGCCGGCTGCTGGTTCGGGACGGATGCATCCAGCTTGTCGGTCAGATACAGCCCGCCGTCGCGGATCTCCCATTCGACACGGTACTGCTTGAAGTCGGCAAGCGTCGCCGGGTCCGAAAAATCGTTCTCGTAAATCACGGTCTCAGCGGCAAATGCGCCGAGGCACAGGGTCGCCGCCAGCAAAACCGCCGCCGCGATACCGCGCAAAAACTGTCTCATAGTGTTCCTCCTTGTTTCGGCTGTCGCCGATTTTCTTACACTCTTATTTTCGCATGCCGCATATGCAAAGTCAAGCCTTGCGTTGTACAGAATATCCGAAACTCTTTGCAAAAAATATTGCGCGCAGGGCAAAACAAACAAAGAGGGGCGGTTGTTCCGTAGAGGTCGGCGCCCTCTTAGGCTTCCCCGGTGGGGAAGCTGGCGCCGTAGGCGACTGATGCGGGATTGTACAAAGCAAAATATTGCACCATGCTGTGCCGCCTGCCTGCAATCCCTCATCCGTCAACTTCGTTGACACCTTCCCCAAAGGGGAAGGCTTGGATAGAACGGCGAAAGAAAAGCAGCCCGTATGGGCTGCTTTTCGGTATGCGCCTTTGTTACGCCGCAATCACTTTGCGCGGTACTCGGTGGCGGCAATTCTTGTGAAAATCACGCACGCCTCCGAACGGGCAATCTCGTCGCTTGGGCGGTAGTTGCCGGTGCCTGCGTCACCGCCGACGATGCCGGCGCGATACAGCTTCTGCACGGCAGCCGCGCAGGGCATCGCATCGGTCACATCCGGGCATGCGCCGTCGCGGACGGCGGTGTATGCCTCGGCGGGCAGGATGCTTGCAAAGACCACTGCCATATCGCCGCGGGTGATGTTCTTGTTATAGTCCGCAAACTGCCCCGCCTTAACAATGCCGTTTGCCACACAGTAGTTCACATAGGGGTCATACCAGTTTGCCGCGCCTGCGGTGTCGATGCTGCCGCCGGTGTATGCCACATGGATATTCGCCGCCGCGGTCAGCGCCTGCGCCACGGTAAACTTGCCGTCGGGGCTGAACTGCTTTGCGCTCGTGCCGTTTGCCAACGCATACTCATACGCCGTCTTGACATAGGTGTAGAACCATGCGGTCTCGGGCACATCGGTGAAATTGCCCGTGTAGATGCGGGTGGGCTCAAACTTGCCCGCGTCTGAGCCCTCGAAGATGGCGACGCCGTCGCCCTCGACCGACTCAAACGGGCTCTCGCCCTCGAAAATCGCCACGCCGCCTGCCTCGACGACCAGTCTTGCCTTGAACGCCTGCTTGGTCAGGCACTCGACGCCCTTTCCGATCGTGACGGTTGCGCCCGCGCCGACGCAGATGGCGTTCTGCGTGCCGCCCTCCTGGAAAATGAGGAGGTTATCGAGGCGCGCGTCGGTGTTGATGGTCAGCGTCTTGCCGTTTGCCATCTTGATGACGCCGCCCGCCGGGTTGGTCGCGGGCTCGCGGTTGACATAACTCTTGCCTTCGTATTCGCCGGTAATCGTCAGACGCCCGCCGAGCTTCGGAATGGTGAAGTCCGCGCCGATGTAGCATCTGCCCGACGCGACCAGCGTACCGCCGCCGCGGACGATGGAGAGCACGCCGTTCGACTCGGGCGAGAGCACCTGCTTCTTCGCTTTGTCGGGCGTCAGACCGTTGTTTGCATTGTTGCCGTTGTTGTAGTCGACGTAGCCGACACCGACAGCCTCGCCGCTGTAGTCCGGCGTCTCCTCGGGCTTCGCTTCCTGCTGCGTGGTCTTGTTGTACGCGTAGCTGTAGCCCTCGTAGACCGTGCCGCCGTTGTTCTCGATCTCAAAATCGCCGCCGCCGAGAATCAGGCGTCCGCCGTCCTCGACCGCGATCTTCATCTTGACACCGCTCTTGGACATGGTGACAATGTTCTTGCCGATGACCAGCGTGCCGCCGTTCTCAACCGTGATGACCGTCTGCGTGGCGGACTCCTGGAACAGAATCATGTCGTCGAAAATGACCTCGCTCTGGATCACGAAGTCCACGCCCGCCTTCATCTTGAACGCGGTATCGGGGTTCGAGGCGGGGTCCTTCTTCATATAATCGACCCCCGCGTACTTGGAAGTGAACAACACCGTGCCGGGCACCTTCAGCGTATAGTTTGCACCGACATACGCCTTGCCGCTGAGAATGATGGTACCGCCCTTGGACACCGCGCCGATTGCGCCCTTGCCCTTCGTCGTGCCGAAACCCTTCTTCGCGGTGGACGCAGACTTGCCCGTGGCGGCATCCGCGCCTGCGGCATAGTCCATGAACACAAACGCCCCATTCGTCACATAGGGCAGATTGTCGGGCGTGTCCGCGGCAAAGGCCGCAAAGGGCAGAACCGAGACTGCCAGCAGTGCCGCAAGCAGCATGCAAATCAGCTTTTTCATCGTGAAACCTCCCGTGGGTGAAAACTTTACGGCTACATTATACCGCAAAGCCGTCCTGCCGTCAACCGTCCCGCACGGCAAGGCTTATTTTCGGGAAGCGGCGCGTGTGATTTCAAACAAAAAAGAAGCCGTCGAAATCAAAAATTTCGGCGACTTCTTCTATTTTGTCGTTCGTCTTTGTCGTTCGTCCACAGGGCTCGGGAAAAAAGATGCAGAATCGTCGAAAGCCGCCCCGTCGCCGTATTTGCATACGGCAGAGGCGGCTTTCGGCGAGAGAAAAAGGGGAAACTGACTTTGGAATCCGCCCTTGCGGATTCCGACCGAAACGCTTTGCACAAAAGCATTGCAAAGGCAATTTTCGTTTATACTTCCCCTTTTTCGGTCTGCGCTTTTTTTACAGCCCTTACTCAGCTTCCGTAAAAGTTGCGCTTGCAATCGCATCGCCGACGATCTTGTCATAGAGAACCTTGGTCTCGATGCTCTGGCGCGTGGTGATCTTCATATAGGACGCTGCCGTGTAGGGCGTGGCGTCCGCAGAGAGGCTCGCGTTGGCGCTCTCGACCAGCGCGTTCAGCTTTGCGTTGTACGCTTCCTCGGTGACTTCGATACCGTTTGCCTTGGCAATCGCCCAGAGGCAAAGCTCTTCCTTCAGGGTCTCGCGTGCATTCTCGGCGCAGCTCTCCTCGGTGATACCGAAGTTTGCAAGCGTCAGACCGTACTGCGAATAGCCCGATGCGACAAACCAGGTGTACTGGTAGTTGTAGAGATCCTTGCCGAGCTTCTTGACGGCGCTCTCGGGATACTTCTTGACATCGCAGCCGTTGACGATAGCCGTCCAGGTATACTTGTACTGATTCTCGCGGACGCTGTCGTTGTAGGCCTCCTCCAGCTGCTCGCGGGTGTAGGCGCGATAGTCATCTGCCGTCTTGACGGTGTCCTTGTGCGTCTCGTCAATGTGACCGTGGTCGTCGCTTGCCAGTTCGGCGACAAATTCATCCGTCAGCGCAGGCGTGACGTATTCCTTCACGGCGTTCAGCGTAATCTTGAACTGTGCCGTCTTGCCCGCAAGGTCGGGGTTGTTCTCATAGGGGTCGGGGAAGGTAGCGTCCACCGTCTTGGTCTCGCCTGCAACCATGCCGACGATGCCGTTCTCAAAGTCAGACAGCATGGTGCCGTCGCCGAGAACCAGCTCGGAATCCGTATCCGCACCACCCTCGAATTCAACGCCGTCCAGCGAGCCGACATAGTCAATGTTGACGGTGTCGCCCTCGGCAGCCGCGCGCTCCACGGTCGTGAGGGTCTTGTGTGCTTCCAGCACTTCCGCGATTTTTGCATCCACGGCTTCGTCGTCCACGGGGTCAACATGCGGCAGCTCGACCGTCAGGTTCTTGTATTCGCCCGGGGTCACATACTGCGAGAGGTCGGTCTTTGCGTAGTTAACATAGTCCTTGGCGCTCCCGCAGGAAGCGAGGGACAGAACCAGCAGAATGCCGGTCAGAGCCAGTGCAAGTGTCTTTTTCATTTGTATAATCTCCTTATTATTTCGCACCCGTGAAGGTTGCGTTTTCTACAAGCATATCCAGGACATCGACATAGTAAATCGAATAGGTCATGGTTCTCGTCATATAGTCCTCGGTGAACCCGTAAGCCTCGCACATCGAAGCAAGATCGTCATAATCGTAGTAATCTAAGAGCGACTTCAGTTCCTCGGCGCGGCGCTCCTCACTGATGGTGAAATTCTCCGCCCCGGCAATCGCCCAGATGACCAGCTCTTCCTTGACCGACTGCTCCGCGCCCTCGCGGACGGCAGCCTCATAGGTCTCGGTCGTCTCTCCGGTTGCCGCTGTGACGAAGTCCGCATAGCTCATGCCGTACTGCGACGCATAGTAGCGGACATAGTCGATCTGCTGCGCCATATAGTCCTCGACGACGCCCTCGGGGTACTTCAGCACCTCGGCGTTGTCAACGGCAACCGCCAGCGTGGCGGACTGCTTCTCGGCGGCGATCTCATCCTGCCGTTCGGCGGCAAGCGTCTGACGGACATACGCCTCGTACTCCGCCATCGTCGCATAGCTGAAGTTCTCGCGGACGAATGCGTCGTTGTACTCGGGAATGACCGTCTCGGAGATGGACTTCACCGTAATCTTAAACTGCGCGGTCTTGCCCGCGAGATCCGGATTGTTCTTGTAGGGGTCGGGGAAGGTTGCGTCCACAACCTTGGTCTCGCCGACGGTCATGCCGACCATGCCCTCTTCAAAGCCGTCGATCCAGCCGCCGTTCCCCAGCGTGAGGGTCGCGTCCGTCGCCGTGCCGCCCTCGAAGGTAACGCCGTCCAGCGACCCTTCGTAGTCAATGACCAGCTCGTCGCCGTTCTTTGCGCCGCGGTCGGTAATCTCCACGGTGCGGCTGTGCTGCGTGCGCACATCCTCGATGTACTTCTTGACATCCGCATCGGTGATCTCACTCGAGGTCGTCAGCGTGACGGTCAGCCCCTTGTATTTGCCGAGCTTGACATAGTCCGCAAGGTCAATCGCGGAATAGTCAAATCCGTCGGGGTAGTTCAGCTCGGCGGGGGTGTACGCGGTGGTCTCCGCCGTGGTCTCCGCTGTGCTCTCCGTCGTCTCGGCGGCGTCCGTGGCGGCGTCCGCCGTGGTCTCTTCTTTTTCGGTTTTGCCGCAGGAGGTTGCCGCAAGCAGCAGCAGAGCGGCAAGCGTCACTGCCAGAAATCTTTTCATGTCGCTTTCCTTTTTTATTATACTAAACTTTTTTGTGCAGGGATTATGAGCCGGTCACGACAAACTGCGCCTCTGCCGTGATCTTTGTGATGACCGCGTCATAAAGCTTGTCTTCCTTGAGCGCGGTCTTCGACTTGCCGAGCTGCGCGACCAGTGTATCCACACTGTCCAGCCCCAGCACCGCCGCCGTCGCCGCCAGTTCCGCCTCAAACTTCTCGTCCGAGACATCCAGCCCCATGTCCTTGGACACAGCATAGAGCAGGAGCCGCTGCGCCGTCAGATTCTTGGCGCTGTTGAAGAGAATCGTCTCGGCATCCGCCACGGACAGGCCGTAGAAGGTCGGGAAAATCTCCTCATAGGTCATGTTGTACATCGCCGCCAGCTCTTCGTAGGCGCGCACATTGCTCTCAAACGCCTCGTTCAGCGCCGACTCGGGATACCGGATCACGCGGGAATTGGCAAGCGCCTTTGTCCACGCCGCCTCCTCCTTGGAGACTTCAAACGCCGCCTGCGCCTCGCCCTCCAGCTCTGCGCGCAGCGTCGCCCGGTAAGCGTCCAGCGACTCCGCGTTCCAGTACTGCACGGCGATCGCGTCGTTCGGCACGGGGTAGATATGGTTGAGCTTGACCGTGAACACGGCAGCCTTGCCCGCAAAGGCGGGGTTGTAATCGGCGGGGAAAACCAAATCCAGCTGTTTTTCCTCGCCCGGCTGCATGCCGCAGACGCCGTCCTCAAACCCGTCGATCAGCGCGCCGGAGCCGAGCGTCAGCATAAAGCCCGCAGCGCTGCCGCCATCAAAGGTGACGCCCTCCATCGTACCGACAAAGTCGATGCTGACCGTGTCGCCCATCTCTGCCGCGCGGTCGGTCACCATCGCCTCGGCAGGCAGCTTTGCCACCGCCTCGCCGAGCCGCTCCGCCACATCGGCGTCGGTCACCGGCGCGGCGCCCGCGACAAGCACCTCGATGCCGAGGTATTTGCCGAGCTCAAAATAGGACGCAAGGTCACTCTTTGCAAAGTCAAACGGCGCCGCAGGGTCTTCTTCCCCGGAGGCCGCCGTCGTATCTTCGGTGACAACGGGCTCCTCGGTGACGGCAGGCGCCGTCGTGTCCGCAGGCACGGTCGTCTCCGCGGGGGCAGTTGTCTCCGCCGGCGCGGTGGTATCTGCCGGCACGGTCGTCTCCGCGGGGGCAGTTGTCTCCGCCGGCGCGCTCGTCGTGCTTTCCGCCGCATCGGAGGTCGGCTCGGACACGCTCGTCGGCGCGGTTGCGACATCGGACGACGCCGCAGAATCGGTCGTCACGGCCGGTTTGTCGCCGCCGCAGCTGCCGAGTGCAAAAACAAGCGCTGTGACGAGCGCCGCATAAAGAATTTTTTTCATTCCCGTCCTCCGTAGTCGTTAGACTTCAATATAATAGCACATTCCCGCCGAAAAGTAAATGTTTTTTCTGTGAATTTTTATCAACTTTCGCACGAAAGTCCGAGGTCGCGCGCAGTAAAGGTGTATGCCGCACCGCAGAACCGGCAGGACAGCTCCAGTTCCGCGGGTTTTCCCTCCGCCGCCTGCTCGGCAAACATGTCGAGCAGATCCTTTTTGCCCACCGAGAGCAGCGCGCGCTTCATGCGGTCGCGCGAACAGTTGCAGCGGTATTCGACCTCCAGCACATCAAAGGGGTCGTATTCGATGCCGCAGAGCGCAATGTCGGCGATTTCGGTGAGCGTTTTGCCTTCGTCAAAGAGATGCGAAATGTTGGTAAGCGCCGCTGCGTTTTCCTCAAGCTTGGCGATGACCGCCTCGTCGGCAAAGGGCAGCAGCTGCACGAGCACGCCGCCCGCCGCGCGGACGGTGGCATCCTTGTCCACCAGCACGCCGAGCGCCAGCAGCGTCGGAATCTGCTCGCTCTCGGCAAAGTACGCCGCCACATCCTCGGCGATCTCGCCGCTGCGCAGCGCCACCGTGCCGACATGCGGCTCTGCCTGCCCGCATTCGCGCACGACAGTCAGACGGCCGCCGCCGACCGCGCCGCCGACATCCAGCTTGCCGTCCGCCCGCACCGGCAGATGCGCCGCCGGATTTTCGACATAGCACTTCGCGTTGCCATAGTAGTCGCCGACGGCGATCAGCTTGCCGAGGATGCCGTCCCCCGCCACCGTGAGGCTGACGGTGTCCTGCTTCTCCCCGCACATCGAGCCGACGATAGACGCCGCCGTCAGCAGTCTGCCTGCCGCCGCCGTCGCCGTGGGCGCGGTGTTGTGAATTCTGCGCATCGCCTCCACCATCGCGGTGGAGTTCAGCACATGGATGCGTGCACTGCCGTCGCGCGTCATCGCGCGCAGCATTTCGGACTTCTGTATTTTAGTCGTGTTTTCCATCGTAAATCCTCGTGTTTTCGGTTATCCGCCGCGTTACAGCCGCTTGGCGGTGAAGTACAGGCGTTCGGTGTCCCGCGCGGGCGCGCTGCCGTCCGTGCCGCCGTGCATCGAAACGACGGCAAAGCCGCTCTTTTCGAGCATATTGCGGATTTCAGCGGGCGTAAAGCAGGTCTCGCGCTCATAGTCGTCGCGGCGGGTGTAGCGCCCGTCCGCATCCTCGGTGAAGACGCTGGTGAAAAATTCGCACCGGCGCGCCTTCGGGTCGTAGAGGTTCTGCCAGGCGCAGAACACACCCTCGTCCTCGAGGACATAGGCGTTGGTGCCGTAGACCGTGCGGAATTTGTACGGCGTGTTCACATCGAAGAGAAACAGCCCGCCCGGCTCGAGGTAGTTGTGCACCAGCGAAAGCATCTGCAGAAAATCGGCTTTGCCGTCCATGTGGTTGACCGAGTCGAGCGTGGAGACCACCGCCTGCACCGTGCCGTACAACTCAAAGGCGAGCATGTCCTGACAAAGAAAAAGAATCGCGTCGCCGCGCCCCGCCTCCGCCGCCTTTTCCCGCGCGACGGAAAGCATCTCGGGCGAGCTGTCCACGCCGGTCATGTCATAGCCGCGCCGGTCGAGCGCCAGCGTCATTGTCCCCGTGCCGCAGCACAAGTCCAGCACGAGCTTCACCGGGATGTCCGCATGCGCGCGGATCTCCCCGGCGAGATAGTCCGCCCACCCCTCGTAGTCGAGGTCGCCGTTGAAGCGGTCGTACACGGCGGAAAGCGCGCTGTAGTTGTCGGTCATGCTGTCGTCTCCTCAAAAATTTCTCCTTCTATTCTAATGCATTTTCCGCAGTTTGTAAATGGCTTTTTTCCGAAACCGAAATTTTACTTGTATTCCGTCAAAAAATAAACAAAATACAGTTGAAATTTCATGAGAATTGTGCTATATTGATGATGGCAAAACAGGAAATTCAATCGAATTTAATATAAAAGGAGTGTATTTTCATGTACAACAAGAAGACCATTGAAGATGTTGAAGTCAAGGGCAAGAAAGTTCTCGTCCGCTGCGACTTCAATGTCCCGCTGAAGGACGGCAAGATCACGAGCGACAAGCGCATCGTGGCGGCTCTGCCGACCATCGAGTATCTGCTGAACCACGGCGCAAAGGTCATTCTCTGCTCCCACATGGGCAAGCCGCACGCCGTCTTCACCGAGGGCTTCGGTCTTGACAAGAAGGAAAAGAAGAAGGTCGAGGCGCTGCCCGAGGCCGAGCAGGCCGCCGCAAAGGCAGAGCTGCTGGAGAAGGCAAAGAAAAACGACCCCGTGAAGTTCACGCTGAAGCCGGTCGCCGACCGCCTCAACGAGCTGCTCGGCGGCAAGGTCGCCTTCGCGGGCGACATCATCGGCGCGGATGCAAAGGCCAAGGTCGCAGCCCTGAAGGAGGGTGAGGCCGTCCTGCTCGAGAACGTCCGCTTCGACGCGCGCGAGACCAAGAACGACCCCGAATTTGCAAAAGAGCTTGCATCGCTTGCGGAAGTTTACGTCAACGACGCATTCGGCACGGCACACCGCGCACATGCATCGACCGCAGGCGTTGCCGCATACCTCCCCGCTGTCTGCGGCTACCTGATCCAGAAGGAGATCACCATCATGGGCAAGGCGCTCTCGAGCCCCGAGCGTCCGTTTGTGGCAATTCTCGGCGGCGCGAAGGTCTCCGACAAGCTCAACGTCATCAACAACCTCTTGACCAAGGTTGACACGCTCATCATCGGCGGCGGCATGGCATACACCTTCCTTGCAGCCAAGGGCTACGGCGTCGGCACCTCCCTGCTCGACAGCGAGAAGATCGACTACTGCCGTGATATGATGAAGAAGGCGGAAGAAAAGGGCGTCAAGCTCCTGCTGCCCGTAGACACCACGATCGCGAAGGACTTCCCCGATCCGATCGACGCACCGATCGAGACGAAGATCGTTCCCTCAAACGAGATCCCCGCAGACTGGATGGGTCTCGACATCGGCACGAAGACGATGGAGCTCTACGCCGACGCTGCCAAGAGCGCAAAGACCGTCGTCTGGAACGGCCCGATGGGCGTGTTTGAGAACCCGATTCTCGCCAAGGGCACGATCGCCGTTGCAAAGGCACTTGCCGAGAGCGGCGCGACGACCATCGTCGGCGGCGGCGACAGCGCGGCTGCCTGCGAGCAGCTCGGTTTTGCCGACAAGATCACGCACATTTCGACCGGCGGCGGCGCATCGCTTGAGTTCCTTGAGGGCCTCGAGCTGCCCGGCATCGCCTGCCTCGAAGACAAATAAGCCGAAAATTCAAAAGGAGACTGTGTGCGGCGGCGCGTTCCGTGCCGCCGCATCCTTATAGGTAAAATGAGAAGATATGTTATTGCGGGCAACTGGAAGATGAACCAGACCCCGAGCGCCGCGCGCGCCTTTGTCGGTGCGCTCGCGCCCATGGTCGCAGACAAGAAGAACTGCGACATCGTCCTCTGCGTCCCGTTTGTGGACATCGCCGTTGCGGCGGAAGCTGCCAAGGGCACAAACATCAGAATCGGCGCGCAGAACGTCCACTTCAAGGAAAGCGGCGCGTACACCGGTGAGATCAGCGCAGACATGCTGCTGGAGGCCGGCGCCGAATATGTCATCATCGGTCACAGCGAGCGCAGACAGTACTTCGGCGAGACCGACACGACCGTCAACCTCCGCACGAAGGCTGCCCTTGCCAAGGGGCTGAAGGTCATTCTCTGCGTGGGCGAGCTGCTGGAAGCAAGACAGGCGGGTATCACCGACGAGATCGTCGCCATGCAGATTAAGCTCGACCTTGCCGGCATCGAGAAGAAAGACCTTGCAAACATCATCATCGCGTATGAGCCGGTCTGGGCAATCGGCACGGGTCTGACGGCAACGCCGGAGCAGGCAGACGAGGTCTGCGGGCTCATCCGCGCCACCATCGCAAAGCTCTACGGGGAAGACGCCGCAGAAGCGATGATCATCCAGTACGGCGGCTCGATGAACGACAAGAACGCGGCCGAGCTGCTCGGCAAGCCCAATGTGGACGGCGGCCTCATCGGCGGTGC
>ENA-ORCP01003421-ORCP01003421.1-human-gut-metagenome-genome-assembly--contig:-NODE-3421-length-11865-cov-3.693926_pt1 | contig 11865 bp, 7 predicted proteins | sample MGYA00242990_ERZ507991 | MGnify/ENA primary metagenome ERZ507991 (study PRJEB26167, sample SAMN06115496) | human gut metagenome | host: Homo sapiens | place: China:Henan | collected 2015-05-07 | study... | reverse complement strand
TTTGTGGATAATGCTGCCATGAAGATGCTTCAGGATCCTTGTTTCTTTGACGTGATGGTGACTGAGAATACATTTGGCGAGATCGGTATTGATGGCGGATTCTTAAAGGATGCCGGTGTACAGATCACTGAGATGAATTCCGGTTGTATCTGCTGCTCCTTAGTTGGAGATTTTGGTACGGCTTTAAAGAAGGTTATTACAGAATATGCACCGGACAGAATCATTATCGAGCCATCCGGTGTTGGTAAGCTTTCAGATGTTATCAAGGCTGTAAAGGATGTTGCAGAAGAAGTTGAAGTACAGCTTGACAGCTATACAACAGTTGCAGATGTATCCAAATGCAAGATTTACATGAAGAACTTTGGTGAATTCTTCAATAATCAGATCGAAAGTGCAAATACGATCGTACTGAGCAGAACACAGACAGCTTCCCAGGATAAGATCGAAAAGGCAGTTGCCATGATCCGTGAGCACAATGCAGATGCTACGATCATCACGACTCCATGGGATGATATTGACGGTTCTAAGATCAAAGAAGCTATGCAGAATCATAAAACCGTTAAGGACGCTTTATTTGAGGATGAAGATGAGCATGAGCATCACCACCTTCATCACGACCATGATGACGAATGTGGCTGTGGCGATCATGACCACGATCATGAACATCATCATCACGACCATGACGACGAATGTGGCTGTGGCTGCCATGACCACGATCATGAACATCATCATCATGACCATGACGACGAATGTAGTTGTGGCTGTCATGATCACGATCATCATCATCACCACCATGCAGATGAGGTATTTACAAGCTGGGGTAAGGAAACTCCACATAAGTTTAATGAAGATAAGTTAAAAGAGACTCTGGATGAGCTTGCTAACACAGAGGAATATGGTATTATCCTTCGTGCAAAGGGTATCGTTCCAAGTGATGGTACAGACTGGTTATACTTTGATCTTGTACCGGGTGAGTATGAGATCCGTAAGGGAAATCCGGATATCACAGGTAAGTTATGTGTGATCGGAAGCAAACTGGCAGAAGACAAGCTTGCAGAGCTGTTTGAGGTATAGGAGAAAATGATGGCAAGACAACAGGAAACAGAGATTCCGGTTTATGTATTTATGGGCTTCCTTGACAGTGGTAAAACTACATTTGTGAAGGAGACATTATTAGACCGGGAATTCACCGGAGGCGCCAAGACACTGCTTCTTGTATGCGAAGACGGTGAAGAAGAGTACGATGAGAAAGACCTGAAAAAGAAAAATATTTTTCTGGAATTCATAGAAGAAGATCAGTTGAACACAGAGCATCTGTTAGATCTGCAGGACAAATATCAGCCGGAGCAGGTTATGATCGAATACAATGGTATGTGGAAGCTGGACAAGATCTTTGATATCCGTGTGCCGAAAGGATGGACCGTTGTCCAGGTATTATCCTTTGTAAATGCTGAGACATATGATGTATATCAGCAGAATATGAAAGCAACAATGATGGATCAGGTTAACAGTGCGGATATGGTTGTATTTAACCGTTGTGATGAGAAGTCCAAGCGCGCAGAATGGCGCAGAGGAATCAAAGCAGTCAACCGACGGGCACAGATCATCTTTGAGATGAAGGATGGTTCGATCGCACCGGATGAGAATGACGAAGAAGATCTGCCATACGATGTAAAGGCTGACGTGATCGAGCTGAACGATGAGGATTTTGGTATCTGGTATGTGGATGCCTCCGATCAGCCGGATCGTTATGTCGGTAAGAAGATCCATTTCCGTGGCATGGTATTCAAGCCGAAACAGTATGGTAAGAATGCATTTGTACCGGGACGTTTTGCGATGACCTGCTGTGTAGAGGATATTACATTTGTAGGCTTCAAATGCTATTACGACGGCTCTAAGAATCTGATTGACAGACAGTGGGTAGATGTAACAGCAACGATCAAGAAAGAATACTATCCTGATTTTGAGGGAGATGGTCCGGTTCTTTATGCAGAGAAGGTTGTGCTGACCGGTCCGCCGGAAGAAGAGGTTGTATACTTCAGTTAATATAAAAATGCATTTGACTTTTTGTATGGATACAGGTAGTATAAATGCAGGCGTATAAAAAGCTGCCAGGTGGCAGCTTTTTGTTTTCGCTGATTCTGTTCAGGCATGCTCCATGGAGAGACGGCAGAAATGTCGAAAGGAGCAGATACAGATGTACAGTAAAGTAACAAGTGGAGGAGTCCTTGGAGTAGAGGGACTTCTGATTCAGGTGGAAACAGATATCAATGACGGACTGCCAATGTTTCATATGGTAGGCTTTTTGTCTGCATGCGTAAAGGAAGCCGGAGAGCGGGTGAGAACAGCGCTCAAAAACTCTGGATTTCAGATACCACCGAAAAAGATTACGATCAATTTATCACCGGCAGATATCCGGAAGGAAGGAACTGCCTACGATCTTCCCATTGCCATAGGAATTATGGTATCTATGGGGCTTATTCCAAACGATAAAATAGAAAATACCTTGATTATGGGTGAACTGGGGCTGGATGGCAGGATCAATGCTGTATCAGGAATACTCCCGGTTGTTCATCATGCAGTAAAACAAGGAATCACACGCTGTCTTGTTCCGGCGGAAAATGCAGAGGAGGCGGCACTGATCCAAAATATAGAAGTGATCCCGCTCCGGACGTTGTCAGAAGCGGAATCTTATCTGAATGAAAAAGCGGTGATCGAGCCTGCATTTGTAGATGTGGAGGCTCTGCTCGACCAGGAGGATATGGGGGAACTGGGAGATTTTGCAGATATTAAAGGGCAGGAAATATTGAAGCGCGGAATGGAGATCGCAGCAGCCGGAATGCACAATATTCTGATGACAGGAGCAGCAGGTTCAGGAAAGTCCATGATCGCAAAATGCCTGCCAACGATCCTTCCACGTCTGACATTTGAGGAGAGTATTGATATTACCAAGATATACAGTGTGGCAGGTCTGCTGAAAAAAGGACAGGCGATGATAACAAAGCGTCCGTTCCGGGCACCGCATCATACCGTATCAGCCATTGCTCTGACCGGTGGCGGAGCAATACCGAAGCCGGGAGAGATCAGTCTCAGTCATAATGGGGTGTTGTTTCTGGATGAGCTTCCGGAATTTGGCAGAAATGTTCTTGAAGTAATGCGGCAGCCGTTAGAAGATCGGGAAGTAACGATTGCAAGGATCCAGGGTAAATATATATATCCGGCAGGATTTATGCTGGTTGCGGCACGAAATCCCTGTCCCTGCGGCATGTATCCGGATCTGAATAAATGTACCTGTACCTGTAGGCAGATCCGACAATACAATGCAAGGCTTAGCAGACCTCTGCTCGATCGTATTGATATCAACGTAAATGTCCGCAGGATTGACTGTTCTGACCTGTTAGAGGATAAACGGGCAGAAACTTCGGCTGAGATCCGGGAAAGGGTGCTTGCGGCGCAGAATATACAGAAGGAGCGTTACCGTTCAGAGTCGATAAATTTTAATTCCCAACTGGATGGAAAGAGAACAAAGCAATATATTTCCCTGGGAAGGGCAGAGCAGGAGCTGGTGCGGGAAGCGTTTGAACATACAGAACTTTCTGCCAGAGGCTATAACCGGGTACTTAAGATCGCAAGGACGATCGCTGATCTGGCAGGAAGTATCGGGATCCATGAGGAACATTTAAAAGAGGCATTGTTTTTCCGGTATCAGAATCTTACAGAAGAGGCAGAGGAAAATATGCAGTACAAAGGAATGAAAGGGGGGGACAGATATGGAGTATGATCTTATAAGGCTGTGGCTGGGGATGATATCGGATATGGGGAATGCAGCACTTGGCAGGATCCTTGATTATTTTGGAGGACCTGAAGAACTGTGGAATGTTCCAGAACATGTGCTTCGGGAAACGTTGACAGAAAAACAGAGTGAACGGATCCTGTGCACACGGGATGAAAAGAAAATAATCGTCTATAAAAACAGACTAAAAGAGCGGAATATTACATATATATATCCAGGACATCCTTATTTTCCGGAAGTCCTGCGGGAAATTCCGGATTGTCCGTTTCTGCTGTATGCAAAGGGGTGTGTGGAGACGCTTAAAACAGACAGAACCGGTATAGCGATCGTAGGTGCAAGAAAGGCATCCGCATATGGGAAAGAGATGGCGGAGCAGTTTGCTTCTGTGCTTGCAGGATATCGGACTGGTATTATCAGCGGACTTGCAGCAGGAATCGACGGCGCCGCCCAGCGTGCCGCAATCAATGTAGAAAATGGATTTACAGTTGCAGTACTAGGTTGTGGGATCAATATCTGTTATCCGAAGGAAAATTACAATTTGTTTGAACGGATTGGGCGTCAGGGTGTGATCCTGTCAGAATATGGGTTGGATATAGAGCCTGCGGCATGGAGATTTCCACTTAGGAACCGGATCATCAGTGGACTTGCAAAAGGGGTGCTGGTTGTAGAAGCACAGAAGAAAAGCGGATCTCTGATCACCGCCGATCAGGCGCTGGAACAGGGGCGTGAGGTGTATGCAGTTCCGGGACGGATTGGAGACAGAAACAGTGAGGGCTGCAATCATCTGATCCGGCAGGGGGCTATGCTTGTGACGGATCCTGAGGATATTGTGGAGGATTTAAAACTTGAACGGAGGATCCTTGCAGCAGGGAAAGCAGAATTTCGGGAGGACAGCCGGCTTACCGCTCTGGAACAGAAGATATGTGCCTGTATGGGGCGGGAAGTGCTGCATATAGAGGAAATCTGTGCCCGCGTGGATCAGCCTCCTGCAAGAATCCTGACAGCGTTATTTGATATGGAAAGAAAAGGAATAATTCGGCAGCCGGTACGGTATTATTTTGCTGTTACACAGGGATGAAAACAGGATCCGGGGCATTTTTTCAGAAAATTGTAATAAAATATTCACTTGCATGGCAGGGAAAAATGGTGTATAGTTTGTGTCGTTTAAACGAACAGGAAAGGAAAGAGTACATGGCTAAATATCTTGTTATTGTAGAGTCTCCGGCGAAAGCCAAGACGATTAAAAAGTTTTTGGGCAGTAATTATGAAGTGATTGCGTCGAATGGTCATGTGCGTGATCTGCCTAAAAGCCAGATGGGCATTGATGTTGATAATGATTTTGAACCGAAATATATAACGATCAGAGGAAAAGGAGATATACTTGCACAGCTTCGAAAAGAAGTAAAGAAAGCTGACAAAGTGTACCTCGCAACTGACCCCGACCGTGAGGGAGAAGCAATCTCCTATCATTTATCAAAAGCACTGAAACTGGATGATAAGAAGTACAAGCGAATTACCTTCAATGAAATTACGAAAAATGCAGTAAAGAATTCAATTAAGCAGGCACGCGATATTGATATGGCACTTGTGGATGCACAGCAGGCGAGACGTGTATTGGACAGACTGGTTGGTTATAAGATCAGTCCGCTTCTCTGGGCAAAGATCAAGAGAGGTTTAAGTGCCGGACGTGTACAGTCAGTGGCATTGAAGCTGATCTGTGACAGAGAAAAAGAGATCAACGAATTTATTCCAAAGGAATACTGGACACTTTCTGCTATGCTGGTACCGGAAAAGGCAAAGAGAAGCATTGAATTCAAATACATGGGAAATGGAAGTGATAAGGAGGAAATATCTTCCAGAGCAGAATTGGATCATATCATAGAAACGATCGGAAAGCAGTCCTTTCAGATCGCATCGATCAAGGACAGTGAGCGTCATAAGAAAGCGCCACTTCCATTTACAACCAGTACGTTGCAGCAGGAAGCTTCCTCCAAGCTGAACTTTGCGACATCCAAAACGATGCGTATCGCACAACAGTTATATGAAGGTGTGGAGATCAAGGGCAGAGGTTCCATCGGTTTGATCTCTTATCTGAGAACGGATTCTACCAGAATATCAGATGAAGCGGCAGCAGCAGCCAAAGATTATATCATAAAGAATTTTGGAGAAGATTATACAGCGGGAATACCTCGGGCAGACAAACCGGGTAAGAAGATCCAGGACGCGCATGAAGCAATCCGTCCGACGGATATCACACTGTCACCGGCAGCTATCAAGGATCAGTTAAGCAGAGAACAGTTCCGTCTGTATCAGCTGATCTATAACCGCTTCCTTGCAAGCCAGATGGCAGAGGCAGTATACAGCATTAAGACCGTAAAGGCAGAAGTAGCAGGCTATCGGTTCCAGACCTCAGTATCAAAGATTGCATTTGCAGGATTTACAACGGTTTATAATGTGGACAATGAGAAGAGTGAGCATATTGCCGGTATTAAGGATCTGAATGAAGGAGATCTGTTAAAATTAGAAGATTTTGACGAGAAGCAGCATTTTACACAGCCGCCGGCAAGATATACAGAAGCACTTCTGGTAAGAACCTTAGAGGAGCTTGGCATTGGAAGACCAAGTACCTATGCGCCGACGATCTCAACGATACAGAATCGCCGTTATATAACAAAAGAGAATAAGAAATTATATGTAACAGAACTGGGAGAAGCCGTGAATCAGATTATGGAACAGGCATTTCCGGTTATTATCGACGTGAATTTTACAGCGAATCTGGAGTCCCTTCTCGATAAGATCGGTGAGGGTGCTATCGAATGGAAAGTTGTAGTAAGAAACTTCTATCCGGATCTCGATGCGGCGGTTAAGAAAGCGGAGAGTGAGTTGCAGTCCATTAAGATTGAGGATGAGGTAACGGATGAGGTGTGTGACGAGTGCGGGCGCAATATGGTCGTAAAGTATGGTCCACATGGCAAATTCCTTGCATGCCCGGGATTTCCGGAATGTAAGTTTACCAAGCCGTTCTTTGAGAAAACTGGAGTTCCTTGCCCAAAGTGTGGCGGTGACATTGTAATAAAGAAGACCAGAAAGGGCAGAAGATACTATGGATGTATCAATGCTCCTGAATGTGATTTTATGTCATGGGCGAAACCATCAAGGGAAAAATGTCCGGTATGTGGCAGTTATATGGTTGAAAAGGGTAATAAGTTACTTTGTTCAGCAGAAAACTGTGGATATTCCAGAGATAATACCGAAAAGGAAAAACAGGCATAAGTGATCGGATGAAGTTGTCCGGTCTGCCATATAAAAAAAGTTGTTTTTAAATATTAAATCTCTCGTTTGACAGGAAAGACTATTGTTATCTCCAGACCATTGTGATAGAATGTCAAATAGTGTAGATTTTTTTATGCAAAAACAACTTTTTTGTATTTTACATACGGAGGAACAGAAATGAGTGTTCAATTATTAGATAAAACACGAAAAATCAACAAATTATTGCACAATAACAATTCGCATAAGGTTGTTTTTAATGATATTTGTGATGTTTTGAGTGATATTTTAAAATCAAATGTACTGGTTATCAGTAAAAAAGGAAAGGTTCTGGGAATTAAGAACCGTGAAGATATACCTGAGATCCATGAACTGATCGAGGATAAGGTCGGTCTGCTGATCGACAGTATGCTGAATGAGAGACTTCTCCTTGTATTGTCAACAAAAGAAAATGTAAATTTGACTACGCTCGGATTTGACAGTGATAACATAGAGAAATATCAGGGACTTCTGCTTCCAATCGATATAGCAGGAGAACGGCTTGGAACGTTATTTCTGTATAAGCTGGATGCACAGTATGATATTGATGATATTATTCTCGGGGAATACGGAACGACGGTTGTAGGACTTGAGATGATGCGGGCTTTAAATGAAGAAAATGCAGAAGAAGATCGTAAGATTGCAATTGTGCGTTCGGCGATCAGTACTTTATCATTCTCAGAATTACAGGCGATCAAGCATATTTTCTCAGAACTGGATGGAAATGAGGGAATCCTTGTTGCAAGTAAGGTTGCAGACCGGGTCGGAATTACCCGTTCCGTAATCGTGAATGCACTTCGAAAGTTTGAGAGTGCTGGTGTTATAGAAGCAAGATCCTCAGGCATGAAGGGAACTTACATTAAGGTTCTGAATGATGTTGTATTTGACGAATTAAAAGCCGTATAAAATTTTGCAAAGGAGAGTAAAGAAATGATATTACCAATCATAACATTATTAGTTGGCGTAGCAGTTGTAGGTGTAAGCTTTTTTATTCTGGATAGTCATAATTTTAAAGAGGAAGATGAGATATATAATGAAAGCTCAGAAGAATTAAAACGAAAGATCACGGAATTATGTGATTCTCTTCTTGAGCAGAGCAAGACATCGTTAGACGAATACAGCGAAGATGTCCGCAAGAAGACAGAAAAGGAACTGAAGGAACAGATTGAAAAATGGGCATCCAAGTTGTCTGAAAAGGCAAAGAAGGAGATGATCGATTATATCAATCAGAGCCTTGCAGAAGCCTATGAAGAATATAATCCGGATGCAGAGAAAAAACCGGAAGCGGTTACTTATGAAGAACTTCTTGAAATGGAAGTAAAGGAAACCGAAGAAGAGATCGCAAAAGAAAAAGAACAACAGGCTGAAAAAGCTGTTTCGGAAGAGAAGCAGACAGAAGAAGCTCCCAAAGAAAATGAGCAGACAGAAGAAATCGAAGAAGAGCCGGATGAGAATTCTCTCGGAGCATTAGAGGCAAGTGAGACGGAGACAGTTATTTCCGGTGATGCAGTTGCAAATGGTGATATAACCGAAACTGTACCGGAACAGGATGTTGAAGAGAACACAGCAGAAGATGATGCGGAGGAACCAAAGGAAGAAGTAGAGGAAGCTGTTGCAGAAGAAGTTGTTGCTGAGGAAGCCGAGAAAGAAGCAGCAGAAGAAAAATCCAATGTTGTTGCCTTTAAGAAAGCAGAAGAGCCTGCTGTTGAGTCAGAAGCAACCGAAATTACAGAAGAAACAACAGTCGTAGAAGCAACCGGTACTGAGCCTGTACAGAAGACAGAACAGCCGGCGGGAGGCAACCGTTCCAGAAAGAAGAACCGCAAGAAGAACAGAACAAACAGAAATCAGAATCGTGCACAGGAGGCAAAGAAAGAAGCTCCTGCACCGGAAGAAATCTGGGATGATGAGAAAAATATCGATGAAGAAGTGGCAGAGCTTTACAAGCAGGGATTTGGAATTATGGAGATCGCGAACCAGCTTGGAATCGGTGTTGGTGAAACCAAGGTGATCATTAAAAATATTGAGAATCAGAAGCAGTAAATTGAAATTGTTTTATACGATAGGAGAAACGGCAGTATGAAGAAAAAATATTTTTTCAGAGGATTAGGCTTTGGACTTATCATCGGTGCGCTTGTCATGATGGTTGGTATCAAGTCCGGAAGCTTTGCAGATACAAAGAAGAATGATCCGTCAAAAGGAGATGCGGTAGAAGTTGTTGCATCAGAAGAAACTACTGAATCAGCGAAAACGACAGAGACTGCAACGAAAACGACAAAAGAGGATGCAGCTAAGGCAACGACGGAAGTGACGACAGAAGCTACAACAGAGGCGACAAAGGAAACCACAACGGAAAATACAACCAAGGCAACCACGGAAGCCACAACCGAAAGTACAACCAAGGCAACCACGGAAGCTACAACAGAAGCAACTACGGAAGCTACGACAGAGACGACGACAGAAACAACTACGGAAGCTACGACAGAGACAACTACAGAAGAAAAGAAAAAGGGTGGTTCGATTACGATCAAGCCGGGTATGTATGCAGAGGCAATCTCTCAGGCATTATATGATATCGGAATGGTAGACAGTGTACAGGATTTTTATGATTATCTTGTAAGTTCCGGTAATTCCATGAAACTGATGTGTGGAACTTTCACATTCAAGGGTGATGAAACCTACGATGAGATGATCACCATTATGAGAGATGGACGATAGTTATAGCATGAATTAAAACAAAATATGAGATAATGAGCATTGCGCTGGAATGTGCTCGCACATACCAGCATAATGCGAAAAAGACATGGAACTGTTAAGTGACATGAGATTATAAAAAGAAAGTGCTTGCATGCACTTTCTTTTTGTGTTATTATCGATTTTGTGTGTGGGCTTGAATATAGCAGGCTCATAAAAATAATATACATGCTGGTTGATTCCTGAAGTGGTGCCTATAGCTCGGGTGACTCGGTGAAAGAGAGATCAGCAGAAGAATATAACCATGGAGGTAGAAAAAATGAGCGTTATTTCAATGAAACAGTTATTAGAAGCAGGTGTACATTTCGGACACCAGACAAGAAGATGGAACCCTAAGATGAAGCCATACATCTACACAGAGCGTAATGGTATCTACATCATCGACCTTCAGAAGTCAGTAGGAATGGTTGACGATGCTTACAATGCAATCGGTGACTGCGTAGCAAATGGTGGAAAGATTCTTTTCGTTGGTACAAAGAAGCAGGCTCAGGACTCAATCAAGAGTGAAGCAGAGCGTTGCGGTATGTACTATGTAAACGAGAGATGGTTAGGCGGTATGCTTACAAACTTCAGCACAATCCAGACAAGAATCGCTACTCTTAAGAAGTACGAAGCTATGGAAGCTGACGGAACATTTGATGTTCTTCCTAAGAAGGAAGTTATCCAGATCAAGAAGGAGATGGAGAAGCTTCAGAAGAACCTTGGCGGTATCAAGGAAATGAAGGAAATTCCTGACATGATCTTCGTTGTAGATCCTAAGAAGGAAAGAATCTGTATCCAGGAAGCTCATTCACTTGGAATCAAGCTTGTAGGTATTGCTGATACGAACTGTGATCCGGAAGAATTAGATTATGTTATTCCTGGTAACGATGATGCTATCAGAGCTGTAAAGCTTATTGTTTCAAAGATGGCAGATGCAGTTATCGAAGCTCAGCAGGGTGCTGATGCAACAGATGCTGAAGAAGTTGCAGATGAGGATGCAGCAGTAGAAGAGTAATATTTTAGAATATAAATACTAGAATTTTGGAGGTTATTACGATGGCTATTACAGCAAGCATGGTAAAAGAGTTAAGAGAACTCACAGGTGCTGGTATGATGGATTGTAAGAAAGCACTTACAGAGACAAACGGTGATATGGATGCCGCTGTGGAAGTACTCAAAAAGAGTGGTGCAGCTAAGGCTGAGAAGAAAGCAGCAAGAATTGCAGCAGAAGGTATCGCTAAGGTTGCAATTGATGGTAATACAGCAGTAGTTGTTGAAGTTAACTCAGAGACAGACTTCGTTGCAAAGAATGCAATTTTCCAGGAGTTTGTACAGGCAGTTGCAGATAAGGCACTTACAGTAGATACAGAAAAGGCTGGAGATGGCGAAGACGTTGTTTCAATCCTTGATATGAAGGCTGATCTTGATGATAAGATTCTCAAGATTGGTGAGAAGATCTCCATCAGAAGATTTGAGAAGGTTACAGCAGATGTTGTTGCTTCTTATATCCATGGTGGCGGAAGAATCGGTGTTCTTGTAGCCGGTAACGGTGCTTCAGATGATGCAGCTAAGGAAGCACTTACAAACATTGCAATGCAGATCGCTGCTATGAACCCACAGTACATCTCAAGAGACGAGATCTCAGCAGATGAGCTTGCTAAGATGAAAGAGATCACAATTGACAGTGCATTAAATGATCCGTTCTCACTTCCAAAGCCGGTTCTTTCCAAGTTGATCGAGAAGGCTGTAGCCGGTGTATGGAGCGCAGAAGATGTAGCTATCTACGAAGAGAAGAAGTCAAACATGAATTTCTTACCGAACTTCCTTTCAAAGGAAGCTAAGGCTCAGTTAGCAGAGATCGCTTGTGCTGATAAGGAAGAGATCTCAGGCAACAAGATCTTCTCAGGACTTGTTGAAGGACGTATCTCTAAGCAGATGAAGGAAATCTGTCTTCTTGATCAGGTATATGTTAAGGCTGAAGATGGCAATGATGCATTTGCACCGGTCCGGATGGGAATCTGCAATAT
>ENA-ORCP01003420-ORCP01003420.1-human-gut-metagenome-genome-assembly--contig:-NODE-3420-length-11866-cov-6.656544_pt1 | contig 11866 bp, 11 predicted proteins | sample MGYA00242990_ERZ507991 | MGnify/ENA primary metagenome ERZ507991 (study PRJEB26167, sample SAMN06115496) | human gut metagenome | host: Homo sapiens | place: China:Henan | collected 2015-05-07... | reverse complement strand
TACTCTGTGAGCGTTCAAAGAACGAATTGGATCAGAGGAGGTTTGACATTGTTTATGGTTTATATGTGGCAGAAGAAAAGGTAACACGAAAAGAACTTATGGAGAAGTGGCACATTTCTTCAGATACCACATATCAGGATGAAAAGATTGCCATTGAACGATTGTCGGCGTTGATTTTTGGGGTAGATGGTTTGTATTGACAATAAATCCACCATCTCAAAAAAGTATCGATTGACACCCTGAATATAAAGATGATATGATGCAAATTGTAAAATTCTAATTGCGTCATCGAAACCCCGGAACCTATTACAGGCTTCGGGGTTTTGTTTTGCTCCTTTAAGACTAATAAATCCATAGAAAAAGGAGGACAAAACAATGACAGGGATAATTGCATTGATTATCTATGCACTCATTATGGTGGGTGCAACGCTACTATTAACCAAGAAAGAAAACAACGGAGATAGTTTTCATGTTGGCAATCGAAAAATGGGTGCGGTTCGCTCGGCTATGAGCGTAGCAGCTACTTGGATTTGGGCGCCGGCATTGTTTACATCGGCAGAAAAGGCTTACTCAAATGGCTTTGCAGGGCTGTTTTGGTTCCTTGTTCCAAATGTATTGTGCTTACTGTTGTTTATACCTTTCGCAAAGAAAATCCGAAGGGAAATGCCAAATGGAATTACCTTATCGGGATATATGCATGAGAAATACAAGTCTAAAGCAGTAAGGAATATTTATTTGTTTCAGTTGACAGGATTATCAATTCTATCTACAGCTGTTCAGCTTCTTGCAGGAGGACAGATATTGAGCCTTGTAACAGGGCTTCCGTTGTGGGTTATGACTATTGTTTTGGCAGTCATAGCCTTTTCTTATGCATCTATATCCGGAATAAAGGCTTCGGTTCTGACAGACGTTATCCAAATGTTGTTCCTGTTGCTTGCCTGTGCAATATTTGTTCCATGGGCTTTGAAGCTAAACGGAGGAATGAGTGCGATTAACATTGCCGGAATTACAGGAGAATACGGAAGTATTTTTTCTGGGAAGGGATTGGAAGTGTTCCTGAGCTTTGGTTTGCCTACGGCAATAGGATTATTTGCAGGACCATTCGGAGACCAGTGTTTCTGGCAGAGGGCGTTTGCCGTTGACAAGAACAAAATCGGAAAGGCATTTTCACTCGGAGCAATCTTTTTTGCGGTAGTACCACTATCAATGGGTATTCTCGGATTCATTGCAGCCAGCACTGGATTTGTACCACAGTCTGCAGGCAGAGTAAATTTTGAACTGATACAAGCTATTTTCCCGGCATGGGTAATAGTTCCGTTTATGTTCATGTTGATTTCAGGATTATTATCAACAGTTGACAGTAATCTCTGTGCAATGGCTTCTCTTACTACAGATATTTCAAATGATAAGACATCAAAAACAAGCAAGATTGCCATGGTTATATTATTGGTGCTCGGTGTTGCGATTGCAAATATACCTGGACTTACTGTTACTCACATGTTCCTGTTTTACTGCACATTCAGAGCCACAACGATGTTGCCTACAATGCTTACATTGATGAATATCAAGCTGAAGGCGAGTGGAGTTGTATCCGGAATTATTTCTGCGTTGGTCGTAGGGCTTCCTATTTTCGCCTACGGGAACATTTATGGCATTGCGACATATAAAACAGCTGGTAGCCTCATAACCGTGCTCTCGGCTGGAATTGTGGCACTCATTGTGTCGAAACTTTCTAAGAAGGAGGCAAGACAATAATGGAAAATGAAGTTCTTGGCAGAAAGCAGAGAGTGACAAATGAAGCTTGGTTGGAGGTGTTCGGAAAAATCGAACATCTGGTACCGAGAGAACAGCTTGACAAGAAGGTTAGGAAGACAGTAGAAGAAATTATGGCAGAAACGAAAGGAAAGAAAGCTGCGTTTGCTTGGAGTGCCGGGAAGGATTCACTCGTGTTAGAGCAGATTTGTTATATGGCCGGTATAAACTCCTGCGTGCTCGTAATCAGCAATTTGGAGTATCAAGCATTCTTAGAATGGGTTGAAGGGCATAAGCCTGCAGAATTGGAAATTATCAATACTGGACAAGACCTGGTATGGTTGGCCAAACATGAGCAGATGCTTTTCCCACAGGATTGCAAAATTGCTTCGCAGTGGTTCCATATCGTTCAGCATAGAGGACAGGCAAAATACTATAAGGCGAAAGAGCTTGATATGTTATTGCTTGGCCGAAGGAGAGCCGACGGAAACTATGTCGGCAAAGGAAGTAATATTTATACGGACGGAAAAGGCGTTACGAGATATAGTCCTCTGGCGGATTGGAGCCATGAGTACATTTTGGCGTTTATCCATTATTACAAAGTGGCTATGCCACCGATTTACGATTGGAAAAATGGGTATTTGTGTGGAACTCATCCATGGGCGGCAAGACAATGGACCGGATCCGTAGAGAATGGATGGAGCGAGGTGTATGAAATCGAGCCAAACATTGTCGAAGAGGCGGCTAAGGTCATTCCAAGCGCCAAGAAGTTCCTCAAAAAACTTAAAAAATAGTGAAAGCATTTGCATACAAATGTATGCAGAACAATTCAACGCTATTTGCAGATAGCGTAACGTGCACGAAATCCAAAACAATGCACGTTAGAACGTCATTGTCCTTCAAAAATAAATAGTTGGAGGACTACATAATGGAAATTAAGAGAATGAAACTTGCTGACTTGGTTATCTCGGAGAAGAACATACGCATCCATACCGAGCAACAGCTGAAAGAGTTTGAGAGAAGTGTGAGGATGTTCGGCCAGATCAGACCGATTGTCATTGATGAGAACAGGATAATTCTTGCCGGCAACGGTTTATATGCCACCCTGCTCCGCATGGGAGAAACGGAGGCGGATGTATATCAGTATTTCGATTTGACCGAAAATCAAAAAAAGAAGCTGATGATTGCCGATAATAAGATATTCGCTCTCGGCATTGAGAACCTTAACACCTTGAATGACTTCTTGGAGGAGTTGCACGACGATTTGGATATTCCAGGATATGATTCCGAAATCCTAAAGCAGATGGTATCTGAAGCTGAAGACATTACGGAGAAGATTTCAGAATATGGAACTCTCGATGATGAAGAGATAAAAGAAATCAAAGCGAGAAATGAACGACAGGCTATGGAATCACCACAGCCTGTTTTTGATTCTAATAGTAACGCAAACCAGCCTGTGACACCAGTTGAAACCGCATCCGAACATATACAGGAAGAACAGGACGAGCAGACCGCCGATATTCGCAAGTTCGTTATCTGTCCTAAGTGTGGGGAAAAGATATGGCTGTAAAGAGATGTGAAGCCAGCATTGATGTTGTGAAAGCTGCAGAAATCCGTATTACCAATGTGTTCAATAACGGATTGCCGGTGTTTATGTCTTTCTCCGGCGGTAAAGACAGTTTATGCATGGCGCAGATTATTTACAACCTTGTGCAGCAGGGTAAAATTAATCCGGCACAGCTGGTGGTACAGTTCATAGATGAAGAGGCTATCTTCCCTTGCATAGAGGAAACAGTAAAGGCTTGGAGAAAGAGATTTCTTCTTATGGGAGCAAAATTTGAGTGGTATTGCTTGGAAGTAAAGCATTACAACTGCTTTAATGAGCTTTCCAATGATGAGACCTTTATTTGTTGGGATAGTACGAAAGAGGATGTTTGGGTAAGACGTCCGCCTGCATTTGCAATCAGGAATCATCCATTACTCAGACCGAGAATCGATGCATACCAAGATTTCCTTCCGAGAACCTGCCAGAGTGGAATAACCATTACCGGCATTAGGACAGCGGAATCGGTTCAGAGATTACAGAACATAGCATCCATGATACGAGCCGGAAAGACTATGACGAATAAGCACCAAGTATTTCCGATCTATGATTGGACGAATAACGATGTATGGTTGTATCTGCTGAGAGAGCATGTAGACATCCCGGACATTTACCTGTATCTGTGGCAAGCGGGTACAAGAAAAGGGCAGTTGAGAGTATCGCAGTTCTTTTCAGTAGACACAGCGCGAAGCCTTGTGAAGATGAATGAGTATTACCCGGACCTCATGGAGCGGGTAGTACGCAGAGAACCGAACGCATATTTAGCAGCCTTATATTGGGATAGCGAAATGTTCGGTAGAAGCACCTCGGCAAGAAAGGAAAGCGAGAAGGATCAGGAAAAGAAAGATTACAAGGCAGAGTTAATTGAGATGTTCAACAATATGGACATATATTTTACGACAAAGCATAAGCGGTATGTGGCTTCCAGGTACCGAAATTTCTTCATATCCGTTGCGGCTATAGCGACGGATAAGGATTACAAAGCTATTTATGAGGGGCTTATCTCCGGTGATCCAAAGCTCCGCTCCTACCGAGCACTATATCAGAGAATATATGGCAGATATATTTCAGATGCTAAAAGGGAGGAGGCGAAGAAAAATGGATAGATTGATGATGCCGGCGGCAACGCTCCAATGGGTAGATAGAAACCTCGTGAGACCAAACGATTACAACCCAAACAAGGTATCAAAGCAGAACCTTGAACTGCTCACACAGTCGATATTTACAAACGGATGGACACTTCCTATTGTTGTTCGTCCGGATTATACGATTATTGACGGTTTCCACAGATGGACGGTTTCTGGTCCTGATTGGACTTATGTTCCATCATCCGAAAAGGATAAAAGGACATTGTACGAGAGATTGGGCGGAAAAGTTTTGATAGTAGTCGTTGACCACAAGGATAGGGCAGGGAATATTTATGGTACCGTAACCCATAACAGGGCAAGAGGTACACATCTGTTAGAACCTATGAAGAAAATCGTCAAAGAACTTATGGATGAGGGAAAAACGGTAGAGGAAATAGGGAAGCAGCTTGGTATGCGCCCGGAAGAGATATTCCGTCTGTCAGACTTCTCAAAAGAGGACTTTTTGAAGATGATGGTACAGGATAGGCAAAACTACTCAAAAGCGGAATATATAACGAAGTTATAATGTTAAATCAAACAATATTCGTATCAACGGGGAAGGGCTTCGGCTTCTTCCCCTTACCTGACTCCACGGACGGGAACAATTAAGCAAGGAGGGAGGTTAAATGCCAACACCAAGAGGTCCAGACACGGACAAAAGAAGTGAAGAACGCAAACAGGCGGAACGATTGTATTTGGAAAGCAAGGGAAACATCAAGCTTGTTGAGATTGCTGAGAAGTTAGGGCTTCCGGACAATAAAGTCCGCAAATGGAAATCGCTGGATAATTGGGAAGGTAAATTGAACCCCACCAAGGCTGAAAAGAGCAAAAAAAAACCTGTGGAGCGTTCCACCAAAGAAAAAGGGAGCGTTCCACCTAAAAAGAAGATTGGAGCACCCAAGGGAAACAAGAACGCCAAGGGGCATAAGAACCCTGTGCCGCCGCCTGACACTACGAAGCATGGAGGATACTCTGCAGTATATTGGGATGTGTTGGACGAGGAAGAGCTGGGGCTTATAGAAGAGATACCAAAGAATGAAGAGGACTTGCTTATAGAACAGATACAATTATTCTCGGTGCGTGAGCGCCGCATTATGCAGGCAATCAATAAGTATCGCAATATGGACGGACCGGTAGCGATAGCATTCACTCAGCGTTCGGAACAAAAGAGAAGTTTCGATACTCCGGAAGATGAGCAAGAGTATAACCGGCTTGTTCAAGAGAAGATTGATAAAGGCAAGAGGATGCCGGGAAAAGAATATGGTACATTCACGCAAACAGACAACAAAGACAATATCATAGCAAGGCTTGAATCGGAATTGTCTAATGTGCAATCCAAGAAGACGAAAGCCATAGAAGCTCTATCTCGTATCCATTTGGAGAAAGCGAAGCTGGAGGGCGACAACAAAGGCAACGATATTGTTAAGAGTTGGGCTGAAAAGGTGCTGAAAGCAAGGAGGGAGCAGAACAATGAGTAATAATATGGACTGGCTCGATGAGTTCCTTGATGAGAGCATTCCGTTGTGGAAGAATGACCCGGTTCTGTTTATGCGTGAGGTTCTTTTATTTGAGCCTGACGATTGGCAGATTGATGTTGCATATGATTTGAGGGATTATCCAAGGGTATCGGTTAAATCCGGCCAAGGTGTCGGAAAGACTGGTGTAGAGGCTGCATTGCTCCTGTGGTTCTTGGTGTGTTTCCATTTTCCTCGTATTGTTGCGACTGCTCCAACAAAGCAGCAGCTTCACGATGTACTGTGGGCTGAGGTTGACAAGTGGATGAGCAACTCTCCTTTGCTCTCTATGCTCCTAAAATGGACTAAGACCTATGTTTATATGATTGGCTATGAAAAGCGTTGGTTTGCCGTTGCTAGGACTGCTACAAAACCAGAGAATATGCAAGGTTTCCACGAAGACAATATGCTTTTTATCGTGGACGAAGCTTCTGGTGTTGCGGATCCAATTATGGAGGCTATCACAGGTACCCTTGCCGGAGAGAACAACAAGCTCCTGCTGATGGGAAACCCGACAAAGACTTCCGGGACATTCTATGAGAGCCACACCGTCGATAGGACATTGTACAGGTGTCATACTGTAAATGCTGAGAATAGCAAGCGTACCAACAAAGAGAATATCGCAGCCATGAAGAGAAAGTACGGAGCAGACAGTAATGTTGTCCGTGTCCGTGTTTATGGAGAGTTCCCGGAACAGGAAGACGATGTATTTATTCCTATTTCGTGGTTGGAAGCCAGCTGTCAGACAGAAATGTCTGATATTACAGCAAAGGCACTCGGTAAATATCGGAATGATGCCGGAATACTGCAACCTGTAGATGTGAGGGGCGTTACCCATATTCAGATAGGGTGTGACGTTGCTCGATTTGGAGATGATAAGACCTGCATCGGCTTCCGTGTTAATGAGGTTGTGCAGATATTTAAGAAGTACAACGGTCAGGACACTTCGTGGACTGCCAGTAACATAGCAATACTTTACAAATCCTTGAAGCAGAACTTCAAGTACAAAGAGAAAATTGCAGTTGTGGTTGATGATGGCGGTGTTGGAGGTGGAGTTGTAGACCAGCTCAAAGCCTTAAAGCGAACCGAACCGAAAGTGTATGAGGATATGGAAATCATACCGGTTAACTTCGGACAGCCTATCAAACACAAATACTATGCAGATTCCACTACATTCATGATGGGAGTGGTAAAGGACTTGATTGCTCCGTTTGATGAAGCGGACAATACACATAAGCCAGAGATAATACTTCCGAATGATAACGACCTTGTTGGCCAGCTTTCGTGCAGGAAGTATAGTTTTACATCTAATTCCAAACAAAAGGTGGAAAGCAAAAAGGACATGAAGGACCGTGGGTTACACTCCCCAGACGAAGCCGATTGCGTATTGCTTATCTGCCTGCCTGTTAATTTGAAAAAGAAAGGAGGAAAACAGAGCGATGGAAAATGATAAAGGAACAAAAACCAAAGCACCTTCGTTTAGTGTGAAAATCATTAAAGCCGACAAGCCAGCTGAACCACCAATATCCGTATTCACAAGGGATATTGAGAAGTCAGACAAGCCGGAACAGATAATCGGGGAGAAGTCCATAAGTGCTTCAGACTGGATTACGCACCCTGTCGATATGAGAGGCTTGAAAGAGCTGGTAGACGATTCCACCATTCTTCCTCAATGTATCAGAGCATACAAGAGCAACATTGCAGGCTTTGGGATAGGCGTTCGATATGCAGAAGATATTGACGATGAAACAGATGAAATGAAAGCGGAATGGTCTGCACTGGAGGATATTATTTCACTTCTCAATATGGATATGATGACCAAGGAGGTCTTTGAGAATGTTATTCGTGACAGAGAAACCTATGGTATTGCCTATTGCGAGGTAATCCGCAGCATGGACGGACAGGTGGTTGAGCTTCAGTTCATCATCGATACCCCGTCTATTGATATGACATATCCGCTGGAGCCTTATGTGGATATTGAGTATTTCCATAAGGGACTTATTGTGAAGAGAAAAAAGAAGTTCCGAAAGTTCCGACAGAACGTAGCCGGACAAACGGTGTACTTCAAGGAGTTCGGCGACCCTCGAATCATGGATAAGCGAGATGGTAAGTATGCAGAGGAAGGTGGAGAGGCTATCGAAATCGACAATCAGGCAAACGAAATAATTGAGTTTAGAAGCGGCTCGTTACCATACGGAGAGGTTCGTTGGATAGGACAGGTTCTTACTATTGATGGAAATAGAAGGGCTGAAATCCTCAATAACAACTACTTCCGAGAGGGAAGACACACACCTTTGATGATTTTGGTTAAGGGTGGTACCTTGTCGGATGAATCGTTCACCAAACTGCAGGGTTATATGAACGATATTAAGGGCGAAAGTGGACAGCACGCTTTCTTGGTTCTGGAAACAGAGTCTAACGAGAGTTCAGCCGCATTCACTGACCAAAAGCCGGCAGAAATTGAAATCAAAGACCTTGCTTCGATATTGCAGAAGGATGAGCTTTTCCAAGAGTACCAGGAGAATGGAAGAAAGAAGACACAGTCAGCTTTCCTACTCCCAGACCTTTATGTTGGATATACCACAGATTTCAACAGAGCGACAGCTCAGACAGCTATGGAGGTTACCGAAAAGCAGGTGTTCCAGCCGGAAAGGACTTCTTTGGCGTGGATCATTAATCACAAGCTTCTCAATGGCTATCAGCTGAAATATGTTGAGGCTTATTTTGAGGCTCCCGATATTACCAATCCGGAGGATATTCAGAAGATATTGAATGTTACGGAGCGTGCCGGCGGTATGACACCGAATGTTGCTAAGGAACTCACATACAAGACGCTCGGAAAGGATGGATGCGAGGACTACGATGGAGAATGGGGCGATGTGCCTATTCAGTATGCTCGTATTCAGCAGGCAGCTATGCAGCTTCCTTCCCAGCCAGTTACAGAGGAAACTCTGAAACAGTTGGATGGCAAGATAGAGCAGGCAACCGATGAAGAGGTTGTTTCGGTAATGAAGCAGATTAGAAAGGCTCTCATCGAGTATAAGAAAGATGGTGAGTGATATGCAGAATGATATTGCGAAAGCCATTTTGAAGAATGCTGACAGTATTGTCGATGCCATTGATCGTTATCTGGCCAAGGCTGATGATGATTTGAAGAAAACACTCAAAGAGGAAGGGTATGCAGAACCAAAAGAAACCGTGGCAGCAGTCAATGCCTTAGAGGAAGAAATTGCGAATGTGCTCCATGAACAGACAGATTCGCTATTAGAAACCTTGCAGGAGGTGGAGAATGATGGCGCAGATATGGAGGAGTTGCAGCGGAGAATTACTGCATTGCTTGAAGCTGATGAGATTGCGGCCAGTATCGATATTGTATCTGCAGATATGTATGAGAACAATGTGCCACGTTTGGCATCTGTCTACATGGAGGAAACGGACGGGGAGTTGGTTGTGGAAACAATCCGAGAACGTACTTCGAGTTGGATTAGAAGCTGGAGCCAGCGTTTAGGAGAGCTGACACGCATTACTACCCATGAACAAATTAGCAACCTCATAGAAAACACCATTTCTGAGGGATTAAGCATTGCGGATTTGACCAGGAAGATACAGGAAGGCGGGTGGCGCAACGAATATTACCAAGCTCGCAGATTTGCATTAACTGAGACACTACGAGCTCACAGCGTGGCCCACGAGGAAGCTATTCAGCAAAGCCCGGCGTGTGATGATAAGGAATGGAGACATACCGGTGGCGCCAAGAATAAGCCCCGTCCGAATCATGTAGCCATGGACGGGCAGATAGTCCCAAAGAGTGAGCCATTTGTTTTGGTTGGTCGAGATGGTGTTACATACTATCCGATGTACCCTAGAGACAGCATTCTTCCAGCGTCTGAATCTGTGAATTGCCATTGTATACATCGAGGCATTCCGAATAAAAATGTCCTCGGCTTATCCTTGGATGAAAGAAAGGCACTTCAACAGAAATACATTGAGAACGATAATGCGGCATGGCAGCAAGAGCTTAATGATAAAGCGAAATCTTCTGCCGGTATTACACCATATTCGGCAATTGATAGCTTCAAAGAGAAAACGAGGGAGAAACAAACCAAGTATCTCGGAGGAAAAGCAAAAATGGCTCTTTATGATGCCGGACTGATTGACAGCGAGGATATGTTAAAGAAGGTCAAAAATTCCACATTGCAAGAATTGAGGGATGATGGTATATTTACGGTAGGAGCTACAGCTGTTAAGCATTCGACTGTTGGAGAGTTTTCAAATCTTTCAAATCCTAAGAAACCTGCCGGTGGCAGAAATGGTGGAAATATGAAGGGTGGAGGACATTCACAAGCAAATTTGGACGAACTATCTCAGCGTGGAATTGCATACAGTATCGAGAAAACTTATGACAACGGGGTTCGCATCGGTGGAGTGGCAAATCACACATCAATCGAAAAGCGACTTGGCAACAGTGGTCAATCGTGGTTTCCGGAAACATGGGATTCAGAGAAGATATCTGCAGCTGGTACCTATACTGCGAACAAGCCGACCATAACCGAAGAACTTCACGATAACAATGGAAATCTTATAGGTTATAGGAAGTTCCAGAAGTATGACGATGTAACAGTAGGCATATTTGAAGATGCCGAACACAATATTGAAACAATATTCCCGGATGCGGAACAAAGAGAGGTTGGTGATTGATATGGATAAAAACAGAATAGAGAGTCTGATTAAATGGTGGAAGGAAACTGACACGCAGGGCATGGATATTGTGAAGTATCTTATCAATCCCGTTATGGAAGCATTTGGGGAAGACGAGAGCGATATAATAGCTTGCCTGAACGAGCTGGATGTAGAAGACCTTGAGATTATCTCCGGATGTTTCGAGGAAATATACAGAAAGTTCCCGTCTGACGAGATGTACGATGCTCTTGGAGATCTGGAAGACAAATTTAATAATTAAAGAGAAACGCAATCGAAAATAGTTGGTATTTTAATTCGCAACCGTTTTTGGTTGCTTTTTTATTGCCTTTTTTCAGAGAGGAGGTGGGATTGTGGGATACAAGCAAAAACATCCTTATCTAAATCAGTTGTGGTACATATTCCGCTACAAATTCTTGGGGAGGAGGTAATCCAAATATCTCGGAGCTGTCCGTTAAACAGTAAAAATTCAGAAGGAGGTGTGAGAATTGCCTGTTATTACTAAAGCTTATGCTATTAGTGATGCGAAAATAAGCTTTGTTTCCTTGGTTGATAAGGCTGCCAATAAAAAGCAGTTCCTGATTACAAAGGCGGCTGGGGAAGGAAAGAAAAACTTTGTGACAAAAGGTCGCATCATCAAAGCGGACACAGACAGTCACTTTGTCACAGGGATTGTCTACGAGCCTATGGTTGAAGATAGCCAGGGCAACTATATGACAGAGGAAGAAATCACAAAAGCTGCCTATTGGTTTGCTAAGAACGCAAACAGTGTTGACCTTCAGCACTGCTTTGTAAAGTGTGAGGATGTCTCTGTTGTGGAATCCTATATTGCCAAGTGTGATATGGAGATTGAAGGTCAGGCCGTTAAAAAGGGAACATGGCTTATGACGGTAGAGGTTACGAATGATGATATATGGGATGCGGTTCAGAAAGGCGAAATCACAGGCTTTTCAATGGGTGGTGTCGGAGTTTACTCGGAAGAGGATGTGGACCTTTCCAATGTAGAAAAGTCGGATGAGCCTAAAGGACTGTTAAAAAAACTGGTCAAGGCATTAGGTTTTGAGGTTGTGGAGAAAGGGGCTGTGAAAGCAGAGTTCGTAAAATCAAATTTAGAAACATAGATGAAAAAACTGTCTTACTTATTTCTTTTGCTGGTCGGAATTTGGCTGGCT
>ENA-ORCP01003418-ORCP01003418.1-human-gut-metagenome-genome-assembly--contig:-NODE-3418-length-11870-cov-7.559315_pt1 | contig 11870 bp, 10 predicted proteins | sample MGYA00242990_ERZ507991 | MGnify/ENA primary metagenome ERZ507991 (study PRJEB26167, sample SAMN06115496) | human gut metagenome | host: Homo sapiens | place: China:Henan | collected 2015-05-07... | reverse complement strand
ACTACTACACCCAGAACCGCTGGGGCGACGCGCACAACTACGACCTGGCCATCAACGCCGCGCTGGGCCGCGAGACCTGCGTGAAGATGATCCTGGACGCCGTGGCCGCCAAGGAAAAGACCATGGGCTGAGGCCCGGACACCGGGCGGTCCTGGACGTAAAAAACAATGATGGTTCGTGGGTGGGGCGCGCAAGCGCTCTGCCCACGTTTCCGGTAAAGAAACAAGCATCCCAAATGTCAAAAGGAGTCAACGTGGAAGAAAATCAACAAGCAACGGCCCGTGAGAACATCATGGGCACCATGAACATCAATCCGCTGCTGGTCAAGCTCAGTGTGCCCATGATGGTGTCCATGTTGGTGCAGGCGCTGTACAACGTGGTGGACTCGATCTTCGTGTCCCACGTCAGCGAGAGCGCCCTGACCGCTGTTTCGCTGGCGTTCTCGCTGCAGAACGTCATGATCGCCGTGGGCGTGGGCACGGGCGTGGGCGTCAACGCCCTGCTCTCCAAAAGCCTGGGTGAAAAGAATCAGGGGCGAGCCAACACGACCGCCGAGAACGGCATTTTTCTGGCCCTGTGCAGCTATGTGATCTTTTTTGTCATCGGCCTTACCTGCATGAAACCCTATTTCTACGCCCAGACCAGTGACCCGGACATTGCCCTGCAGGGCATCCGGTATCTGCGGGTGTGCAGTGTGTTCAGCCTTGGCCTGTTTTTGCAGACCATGGGCGAGAAGCTGCTGGCTGCCACCGGCCGCACCAACCTCAGCATGACCAGCCAGCTCATCGGCGCGGTGGTCAACATCGTGCTGGACCCCATCTTCATCTTTGGTTCCTGCGGCGAGGCGTTGTCCGGCACCACGGGGGCCGCGGTGGCTACCGTCATCGGCCAGTTCTGCGGCGCGGGCGCGGCCATCTTCTTCAACCTGAAGAAAAACCCGGACATCCAGATCAGCTTCCGGGTCTTCCGCCCCAGCGGCGAGGCCATCCGGCGGATCTACGTCGTGGGCCTGCCCAGCATTGCCATGCAGTGCGTGGGCAGCGTGATGACGTTCTTCATGAACAAGATCCTCATGGCGTTCTCGGCCACGGCGGTGGCGGTGTTCGGCGTCTACTTCAAGCTGCAGAGCTTCGTGTTCATGCCCATCTTTGGCTTGAACAACGGCATGGTGCCCATCATCAGCTACAACTACGGTGCCCGCAGACCGGACCGCGTGAAAAAAACCATCAAGCTGGCAGTCTGCTATGCCGAGTGCATCATGCTCATTGGTTTCTGCATCTTCCAGTTCGCACCGGATAAGGTGCTTGGCATCTTTGCGGCCAGTGATGCCATGCTGGCCATTGGCATCCCAGCCATGCGCATCATCTGCCTGCATTTCCTGCTGGCGGGTGCCAGCATCGTGCTCAGCTCGGTGTTTCAGGCACTGGGCAACGGTGTGTTCAGCCTGATCGTTTCGGTCTGCCGGCAGCTGTTCGTGCTGCTGCCGGCCGCATGGCTGCTGGCACAGACCGGCAATGTCAACAATGTCTGGTGGGCCTTCCTCATCGCTGAGATCGTCAGTGTCCTGCTGAGCCTTGGCTTCTACGCCCGCATCAACAAAAACATCATTGCCCCCATGTATTCCCCTGCCGAATGAGGGGCGTGAAAAACTGTCCCTGCAAAGGAAAGGAACGTGATCTCTATGGTAAAAAAGCTCAAATGGAATCTGGTGCTCATGAGTGCGCTGTATCTGGGTCTGGGCGTTTTTCTGCTCATGAAGCCCACCACGGCCCTGAACATCGTGTGCTATGCGCTGGGCGCTGTGGTGCTGGCCTGCGCGGCGGTGCAGCTCATCCGCTATTTTGTGGTGGAACGCGGTGTGTTCCAAAGCCAGCTCACCCTGATCTCCGGCATCATCTGTCTGGCATTGGGTGCGTTCCTGATCCTGCGCAGCGACATCGTGGTGAGTATCCTGCCCATCGTGTTCGGCCTGTTCGTGATCTTTGACAGCATCAGTCGTGTGCAGAACGCACTGGACCTGCGCCGCTGCGGCTATTCCAGCTGGAAGAGCTTTCTGCTGCTGCCGGTGCTCAGCGTGGTGCTGGGCGTTATCATGATCCTGAACCCCTTCGGCACCATGGAAACGCTGGTCATGGCCATTGGCATCATCCTGATCGTGGAGGGCTCCATCAACCTGCTCAGCGCCCTGTACACGGTGTTGGCCGTGCGCCGTTTTGCCAAGCTGCACCCGGAGACTCAGTCCATGCTGGAGTCCCTGACCGGTGAAGATCTGAACGGCGACGGCGTGGTCGCCCCGGATGTGACCCGCACCGATGCCGAGGCCAGCGCTGTGGAGCTGGATGAGGTGGACGAGAGCGCCACTGTGGAACAGGAGAACGAGAAAGATTAACGGGCTTGCCCTCTCAGTCTCGCTCTGCTCGCCAGCTCCCCCAAAGTGGGAGCCCTTGGCAGTCCACGCAAGGTTCATCTCTTTGCCAAGGCCTCTCCCTTTGAGGAAAGACTTCCCCCGCGCCGGGGGAAGATGTCGCGTAGCGACAAAAGGGGGAGTGTGGCGCGGCGTAAGCCGTGACGGAGAGGGCGAGGACGCTGCCCTGAAGCCGTTTTTTCCATATTTCTCTTACTTTTTACTATAATCCCGCTCGCCGTAGATGGCGGTGCCGATACGCACGAGGGTGGCACCCTCGCGGATGGCGTTTTCGAAGTCGCCGCTCATACCCATGGAAAGGGTCTCCATGGCGACATTCTGGTAGCCGCGCTCCCCTGCCTGCACGAACAGCTTGTACACCCCGGCCAGATAGCGGCGGTTCTGTTCGTCATCGTTGTTCACCGGCGGGATAGCCATCAGGCCCTTGACCCGGATGTGCTCCTCGGCGGCGGCAGCATCCAGCAGCGGCCAAAGCTGCTCCGGCGCGACACCGGACTTGGACTCTTCGCCGCCGATGTTCACCTCCAGCAGCACGTTCTGCACGATACCGGCCTTGGCGGCTTCCTTCTCAATGGCATTCAGCAGATGTTCGCTGTCCACGCTCTGGATCAGGCTTGCCCGGCCCAGAACTTTTTTGATCTTGTTGGTCTGCAGGTGGCCGATGAAGTGGCTGGGCTTGCCGCAGTAGGCACCTGCGTCAAAGTTCGCACACAGCTCCTGCACATGGTTCTCGCCGAACACGTCAATGGGCAGCGCTGCGCTGGCCGCCACCGTTTCGGCGGTGCGGGTCTTGCAGGCGGCACACAGCTGCACTGCTGCCGGGTCGCGGCCTGCTTCCCGGGCGGCGGCGGCCATCTTTTCACGGATCTCCTCCACGGCTTCCCGCATTTGCTCCAACGTCTTTTCTGCCATGGTATCTCAGTCCTCCTCGGTATACTTGGCGCGCTCTCCGCCGATGAGCTTCGGGCGGGTGCGGGCGCACAGGATATTTGCTTCGCCGATCTTGGAAAGGCTCAGCCGCGCCGGCACCGCCACCCGTTTCAGGTGCATCCCGATGAGGGTGCCGCCGATGTCGATGCCAGCATGGGCGCGGATCTCTTCCACAGCCACCGGCTCCTTGAAGTTCTTCCAGCAGGTAGTGGCCCAACTGCCGCCTGCATGGGGCCGGGGCACAACGCACACTTCCTCCCAGCCGTATTTTTCGGCGGCTTCCCGCTCAAGGATAATGGCGCGGTTCAGGTGTTCGCAGCACTGCGCGGCCAGCCAGATGCCCTGCTGGGCCAGCACCGGGGCAATGCCCGCATATACAGCCTGCGCGGCTTCGATACTGGAATCCTTGCCGATGTGGCCGCCCACGATCTCACTGGACGAGCAGCCCACCACGAATACATCGCCTTTTTTCAGTTTTGCCTGTGCCAGCAGTTCGGTCACGGCCTGCCGGGCTTCGGTCTCGATTTGTTTTTTGAATTCTTCGGTCATAAAAACACCTCGTTTATACATTTGCAGACGGCAGGCGCTGGACGTCCGCCGTCCCGAAATACACTTTGCTTTCCACCGGGCACACTGCCGTCACGCTGCCCGCTTTCCGGGCAAAGAACGCCCTCGTCCAGCTGCCGTCCTGCAGCGTTACCGCTTCGGCACAGGGGCTTTCGGTCGGCAGACTGAACAGCTTTTCCTGCAGGTTCTGCCCTGCCCGCAGGGCGATGCCCCGCAGCAGAGTGCTGCCGGCGTTCTTTTCCAGCCAGCTGCTGCGCGCCCAGCGGTAGCTGATGTACAGTGTGCCCTCTTCATCTGCTGCCAGTGCGCCGGGGTAACCCGGCAGGCCGGTGAAAAATGCCGTGCAGTTCTTGCCGCCCGCGGTCAGCTCCCGGGCGTCGGCCGGAACAGCCCAGACACACCGGCTGCCAAGGTCGGAGACATACAGCGTTTTCCCGTCCGGGCTGAGCGCCAGACCGGACGCACCGGCAATGCCGCCCAGCACCTTCCGCACCGCCCGGGCAGCCAGGTCATAGGCGTATACGCAGCCGGTGCCGGTGTGCGCCATCAGCTCGGTGCGCAGGGTCTGTTCCAGACCGTTCTCCGTTGCAGCGCCTGATGCCACGGCGAAATATACCACACCGTCCGGCCCGGTCTCTACAGCAGACACCGCCCCCAGCGGGGCACCATCGATCTGCGTCACCACCTGTTCCACAGCGGTGCCCCAGCTGTCGCTGGCAGCGCGGCACAGGGTCCCGCCCGCAGGCGTGACCACCGTCAGCCACAGTTCGCCGCTGCCGTCAAAGGCAAAGCCGGTCAGTTCGCCGTCCACGCTCAGAATGGCCGCCGTGTGGCCGCCGTCGGTGCGCACAAGGTCGCTTTTGCGCTTTTTCAGGGTCGCGCCGTTGTAGGCAGACGCATATACAAGACCGTCCCGGGCGCGGATGCAGTCCACGCCCTGATAGTCTCCCAGCGCCAGTGCATCCCGGCTGTCATCCGAGAGCATGGTCTGCACCGCGCCGGTATCCTGCCGGATATCCGGGGCACGGTAGGGCTGCGGCGGTGTGTCAATGGGGCGGAACACCAGTGCATATGCCAGTGCCAGCAGGATGATCACACCGAAAACCGTGCTTGCCGTGCGGAACCGCTTGAGCAGGGCGTCCCGCTCGGCAGCAGCCTGCGCGGCATATTCGGCCCGGCGGCGGGCAGCGCGGGCATTGGCCCGGTTGGCGCGGCGCACCCAGCGGTCCACAAAAAGAGCCACCTGCGGCCCCACCGTCAGGGACGCAATGGCCAGAATGAGCAGAAATTCGATCAGTCCGATTCGCATAGGGTTTTTTCCTTTATTGCAGCAAAAATAAGAGCACAGGCCAGCGCCCTGCCCTTCATGGCTTCAGTATAACATTCCCGGCGCGGCTGTGCAAGCGCCCGGACGGACAGGGTACAAAATCCTGCTGTGCACCGGGGCCGTTCTGTGGTATACTGGTGGCAGAATGCCCCGATTTTGCAAAGCATTCATGCAATCTTCACAGGTTTTCCCTAATTTTGCAGTACGATAAAGCTGTTCTCGTATATTTTGTGGAAGGAGTCTGTCCTATGGCAAAGATCCTGATCGTTGACGATGAGCCGCGCATCCGCGAGCTCATCCGCGAGCATTTACAATATTCCGGTTATGTGTGCGAAGAGGCAGGCGACGGCACCGCCGCTCTGGCCCAGCTTTCCAGCGGGTCGTATGATCTGGTCATTCTGGACCTGATGATGCCCTTTATGGATGGCATGACCTGCCTGCGGGAGATGCGCGCCCGTCACATCAACACCCCGGTGATCATCCTCACCGCCCGCGGCGAGGAGTACGACAAGCTGGCCGGTCTGGAGAGCGGTGCCGACGACTATGTGGTCAAGCCCTTCTCCCCCCGGGAGCTGGTGGCCCGGGTCAAGGCCGTGCTCAACCGCACCATGCCCAAGCCCGCCGCCACGGCCAACACCATGACCTTCGGCGAGCTGACCATCGACACCGCCAGCCACACCGTGCGGGTCTCCGGCGAGGATGTGGCCCTGACCCCGAAGGAATTTGACCTGCTGGTCTTTCTGGCCTCCAACAAAGGCATTGCCCTGAGCCGCGAAAAGATCCTGCAGAAGGTGTGGAACTACGACTACTTCGGCGAGGACCGCACTGTGGACACCCACGTCAAGATGCTGCGGGGCCATCTGGGCAAATGCCGCGGCTACATTGCCACTGTGTGGGGCATCGGCTACAAATTCGATCCGGACGCAGCCCGCGGCTAAACGGATAAAGGAGAGCAGGATTCATGCGGCATCATCGTTCTCTCGGCATCCGCGGCCAGCTGATGTGGTTTCTGTGCTTCATCTGCCTGTTCCTGCTGGGGCTGTTCTGGTTTCTGTCCACCCAGCTGCTGGAGCCGCTGTACACCCGGCACATCGAATCCCAGCTGACCACGCAGGCCGAAAGCATCGTGTCGGAACTGGACAAGGCCCTCGCCGAGGGCACCCAGCTGTCCTCGTGGTCTTTCGGCAGGCTGTATGTCAACACCGGCTTTTTTGACAAGCTTGCCACTCAGCTGTATGCAAATGGCTCGCTGAACAGCTTCTGCGTGGATATCTCGGACAGCACCATGCGCACCATCTATAAAATCGAGAACCAGTCCTACTGCAACCTCCACGAAACGCTGCTTTCAGACTCGGCCAACAACGACATGATCGTTTCCACTGCTGTGGCCATGCGCAAGAAGTGCCGCACCACAAACGGTTTTGTTCAGACCCTGAACCCGCCCCGGCTGTCCGGCTCGGCGCAGCTTCTGGTGGGGCGCATGACCTCCGGCGGCGAGTACACCGTTCTGGTCACCACCAGTCTGGTGCATGTGGCAGAAGCCGGAAAAGTGCTGGGCACCGTACTGCCTATGACTGCAGCACTGATCTTCATCCTTGCACTGTCGGCAGCGTGGCTCTTCAGCGAGTGGTTCACCAAGCCCCTGCGCCAGCTTTCCAGCGCTGCCCGCCAGATGGCACTGGGTAACTATGCCGTCCATGTGGACAGCCGCCGCCGCGACGAGCTGGGCGATCTGGCCAGCGACTTCAACCACATGGCCGCTGAAGTGCAGCACTCCGCCCAGATGCAGCGGGACCTGCTGGCCAACGTCTCTCACGACCTGCGCACCCCGTTGACCCTCATCAAGGGCTACGCCGAAACGGTGCGCGACATCACCGGTGATGACAAGGCGCACCGGGACGAACAGATGAATATCATCGTGGACGAAGCCGACCGGCTGACCGCGCTGGTGTCCAGCGTGATGGAACTGAGCAAGGTGACCAGCGGTGCCGACAAGTGCGAGCGGGTACATTTTGATATGGGCCAGCTCTGCGATGAGGTGAGCGAACGGTACGACGCCATCTGCGCCCAGAACGGCTGGCAGCTCAAGCTGGAACTGCCCGACGAGGAGCTGCCGGTATATGCCGATCCCGAAATGATGCAGCGCGCACTGCACAATCTGCTGGGCAATGCCATGCATCACATCGGCAAAGACGGTATCTTCATCCTGCGGGCCAATGCCTGCACCGAAGGTGTCCGGGTCGAAGTGGAGGACCACGGCCCCGGCATTGCAGCCGATGACCTGCCCTACATCTTCGACCGGTATTACCGCTCCCGCTCCGATGCCGGCAAGCAGGGCACCGGCCTCGGCCTGTCCATTACAAAGGCCATTTTCCAGCAGCACGGATTCCGCTTCGGCGTCCAAAGCGCCATCGGCATGGGCACCACGTTCTGGTTCATCATGAACGATCTGCCCGCCAATGAAAAGAAGCCACAGAATTGACCACCCAGCGGAATAGCAAGAGGGCTGACGCACAGCATTTTGTGCGCCAGCCCTCTTTTGATTTACGAATTGGAATCTGCCGTGCGGTAGATCCCGAATGTATTGTCCGGTGCAGGCATGTCCACCCGGGAAGCTCGGTCGTTGACCTTCCACATCATCCACCCCATGCCGACCAGAACCAGCAGGATGATGAGCCATTTGACAGAATTCGGCAGCTTTTTCATAAGTATTCCTTATACGTTCCTTTATATTCTATGTTTTTATTCCGGTCTGCAGAGTTTCCGGGCCTGTTTCAGCAGGGTCGAGGCCTGTGCGCTGTCCAACTCTTTTACCCATGCTCCCCGCGGGGCAGCACCCTCACCGGTGCTGCCTGCTTCCGCAAAGCCGGCAAGGGCCGAGTCGGTGCGGTCCCGCCACGGAGAAAAGCCCTCCGGCGCGATGTGTGCCCCCAGACGGCAGTCCAGTACCGCCGTTTTTCCGGTAGGACGCCATGGCCGCCCCAGAAAGACCGTGCCCGCCGGGCAGTTGTCCGAAACGAAATCGCAGTCCCAGAACACAAAGCCCAGACCTTCCGGTTTACCGGAGGGTGCCGTGACGTAGCTGACCGGAAGATGATTGTTCACGGTGCGGACAGTGCACTGTTCAAACAGTGCATCGGCACCGCCAAAGATAAAATCGATGTCTCCGGCGATCTCGCAGTGCTGATAATACTGCGCACTCCGGCGGCGTGGCGCAAGGCCGCGCGGGCCGAGGAAGCCGTCCTTCTCGCGCTCCTTCTCCGGCAGGGGCGCGCAGAACAGCGTATCCTGATTGCCCAGCAGCCGCACGTTGACGAACGCCGCCCGGGCGCTGTCCACATAGGCTGCTACCGCCTGCCCCACAGCTGCACCGGGACCGGCGTCGTTCTCAATGGTCAGGTCTTCCACCCGCAGGCTTTCCCCGCTGAAAAAGGCCGTATAGCTGCGAAAGGTATGGGTGGGCCTGCCGTCCGGGTGGGGCAGCTTGCCGCCGTCGTTCCAGACGATGCGGGTGCGGTCCGGCCCGGCACCGGTCAGGGTGATATCCTGCTTTTCGCAGACCAGTTTTTCGCGGTAAACGCCCGGCCCGATGCGGATCTGCGCCGCGCAGCCGTAAGGCACGGCCAGCACCGCCTCCGACACCGTGGCAAAATCGCCGCTGCCGTCCTGTGCTACTGTGATGGTAAGCATCTGTGCACCTCCTGTGATGGGATCCATATCTACATAGTATACCCTCCTCCCGGTCGAAAATCAACGAAGATTCTGTTAACTGCATTTTTCCAGCCGCAGCACCGCCGCCGTGATGTCATCCGGCCGTCCGGTCTTCTGCGCGCGGACACGGGCGGTCTCCACCAGTGTCCGCGCGATGTTCTCCGGCGTTTCGCCTGCCGCAGCGGAAAGTTCCAGCTGCTTTGCCACCCAGCCCGGGCCATCCACCAGCAGCCCGTCCGACACCAGCACGATGTAATCCCCTGCCGTCAGGTGCACCACGCGGCTCTGGCCGTTCACCCCGCCCAGAATGCCCACGGGCAGGCTGGCGTCCCCCACTGCCCGCACCCGTCCGCCGTGCACGAGAAAACCCGGAGCCGCCCCGGCCTTGAAGAGCCTTGCCGTGCCGGTGTAGAGATCCACACTCACCAGGTCCAGCGTAGCGCCGCTCTCATCCTCACTTTTCAGCGCCAGCGCCACATTCACCAGCCGCGCCGCCAGTTCTGCCGTAAACCCAGCCTTCAGCAGCCGGGCGGTAAGCTCTGCCGCAAGGTTCCCGTCCACCGCCGCCGGCCGCCCGGTGCCCATGCCGTCGCACAAGATCATCTGCGCCGCAGCCGGGCTGCAGAACTGCTGCACTGCGTCGCCGGAAATGCTCCCCCGCGCCGCCGCACCGGCTGCGCCGAACATCACTCGCAGCGCTGGCTTTTCGCTGAAGAGCAGGGTCGTCAGCCCTTTGCAGGAGAGCACCTGCGGCACTTCCAGCGTGCGGCGGCAGATGCGCCCCACCTCCTTCGCAAGGGCCGCCAGCTCCTGCCCGGTGAACCGGGTGCGCGGCAGCGTGACCGCCGCATGGGTGCGCCCCAGGTCATCCAGCGTCACCGCACACTCCTGCGGGGGCGAACCCAGCGACGCAAAAAAGTCTGCCACCCGGCCTGACTTATATGGCTCCGGGTCGCCCGGGCGGCCCAGCTGTTCGCTCAATACCCCCAGTGCTTCGGCCACGGCGCTGTACTGCTCGGTCAGAGCCGTGCGCATGGCCTCGGCATGGATGCGTGCTTCCTTGCGGCTGCGGTAGAGCGCAAACGACCGCCCCGCCGCGGCACACAGTGCCGCCGGGTGGATGCAGCGGGACAATTGCCCGGGCAATGTTCCCTGTTCCAGCCCGCCGGATTCCAGCAGCGGGCGCAGGGCCTCCATGCCCTCCATCGTAGCGGTGTATTCCTGCTTCCAGCAGGTCTCCCGACGTCCGCAGTTAAAACAAAGAGTATCATGTGTGTTGTTGATGACCCACCGGAAATCTTCTTTGGGGCGCGGGAGCGTTTCGTAGACATCGTTCACCGTCTCCGCCAGCGACGAAAGGCTCTGCGCCACCTGTTCCAGCCGGGTTGCCGCCGCGCGGAACTGCGGCCGCCCGGGCGGAGCGGCGGGCTTCTTTTCCTCCAGCTCCGGAGCCAGCAGCCCCGGCGGCAGGGCTGAGACCGCCGCCAGCGCCCCGCAGACGCTGAACAGATACCGGAACGCATTCCCGGGCGGCTGCACGCAGAGCGCCCCGGTGACGCAGCCGCCTGCATACGCCGCCACCGTTTCGATGCGCTGCCCGGGAGCCAGTACCGCTGCCGCCGCTGTTGCAAAGGTCAGGCCTGCTGCCGCCGGAGCCAATGCTGGGTCGGCTGCGCACAGCCCGGCGCCCAGAGCGGCGCAGCCGGAAAGGGCAGCCCTGACCTGTCCCTTGCAGCACAGCGCCAGTTCCACCCCGGCACACAGCGCAACCCCAGGCCAGAACTTCCACAGGTCCACACTGCCTAGCGCCGCCGCCACGGCTGTTCCCACAAGCAGCATCCCGGCACCCGGCTTTTCCGGTGCGAACTGCCGCAGGCACAGCCCAATGGCCGCCGCCAGCATGGCATCTGCCGCACCGTAGAACACCAGCTCTGCGCCGTTCCCGCCCAGCGCAAAGCACAGTGCCACGCCCGTCAGTGTTCCGCATCCTGCCAGCACAGCGGGGGCAAGCTTTTTTGCTCCCATCCAGCGCACGGCCACGGCGGCTCCCAGCCCGCACAGCAGGCAGATGCTGCGGAGCGACAGTTCCCCAAAGCCGTGCAGCAGTGTCCCCAGCGCCGCACCCGCCGCACAGGCCGCGAAGCAGTCCTCGCCGAAGCCCAGCACAAACCCCAGGCCAAAGGGCATCAGCGCCCCGTACAGCACCGCCCAGCCTCCTGCAAAGCCCACCGCCACCGCCGCCAGCTTGCGCACCGCCGGGCGCAGCTCTGCCCGCCGTTCCAGCGGCGAGACCCGCACACCCTTTGCCCCTGTCGTCAGCACACCCATCCGCTCTGTCATAACAACTCCCCGCTTTCCGGCGGGGCATCGGTTCTGTTCCCCGCGCTTTCTGCATATACTGTAGCGCAGGGCTGCGGCGATTTTTGGCGCGGTGCATAGAACTTTCCCAAACCTGCCCAAAGGCGCAAAAAAGCCCTGCAGCGTCCAAAAACGCCGCAGAGCTTTGTAATTTTATAGATGTTTTCAGCCGTTCAGCTTTTCAATTGCCGCTTTGACGCGCTCGAGGGTGGTTTCGCGGCCCATCATGCAGGCAAGGTCGGTGCCGCCGCCGGGGGTGCGCTGCTTGCCGGACAGGGCGATGCCCAGCGGGTAGAGCAGCCAGCCGTTCTTCTTGCCAAGCTCTTCGGCCTTGGCCTTGCAGGCATCGAACACGGCGTCGCGGTTGGTAAAGTCCGCATTTTCCAGCACCGGCAGCAGGGCTTCCAGCGCTTCCTTGGCGGTCTCCGGGGTGGTCTTCTGCTTCTTGTTGGCGTACAGGCTCACATCGTAGTCGGGCATGGCGTCAAAGAAATCCAGCTGCTCGGGGATCTCGCCCAGCACCTCGCACCGGGGCTGCAGGTTTGCGCACAG
>ENA-ORCP01003416-ORCP01003416.1-human-gut-metagenome-genome-assembly--contig:-NODE-3416-length-11875-cov-3.362773_pt1 | contig 11875 bp, 9 predicted proteins | sample MGYA00242990_ERZ507991 | MGnify/ENA primary metagenome ERZ507991 (study PRJEB26167, sample SAMN06115496) | human gut metagenome | host: Homo sapiens | place: China:Henan | collected 2015-05-07 | study... | reverse complement strand
GTGAGAACAGTTATAAAGAGAAATTCACCCTGCGCCTTGATTTAATACGGACCAGTGACGGAGTAACTATCAGCACAACGCCAAAAGAAGCGCGGCGCATACCGCAAATCGCCGTTTTCTCATGCCTCGTCCTCCTTCTCCACGCGCGGCAGCCGCACGGTGACGCAGGTGCCCGCATCCAGTTCGCTGCGGATGGTGATGCCGTAGCGTTCGCCGAAGAAAATCTTCAGCCGGTCGTTTACATTCTTGATGCCGATGCCGCTGGAATCGCTGCGCTCCTTTTTGAGGATCGCGGCGCACTGCGCCTCGGTCATGCCGACGCCGTTGTCTTCCACCTCAATCAGAATATCGGCGGTGTCCGCATCGGCTGCATCGGGATCGCGGCGGACGCGCACGGTAATCACGCCGTCGTCCGGCATGTTGCCGATGCCGTGATAGATGGCGTTTTCAATCAGCGGCTGAATCGTGATCTTGTTGCACAGATAGCCGAGCAGCGCCTCGTCTGCCTCAAAGCTGTAGGCAAAACGGTCGCGATAGCGATAGCTCTGAATGACAAGGTAACTCTCCGCATGGCGCAGCTCGTCCCGAATCGGAATCAGCTCATGTCCGCGGCTGATGCTGATGCGGAAGAGGCGCGCCAACGCGCTGATCATCCGGACGGCATCCTCATTTTTCCCCTGCTCACACATCCACTGAATCGAATCCAGCGTGTTGTAGAGAAAATGCGGGTTGATCTGCGCCTGCAGCGCCTTCAGCTCGGTCTTGCGGAGCGAAAGCTCCTCCGCCTTGATCTGCGCCATCAGCCCCTGCACCATACCAACCATGTGCCCGAAGGAATCCGACAGCGTCTGCAGTTCGGCGACCGGCTCGCGCATCGGCGCATAGGCATAGGTCTCCGCCGCGCGCTCAAACGCCTGCATGGCGCGCACGAGGCGGTTGACCGGGCGATTGACGATGCGGGCATAGAGCAGCACCGTCGCCGCGGCGATCAGCACGCAGCAGAGCAGCACCGCCGCCACAAAGCGGACGACCGCCTGGCGGCGCGAGGCTGCCAGCTCGTCCGTATAGCTGACGCCGACCACGCGCCAGCCGTCCGAGAGGGTGGAAACCGAGCGGATCGCATCGTCAAAAACATGCGCGCCGTCGGCAAGGTGCAATACCTCCTCCACATTTTCGCTGCGGATGCCGGCATAGAGCATCTGCTGCTGCGGGTGGTAGACGGTTTCGCCGTCCCGGTCAATCACATAGCAATAGCCGTGCTTGCCGTAGCCGACATTGTCGATATACTGCGCGATGCCCGAGAAGCTGAAATCCACGGCAATGGCGATCTCCTCGCCGAACGCCGCGGCATCCAGCCCCCGCGTCAGCGTGACGACCCACGGATAGTCCGCCTCATACAGATTGCCGACATGCGGCAGCGAAATGACGCATGCGTCGCCCGCGTCAAAGGCGCGCGCGTCGAAGGACAGGCTGCCCGCCGCGGCAGACTTCACCTGCCGGTCGCCCGCCGAGCACACCGCAAGGCTCCCGTCCGCGCGCCAGAGCATGACCGCCTCCACATCGGTGTAGAGCCGCACGGCAACATCCAGTTCCCTCGCGCTGCCGAGGCTGTCCGCCGTGACCTCGGCGGCGATGCGGTTCAGTTTTTCTTCCATATTGGAAAGGTAGTTTTCAAGGGCGGCGGCGGTCTGCCTTGTCGCCTGCTCCGCGCGGGTGGCGGTATCCGCCGTCATCGCCTGCCCATAGACGGCGATAAAGCTGACGGCGCCCACCGCCACAAAGACGGCGGCAGCCACACCGAGCAGCGCAACGGTCAGCGCCGAGAGCCCGATGTGCCGTGATTTGTTAGCTTTCATCCGTACTCCTGCTGTTCTCTCTCATTTTATTCGGCGATATGCCGTAATGCTTCTTGAAGCAATAGCTGAAATAATGCTGGTCGCTGTAGCCGCAGCGCTCGGCAACCTCGAGAATCTTCATCGTCGAGCAGACGATGAGGTCGTAGGCATGCCGCATCCGGCAGGCGGTGAGCAGCGAGATGAAGTTCTCGCCCTTGTTCTTCTTGATGAGGGCGCTGAGGTAATTCGGGCTGACGGCGAGGCGGGTGCTGACATCGGTCAGCGTGAGCGTCTCGTCGGCATAATCCGACTCGATGATCGCCACGGCGCGGTCGCAGAGCAACTGTGAGCTCTGCGTGCGATAGCCCGAGATGATCCTGCGCGCATCCAGGCACAGGCGGCGCAGCTCGTCCCGCATCGTTTCGCTGCGCTCGGCAAGCCCGACGCGCGCGTAAATGGGGTTGTCCGCGACAAGCGCGGTCAGCGCCTCCTTCTGCGAGACGGTGCTGACCGTGCGGTAGACCGTCGCCAGAATCTGAATGACGAGATAGTCGCTGCTGCGCTGGCTCGGCTCGCGGCACAGCTCATCGAGAAAAGCTGCAAGTGCCTCCTCGGTGCCGACCTTGAGCAGCTCCTCCAGGCGGAAGACCGACTTTTCAATGTATTCATACTCGTTCTTCGAGCCGCGCTCCTGGTCGGTGATGTACCGCAGTGGGGTCGCGCCCTCGGTGGAATAGCGGCGCGCCGTGACCGCCTCAAAATAGGCGGCGGCGCTCTGCGACACCGAGGTGAACAGGCGGCTGATACCGACCGTGCAGGTTTCGTCGTAGAGTTTGGAGGCGCTCTGTACGAGATCCTGCATCGCGATGCGGAAGTTCTCGCTGTTGTCCTTGTCGGAGTAGGCGAAAATCACAATTCTGCCGTTGACGAGGAAGACGCAGACCGAAATGTACTTGGACAGGATCGCCTCGGTGAGCGCAATGTGCCGCGTCGCCGTGCGGTTCTCGCCCGCCTTGCTTTTGAATTTCGCCACGGCGACGCAAAAGCGCCTTGGCGGCGTCTCAAACAGCCCGATTTCGGCGGCGCGGGCATAGAGCGCCGCATCGCTCTCAAAATCGTCGCTGGTGCCGAGCAGGAGCGGCAGCAGAAACTCGGTCGTCGCCAGCCGCTTTTCCACCCGGGGGTCTGTGGCCGCATGGCGCAGTTCCTCGAGGCGTGCATCCATCTTTTCACGGATGTGGAGCAGTTCCTCGGACAGTTCTGCAGCGGAGATGGGCTTGAGCAGATAGCGGATGACATTGTAGTTGATGGCTTCCTGCGCGTAGCCGAAGTCGTCATAGCCGCTGAGGAAAACAATCTGCGTCGCGGGGCAGACCTCGCGCACCCGCCGCGCCAGCTCCAGCCCGGTCATCAGCGGCATGCGGATGTCGGTGATGAGCAGATCCGGCTCGTACTGCTCCACCGCCTCCAGCGCTTCCACGCCGTTTTCGGCGTCTGCCACGACGGAAAAGCCAAGCCCCGCCCAGTCAATCCGCGCAAGGATTGCCTGCCGCAGCTCGACCTCGTCATCCGCAAATACGACTGTGTACATACCATGCCCTCCGTCTTCTTGGTTACTACCTATTATTATATCGGAAAGCCGCAAAGTTTTCAACATAAAAAAATCAGACGGTGATGCCGTCTGATTTTTGCGAGAGAAAAGCGCAAACCCGTAGAGAGCGACCGTCGAATCACCCGTCGCGTCCAAGCCTTCCCCCTTGGGGGAAGCCTAAGATATGGCGGGCGTCGGATGGTCGCCCCTACAGGTTTGTGCGCTTTTACACCTCCGGGTTGGTCCGCACGCCGCAAGGCTCATAGGGGGAATCGCCGACCACGGTCGTACCGTAGATCTCGCCGTCCGTGCCGAAAGCATATTCAACGCGCACCGACGGCACAAAATGATTGTCGTCGGCAAAATACTGCACGGTGAGCACATGCCGCCCGTCCGTCTCTACGCGATGCGCGGCAAGCACGGCATAAAAGCCGCCGCCGAGGCTGCCGGAATACACCCATCGGCTACCGTCCGCTTCCGCCGTCGAAATCTTCCCGACAAGCGACCGCGGAAAGCCGAACAGCCGCTCGGCAAGGTCGGCAAAGGTGTCCTCCGCCATCACAGCGCTGTTGCCGTAACGGTCAACAATGTAGTTTACCGGAAGCCAATAGAAATTTTCCTCATTCCATGCGCCGTATGCGGGGTAGTTCCAGACATAGCAGGAAGTGAGCAGCGCGTAGTAAGTCTCGGAGCAGCTGTCGCAGCCCTCTTCCGCCGCGGGATATGCCGCGTCACGCGGGTCGTCACCGAGGAAGGTCATCATCGGGTCGCGCAGCTCTTCAACCAACGTCTCATACGTTCCGGGCGGCAGGGTGTCCAGCCCCGAGGAATCGACGGTGAATGTGAACGACAGTGTGCCTATGCTGCTCCCGTCCTCCGGTTCGAGACGCGCGATGCGATAGTCCGAAATCTGCACCGTGTCAAACTCGGCAATCCCGGTGGTGTTCTCCCCGAGAAATCTGCCGAAGAAGGCGCGCATATCGTCGGAATAAGCGCCGTCCGCATTCAGTTTGTCCCAGTCGGCAAGCGAGGTGATCGCATCCCCGGATGCGGGTTCGGTCGGTTCGGTCGTTTCGGTCGTTTCGATTGTTTCAGAGGTCTGCGCGGCAGGCTCCGTCTGTGTCGTCAGCGAAGTCGGCAAATCGGTTGCGGGCGCGTCCGAATGCATCGGCTGCTCCCCGCCGCAGGCGGCGAGTGCCGCCGCAAGCGCGGCGACGGTCAGTGTAAGTAACAGTTTCTTTTGCATGGTATCCCTCCCATTCACCCTGTATATCGTCAGTTTCCCTGTATGGTTTCAGTATAGCACAAATGGGAGAAAGTGTCAAGCATGCGTGCCGCCGACGATGTCGCAGTACGCGCCGGAGGTCACGCGCCAGACCAACGCATAGAGCGCGGCGAAGACTGCAAAGCTCACCCCCGTGGTAGCAGCAAACAGCCCGGTGTTGTACATGCCGAAGAGCGTGAGCAGTTTGGCGATCATCGGGAAGGCGCAGGCGAGGTGCACCCCTGCCAGGAGCAGCGGCAGGAAGAACACGGTCAGCATCTGTGAGTTGACGCTCCGCCGAATCTCCCGTGCGGTCATGCCGACCTTCTGCATAATGGCAAAGCGCGACGCATCCTCCGCCGCCTCGGTGATCTGCTTGTAATACAGGATCAGCACGGCGGCGCAGATAAAGACGGCAGAGAGCAGAATACCGATGAAAAACAGCCCGCCGAACGTCCCGTAGAAGTCCCCGCGCGCCACCGCGCGGCTGTCGCAGAAGAATTGCGCGTAGCCGTACCGTTCTTTTGCTTCATCCGTTCCGAACCGGTGCAGCAGCGCGCGCCAGAGCGCGGTCTGCGCATCGTCGTCCGCCGCCGTGTCAAAGGTGCAGATATAGCGCGCGTTGCCGCTTTTCGGATAAACGGTAAAGTTCTCCCGGAAATCGATCGGCTCGACGCCCGCGCCCGCCGCTTCGGCAAGCACCGGTTCGCGCAAAGCATCGGTATCCGCTGCCGCGGCGTCCGTCTCCTCGTCGTCCCAGAACACAAATTCGATCTGCATATCATGAGGATAACGGGTGCGCACGGCGTCCTCCTCACCGAAATAAAGGCAGGTGGTGGAGGAGATCATCACCAGCACCATCGTGGCGAGAATGCAGACCGAGGCCAGCCCCGCGCCGTTTCGCTTCATGCGGAACGCCATCGAGGAGACCGAGACGAAATGCGCGGGCTTGTAGTAATACCGCTTGTTCTTTTGCAGAAGGCGGCAGAGTAGCACCGAACCGGCAATAAAGATAAGATATGTGCCCATAATCACCATCAGCACCGCAAGGAAGAACAGCCCGATGGCGGCAATGGGGTCTTTGATGGTGATTGCCAGCGCATACGCACCGAGAAGCAGCAAAAGCCCGAGCGCACCGAGGACGGGATTGGCGCGCGGCGGCTTCTCGCCGAGGCTCTCGCTCTTGGTGAGCGTGACGGTGTCGGCAAGACCGATGCGGCGGAGTGAGTCGAAAAACAGCAGAAGGAAGATGACGCCGAAGATGGCGACCGTCTCGCCAAGCCCCGCGCCCGACAGGCGGAGGCTGTAGTTCACTGTGCCGCCCGTGATGCGATAGAGTCCCAGCTCCGCCAGCTTGGCAAGCGCCGCGCCCGCGAGGAGACCTATCGAGAGCGACAGGACAAAGGAAAAGAGCGTTTCCCAGAAGAGGATGGAGGCAAGGCTGCGCTTGCCCATGCCGAGCACGCTGTACAGCCCGAATTCGCGCCCGCGCCGCCGCGTGAGAAAGGCGTGCGTGTAGAACAGGAACAGCGCCGCGAACGCCGCGATGACAAAACTGCCGAGCTGCAGAATGGCGCGCAGCGTTGCGCCGCCGGAAATTTGGTCAAGCCCGACATCACCCGCGAGGAAGAAGAGAATATACTGCACCGCGCTCACACCCGCGGCGGTCAGCAGAAAAGGGAGATAAAACCGCCGCTCACGGCGGATGCCGTCTGCGGCAAGGCGAAGATACAGTGCTCTCATTCGGCAGCCCCTCCCGCGGCAAGCAGCGTCAGCGTATCGCTGATGCGGCGGTAGAACTGCTCGTCGCTGCCGTCGCCGCGATAGAGCTGGTGGAAGACCTCGCCGTCCCGGATGAAGAGCACGCGCCCCGCCGTGCTTGCCGCGCGCACCGAGTGCGTCACCATCAGAATCGTCTGCCCGAGGCGGTTGATTTCGCCGAAGAGGCGCAGGAGCTCGTCGGTCGCCTTGGAGTCCAGTGCGCCGGTCGGCTCGTCGGCAAGCACCAGCTTCGGCGCGGTGATCAGCGCACGGGCGACGGCGCAGCGCTGCTTCTGCCCGCCCGAGATCTCATAGGGATATTTTTTGAGGATGTCGGTGATGCCGAGGCGTCCTGCCACAGGGAGCATCCGCCCGTTCATCTCCTTGTACTTCTTCCCCGCCAGCACCAGCGGCAGGTAAATATTGTCCTCCACGGTCAGCGTGTCGAGCAGGTTGAAATCCTGAAAAACAAAGCCGAGGTTGTCGCGGCGGAAGGCGGCAAGCGCCGCGTCGCCGACGGCGGAAAGCTCGCGCCCGTCCAGCACCACGCTGCCGCCCGTCGGCTTGTCAAGCGCCGCTAAAATATTCAGCAGCGTGGTCTTGCCCGAACCGGATTCGCCCATCACGGCGACATATTCGCCCGCATCCACCTTGAAGGTGACATTTTTCAGCGCCTCCACTTTGCCGCCGCCAAAGCGCGGGACATAAACTTTTTTCAGATTGTTGACTTCAAGCATATACATGAAACATTCCTCCGTTCATGTCCCCATTTTAGCAGAAGCGGGAAATGTCCCGCCATCGTTTCGGCTTACATTTCCCGCAAAGTCCTTACAGTTTTGTAAGATTTATTCCATCCATGACCGTTTCTGCGTAAAATCCAGCGTCACCGTCGTGCCGACGCCGACCGTCGAGGTCGCCGTAAGCCCCACACCGAGCAGGTCGCACACGCGACGGCAGAGATACAGCCCGATGCCGCTGGAATGCGCGTCGGTGCGCCCGCTCCCGCCCGTGTAGCCCCGCTCAAAGATGCGCGGCAAGTCCTCGGACGCAATGCCGATGCCGCTGTCCGCAATGGACAGCTTGCAGGGGGCCGGCGAAAAGATGCGCACGCCGCCCGTGCGCGTGTACTTAAGCGCATTGGAGAGCAGCTGCTCAAGCACAAAGGAGAGCCACTTTGCATCCGTGACCGTCACGATGCCGATCCCGGCAATGTCTACCGTGAGGTGCTTTGCGATAAACTCGCCCGAGAAGCGCTTGACCGCCTCGCGCACGAGCGGGTCAACCGCCGTCTCGCGGAAGACATAGTCTCCCTTGGCATCGTCCAGCCGCAGATAGGTCATCACCATATCCGCATACCGCTCGGTGCGGGCAAGCTCCACGCCGAGCGTCCGTGCCGCGGGACTGTCCTCGCCCGCCAGCGTCAGCCGCATGGCGGCAAGCGGCGTCTTGATCTGGTGCGCCCAAAGCGTGTAGTATTCCATCATGTTGTCATAGCGGCTCTGTGCCGCCATCTCATCGACAATCAGCGCCTGCCGCAGGCGGACAATCACTGCCGCAGCATCTGCCTCCGCCACCGTCTCGGGGGGCGGCAGTTCGCTTTGCCGCGCGGCGGCAGGCGCGTACAGATGCCGCCAGACCTTGTGCCGCCGCACCGTCCCCGCATAGTCGATCGCCAGAAGCAGCAGGCCGAGCGCCGCGCAAAGCCCGGCCGGGTACAGCACGGCGCGAAGCGGCAGCCGGTAGAGATAGAAGGACGCCGCCAGCAGACAGGCGAACATAAAAAATACCGAAATCACAGTCCTGCGCGACCGCAGCCATTTTTGAAAAATCCGCTCTTCTTCCATTCTTCTTCTCTCTTTTTACTGTATCATGTAGCCGACGCCGAATTTGGTGGTGATGAACGACGTCAGCCCCGCCGCATCCAGCTTTTTGCGCAGGCGCGCCACGTTGACGGTCAGCGTGTTCTCATCCACAAAGGCGTCGGTCTCCCACAGGCGCTCCATCAGCCGCTCACGGCTGACGACCTTGCCCTTGTTTTCAAGGAGGCAGGCGAGGATGCGGTATTCATTCTTGGTCAGCTCGATTTTCTGCCCGTCATAGCTAAGCGATTCGCTGCCCGTGTCGAGCATGGCGCCGCGATGCGCAAAGAACGCCGCCTGCGGCGCGAGGTCATAGCTGCGGCGCAGGAGGGCGCGCAGCTTTGCCATCAGCACGCTGCCGTCAAAGGGCTTGGCGATGAAATCATCCGCGCCCATCTCCATCGCCGTGACGATGTTCATGCCGTCCGACGCGGAGGAGATGAACACGATCGGCACATTGGAAAGCTTCCGCAGCTCGGCGCACCAGTGATACCCGCTGAAAAACGGCAGTGAAATGTCAATGAGCACGATATGCGGCGCGAAGGCGGCGTATTCGGTGAGGACGGCGCGAAAGTCCGAGACGATGTGCGTCTCCATCTCCCATGCGGCAGCCAGCTTTGCCACCGCCGCGGCGATGGCGGCGTCGTCCTCGATAATCAGCAGTTTGTACATGCGTTCCTCCGTTGCGGATGTTGTCAGTCTTTCCTTTACTATATCAAAAAATGACTTTGGGGTCAAGCGCCCGCCCGACCCCAAAGCATTAAGATTCGATTAAACCGTCAAAGTGCGGCAAAGAGCCGCGCGCCGCGCGTGCACAGCCAGCGGTAAAGCAAGAGGCAGAGCGCCGCCGTCACAAGGAGAAACGCCCCCGTGAAAACGAAGAAGTTCACCCCGATACCGCCGAGGAACAGATAGCCGAGGACATAGAGCGCGGCATAGCCGAGTCCGCCAAACAGCACGAAAAACACACTGCCGCTTTGCTTGATGGGCATGATTTCATTGGTCCAAGAAAGGTTTGCGTGCTTCAGCCCGAGCGACAGTCCGACAAGCGCCCAAAACGGCGTGTACACCGCCGGCAGCAGCAGAGCAAACGCACTCGCCAAAGGCGACAGGCGCAGCACAAAGACGGCGACGCCGGCGGCAAACAGCACAGGCGGCAGCGTGAGAAGCAGTTGCACGCGCAATTTGGCAAGGAGCGGCAGTTTCGGGTCAAGCGGCAGCGACTGCGCAATCCAGAGGTTCTTCCCCTCCAGCGAAACGCTCGGCGTTGCCATATCGTTCATGGACGCGAGGGCGCAGATGCAGCCGATGGCAATCGCGGCGGGAAAGTCGGTGTCCCACGCAAACCACGAGGAAACCACATCGCGCACCGTCTCACAGCGAATCAGCAGGTACACAGCGCCGATAGGCAGCATCAGCGTGCCGAGCCCGCAGTTGAGCATATAGTTCGGGCTGGAGACAAAGCGGGCAAACTCCTTAGCCAGCATCGCGCGCGCAGGTGTGCGGCGCACGGCGGTGCGCTCGCGATAGCGCACCTTTGCTACGCCGCCCTTCGCCGTGGCGATTGCGATGAAGCTGCGGTCCAGTAGGAAAAAGGTCAGCGCCGTGAGCGCAAGGACTGCCGCAGTGACGACAAGCACCGCCATGCCGTCCCCCTCGCCGACGCGGCCGAGCAAATAGAGCGGGTATGCGCTGCCTCTGATGGCCGTGCCGACGGTTTCCATATTCTCAATCAGCGTGTTGATGATGGCGCTCGCACGGAAATAGAAGAAGTAATACGCACCGAAGAAGACAAGCGAGACGAACACCGTGAGAAAGCTCTTGTTCTTGAGTTTCGCGCTGATTTTCGCCACGACAAAGCCGAACGCACAGGTCAGCACCAGCACGATGAGCGAGATGAGCAGAACCAACAGAAGCGCGCCGAGCACAGCCCCCGCCGTCGGCTTTGCAAAGAAGAAGTACACCACAGCCCCCGGAATGAGGATAATGCCCGCAAACAGCAGGCCGAGCAGATATGTGCCGAGCAGGCGGGACGCGAGAATGTACTGCACCGGGATCGGCAGGGAGAGGAGCAGGTCGTTGTCCTTCGCCATATACAGCCCGGAAAAGGTGTTGAACACGCTGCCGAACACGCCGAGCGCCGTCGCCATCAGCGAAAACAGCACAAAATACAGCCAACCGTAGCCCGCGGGGATAAACGCCGCGCCGAGCGTGAAGGCAAGCATCGTGAAGATGCCGCCGAGGAAACCTGCCACGAGCAGCACATACAGCGCGATGTAGAGTGCCGCCGCGCCCTTTGAGCGCATTTTACCCTTCTTCGCGTCGTAGAAGAAGCCGCGGTTCAGCTCATAGAGCTGTTTTTTGAGAAGTGTGCCGAGCATCATTCACCCTCCAGTTCGAGGAAGACCTCTTCCAGGCTGTCGTCGCCCTTGACCTCCTCCATCGTGCCGGAGCGGATCAGGCGGCCGCCCTTGATGATGGCCACCTTGTCGCAGAGCTTTTCCGCGACCTCGAGGACATGGGTGGAAAAGAAGATCGCGCCGCCCGCGTCACACAGCTCGCGCATCATGCCCTTGAGCAGGTGCGCCGCCTTCGGGTCAAGCCCGACAAACGGCTCGTCCATCACCACAAGGCGCGGCGCATGCAACCATGCCGCGATAATCGAAAGTTTCTGCTTCATGCCGTGGGAATATGCCGAAATCGGCTGGGCAAGGTCGGCGGTAAGTTCAAAGAGGTCGGCATACTTGCGGATGCGCGCCTGCCGTGCCGCTGCGTCCACGCCGAAGACATCGGCAATGAAGTTCAGATACTTGATGCCCGACATAAAATCGTACAGATCTGGGTTGTCCGGGATGTATGCCATCTGCTTTTTGCAGGCGAGCGGGTCGCGCCGCATGGAGATGCCGCCGACCGTGATTTCCCCCGCGTCAAAGGCGAGGATGCCGACCGTCGCCTTCAGTGTAGTGGTCTTGCCCGCGCCGTTATGCCCGATGAAGCCGTAGATTTCGCCGGGGGCAATGTGCAGCGACAGGTCGTCCACCGCTTTTTTGTCGCCGTAGGTTTTGGTAAGGTGTTCAATTTGCAGCATAAAATCCTCCGTATATGCCCGTATCCGGGCGGCTTTACGCGCCGAGAACCGTCAGCCCGCCGCTGACCGTCTCCACGCTGACTTTGCACGCGCCGTCGCCGACGATGTTCTCGCTGCCGTGTACGCGATAGTCCTCGCAGCGCAGTTTGCCGCTCACCGTCCCGTAGCGGAAGGTCGCGCCGCTCTCCTTCGGCACCGTCAGCTTGACATTGCCGCTGACCGTCGCAATGTCCGCCTTGCCGCACGCCGCAAGGTCAAGCGTGACATCGCCGCTGACGGATGAGGCATCCGCCTCCGTGCAGTGCAGCCCTTCGGCGTACACGGCACCGGATACCGTCTCAAATGTTGCCTCCTCCGCCGTGATTTCGCCCGTCAATCTGACAGCGCCGGAGGTCGTATGCAGTTTGATCTTCTTTGCCGCGGCGCCTGCCAGCGTCACGGCGCCGGACACCGTGGCGAGCGAAAGTTTGCCCGCGT
>ENA-ORCP01003415-ORCP01003415.1-human-gut-metagenome-genome-assembly--contig:-NODE-3415-length-11875-cov-5.068740_pt1 | contig 11875 bp, 13 predicted proteins | sample MGYA00242990_ERZ507991 | MGnify/ENA primary metagenome ERZ507991 (study PRJEB26167, sample SAMN06115496) | human gut metagenome | host: Homo sapiens | place: China:Henan | collected 2015-05-07... | reverse complement strand
AATTTTGGAGGTGCAAACACAATGGCTCAGAAGGTAGTTGGCTTAATTAAGTTACAGATACCTGCCGGAAAGGCTACCCCGGCACCACCTGTTGGTCCTGCACTTGGACAGCATGGTGTCAACATTATGGCATTTACGAAGGAATTTAACGAGCGTACAAAGAATGATGTAGGAATGATTATTCCTGTTGTTATTACAGTTTACGCAGACCGTTCATTCACATTCGTAACAAAGACTCCACCTGCTGCCGTTCTTATTAAGAAGGCTTGTGGAATCGAAAGCGGTTCGGGCGTTCCGAACAAAACAAAGGTTGCAAAGATTACCCGTGAGCAGGTCAAGAAGATTGCTGAGCAAAAGATGCCAGACCTTAACGCAGCAAGCGTTGAGACAGCTATGAGCATGATTGCGGGCACAGCTCGCAGTATGGGCGTAGAAGTAGTCGATTGATCAAACCCGGGTGGGAGGAAATAATCCGATTTTACCACTCTACAGGGAGGACAAACCAATGAAACACGGTAAAAAATATGTCGATTCGCTCAAGCTTATCGACAAGTCAAAGAATTATGAAGCAAGCGAAGCTATCGCACTCTGCGTACAGACAGGTAAGGCTAAGTTTGATGAAACTGTTGAAGTTCATGTAAGACTTGGTGTTGATAACCGTCACGCTGACCAGCAGGTTAGAGGTGCTATAGTTCTTCCAAATGGTACAGGTAAGACTGTACGAGTACTTGCTATCTGCAAGGGCGATAATGTTGCTCTCGCACAAGAAGCAGGTGCTGAATATGTCGGTGCAGAAGAGTTCACAACAAAGATTCAGAACGAGGGCTGGATGGACTTCGATGTTCTTATCACAACTCCTGATATGATGGGTCTTGTTGGTCGTCTTGGTAAGGTTCTTGGTCCCAAAATCACAACCTTAACCTTCTCAAGTGGTGTGAGATGAAAGGCCGTAAAAATCTCATCCGCCTTTGGATATACAATTGTCTCACTATATTGTTTCCGAATAAAAAAGAATAAGTTTTTATAATATTCTTTGGAAAATTCTTCGTGCAATGCACGCTCCCACTCACCTGTCAAAGCACTCATAACAACCTCCCTCTTTTATAACCGTACACTGATTCCCCGCTCTTGCAGGTATTTTTTCAATTCAACGATTTCAAGTTCTTTAAAGTGGAATAGCGAAGCTGCCAAAACTGCATCCGCTTTTCCTTCCGTAAGGGCATCATAAAAATGCTCTTTTGTTCCTGCACCGCCGGATGCAATAACCGGAATTGAAACATTTTCAGAAACCGTCCGTGTCAGTTCAACATCATAGCCGTCTTTTGTCCCATCACAGTCCATGCTGGTCAAAAGAATTTCGCCGGCACCTAAGCGCTCTGCTTCCATTGCCCATTCCACGGCATCCTTTCCCATATCTACACGACCGCCATTTTTGTAAATTGTCCATCCACTGCCATCTGCCTGTCTTTTGGCATCAATCGCAACAACGACACATTGGCTTCCAAATTTATCCGCAGCATCCGATACAAGTGTCGGATTTAAAATTGCCGCTGAATTCACTGCAACCTTGTCCGCACCCTCGCGCAAAATCATACGAAAATCCTCAATCGTGCGGATTCCGCCGCCTACCGTAAACGGAATAAACACCGTTTCCGCCACTTTACGAACCATGTTCGCCTTTATCTCTCTTGCATCACTCGATGCTGTAATATCTAAAAAAACCAATTCATCTGCCCCTGCTTTTCCATAAGCAGCACCAACTGAAACCGGATCTCCCGCATCAATCAAATTAACAAAATTAACTCCCTTTACCACTCTTCCCTCATTTACATCCAAACATGGAATTACTCTTTTCGTAAACACCGAAATTCCTCCTATCTTCGTCTTATTCTATATGGAAACAAAATTCTTCAAAATTTCCAGCCCAACATCTCCGCTCTTCTCCGGATGAAACTGAGTTGCAAAAATATTGTCATGTTCCACTGCCGCATGTACCGGAACAATATAATCCGTTGTAGCGGCTACATCTTCGATATGTTTGGCTTTTAAATAATACGAATGAACAAAATACACATACACATCCTCCGGAATTCCTTTTAACAGTTTTGAATTCGGATTTATTTTCAAAGAGTTCCATCCCATATGCGGAATTTTATATCCTTCTTTTTCCGGAAATCTTACAATTTCACCGGGGAGAAGTGAAAGTCCTTTTACATCATGTTCTGACTCATCGCTTCGCTCAAAAAACAACTGTAGTCCGAGACAAATGCCCATAATCGGCGTACCGGATGCCGCCACATCCTGCAGCACTTTTGCCAGTTCATAGCGGTTCATCTTTTCCATCGCATCCTCAAACGCACCAACTCCCGGCACAATTACATGGTCTGCTTTCTTAATTTCTTTCACATCTCTTGTAATCACCGGATGTTCCCCAATATATTGTAACGCCTTCTCAACGCTTTTAATATTTCCTGCATCGTAGTCTACAATTGCTACCATCGTTTTGTATCACCTCTGTCATTGTATTAGAATAGCCGACCGAAAAACCGGTCAGCTATCTTTTCATTATCTCTCATCCGCTTCATTTCTCTTCTGCCACTGCAAAAGAATCGCCTGCAAGCGGTCTGTGTATTCCTTTTGTGTCTCGGAAGCAATAATATTTCGTGCCTGTGATTCACTGACACCAAACTCATTGTATAATTGATTTGCGAGTTTACTCTCCAATTCATTGTACTGGCTGAGCATATCATACTGCTCCGCTTTTGATTTGTTTGCATCATAAAGACGAATTCCGCCAATCAAAGAATCCAGGGATTCCAAATACATCTTCATCTTATAATAATTCTGATAAGCATCATACTCACGCTGGAGCTGCATACACATACGCACCTTCTGTTTGAGTTCTTTCGACGAATCCGAAACAGAGACTCCTGCCAAAGAATCATAGGCGTTCTTATAATCCCGCTGTTCAAAAGAACTCTCCGCACTTTTTACGGATGTCGTATAAGAAAGTGCCTGACTGCCAAACACAACCGCTACACAGAGAAGTCCGAAAAATACCATAACAATCGCAGCACCAACCGGATTAATTCTGCCAACCACTTCATTAGCTTCCTGCTCGGCTTTTAATCGTTTCTTTTCTTCTTTTTCTGCCGCTTTTGCTGCTGCTTGTTCTGCCTTTGCTGCTGCTTTTTTTTCTTTTTCTTCTTTTGCCTGCTCTGCTTTTGCTGCCTTTTCCTCTGCTGTCTGCTGTTTCTTTTCCTCTTTCGCCGCTTTCTTCTCTTCAGCGTCAGCCTGCTCTTTCTCACGCTCTTTGGCTTCTTCCTCTGCGGACTGCTCCGTAATGATATTACCAAAAATACGTTTAAAGAAACCGTCTTTTTTCTCTTTTTTCTCTTTCTCCTGCTTTATATCTTGTACATCTTCCTCTGTGTCATCTGAAACCGCCAACGGCTCTCCGGACACACCAGCCGCTTCACTATCATCCAATACCAAAGGATCCAGCGCCAAATCACCAAAATCATCACCGGCATCTTCATCCATCTGCGGAACAAATTCTTCCTCAATTTCAGGAAATTCCGGTGCCTCATCTGCCTCACTGTAATCCACAGCAGAAAGTGCATCATCATAAATATCATCTACAGATAAAGCATCTGCATCATCGGCAAATACGCTTTCCTCATCATCTTCCCGAAAAAGAGAAGTCTCAGCCGGACTTTCATCCATAGGCTCTGCTGTTTGAACCTCCTCCTCCGGCTGCACTGCGGAATCCGGCTCATCATAATCTTCATAATCCTGCGAAAGCAGTGTCAAAAGTTCATTTACATCCGCTTCTCCATCAGAAGCTTCTTCTGCCGGTTTCTCCTCCACCTGTTCGTCCATAACGGGTGCCGGTTCACCTGCATTTTCCGGTTCTTTCTCTTCATCACTCATGCTCTGCATCAATTCTTCCAAATAAGCCTCATCCATCTGTGATTCTTCATTTTTACAGTCTTCACACAATTCTTCGCCATCCGGAATTTCTTTTCCACATTTTCTACATAAGGTCAAATGTCACACCTCCTCTTGCCAAAGCACAAACTTCTTATTTAAGCAAAAGGTCCAGCTGATGAACCAATCTGCCAATCTCCGGTTTAGAAAGCTGGGCATCTACACCAAGTGCCTCTCCTTTACGTTTCATCTCATCATTTACCAAAGATGAAAAAATAACAACCGGAAGTCCTTCAAATCTAGGGTCTTCTTTAATTTTCTTGGTCAGATGATGTCCATCCATCTGTGGCATTTCAATATCCGTAATAACAAGTGAAATATCTTTTCCAATCACCGCACCATCTTTCATCATGCGGTCCAAAGTGTTCCATGCTTCCAGTCCGTTGCTTGTTGGAATCAAATGTGAATAGCCAGCCTTTGTTAAGCATTTCTTCAACATCTCAAGAAGCAGCGGTGAATCCTCCGCAAGAAGGATTGTGTAATCAATACGGGAGCGCTCACCCATTGCCTCAATCTCAGACAGCTTAAGTCCCGTTTCCGGATTAACTTCCGTAACAATTTTCTCAAAGTCAAGAACAATAATTATTCTTCCGTTAATCTTTGTAATGCCGGTGGCTACCCCTTTACCATTTCCACTAATGGTAGAGTCCGGTTTTGCGATGTCTTTCCATGATACACGGTGAATACCAAGCACCTGCTGAACATGAAACGCTGTGTGTAGACGGTTAAAATTCGTAATAATATACATATCATGAGATGTGTCAGCGCTTGGCTGAACACCTAACGCTTTCGCCAAATCAATTACGGTAATCAGCCGTTCTCTCGGCATGAAGATTCCCTCTATGTACTCATGTGCATTCGGCACCATCGTTGGCTCTTGATACGGACAGAGTTCATTAATCTTTGCCACATTGATTCCATAATGCTGATTACCAACCACAAACTCCAATAATTCAAGCTCATTGGTACCACTCTCTAATAAAATTCCTGTTTCTACTGCCATTGTCTCTCTCCTCCTTACTCCATGTCATCAATATCATCAAACTGACCGGCATCTGCATAAAGCCCCATTGTATGAAGGGTTCTGACTTTGCGCCGTTCTTGTTCTGCGGTAACTAAAATGACTTCTTTTTTTTCCTGATACATAAACGCCTCCTACTTCATTTTCACTGATGCTTTACTATTCCCTTCTTCAATCGACAAATCAATTGTAGAAGCGTTTGTCGCATTTTTATCTACCTGAAATACTAACACTGCCTTCTGTGACTTTCCTTTCGCAATCACAGTTTCCAAATAATCCAGTTGATTCTCCAATAAACTAATCTGTGGAGAATAAGTTGTTCCGTCCACATTCAGCTGATAGGTGATTTTTCGTCTGTCAATCAGTTTAACCTTTTTTTTCGCACCGGAATTATTTTTTAGTGAAAACTCTGCAACAAGTAGTTTTTTCCCCTGTTCGGCACGAATCTGTGAACTTCCGTATTTATCTGCCAGACGATAAGAAGTATACAAAATCGAAACACCTTTCAGATGATATAAATCATCTAACGATACTTCCTTTTTGGAATCTTCCGGTGTAGCTGCTGTCTGTTCCGGCTGCGATTCCTGTGGTGCGTCTGATGCCTGTGCAGCTGCCGATGTTGGTGTCGGTGTCGCCGGCATCGGTGTCGGCGTTTCTGTAACCTCTTTTTCTTCTTTTGCGATAAGCCGGTACGGATATTTGTCAGAATTTTGGAGCAAAACACCTGCTGCGTACTCCACAATTTCATTTTCCTGCTCCTCAGACAAATTTTTTATATCCGCACATCCGGTAAGGGATAGAACGGACACAGCCAAAACGGCACATAAAAAACGTATCTGTCTCAAAAAACCCCTCCTTTTACAATTAAATCCAGTTTATTTATTATAGCACATATCCCGTCCATCAATCAACACTTTTCACGTCAAGTTCAAACCAAAATTCGACACCATTGTCATAATTTTTCACACCAAACTTCTGATTATGGGCATCCATAACGGCTTTTACGATAGATAAACCAATTCCATTGCCACCATATTCTCTTGTCCTTGCCTTGTCCACTTTGTAAAATTTCGACCAGATTTTATCCATATCTTCCTCCGGAATCGGATCTCCGGTATTGAATACGCTGGTGCATACATGGTCACCTTTCCGAATCGTCTTAATTTCAATTTTATTCTCGTATTTCACATGATTAAGTGCATTGCTCACATAATTGCTGACAACCTCCTCAATCATATACTCATCTGCCCAAACCATAATTGGTTCCTCATCCGGATGATATGACAACGTAACTTCTTTCTGACGGAACAAAATATCAGAGGAATTTACTATCGACTGAATTACACTTCGCAAGTCAAAATGTTCAAAATGAACCTGGTCATTTCCAAACTCTAACTGATTTAAACTCAGTAGTTTTTTTACCATCTTGTTCATCTTGTCAGCCTCGTCCACAATGACTTCACAGTAAAATTCACGGCTTTCTGCATCATCATTAATATTTTCCTGCAATCCTTCTGCATATCCCTGAATCAAAGCAATCGGCGTCTTCAGTTCATGCGAAACATTCGCCAAAAATTCCTGCCGCATCTGCTCCTGCTCCGAACGCCTCTGTAAATCCAGCTGCAATTCATTATTCGCTGTCTTTAATTCGGAAATGGTTTTCTCCAAGCGGTCTGACAAAGCATTCATACTGTTGCCAAGCACTCCGATTTCATCATCACGGTTATCTTTATAACGAGTTGAAAAGTCAAGTTTCTGCATATTTTTTGCATGAGCTGCCAGGCGCAGAATCGGCTTCGTATATTGATTGCTGACAAAATACATAATAAATACGCCGGCAATCATCACAATCATTCCGACATACAGCATAAACTGATTCGATACACTGGCACTTTCCTGTATACTCTGATAATTACTACGCAGATAAATCCAGTAATTATCGGGCATCTTTCCTGTGAGTTCCAAAAAATTAGAATCTACTCTCGTGTCATACACATTATACATCGAATAATTTGCTGTCTGTGTAATCATTTTACAGTTATCGTCTAGCTTTTGCCCAAAATAAATTGATTTTACGTACTTATCAAGTTGGTTTTTTGTTACCTGCTGCAAACGCTCACTGTCACTCGGATATACATACGCTAATTCCGCGATATCACCAGACCCTTGGTAAACCCGAATCTGCACAAGATAAATGCTCATGTTGGTATTGCTCGAAAGCTGGTCTAACTTATCATAAATTGTATCTTTTTGCTCGCTGTCCATCTTATTCCAATCCACATTTTCACAAATATTGATAACACGCGAATAAACGCCCTGCATCTGGCTTACCTTATTGGACTGATAAAAATATGGCAAAAGCACAACGTTTGCAAGACTGATAACACCGATAATAATGACAATGGTAACGACAAAAATCGCTACCAGTCTTGTTTTCATGGAACGCTTCAAGATAATCACTCCATTTCCTATACTTCAAATTTATATCCCATACCCCAGATTGTCTTAATGTACTTTCCTTTTTCACCCATTTTACTGCGGAGTTTCTTCACATGGGTATCAATCGTTCTGGCATCACCAAAATAATCATAGTCCCACACGTGATTCAAAATCCGTTCACGTGAAAGGGCAATATCTTTGTTTTCCATAAAATAGGAAAGCAGCTCAAATTCCTTGTAACTCAAATCCACTTTCTCACCATCAATTATAACTTCATGTGCGGAGCGGTTTAACACAATTCCGCCATATTCGAGATTTTTCTCATTTGCCGAATTGGTTCTGCGAAGCAGTGCCTCTACACGCGCCACTAAAATCTTTGGACTAAACGGCTTTGCAATATACTCGTCCACCCCAAGTTCAAAGCCACGCAGTTCGTCATTTTCCCCGCCACGTGCCGTCAGCATAATAATAGGCACTTTGGAGTACTGGCGGATTTCCCTGCAGGTTTCCCAGCCATCCATCTTTGGCATCATAACATCCAAAATCACAAGAACAATGTCCTTATTCTCCATAAAAACATCTACGGCTTCTTCACCGTCTGCCGCCTCTAACACACGAAAATTCTGCTTTGTCAAAAAATCGCGTACCAATTTTCTCATACGCTGTTCATCATCTACGACTAAAATTGTATTTCCTGCCATATATAAACTCCTTTCACTGATTCAGACTGTCCTCTTTTTGCTGAAGACGTTCTTCCCATTTTTCATATTTGTCAATCAAATCTTCTTCCATATTAGCCTTATAATTTGTAAAATATGTGAAAATTGAGTATTCAAATCGAAAATTTATTACGACAAAACCAATCAAAAGAACAACTGCCGCAAAAAGGGCAATTTTCAGTTTCTTATTCAGTAACTGCTGCCCTTCGTACAATCGCTTCCACTTTGCTTCTTTTCGTGATGTCTGAGCAATAACATCCGGCTTTTTCTCATTTTCTTCCTTAATTGGAATTGGCGCTAAAGACTGCTCACTCACAAGTCCGCTTTTCCCAATAAAATGCCGCAGTTCCATCAAAAAATTATAACCGGCCATCGTATGAAACATCTTGTCTGACACGCATTTATTATAAATTTTCAAAGCGATTTTCGGATTTTTCAAATCCGCTGAGTGAATCAGTTTTTTTATCTGCTCTGCTTCTTTTTTCGTCTGTTCATACGATTCACGGCTCTCAAAAGAATACTGGTTTGTTACATAATTTTCAGCCATATAAATCCCCGCCTTTATTTCATCTTTGAATTTTTGCCAAGATACTCTTTTACTAATTCAATAAGCATATCATCTCTCGGATAACAGCTCTGTTCTTCGAGATATCTTTTCTCCATTGCTTTCAAAGTCTTGTCCTCTTCTTCTTCCGGCTCTAAAAACGCCAAAAGAAAGCGCTCATAATCTGCATCCGATAATGTAAGCCCCTCTTTTATGGCAATTGTCTTTGCTGTCATACGCGCTTTCACCTGATCGTCAGCTGACGACTGAATATCTTCATCAGTCTGACCTAATGCACCGATAAATTCTTCATACGATTGCCCACTTACTTTGGCAAAGACCTGATACGAACGTTTCTGGTCTTTGTATGCCTGTTTTCTGGAACCTGCCGGATATTTTTTTACGTTACATTCTTTTAATAAATCCTCCCATACCGTATCACCGATTCCCTCTCTGTTTTCTTTCTCTTCCTTTGCTTTTGCGTATTCATAATACGCTTTTACGTTCGGATATTTGTTTTTCGACATCTTTTTCGCATATGCATCGTTAAACTTCGCATTCACCTCAACGGAAAAAGTAATCGTTTTCCCCGCCACGTCCGGATCTGCATCATCCTCTGCAAATGTCACATTCAGATTATATGTCTCTCCTAATTTCAAGCCCATCAATCCACGTTCAAACGCCGCATTAAACAAATTTCCTGCACCAACTTGAATCACGGCACCGCTCTCACTCAAATCATCGGATGGCTGGTCGTCGACATAGCCTTCGTAATCCAGAGAAATCCAGTCACCTTTCTCTACCCGCTCTCCATCGGCCACCTTTTTCTTCCAGTCCTCTGCCTCCAATAAAATTGCCTGATAAACTTCCGTCTCGGTCGGCGTAACGGTAACCGTTCTCCCCTTATATTTACCAAGTTCCAACATATTATTTTTTGTATAGTCGACTAGCTCTCCGTCCTTCATTTCACCCTGTGCCCGTATTTCTTTTTCCTGCGTTCTTGTCTGTGTGTTCGTTTGCTCCTGCTTATCTTTTTCTCCCTTATATCCAAAATAAAAACCGACGCAAAACCCAATCACTGCCAATACAATAATTACAATCCATGCTTTTTTCTTCGCCTTCATAATATCCTCCAGTACATTTTTCTATTGTCATTCTAGCACAAAAGTGTGACGAAAGAAAGAATATTTGCGTAACCCCTTAGCGGATACGGTTGCTCCGCCTCCAAATTTTTCTTTTCTCCGCTTCTTTTATTAAATAATCGCGGAATGCCGGATGAGCAATACTCACCAATGCTTCCGCACGTTCCCAGGTCGAACGCCCCTCAAGGTTCACAACTCCGTATTCCGTTGCCAGAAAATAAACCTGGCTGCGCGGCGAAGTGATAATATCGCCATTAAACTGCGGACGAACACGTGAATGAGTCTGTCCATCCTTGTCCACATACACACTGCTCATACAAATAAATGCCTTGCCACCACGTGAAGCCGATGCACCAATCAAAAAATCCAACTGGCCGCCGGTTCCGCTAATCTGCCTAACCCCGGAACTCTCTGCCGCCACCTGTCCATATAAATCAACGGCAACACAACTGTTAATCGACACCATATGATCAATCTGCGCGATCACACTTGGGCGGTTCACATACTCAAGCGGATATGCCGCTACTCCCGGATTATCATCCAACCACTCATACAGTGCATTCGAACCAATCGCACAGCCAAATACACCTTTGCCCGGCTCCAGTTTTTTCTTTCGATTTGTCAATTTTCCCGCCAAATACATTTGCAAATACGCATCTGAGCAAAGTTCCGTATGCATCCCCAAATCTTTCAAATCCGATTTTGCAATAATTTCTCCTAACGCATTTGGCATACTTCCAATCCCAAGCTGCAACGTCGCTCCATCCACAATATGCGGAATCAGGTATTTGGCAATCTGCCTGTCAATTTCCGTCGGTTCCAGTGCTTCCATATTAACAAAAGGCTCATGCTCCCCTTCCACAATATAATCCACATCCGAAATATGAATACATTCGTCATAACCGCCACGCACCTGCGGAAGATTTTCATTTACTTCCACAATCACAATGTCTGCCATGCGGGCAATCGGTGCGGCAACACCGGTATTTACCGAAAAATTAAAATACCCGTGTTTATCCATCGGAGCCACACTGACCATAACAACATTAACGTCTAAAAAGTATTCATAATAAGCAGCATTGTTATGAAAATACGCATCAAATACAGCCTTCGCTATATACTGTGCACTTGATACACCTGAATAGCCACCCTCAAGCACAACACTTACTACAATCTCTGGTATCTCTGCCGGAGCAAATCCAACAAACCACGAATGTACATTATCACTATTATCGTATTGTGCCGAGCCAGTCTTACCAGCAGCATTATATGATGACCATCTCATTGAACCACCTGTACCTGAATCAACAACCTCTTCCATACATTCTGTAAGATACTGTGCTTCGTCACTTGTCATAAGCTTGTCAATAACTGTTGGTTTATTCTGTTTTACTACTCTGCCATAAGCATCTTCTATTCTGTCAACCAGATATGGTGTCATCATTGTACCATCATTAGCCACTGTTGCAGCTATCATAAGATTATGGAGTGGACTTATCATAGTTTTTCCTTGTCCAATTGCAGTTTCCTGCGCTTCACTTATGCCTGACTCCTCACTCAGTGCAAATGAACTTTTATTATATTCAAATGCGACCGGTATATTCTTATTAAATAAAAATGAGGTGCATAGATTCTTAAATGAGGTCAGCTTAAGTCCTGCACCTATATGCGAAAAGGCTGAATTACAGGAATTAGCAAAAGCATCTACAAGATCTTGCTTTCCATGTGCTTTTCCATCTGCACATGGAATTGTTGTTCCACCTTCCTCATAATCACTTCCGTCGCATACATACATAAATGAATTATCTGTACCATTTTCCCTTATATACTCAAGTGTTGTAAGTATCTTAAAGGTTGAACCCGGTGCATACAATCCTTGTGTAGCCCTGTTTAAAAGAACCGACTCAGAACTATCATAATTAATCCATTTATCGTAATCTTTATGTTTGCTTGATTTTAAGACGGTAGAAAAGCAAAAAATGCCCGGTTTGGAAAAGAAAAGTGTGTTTATGGCGGCTGA
>ENA-ORCP01003413-ORCP01003413.1-human-gut-metagenome-genome-assembly--contig:-NODE-3413-length-11876-cov-14.462836_pt1 | contig 11876 bp, 9 predicted proteins | sample MGYA00242990_ERZ507991 | MGnify/ENA primary metagenome ERZ507991 (study PRJEB26167, sample SAMN06115496) | human gut metagenome | host: Homo sapiens | place: China:Henan | collected 2015-05-07... | reverse complement strand
TAATAACAAAGCCCCAGCTTGTGAAAGTCGGGGCTTTGTACGTAAAATAATGAAGGTGTGCATTTTGACACACCTTCGCTTGGTACGTCAAGTACCTTACTAAGGTACACGTCCTACCATGGTAAGAAACACGTCGTACCACAGTCAGGTACGAGACGTACCAAATGAGGAATCCTTTTGGTACATGCATCCTTTTGACTATAAACGCATTGCCTTTGTGTTTCCTATTGGCAGACGGGACTTTCGTTGCCGCAACGGTCTACGGCGGTAACTGCAAAGTATTTCCGGGTGTTCCAAGGGCGGATAGGGGCATATATGTATTCGGTTCCCTGTATGCGTTGCGCCAGTATATTTTCCGGGTTGGCGGTATCTACGGGATACGTATCGGAACCGTAGACTACATAGGTCGGCGCATTCCGCTTATCGTTGTCAGTGGCGGCTTGCCAGGTGATTTTCCAATATCCGTCGGCCAGCTTCCCGACGTTGAGTTGCGTGGGGGCGGTTGGCGGCACATTGTCTATCCACGGCATGGCGGGTTGCAGGGCGGGGGCGGTGTAGTAGTTCTCTTGAAGTATGTCATACAACCCCTGCGTATTGTCCATAAGGTACTTCACGCGGTAGTGGCCTTCGCCCGCCAGGCCGTGTGCACGGGTGAAGTTTATCTGCCGTTCCACCTCGTCCACAGTCCAGTTGCCTTCGCCGGGGTCGAGGAAGTAGATGCCCAGTCCGGGAATAATCTGCCGGCCGTTGCTTTGCTCCTGCCAGTCGAGGGCGAAAGGATAGAAACCGTTGCCGCGGAAGTACATCATAGGATATATCTGGTCCTGTATGCCTTCGCCCAGCCAGCCTTGTACGTCCTGATAGACGGTGTGGAACGCATTCCAGCCGCGCGACGGATAGCGGGCGGTGTCGCGGTACTTACCCACGGGGCAGGTGCTCACCTTTACCCAGGGCTTCAGCGCCTTGACGCCTTTATAGAGATAACGGACTATTTCCGTGATATTGTCACGCCGCCATTGCGCGAGGTCGCGTCCGTTGCCGTATTTCTTATAGGTATAGCTGTCGGAGAAGCGCAGGGCATGTTCGGGGTAGCGCAGGTAATCGAAATGTACGCCGTCCACATCGTAACGTTCCACGACTTCGCGGACGAGGCTCATCAGGTATTCCTTGGTCTGCGGATGTCCGGGATTGAGGAAATACTCGCGTTTATAAGGCACGCAGATAGCGGGTTTGCGTTTGGTGACCGATGCCTTGCCGAGGGCGGCGACATGCTTGCGGTTGCCTAAAGGAATGGTCACCATCCAGGCGTGGCATTCCATACCGCGTTTGTGGCATTCGGCTACGGCAAAGGCAAGCGGGTCGTAGCCGGGGTTGCCATCGGTTTTTCCTGTCAGGATGGAGTTATAAGGCTCGATGGACGATTTGTAGAGCACATCGCCCCGCGTACGGGTCTGAAACAGTACGGTGTTGAAGTTGGCGGCTTTCAGTTTGTCCAGTATCTCTACGAGTTCGTCCTGCTGCTTGCGGATGCTCTCGGGCGTGGTGGCGCGGGTGCGGGGCCAGTCCAGTCCGTAGACGGCGGTGACCCATGCGGCACGTACCTCGTGCTTGGGCGGCCGCTGGGCGGCAAGGGGAAGAAGACAGAAGATATATAATAGTATAAGGCTTGATTTCTTCATGTTGCTGTCTTGTTTTCGGTAAATGATGATTTCTCCTCTGCGGTGAAACAAATTCCTTTTTACTTCTTTATTTCTGTTATATTTCACGGCGAAGATACGTAAATCACCTGATAAAATTGCGTAGTTTAGTTAGAAACCGTTACATTTGCATACATAAAATACATTATTAACACTTGCTGTATATTAAACATTAGCACGCCATGATTACATTTACGCTCTGCCTGCTGGCGTTGGTTGCAGGTTATTTCATCTACGGACGCTTTATAGAACACGTATTCGGACCGGACGACCGCAAGACTCCTGCTATTACCAAAGCCGACGGGGTGGACTATATCCCGCTGCCTACGTGGAAAATCTTTATGATACAGTTCCTGAATATCGCAGGCCTGGGACCTATCTTCGGTGCAATCATGGGAGCGAAATTCGGTTCGGCATCCTATCTGTGGATAGTGTTCGGAAGTATTTTTGCCGGGGCGGTGCACGACTATTTTGCAGGAATGCTTTCGTTGCGCAACGGGGGCGAGAGCCTGCCGGAGATTATAGGCCGTTATCTGGGCGTGACTACCAAGCAGGTGATGCGCGGATTTACCGTTGTCCTGATGATACTTGTGGGAGCCGTGTTTGTGGCAGGTCCTGCCGGACTGCTTGCTAGCCTGACGCCGGAAACGCTGGACATCGTTTTCTGGATTGTGGTGGTCTTTATCTATTATATACTTGCCACCTTGCTGCCGGTGGATAAGATTATCGGCAAGATATATCCGCTGTTTGCCATTGCGCTGCTGTTTATGGCGGTGGGCATTTTGGTTATGCTCTACGTGAAGCATCCGGCATTGCCGGAAGTATGGGACGGATTGCAGAATACCCATCCCAACGCTTCGGCGCTGCCTGTATTTCCCATTATGTTTGTCAGTATCGCGTGCGGGGCTATCAGCGGTTTTCATGCCACGCAAAGCCCCTTGATGGCACGCTGCATGACGAGCGAGCGTCATGGACGCCCCATATTCTACGGAGCCATGATTACCGAAGGCATCGTGGCCCTTATCTGGGCTGCCGCCGCTACTTGCTTCTTCCATGAAAACGGAATGGCGGAGACGAATGCCGCCGTCATTGTGGATGCCATTACGAAAGACTGGCTGGGAACAATCGGAGGCGTACTGGCTATACTGGGTGTGATTGCAGCCCCCATTACCAGCGGCGATACCGCTTTCCGTTCGGCACGGCTTATCGTTGCAGATTTCCTGGGGATGGAACAAAAAACGATGCGCCGCCGTTTATATATCTGCATACCGATGTTTTTGGCTGCTATCGGACTGTTGCTGTACAGCCTGCGCGATAAGGACGGTTTCGATATGATATGGCGTTACTTTGCATGGGCCAACCAGACCTTGTCTGTCTTTACCCTATGGGCTATCACAGTGTATCTGGTGCGTGCAAGAAAGTTGTATTTCCTGACGTTGATACCTGCCCTTTTCATGACCTGCGTCTGTACAACGTATATCTGTATAGCGCCCGAAGGTTTCGGCCTGTCGCATCCGGCATCCTACGGCATAGGAGCAGCCGGTGTGGCGATAGCTTTGGTATGGTTCGTGCTATGGAAGAAAAGACAAACAGACTAAAAAACTCTTAAACCGATGAAGAAACTCAAGAAATCTACCGGGCTGACCGTAGCCCTGCTTATTTATGTTTCTGCCACCGCAGCGTATTTCCTGCCGCGCAATACGGAAATCAGCAATACGGAGAAATATGTAACCGTAATCGCTTCGTATGTCATCGTACTGGCGTTGTGGCTGGTGCTGCGCAAAAAAGAGGAGTTGCAGCGTAAGCGCCGTGAAGAAGATAAAATAGAACGAAAATAATTATTCACTTAAAAACGAAAACAAGATGAGAAGACTTGCATTAATCGTATGCCTGCTTATTGGCACAGTGGCTGCCCATGCGCAGTTTGAAAAAGGAAAGTGGTTCGTCAACCCTTCCGTTACCGGGCTTAATTTTTCCTATAATACGGAAACGGATAAGGCTCATTTCGGTCTTGAGGTCAAGGGCGGTGCTTTTTTAATCGATAACGTGGCTTTGCTGCTGGATGCCGGCGCTACATGGCAAGGCGGCGGAACGGATGTCTATACGTTGGGTGTGGGCGGACGTTACTATTTCAACAAAATTGGCGTATTTCTGGGAGCTGATGTAAACTTGAACCGTTACAACTGGGACGGTGGCGATAAAACCCGTTTCGGCTTCGGCATGGAGGGCGGTTATGCTTTCTTCCTGTCGCGTACGGTCACTATCGAGCCTGCCGTTTATTGGGATATAAATAAAGACCGTTCGGAGTTCGGTCTGAAAGTGGGATTCGGTTTCTACTTCTAAAAAAGAAAAAGCTCTTTTTGCACAATATCTGATTTCGTCTCCTAAGATGGTTTGTTTCGTCTTAGGAGACGATTTTTTGTTTCGTGAGATGAAAAAACATCCCGTAAGACGGATTAATCTATCTTACGGGATGTTTCTGACGGAATTGTACGTTTGGTTATTGTAGTTTTTCTCTTAGGAACTGCCCTGTGTAGCTTGCCGCACATGCCGCCACTTCTTCCGGTGTACCGGTTGCCACGATATAACCGCCTTTGTCTCCGCCTTCGGGGCCGAGGTCTATAACATGGTCGGCACACTTCACTACGTCCATATTATGCTCGATGATAACGATGGAATGGCCGCGGCGTATCAGTGCATCAAAGGCTTCCAGCAGTTTGCGGATGTCGTGGAAGTGCAGGCCGGTGGTAGGCTCGTCGAAGATGAATAGCGTAGGGTCGGCTTTCTCCATACTGAGGTAGTAGGCCAGTTTTACGCGCTGGTTCTCACCGCCGGAGAGGGTAGAGGACGACTGGCCGAGTTTGATATATCCCAGCCCCACATCTTGCAGCGGTTGCAGGCGCTTCACGATTTTCTTCTGTCCGTGTGCGGTGAAGAATTCAATGGCTTGGTTAACGGTCATTTCCAGTACATCGTAGATATTGACATCATGGAATTTCACTTCCAGCGTATCTGCCTTGAAGCGTTTGCCGTGGCAGGATTCGCACTCCAGCACAAGGTCCGCCATGAACTGCATCTCTACGGTGATGGTTCCTTCGCCCTTGCACTCCTCGCAACGGCCGCCTTCACTGTTGAAGCTGAAATGGCCGGCGGTATAGCCCATTTGTTTGGCGAGGGGTTGTTCTGCCCAAAGTTTGCGTATTTCGTCGTAGGCCTTTATGTAGGTTACGGGGTTGGAACGCGAGGACTTGCCGATAGGGTTCTGGTCTACAAACTCTACGTTGCGCAGATTTCGCAGGTCTCCGCTGATAGAGGCAAACTCGCCCGGTCGGTCGGTGCATTCGTCCAGCTCGCGTTTGAGGGCGCGGAAGAAGATATCGCGCACCAGTGTGCTTTTACCGGAACCCGATACGCCGGTGACTACGGTCATTACATTGAGCGGAAAGCGTACGTCCACGCCTTTCAGATTGTTCTCGCGGGCGCCTGTGATTTCAATATACTGATTCCACGGGCGACGGCTTTCGGGCACGGGAATGGTTTCCTCGCCCAGAAGATAACGCACGGTGTAGCTGTTGCTGTCTTTTTGCAAATCCTTCATGTCTCCTTGGTAGACAACCTCGCCGCCCAGACGTCCGGCCTTGGGACCGATGTCGATGATATAATCGGCGGCCCGGATGATTTCTTCGTCATGTTCCACCACGACCACCGTATTGCCCAACTGTTGCAGTTGGCGCAAGACGTGTATCAGCTTGTCCGTGTCGCGGCTGTGAAGTCCGATGCTCGGTTCGTCCAGAATGTAGAGACTGCCCACAAGACTGCTTCCCAGGGAAGTTGCCAGATTGATACGCTGGCTTTCACCGCCGGACAGCGAATTGCTGAGGCGGTTCAGGGTGAGGTATCCCAAACCTACATCCAGCAGGAAGCGGATGCGGTTGTTGATTTCTATAAGGATGCGGCGGGCAATGTCGGCATCATGCTTGTCCAGCTTCAGGTTGTCGAAGAACACTTTCAGTTCGGTAATGGGCAGGTCTACCAGTTCGGAGATGCTGCGTCCGCCCACCCGTACATAACCGGCTTCGGGCTTCAGCCTCGTACCGTGGCATTTGGGACAAAGGGTTTTGCCGCGATAACGCGCCAGCATAACGCGGTATTGTATCTTGTACTGGTTTTCCTGCAACATTTTAAAGAAAGCATTGATACCCTCGAAGTAGCGGGTTCCGTCCCACAGCATGCGGCGTTGTTCGTCTGTCAACTGGTAGTAGGGAGTGAAAATGGGGAATCCGGCTTTCTCCGCACCGCGTATCACCATGTCTTTCCATTCGCCCATTTTCTCGCCGCGCCAGCACACCACGGCGCCGTCGTATACGGAAAGGGAGCGGTTGGGGATGACGAGATGTTCGTCGATGCCCACGACACGTCCGAAGCCTTCGCATTCCGGACATGCGCCGATGGGGGAGTTGAACGAGAACATCTGGTCGTTGGGCTCTTCAAACGTGATGCCGTCCGCCTCGAACTTGGTACTGAAACGGTACAGGCTGGTAGTGCCGTCCGGTTGGTAGAAACGCAGCAGGCAGGCTCCGTCACCCTCGTACATGGCGGTTTCGGCGGAGTCGGTGAGGCGGCTGACGGCATCTTTCTCGCCGGAAACCGTCATGCGGTCTACCAATAGGAATACGGTGTCACCGTCTTTAGGCTGATACTCGTCAATGCGCACCATTTCTCCGTTCACTTCCAACCGGTTGAACCCTTGCTTCAAGTCTATTTCCAGTTGCTGCTGCAAGGTACGTCCTTCGCGGAGCAATATCGGGGTGAGCACGGTATAGCGTGTTCCCTCAGGTTGCCGGAGCATGCAGTTCACGATGTCCTCGGTGGAGTGTTTCTTTACCTCCTGTCCGCTGACCGGACTGAAAGTCCGTCCCACACGGGCGTAGAGCAGGCGCAGGTATTCGTAGATTTCGGTAGAAGTGCCTACGGTGGAACGGGGATTGCGGCTGCTTACTTTCTGCTCGATGGCAATGGCAGGGGGGATACCCTTGATGAAATCGCATTCGGGCTTACTCATACGTCCCAAAAACTGGCGGGCGTAACTGCTGAGGCTTTCCACATAGCGCCGTTGCCCCTCGGCATAGAGTGTATCGAATGCGAGCGAGGACTTGCCGGAACCGGACAGTCCGGTTATGACGACCAGTTTGTTGCGGGGAATTTCCACATCAATATTTTTCAGATTATTGACGCGTGCCCCCTTTATGATGATAGATGTATTTTTTGCCATAAGACGATTGAAAATGAATTGAGTTGCAAAGATAATCATTATCTTTGCGACACAATATTTAAAAAGAATAAAATGAAAGTGAGAAATCTCCTCTTGTTACTGGCTTTCTGCTGCCTTTCACTGGCTGTACAGGCACAGTTCGTATCCACATCCGCACATCCTAAACGTGAATTTCGTGCTGCATGGATTCAGGCGGTAAACGGACAGTTCCGTGGCATACCGACCGACCGGTTGAAGCAAATCTTGATAAATCAGTTGAACTCCCTGCAAGGTGCAGGTATCAATGCCATTATTTTTCAGGTGCGTCCCGAAGCCGATGCGTTGTATGCTTCGCAGTACGAACCGTGGAGCCGTTTCCTAACAGGTGTGCAGGGCAAAGCCCCGGAACCTTATTGGGACCCTATGCAGTTTATGATTGAGGAGTGCCACAAGCGGAGCATGGAGTTTCATGCCTGGATTAATCCGTATCGGGTAAAGACTTCGTTGAAGAACGAGCTTTCGCCCATCCATATTTATAATTCGCATCCGGAGTGGTTCGTGACGTATGGCGACCAGCTTTACTTTGACCCTGCGCTTCCCGAAAGCCGCAATCATATCTGTAAGGTGATAACCGACATCGTGTCGCGCTATGATGTGGATGCCATTCACATGGACGATTATTTCTATCCCTATCCTATCAAGGGAAAGGATTTCCCGGATGATGCCAGCTTTGCACGCTATGGCGGCGGTTTCAGCAATAAGGCGGACTGGCGCCGCAGTAATGTGAATATTCTCATTCAGAAAATACATGAGACGGTCCGCGGACTGAAACCCTGGGTGAAGTTCGGCGTGAGTCCTTTCGGTATCTACCGCAATCAGAGCAGCGACCCGCTGGGCAGCGCCACAAACGGTTTGCAGAATTATGATGATTTGTATGCCGACGTACTTCTGTGGGCACGCAAAGGCTGGATTGATTATAACATACCGCAAGTGTACTGGCAGATAGGACATCCGGCTGCCGACTATGAAACTTTGGTGAAGTGGTGGGCAAAGCATACGGAGAACCGTCCTTTGTTTATCGGCCAGTCTGTAATGAATACGGTACAGAATGCCGACCCGAAGAATCCGTCCGTCAATCAGCTTCCCCGCAAGATGGCTTTGCAGCGGGCATATCAGACAATCGGCGGCAGTTGCCAATGGCCTGCCAGCGCAGTAGTGGAGAATGCCGGCAAATACCGCGATGCGCTGGTTGCCGAGTATCATAAGTATCCGGCTTTGCCGCCCGTATTTGACTTTATGGACAATGAAGCCCCGGATAAGGTGCGCAAGGTAAAACCGGTGTGGACTGCCGACGGTTACATCCTTTTCTGGACCGCTCCGAAGTTTAAGGATGAAATGAACCGTCCGGTACAGTATGTTGTCTACCGTTTTGCTTCGAAAGAGAAGGTGGACATCGACGACCCTTCGCACATTGTGGCTGTTACGCGCAACACTTTCTATAAGTTGCCTTATGAGGATGGCAAGACGAAGTACCGTTATGTGGTTACGGCGCTCGACCGCCTGCACAACGAATCCAAGTCTGTAAGCAAGAAAGTGAAGCTATAGGAATCAACTGTCAACTATCAATAAAGTATCAGTCCTGCTATTCCGCATACTATAATCATCAGTATGGGATTGACCTTATATTTTCTTGTTCCGATGAAAGCTGCAAGGAAGATGATGATACTGATGATGAAAGAGTACATATCTTCCTGGGGCGAACTGAAGTTCTCCGTGTTCATCAGCACCAGCGCAGCCGATGCCAGCAGTCCTACTACCGCCGGGCGAAGTCCGCTGAATACGGCTTCTACTGCCGGGTGCTTCTGATATTTCAGAAAGAATTTGCTGATGGTGAGCATCAGGATGAACGAAGGCAGCACTACGGCGAAAGTGGCTACGCAAGACCCAAGCACTCCCATGCTCGTGCCGTATTGTTCGGCTATCGTGGAATAGCCTACATAGGTTGCCGAATTGATGCCGATAGGACCGGGAGTCATCTGGCTGATTGCTACGATGTCGGTAAACTCCTGCGGTGTGAGCCAGCCGTAACGGGTGACTACCTCACCTTGTATCATGGACAGCATGGCGTATCCGCCGCCAAAACCGAACAGGCCGATTTTAAAGAATGTGTAGAATAGATGGAGGAAAAGCATGATGTAGTGATTAGTGGTTAGTGATTAGCGATAAGTGGGGCGGTTTTGTTTAATTTTTAACTGTTGCTTTTCGGGAAACGCAGCCTTCCGAACAGGTATCCGCCTATACCGGCAGCAATGATAATCCAGATGGGGGAGAAGCCCAATAACCAGATAAGCAGAGCCGAGACAATAGGAATCCATATCGTGTAGCGGTTGATTTTGGCGGATTTGGCCATACTGAAAGTCGGAGCGGCTATCAGTGCTACAACTGCCGGACGGATACCCTTGAAGATACGCTCTACGTAGACATTGTCTTTGAAGTTATGGAAAAACAAGGCTATGGCAAGGATAATGAGGAAAGAAGGTAGTATCGTCCCTAGGGCGGTAACGATGCTTCCCCGTATTCCACGCAGGCGGTAGCCTATGAATATGGATATGTTGACCGCAAGGATGCCCGGTGCCGACTGGGCGATGGCAAGCAGGTCTATAAAATCCTCTTTGGCTATCCACCGACGTTTCGTTACGATTTCGTCCTCAATCAATGGAACCATGGCATAGCCGCCGCCAATGGTGAATGCTCCGATTTTAAAGAAAATGGAAAATGCTTCGGTATATATATTCGTCATATCATGTGTAATGCTGTAATTCGGTTTATTGTTTGCCCTCTCCAATATTTCCTTCTTCTTTTGCATATTGGCTCGGACTGATATTAAAGTGTTTCTTAAAGACTTCACGGAAGTATTTGGCATCGCTGAAACCGGTCATTTCGGCAACTTCGGTGATGGTGTACTTTTGTTCCTTCAGCAGTTGCATGGCACGTTTCAGGCGTATCAACCGTACATAATCTCCCGGCGCCTGGTCGGTCAGTGCCTTTAACTTGTTGTAGAAACTGGTACGGCTCATGTTGAGCAGGGTGCAAAGCACATCAATCGTGAAGCTCGGATTGTCCATGTTGTCCTCTACATTCTTCTTGATGCTGGCAATGAATTTCCAGTCCAAATCCGTAGAACAGTTGATGCATTCCGTATTGTGGGTATCATCGTTCAGCTCCAGATTGCCGTATCTGTGGCGCAATAAGGCACGGTTGGCAAGCAGATTGGCAATGGTGGCGCGCAGGATTCCGATGTTAAACGGTTTCACGACGTATTCATCCGCTCCGGTTTGCAGCCCGTCAATGATGTTTTTGTCCGTATTGAGGGCCGTAAGCAGGATAACGGGTATGTGCGAGGTATCAATGTCATTCTTCACTTTCTGGCACAGTTCATCACCCCGCATTTCGGGCATCATGATGTCCGAGATAATCAGGTCGGGGAAATACTCCTTCACGATACAAAGCGCTGATTTTCCGTTGGAACATACTTGTACATGGTAGTTCTCCGCCAGCGTACGCCGCAGGTATTCCCTCAGTTCGTCGTTATCCTCTACTATCAGTATTTTCTGGCGGTTACCGGCATCCTGAGTTTGCTGTTGGGCATGTTCGTAACCCTCTATGGGCGTGTTGACGGCAGGGGTGTCCGGAGTGCCCTTTTCCGGAGAGGTGATTTGTTCCGGTTCATTGTTCTGTTCCTGCTCTTTGGTGGGAGCAGGACGGTGTATGGCCTTGCGGTAGCGTTTCTCGCCTTTAGGGAAAGATACTTTGATGCAGGAGCCTTTTCCTTCGGTGCTGGTGAAGTTGAGCTTTCCTTTATGCATATGCACGAGTTTCCATACAAGAAGCAGTCCGATGCCGCTGCCGGTTACTTTGGAATTGATGGCATTGCTGCCGCGGAAGTGCATCTTGAACAGCTTTTTCTGCTCGTCCAGTGGAATGCCGATACCCGTGTCACTGACTTCCACGTTCCAGGTATCTTCCGTTTCGTAAGCATAGACATGCACGCTTCCGCCTTCGGGCGTGTATTTCAGTGCATTGGATATGATATTCTTCAAAATGGAGTCCATCTTATCCTTATCCAGCCAGACATTCAGATAGCGGAAATTCATGCTGCATCCGAAAGGATACCGCAGGTAAGAAAACACCGTGCCCATCCAGAGAATTCCCGCCGCCAGAAGGCAGAAATTTCTTTCCCTGTCTTTTTCTTTCCATTTTATGTAATGCACCATGGCACAGATACACAAAAGCGCCTGTACGACGTTAAAAAACAACAGCATTGCGGGTATCCAGCCATAGCAGGTAAACTGAAATTCTCCGAACAGGGAAGACTTCAGGGCATACACGGGAAGATTGTAATCTGTCCATACATTGGCATAGGGAGTTGTAAACAGGTTCCTGATATCCCAAAAAAACAATCTCTGCCAAATCGACCGGTCCCCCGTATACAATGCACTGTCCCTGGACATTTCCAACACATACGTGAGCGGTTGTCTGAAAAGAAGATAATTCCGCAGACTGTACCAGAGTCCCAACGGCAGACTGATTGCGCCAAAGACCGCATATTTTAGTAAAAGTCCCTTCCATGTTCCGGTTTTGCATGCCTTAAAGAAACTCCTCGCAAAAACCACCGCCGTAAACACTGCCAGTGTTGCCATGGATATCTTGGTCATCATGCCAAGTCCGTAGATAACCGCCAGAAGCAACGTATTTTTCCAGTTCTTTTCCTTTTCCCATTTCAGGGTAAAAAGAAATGCCAGAAGCATGAACATTCCGCAAAGAGCATCCGGTCCCAGCCTTCCTCCGCTCAGAAAATAAACACCGCAATGCAGACACTCGCCAGCCATTGAAACTTTCTATATTCTTCTCTTTTCATAATAATTGAT
>ENA-ORCP01003407-ORCP01003407.1-human-gut-metagenome-genome-assembly--contig:-NODE-3407-length-11899-cov-5.322027_pt1 | contig 11899 bp, 14 predicted proteins | sample MGYA00242990_ERZ507991 | MGnify/ENA primary metagenome ERZ507991 (study PRJEB26167, sample SAMN06115496) | human gut metagenome | host: Homo sapiens | place: China:Henan | collected 2015-05-07... | reverse complement strand
CCTGTCTGCGGTCGTTTTCTTTGATTGGACGTATTCTATCCACCGTCTTTATCCATAGAACAAATGGTTATTAGTATCAGAACAAAAACCGGGATAAAATAAAAAGGACTTAAAAAAGTCCGAGTATCGTGCCGCTTTGAGTTAAAAAATAAAAAGCCGACAGAATGGGGACAGTTCGGTAAAAGAACTTCCCCACTTATTATCAGCTTAAAAGCAGCTTACTTTTCGCACTTCTGGTTAGCAACTGTGCATGAAGTCTTGCAAGCAGACTGACATGAAGCCTGGCACTTGCCGCAGCCGCCCTTTTCTGCTGTTTTCTTAAGGTTAGCCTGATTGATGGTTTTGATATGCTTCATAGGAAAAACCTCCAAAATAAATTATTTCTATCATTATAACACATCATATGACAAATTTCAATAGTCATTTTAACGAAATCTGCGAGGGGAATTTACACCAATTATACCACCTATGCCCGAACATGACAGTATTATTAACAGCTTCGTAAAAAATCCGCCTGCCGAAAAGCTTCTGACGAAAATCATCCCGCATACCAGCACGGCTAAAAATACGACACCGCCGCAGGCGATACCCGTTAAAAATCCGTTTTTGCCCTGCCGTTTTGCAACGGTGTATGAAGCGGCAAAGCAGCCTGCCGCAAGTGATATTCCCGACATTGTGCCGAGTATGCCATCGGAAACTCCGACATTTGCGGCAACAAAAGAAAAAACAAGCAGGCAAAGAAAAACTGCACCAAGACAAGCCAGTAATCCAAGTATGACCGTGCATATATTTTTTCGTTTTGCCGTCTGTTCAGCACTTCTGCGCATAAAAAATACTCCTTTGCATTGCAGATCTACTGAATAATATGCAATGCAGAGGAGATTTATGTTTTTATTCCTTATCGGACTTTTCAGCCTTTTCAGCCTTTTCCTTCTTAGCCTTAGCCTTTGGAGCAGCTTCTTCAACTGCATCATGAACGGTTGCATTTTCGGAAATAGCCCAGAGCTTAACACGGATCTTGTTTCTGTCGCCGCCTGTTTCGATAACAACAGTATCTTCTGTCTTGCGGACAACGATACCTGTGATACCGCCGATAGTTGTAACTTCGTCGCCTATCTGGAGGTTGTCACGGAGCTGTTTGGCTTCCTTTTCCTTTTTCTTCTGCGGACGTATCATAAAGAAGTAGAATACGACGAGGAGCAATGCGATGGAAAATACCATATAAATGACCTGACCCTGTGTGCTCATTGTCTGGTCGGCAGAAGCACCTTCTGCGGTTTCTGCGGCAAAACGAACAATGTTCATTGCGTTAGTAAGCATATTTTTAGATCCTCCTATAATTTCGTGAAATAACAGATACTACTATTATAACATTATTTTTAACTGTTGCAAGGGTTTTCACAATAATTTCATTTATTGTTTTAAATGCAGGGGCTTGTCCGTCATTATACGACTTGTTCCGACTCTGCGAGTACAAACTCTGCGTCTGCGTCTACCGAATATTCAGCTTTGAGCTTTTCAGCCTGTTCAGTCTGGATCTCGGGATAAGCGGAAAGCATAGGCTCTGCATCAGGCTCGGTCTTTTTGATGACACGCTTTACATAATTCCGTGTTACCCTTACGACAACACCCGACAGGAGAAGCACACCGAAGAGGTTAGGAACAGCCATAAGACCGTTAAGTGTGTCTGTGATCTCCCAGGCAAGGTCAAGCTTCATTGTTGCACCGACGATAGTGAAGAGAACGAATATTACTTTATAGACCATAGCTATCTTTTCACCGAAAAGATATTCCATAGATTTTGTGCCGTAGAATGACCAGCCGAGAACTGTTGAGAATGCAAAGAACAGGGTAGATATAGCAACAAAAATACCTGCCGCACCGTGAATACTGCGTGAGAATGCCTCCGTTACAAGCTGTGTGCCTTCAAGGCTGCCCTGAACTGCACCTGTTTCGAGGTCGATGATACCTGTTGAAAGGATTGAGAAGGCTGTGAGAGTACATACGACAAATGTATCGAAAAATACTTCAAAAATTCCCCACATACCCTGAACGACAGGTTCTTTAACGTCTGAAGCGGAGTGTACCATAACAGATGAGCCAAGACCTGCTTCATTGGAGAAAATACCTCTTTTAAGACCCATTGTCATAGCTTCCTTGATAAGAGCACCGCTTATACCGCCTGCAACAGCGTCAAAGCCGAATGCGCTTTTGAATATTGCACCGAAAACATCAGGTACACGGTTGATGTTCGTAAAGAAAATGATAAGTGTACCGATTATGTAGATAACAGCCATAAAAGGAACGATCTTTTCGGTTACCTTGCCGATCCTTTTTATGCCGCCGATAACGACAAGTCCGAGAACGATTGCGAGAACGATACCTGTTGCAAGAGGCGGGATCTCAAAGCTGAAGAGCGGAGTGAAAGCGGTTTTCATAGCTGTGGCGATATTGTTTATCTGAGCCATATTGCCGATGCCGAATGAAGCGAAAATGCAGAAAACGGCAAAGATGACAGCTACGGGCTTTGCAAGGTGGCGAAGCCCCTTTCTGTCTTTAAGTCCGTTTTCGATGTAGTACATTGCACCGCCGGACCATTCTCCTGATTTGTTCTTTTTACGGTAATAGATGCCGAGCACGTTTTCGGAGTAGTTTGTCATCATTCCGAAGAAAGCGGATACCCACATCCAGAACACCGCACCTGCACCGCCGACGGAAATAGCGGTCGCAACGCCTGCGATATTACCTGTACCGATAGTAGCGGCGAGAGCGGTGGAAAGAGCCTGAAACTGAGTTATAGCCTTTTTTTCTTTTGTTTTTCTTACATCTTTCTTTTTGAAGATAGCGAGAAACGTGTTGTTTGAAACGAATTTAGCATAGACGATCTGAAAAAATCCGGTTCTTACAGTAAGATAAATGCCTGTGCTGAGAATAAGCACCAGCATAGGTATTCCCCAGACAATGCCGTTGATTTTGTCATTTATTCTGCCTATTGCTTCTACAAATGAATCCATAAATATCCCCTTTACAAGTAAAAGTATCATAATTATAGCACAGCGGCGATAAAAAAACAATGATTTGAATTTAAAATTGCATAAATAAATTTTATATACACATTTTTGCAATGTTTTGCTTGGTTTTGGATTTTTTTATTTGGGAAATCTCATTTTGCTTGATTTTTCAGCGATAATTCGCCGTACATAGCATTGTGCTGTTCGTTCCTGAGGGCATTTGTCCGCTCATAAGCAAAACACCGTCTGTATAGCTTCACAGCACAAAAATGTACGGCTGTGACCGCTGCTGTATTATGGGTAAGACTGCTTGGAAACGGTTACAGGACCCTTAGGAAAGGTCAATGCTTTTTTGCGTACGGCGAATTATAATTATAAGGTTTATGCAAAAGCAGGTCCCCCAAAAAATAAATAAAAAGATGTCACGCAAAATGAAAATGTATGTGTAATTGAATGATTGACGCAAAAGTGGAAAAAGTATATAATAATGGTATATTTTAATTTATACTAATAACCATTTAACCTATGGATAAAATACGGCGGCTATAATACGCCCACTCTGCATCAAACTCCCTCGAAAGGCGGCAGCCTGTCTGCGGTCGTTTTCTTTGATTGGACGTATTCTATCCACCGCCTTTATCCATAGAACAAATGGTTATTAGTATTACAGAGGTATGAAATGGAAAAAACTATAAAAGAATCATATTCGGAACAGGTGCAGATATTGACTCAGGCAAATATCAACGGTTATAACCGTCTTTTCGGCGGTCAGCTTATGGAGTGGATAGATATTGTTGCCGCTGTTGTTGCAAGACGTCATTCGGGAAGAAATGTTACGACTGCTGTGGTCGATACGCTTACCTTTCAGGCTCCCGCATATCCCAACAATACGGTAATAGTGTGCGGTCATATCACCCACGTGGGACGCACTTCAATGGAGGTCTGCGTTAAATCTTATGTGGAGCACCTTGACGGTACACGCAATATAATCAATACAGCGTATGTTGTTATGGTCGCTCTTGACGAAAACGAACGCCCTGTTGAAGTGCCGAGACTTAAGCTTGAAACGGAAGAGGAAAAGGCTGAATGGGAAGCTGCCGAAAAACGCTCCGCTCTCAGAAAACAGAGAAGAACGGAGAAGTTCTGAGTGTTTGCAGCTTGAAAAATAATTGTTCATACATTATTTATTGACAGTATTTCTTTTTTGTGATACAGTTAAATCATTAAGTTATGGAAACGATTACTTGACGATAAATCAAGAGAAAACTTATTTTTGGAAGGACGGATATATACCTATGAACGAAAAAATTTACGGGCTCCATATGGGCAAGGCAAAATGCGCTGTTGACATCGGCGACGGCTCCGAAAGAGGCGAGTATGTAAATCAGGATTACATCATCAACAAGCTCGGCAGACCTCACCGTGCCGTTTCTCTTATGTACTGCTATTATCCTCTCGATAAGGAATGGCCGGGCAGGATCTCAGAAGTTATGAAGGACGCTGACATCTCATTCCAGTGGGACTATCCTTATGATGACTATTTCACATACAAGGGCGGTCTCGGCGGAACTCTTGACGATGAGCCTTTTACTTATATGCGTGATGTGCGCCGTCACGGTCAGGACGTAAACCTTACTCTTACCGTTGACCCACACGTTTCCGATGAACAGCTTATCGCTATCGCAAAGGATCTCCGCACTTTCGGAAGAATGTACCTCCGTATCAATCACGAGGCAACAGGAAACTGGTTCTCATTCAATAAACGCTGCACATATCAGGAAGTCGCTGATTTCTTTGTTCATTTTTCAAATATCATTCACGAATATGCTCCGAATGTAAAGACAGTAATGTGCATCGGCGGCGTTGAACACCCTGAAAAGGGCGAAGAGATAGAGATGGAAAAGGAATTTGCACAGTGTATCCCTGCTGCCGATGTATGGTCTGTTGACAAATATATGGCTCTCCATTGGGGCTGGCCTTATGATGTTGCTGAACCCGGCGGAAATTCCCACTCACGTTCAAAGGTCGAGGACACATACAAGCTTACAAAGCTCAGCTTTGAACGCTACAAGTACCTTAACGGCGGCGTTGCAAAGCCTATGACAATGGCTGAATTCAACGCTGACGGCGACGTTACAGGTCCTTATGACCAGGCCGAAATGGTAAAGGATTTCTGCAAGCGTCTTGTTGACGAAAAGGCTGAATGGTTCTCAGGCTTCACAATGTATCAGTTCCGTGACAGAGGACGTCTCGGACTTGAGATAGAGGATCCTAACAATCAGGATGTGGGTATCGAACAGCCCGTTCTCGGTGCATATAAGGAAATTATCCACAGCGACTGGTTCTATCCGGAAATGAAAACAGGCACAGATGAGCTCACTCTTCCTGTAACACTCCGCTGGGGCGGCTCTGAAGATGCAGAGGGTCTTGCTGTTCCTCTTCACTTTGATAAGAACCCTCATTTCTGCGAAGCTGTTTTTGATGAAGATGATGACGGCAACTATATGATGGAAATAAACGGCAAGTGGTTCTATAAGTCACCTAAGGCAAAAACTATCGACCTTATGGGTGCGTTCTTTGAAAAGCCTCTTGACGGTGCGGCCGATATGACACTCAAGCTTTTTGCTCCTCCTGCAAGCGGTGAAAATGACAGCACTCAGGGCGATGACTGGGCAGAAAATTATTACTACACAGTAAAGAAGCTTCCTAAGATCAGGATCCTTTGCGGACCTGTTGAAAAGTAAGATAAAAGCATACCTTTCCGTGCCGATATGGTGCGGAGAGGTATTTTGCTTATAAATTTTTATAATAGTATAGCTTTTATTGAAAAATGCAATAAAATATGCGAAAAGCCCTTGACAAGCAGTGCTGAAATATGGTATGATTGTATTACCTCTTGCAGAGGTCTATTTTTTTGTGCCCTTTTTTATATGGGACAGGATCTCTCGACAATACATTGCCGCTTTATTTGTGCATTATGCATATGCGGCAGTCAAAACTTGCCACAGAGGGAGGCACAGGGACTTGAGTTCCTGCGAAATCGAAACGTTCCGTATGCGGAACATTTAATAGGAGGTGCCGATATGAGAGTAAAGGTAACATTAGCCTGCACAGAGTGCAAACAGCGTAACTACTGTACTAAGAAGAACAAGAAAAACGATCCGGACAGACTTGAAATGAATAAGTACTGTAAGTTCTGCAAAAAGCACACTCTTCACAAGGAAACCAAGTAAGGTGAGGTGTGAATAATGGCTGACAGCAAAAAAACATCATCCAAGAAATCCATCGTACAGCAGGCGGAAGCCAAGGCTGAACAGATGACAAAGGCTAAGGCTAAGTCATCAAAGGGCGGTAAGAAACCAAACCGTGTTGTAAAGTATTTCAAGGATCTTAAGAGCGAATTTAAAAAAGTGGTATGGCCCAGCAAACAGAAGGTTATCAATAACACAACTGTTGTAGTCGTTGCTATGACTGTCTGCGGCCTTGCAATCTGGGGTATCGACAGCGGACTCGCTGCATTGCTCAAGCTTGGTCTTGGTGCATAATCAACGGTGAGTGCGGTTCCACAGGTTCACTTTTATCCTGTGGCTCTATAACGAAAGGAAGATAGAAAGAATGTCAGAAGCTGCTAAATGGTATGTCATTCACACCTATTCCGGTTATGAGAATAAGGTAGCGCAGACTATTCTTAAAGTAGTCGATAACCGAAATCTTCACAGCCTTATACCTGAGGTAAAGGTTCCGACAGAGCTTGTCAAGGAGCTTACCGAATCAAATAAGGAACGTGAAGTTGAGAGAAAGGTTTTTCCGGGATATGTTCTGGTAAAAATGGTTCTCACAGACGATTCATGGTATGTTGTAAGAAATACAAGAGGCGTTACCGGCTTTGTCGGTCCTGCTTCAAAGCCTGTTCCTCTTTCCGATAAAGAGGTTGCAGCTCTTGGCATTGACCGTGTCAGCACTACTGTTGAGATCAATATCAAGGAAGGCGACAGAGTTAAGATTTCTTCGGGTACTATGGAAGGATTCGTCGGAACAGTCAAGAACGTTAATACAGAGGATATGACAGTTGACGTATCAGTATCAATGTTCGGACGTGAAACCGTGGCAAATGTTGAGATTTCCAAGGTTTCAAAAACGGAAGAATATTAATTCCGTCATTAAAAATATAAACAGATATGGATCTCTTTTCAGATCCTTGTATAATTCGGAGGTGCATTTTACATGGCACAGAAAGTCGTTGGCTTAATTAAGCTTCAGATTGCAGCAGGTAAGGCTACTCCTGCTCCACCGGTTGGTCCTGCTCTTGGTCAGCACGGTGTAAACATTATGGCATTTACAAAAGAATTCAATGAAAGAACAAAGAACGACATCGGTCTTATCATTCCTGTTGTTATCACAGTTTATGCTGACCGTTCATTCTCTTTCGTTACTAAGACTCCGCCGGCAGCAGTTCTTATCAAGAAGGCTATCGGTATTGAAAGCGGTTCAGGCGTTCCTAACAAGACTAAGGTTGGTAAGATCACTAAGGATCAGGTCCGTAAGATCGCTGAAACAAAGATGCCTGACCTTAACGCAGCTAACATCGACACTGCTATGAGCATGATCGCCGGTACAGCTCGTTCTATGGGCGTTGAAGTAGTAGACTGATTTTAAGGCAGACTGCAAACAGATTTCTTCGCTGCGGCGGACATTTATGTTTCCGTCAGCCTATGGTGGGAGGAAATATCCGCTATAAGTCCCTTTGGGACAGTCCCTCGTGGACACGACCACTTAAAGGAGGATAAATTAATAATGAAACATGGTAAAAAATATAACGAAAGCGTAAAGCTCGTTGATAAGTCAAAGCTTTACGAAACAGCTGAAGCTCTTGAATTAGCTTGTAAGACAGCTAAGGCTAAATTTGATGAAACAATCGAAGTTCACATTCGTCTCGGTGTTGACTCACGTCACGCTGACCAGCAGGTCAGAGGCGCTGTTGTTCTTCCTAACGGTACAGGTAAGAAGGTTCGTGTATGCGTATTCTGTAAGCCTGAAAAGGAAGAAGCTGCAAAGGCTGCAGGTGCTGATTATGTTGGTGCTGAGGATCTCGTTGAAAAGATCACAAAGGAAAACTGGATGGATTTCGACGTTGTTATTGCTTCCCCTGATATGATGGGTCTCGTTGGTCGTCTTGGTAAGGTTCTCGGTCCTCGTGGACTTATGCCTAACCCTAAGGCAGGTACAGTTGCTCCTGACGTTGCAAAGGCTGTAACAGAAGCTAAGGCAGGTAAGATCGAATACCGTCTTGATAAGACAAACATTATCCACTGCCCGATCGGTAAGGCTTCATTCGGTCCTGAAAAGCTCGATGCTAACCTTAACACACTTCTCGAAGCAGTTGCTAAGGCTAAGCCTGCTGCTGCAAAGGGTACTTACATCAAGTCTTGTGTAGTATCTTCAACAATGGGCGTTGGTATTCCTGTTTCAACAGCTAAATACGGCGTTTGATTTGGTGAATAACTAGTATTAAAAGCTTTCGTCTTTTTGGCGAAAGCTTTTTTGATGTAAAAAGCACCGTATGCTATCTGATTTATTCAGCATAGCATACGGTGTTTTGCTTTTTATGATAACGGACATTTGTAAAGCATCAAACAAAATGAACGACCGCGGCGGCACTGCATATTTGGAGTTACAGCAAAATTTTACGCCGCCGCCCTAAATAAAAAGAAGAAAAAATTCACGCAAACTAAAATTTTTCGCAAAAATCAAGATTGCCAAAATTCTTAATTCTTAATTCTGTATTTATTAAGTCCGCCGCCCTAAAAAAGAATAATCCTATTTGCCCCAGAATTGGCGGTCAAGTGTGCGGAACTGGACAGCCTGAGTTATATGTACCTTGTCTATAACCTCTGAGCCCGACATATCCGCAATGGTTCTTGACAATTTAAGTATGCGGTTGTAGCCTCGTGCGGAAAGTCCCATTTTTTCAAAGACGTTTTTCAAGGCTTCCTGCGCATCGGGGGAGAGAGGGCAAAGTTCTGCGATAAGACCGTCGCTTATTCTTGCATTGCAGGTTATTTCCGTGCCTTTAAAACGCTGATTCTGGATCTCACGGGCCTTTTGGACACGCTCTCTTATGGCTGCGGAGCTTTCCTCCTTGCGCTTTGAGGTCATACTTTCATAATCAACGGGGTTTATTCTGACGTGAATGTCAAAACGGTCGAGGAGAGGACCGCTTATTCGTGAAAGATAGGCTGCGACCTGATTTTTGCTGCATCGGCATTCGTGATTCGGGTTGCCGTAATAGCCGCAGGGGCAGGGGTTCATTGCGGCAATAAGCATAAATGAGCAGGGATATGTGACCGTTCCGCTTGCTCGGGAGATCGTGACTGTGCGTTCCTCCAATGGCTGGCGCAGGACTTCAAGCGTATTGCGTGAAAATTCGGGCAGCTCATCAAGGAAAAGCACACCGTTATGTGCAAGTGAGATCTCGCCGGGGTGGGGGACAGTTCCGCCGCCTGAAAGTCCCGCTGATGAAATGGTATGGTGGGGAGAACGGAAGGGACGGCGTGTCACAAGGGGCATTTTCGGGTCAAGTATGCCGCATATGGAATGAATGTTGGTGGTTTCTATTGATTCGGCTTCTGTCATCGCAGGCAAAATCGTTGTTATGCGCTTGGCAAGCATTGATTTGCCCGAACCGGGAGCACCTATCATCATTACATTGTGTCCACCTGCTGCGGCGATCTCAAGAGCTTTTTTAGCTGCCTGCTGACCTTTTACATCGGCAAAATCAACGGTGTCAAAGCGTTCCTCGGGGCTGACGTTATATGCTCCCTGAGGTGCGATAGGCTTGCTGCCGCTGAAATGATTTATCAGCTCGGATGTGTTGTTCACACCGTAAACGGTGATACCCTCCACAACGCTTGCTTCAAAAGCGTTTGATGCAGGCACAAATACCTCGGTGAAGCCTTCTTTTTTTGCAAGGAGGACCATTGGCAGAACGCCGTTTATCCCTCTTACATCGCCGTTGAGCGAAACTTCACCTATGAAGGCTGACTTTGAAATGTCGGCATCAATATTTCCTGTCACACGGAGAAGTGCCGTAAAGATCGCAAGGTCGTGTGTGCTGCCTGTTTTTTTAGTGTCGGCAGGGGCAAGGTTCACGATTATTTTTGAAATCGGAAACGCAATGTAGCTTGCTCTTAATGCCGAGCGTATTCTCTCACGGCTCTCCTTTACAACTGTGTCCGCAAGTCCGATTATATCAAATGACGGAGTACCTTTGCTTGTTTCTATCTCGACATCAACGGGAAATGCATTTAGTCCGAAAAGTCCAAGGCTGTTTACTTTAGCGTACATTAAAAACTTCCTTTCGGCAAGCAGCTTTATTCTGCCTCTTCCTCGTTGTATTCCTCAATATGTGCGTTGAGCCAGTTTAAAATGTCCCCGTATACTTCCTGCTTGTTCTTTTCATTGAGTATCTCGTGGCGCATTTCAGGATAAATTTTCAGTTCGAGATCCTTTGTGCCTGCCTTTATCATTCGTTCAAAAAGCTCCTTCGGGCATTTTCCGCAGCGGCCTATAGGGTCATTCTCACCGCCTGCAATAAATATCGGAAGCTCTGTGCTTACCTTTTCTGCCCAGTCCCTTGCGGATACATACTTTACCATCATTACAAGGTCGTACATACCCTGAACTGTGAAAATAAATGTGCAGTTAGGGTCTTCGGCATAGCGTTTTACAACTTCTTCATCGGAGCAAATCCAGTCGTATTCCGTGACGGGTTTTTCTATTTTTATATTGCTGAGTCCGAACATCATTTTGTCCAGCATTTTTGAGCGGAAATGCTTGCCCTTGACGCTGCCTACCGTTTCGATCATTGCAAGGCATACGTTTGTGCCGAAGTCAAGTGAGATAGTTCCGAGTATAAGCACACCGTCGTAAATTTCGCTGTATTTTGCGATAACGGTTCTTGCAATAAGTGAACCCATACTGTGTCCGAGGAGATAATAAGGAAGCTTGGGGTATCTTTCCTGCATAAGCTTTGTGAGCGTTACCACGTCTTTTACAAGGTATCTCCAGCCGTTTTTATCGGAAAAGTAGCCCAATTCCTCTTCGCTGTTTACGGAAGCACCGTGACCGATATGGTCGTTTCCGCATACGATAAAGCCGTTTCCGCAGAGAAAGTCTATGAAATTTTCATAACGTGCGAGGTATTCGCACATTCCGTGTGAGATCTGAACGATAGCCTTAGGCTCTGAGTTTACGGGGTAGTAAATATAGTATGCGGTGTCGTTTACATTATTTGAGCTTTTAAAGAAAGCAGACGTTTTTTCATAATTCATAAAAACATATCCTTTCGGGTGGAATATTTGTACATATCATCATAATTATACCACTATTATTTCTTATTGGCAATATTATTATGCAAAAAATGAATATTTGAAACTATGCTTTTGTCCAATATCGTACAGTCTGAAAGTTCACCACAGCAAATTTACTGTTTATATTTGCCATATTATTCCCGATGCTGCGGGATTCTTTTATATTTTTTATTTAAACAGTTGTTAAATAATTATTAAACCTATTTTCATTTGAAAAATAGTGTGCTATAATGAAAGCATATTGACAATAGATAAATTATATTGAATATAATGAAATATGAGGTGTCACAATATGAAAGAAAAAGAACTTTATGCACTTTGGTGTGAAAAAGCAGTAGACGATCCCGACCTGCAGACAGAGCTTAAGTCAATTGCAAATGATGATGAAGCTATTAAAGATAGATTTTACCGTGATCTTGAAATCGGTACAGGTGGTCGCAATATTTGGCGATAGCAATGTGGGCCAGTACACTTTCCGAGGCATTGCTGTGGGGATGTGCCATTACGGGCATGGGAGGG
>ENA-ORCP01003405-ORCP01003405.1-human-gut-metagenome-genome-assembly--contig:-NODE-3405-length-11909-cov-5.328262_pt1 | contig 11909 bp, 9 predicted proteins | sample MGYA00242990_ERZ507991 | MGnify/ENA primary metagenome ERZ507991 (study PRJEB26167, sample SAMN06115496) | human gut metagenome | host: Homo sapiens | place: China:Henan | collected 2015-05-07 | study... | reverse complement strand
CTTTGATAAAGGCAAAGCCTGTTTTCGCTGCCGCTCAAACTTTTCTTCGAAAAGCAAGCAGGCTTGACCGAAACTTTAAGTGTTTTTGCGCTGTTACTTTTGTTTCGCTCATCGGGTTTTGTGCTATGCTGCGACCGCGGCGGACACCATTTTACAGCTTGCAGCAAAACTTAAACCGCCGCCCTAAATAAAAAATAAAAAAACTCTTGCAATTTGTTTTTTGATGTGATATAATAAGGTAAATAATTATGCGAAATAATATATAACTGCCCGAACAGGCTTCGGCGGTTTATTCGGAGGTAGAATTTAAATGGGAGTTTTGGAACTTATCGGCGGCATTCTTATGCTCGTCACAAGCCTTATCATTATCGTTGTAACTATTATGCAGCCGCCTAAGCAGCAGGATATGAGCTCTGCTATTTCAGGTTCATCAGGAAATTTCTACGGCAAAAACGGTGGTACTACAAGAGAAGAATCCCTTGCGGCTCTTACTAAGGTCCTTGCAATTGTTTTCTTCGTTCTCACTCTTGCTGTAAATATCATCGGTGTTGTTGTAAACAAGTAATTTACCGCAGATGTCTATGTCCTGTGTTTGCCCGTTCAGACACAGGACTTTTTTTACACTTTCAGAAAGGATCTTTATTGCTATGGCTGAAACTTTTGAAATATACAAAAAACGTATCCGTGAGGTTCTTAAACAAAGCGGCTCAAAAAGCATTTCCTACAAGGTGCTTTACGGAAAATGCAAGGGCAAGCGCAATGACCCTGCCGAATTCAAGCGTGCTGTTCACTGTCTTAAGGACAGCGGTGTTATTTACGAAAGCAAGGGCGGCTTCAAGCTTGCCGAAGCGGCCGGGCTTTTCAGGGCGACTGTTTCAAGAATAAACAAGACCTTCGGCTTTATTACCCGTGAGGACGGTTCTGAGGTATTCGTTCCCGGCAAGTTCCTTATGGGAGCTATGCCCGGTGATGTGGTGCTTGCCAAGCTTATCCAGAGCCGCAGAGATGAGGACGGACGTGAAACTCCCGACGGTGAGGTCGTTGAGATAATCGAGGAGAATTTCTCCGAATTTACAGGCATCGCTGTAAAGGACGGCAGCACTCTTACTGTACGTCCCGATACTCTTACAAAAGAGCCTATCATAGTTGTACAATGTGATGTTAAGGTAAATGAGGGCGACAAGGTACTGGCTCAGATATGCAAGAGAGGTACCCGACACTCAGACCACCGTGCAAAGATAACTGCCGTTTTCGGCGACTCCGAATGTGCTGTAAGCAGTGCTGAAGCTATACTTTATATAAACGGTGTTGAAACGGAATTTCCCAATGCCGTACTTGACGAAGCACGTTACCTTGAACATATGGGCATACCCGACGGTGAGGTCGGACGCCGTCTTGACCTCCGTGACGAGATTATTTTCACTATCGACGGTGCTGACACCAAGGACATTGACGACGCTGTATCCGTTAAAAAGCTTTCCGACGGCTGGGAGCTTGGTGTTCACATTGCGGACGTTTCATTCTATGTAAAGCCCCATTCCGAGCTTGACCGTGACGCTTTCCGCAGGGGCACTTCCATTTACTATGCCAACAAGGTCGTTCCGATGCTGCCGAAGGAGCTTTCCAACGGCATATGTTCACTTAACCCCAACGAGGACAGACTTGCGTTCTCCTGCATTATGAAGCTTGATGAGGACGGAAAGCTCTGCAAGTACAAATTCAGCAAATCGGTGATCCGTTCAAGAGTAAAGGGTGTTTATTCCGAAATAAACAAGATACTTGACGCAATGGAAAACGGTGCGGAGATACCCTCCGACCTTGCCGAAAAATACAGCGGACTTACAGATACTGTCGCAGCAATGGAAAAGCTTGCGTCCATTCTCACAGCCAACAAGCTCCGCAGAGGTGCGCCCCAGATAGAGACCTCGGAATGTAAGCTTATACTTGACGAAAACGACGTCTGCATAGACGTTCTACCAAGGGAGAGAGGAAAGAGCGAGCTTATCATTGAGGAATTTATGCTTATGGCGAACACAGCTGCCGCAAAGCTTGCAAAGGAACGTGAGATACCGTTCGTATACCGTATCCACGAAGACCCTGCACCCGAAAAGATAGACGACCTTCTTGACATTGCGGCAAGAATGAATCTTAAAGTTCCGCACTTTACCGAAATAAAGGCCAAGCACCTTGCCTACATTCTTGAACAGATAAAGGACGAGCCTGCTGCGCCGATAATAAACAATCTTGTGCTGCGTTCAATGGCAAAGGCGAAGTATTCCGATGAACCGATAGGGCATTTCGGACTTGTGCTTGCGGACTATGCGCATTTCACATCACCTATCAGACGTTATCCCGACCTTGCGATACACCGTATCCTTACCGACCTTTGCTACAACAAGCAGACCCCGGAGTTTATGACAAAGCGTTACGCAGGCTTTGCCCACGATGCGGCGGAGCAGTCCTCAAACTGCGAGCTTACGGCAATGAAGATAGAGCGTGAATGTGACGACTGCTACATTGCGGAATATATGCGCTCACACATCGGCGAGGATTTTTACGGCATAATCGTGTCGGTGCAGGAATTCGGCTTCTTTGTTGAGCTGCCGAACACAGTAGAGGGACTTGTCCGCATAGAATCGCTGAAAAACGGTCCTTATGACTATGACGGACGCTTCACGTTCAGCAAAAACGGTCAGAATGTTTACCGTGTGGGCGACAAGGTACACGTTATCTGCGCAGGTGCAAATGTGCCCAGCGGTCAGGTGGATTTCACAGTATATGATGACTGCAAAGACGATCTGATCTAATTGGGATTTTTTTATTTTTTTATTTAGACGCGCCCGAATCTGGCTGAAATTCCAAAGAAAGTACCCGCGCCGCAAGGATATGCAAAGGCTGCGGAACGAAACACAGAGGTTCGTTCCGCAGCCTTTTTTCGCACATTTCTGCGGCGCGGGTACTGTTTTGGGATCTCGCACAGAACTTGGGCGCGTCCCCCCAAAAAAATAAAAAAATGTACTCACATTGTTATCAAGCCGAATGCATTTGCAACGGAGCTTATAAGGATTATTGCCGCAAAGAGAGGGCAGAGATATTTTATCATAAAGTTAAAGATGTGTTTTCTTTTGAATGTGCCGTTTTCAGCGGTCATTTCCTCTTCTATTTTTTCAACTCCCATTTTTCTCGAAACAAGCAGGCAGGTCGTTATTGCTGCTATCGGCATCATTACCGAATTGGTGAGGAAATCGAAAAAGTCAAGGAGCTGCATTCCAAGTATCTCAACAGAGGCAAGAGGTCCGTAGCCCATACAGGAAAGCGTTCCGAGGACAAGCATTATTGCGGTGATTATTATCGCTGACTTTTTTCGTCCCCAGCCAAGCTCGTCCTGAAATGTGGAAACGGCACTTTCGGTCAGCGCAATAGAGCTTGTCAGTGCCGCACATAAAACAAGGAAGAAAAAGAGTATTCCGACAAATGATCCCATTTTTATGCTTGCAAAAACCTTTGGTATGGTAATGAACATCAGTGAAGGTCCTGCACCGAGTGCGCTTGCATCTCCGCCCGAAAAGGCAAATACCGCAGGGATTATCATAAGTCCTGCCATTATTGCAATGCCCGTATCGAATATCTCAACATTCTCTGTGGAGGCTTCAATGGAAACGTCCTTTTTCATATATGAACCAAAGGTTATAAGTATGCCCATTGCAATGGAAAGCGAATAGAACATCTGACCCATTGCGGCAACTACCGTCATCCATGAAAAGTTGTCAAAGTTCGGTATGAGGAAGTATTTTACACCTGCCATTGCACCGGGACGGCTTATTGAATAAACTGCGATAAATACCGAAAGCACCACAAGTATCGGCATCATAAACTTTGCAACACGCTCAACACCGTTCCGCACACCGCCGAAAATTATTGCAACGGTGAAAAGCGTGAACAGAACAAAGCATATTTCGGTCGAAGCTCCGCTTGAAATAAAATTCCCGAAATAACCGTCGGCGGCAAGCTGTTCACCATGCCCCATAACATATTCCGCAAGATATTTTATCACCCAGCCGCCTATGACGGAATAATACGGCACTATAAGCATCGGAATGACTGCGTTTATCCAGCCGCCGAAGGACAGCCATTTTGATTTTCCGAATGAGCGGTATGCTCCCACAGGACTTTTATGCGTCATACGTCCGAGGGCGGTTTCGGCGGTTATCATTGTATAGCCGAAGGTCAGCGCAAGTATTATATAGATAAGCAGAAAAATTCCGCCGCCGTATTTTGCCGCCAGATACGGAAAACGCCATATGTTGCCAAGTCCCACCGACGCTCCCGCTGCCGAAAGCACAAATCCAAGCTTCCCCGAAAAAGTGCTTCGATTTTTATTCTGTTCCATTTGATTTCTCCCCGATCAATACATAATACTTATAATTATACCATGTAAAAAAGAGTTTGCATAGCGTTTCTATAAATAAATGTGATACAGTCTATGAAATTCGGTTATACTCACAAGAGCCATAGTGAAAAAATTGTACTAATATGCTATAATCAGCTTGGCAGCTGTCTTTTTGTCACACCGAAAACGGAGGGGTCAAAGCAAAACGAACGACCGCGGCGGCACTGCTTATATGGGTTCAAAGCAAAATTTTACGCCGCCGCCCTAAATAAAAAGAAGAAAAAATACACACAAACTAAATTTTTTCGCAAGAAATAAGATTACCAAAATTCTTAATTCTTAATTTTTAATTCTGCATTTATTAAGTCCGCCGCCCTAAATAAAAAAGAAACAAAACATAGTTTAGCTTAAACCGCACCGTATATCTGCACCGTTTCAAGAAGCTCGCTTTCGGAAATGTCCTTGGGTGTAACGATAAGCCCACGGTCGGAATCAATGTCATAGCCGTGTGCGGCATATGCCGACCATACAAGGTGGGCGCACTGAGTTCCCCGAACAACACCTATATCGTCGTATTTAGGCGGTATTATCCCCACAAAAAGATTATATGGGCGGTCGGCAAGGTTGTCGGCAGCCGTTTTTGCTATTGCACGGCGTTCTTCCGCATCTGCATTTTTCAGCCGCATGACACGCACATTGGGGTAATGCTCCCATTTTGAGATGTGCTGAACAGATGAATATGTGCCTATGACAACGGCCTCTACCGTCAGTCCCTTTTCCGCGTCTGTAACTATCGCCGAATGACCGTTCCGCCAGCTGAAAACATGGGAGGAATTTGTTATGAGAATGTCGCCGTCTTCAATATCGGCAAAAACAAGCTTTGGCTCCGGAACATATTCTTCATAGGAAACAGGGGAGTTTTGTATGCTTTCAAAATCCGCTTCACCGTAAAAAATGTCCTGATACTTTTTCAGCTCCGATGGGGAGGAAAGCTTTTCTATTGCCGATCTGCCAAGTCCCGTCTGCTCAAACAAAAGCCTGTATTCGCTGTCGCTGTAACAGAGTCTGTCCCGTGAGGAAAGATAGGAAATATCCTCACGTTCGTTAATAGGGTAAATATGGGCAAGGGTCATTGCATAGGCAAGTGAGCAGTAATAGGCGGCATACAAAAGGTAAAGGCAAAGTCCCCATAAAATAAATTTTCTCTGCCTCATTTTATCATTCGCAGTGATCCGCAGGGTCGTTTTTCACGTCCATAGGAAAAACGGTAAGCTTGTTGTTATTGTCGCAAAGTGCAAGAAGCACATCTGAGGGGTTATTGTACCCTTGAAGATGAAGCTGTTTTGTGAGCCATACCTCATTATTTCCCGAAAGCTTCAGATTGCTTTTGTTTATATGCCCGTCCATAATTACGGTTATCTGCAAATACTCCTGCTCAGGCTGTATATCCATATCGGAAGGAGTGGCCGGACGATACTTTGAAACGGGGAGAAAGCTTATTGCGCCGTTGTATTCCATAACAGCCGTCTGTATCTGATTAAGGTCAAAATAACCGCTTGTGCGGCATTGGGTGAGGAAATCGCTCAGGTCTATCCTTGCCTTTTTCAGATTTTCACGGTAGATGATACCGTTGTCCATAATAACAAGAGGTCTGCCCGACATGACCTTTCTGACCTTTGTTGAACGCTGGGAAATGACCGATACAAGAAAGGCAATTACGCCGTAAACTATCATAGCCGCAAGGGAATTTTCGGGATTTTCAAGCTCCGTAGCCATTTCCGCAGCGATAGAACCGATGGATATACCTATGATATAATCGAACATACTAAGCTGTGATACCTGCTTGTTGCCCATTAATTTGGTGAGAAGAAAAAGAACCGCCAGCGAAACTGCCGACGTAATAAGAACCTGTAAGATTTCCATAGAAGCCTCCGAAAAAATTTTTCTATGGAAATATTCTTTACAGGTTCGACAGTATTTATGCAGGACTGCGCTCAGTCATTTTCTATGAGGGCAAGGTATTTTTCAAAATTTTTGTTTACCTTGTCAAAGTCAATGGCGGAAATATAAAACTCCTCCAGCTTGTCGTGGGCAGCCTTTGCGGACTGTAAGCAGGACACAGCCTCACTGATAAGGTCGGCAGCGGCGGAAGCATTGAATCTGAGCCGAACTTTTTTTGCCGCAACGGCTTCTTTGCTGTAAAAACGCATAAAGTTCACGGGTGATTTTTCATCAAGATATATATTATTGACAGGGTTTGCGGAAATGAACGATATATTCAGCGACGGTATGCGCATATGCTCAAAAAGCTCATTTTCATAAATCGTGCAGACGCTCACTTCCGTATCATATCCAAGCTCGGCAGCAATTTCGGAAAAGCTGCGGAGGAAATGATCCGATCCTGCAAAATAGCTGTCGTTAAGGAGATATATTTTGTCGTCCGGTTCGGGTATGGTCAGATAGCCCTTTGGTGTTATGGCTGAGATCTGCTTAAAGAATACCTTGCCGACAGGATCTTTTTTTGCAGGCAGTATCTTCTTTGCAAGGCGTTTTATAAAGCGGTCGAGCTTTTCCGTGTCAAGAGCGTTATCGCCTATCTGCTTTGTGTCGGCGATAACGGAAGCGGCAGCGGAAATGAACCTGCGGCAGCGAACGTGGAACTGGGAATATTCAGCGTCGGCGGCGATGATCTCTGCCTTTTGCTTTTTCAGCTTTGCAGAGTCCCAACATTCGCCGAAGTTAAGTATTTCCTGAACAGCACCCGGGTATTGCGGCTCAAAAACGTGGGGAGCAGTACCGTCAACAAAAATGATCTTGTGTTTTTTCAGCACAACAGCGTCGGCTGAATCAGGGTCTGATGAGCATAAATAAAGGTCACGTTCCTCATCATCAAAATGGCTGCATATTTTTTTCATAAAAGATGATTTTCCCGTACCCGGACCGCCCTTTATAATATAGGTATGGAAATCAGTATCGGCGATAACGCTGCCGAAAGGACCTCTGAAGCCTGTGGGCGAGCTGCCGCCGAGAAAAAAGGTATGCATTTTCATAACAATCAACTCCATAAAATAAGATTTGAGCAAACTACTCCTGCTTTATTTTATGAAGCACGTTGAAAACGGTGAGGGGGAATAAATTAGGAATTAAGAATTAAGAATTAAGAATTAAGAATTAAGAATTAAGAATTTGTAATTTGGAATTAAAAATTAGGAATTGGGAATGTGGGATTTGTGGCAAGCAGCGTTTTACTAAAAAACATCGCCGCACAAAGTCATAAAATATGATTTGTGCGGCGATGATAGTATTTGTTCAGAAATCCGGCCGTTGATCAGTTGTTGTATGCAGCGATCTCTTCATCAATGATAGAAGAGTAAGTTTCTCTTGTCTGGATCCAGTTTTCGGAAAGCTCATTTACGATGCCCTCATAGAGAATGCTCATAACTTCATCACCCATATATGTGCTGAGACCGTAGCCGTAGTCATATGCCTGAGTGAACTTGTCGCTGTCATAGAAGTCCATAGCAACATCATACATTTCAGATGTCCAGCCGGAGTTGTTTGTGAGGAATTTTTCCTTTGTGATCTCCTTATACTTTTCATCATAGTTTACAAGTCTGTTGCAGTCGAGCCAAGCCTTTACAACGTCGCCGTTTTCAGAGCCCTTTACCCACATATATGCGGATACCTTGTTTGATACATAATATTTGTCAAGGTCAGGATTCTTAGGGAACGGTACGATCTGGATAGTATCATCAGGCATTGAGTTGGCAGCTGCATTGTATGCCCATGTACCCATTGAGTAGAAGAGGAGGTCGTTTGATGTGAATGCGGATTCGCCGCCGATCCAGCCTCTCTTTATAAGATTGCTCTTGAAGATGTCCTCGATAACAGCCTGAGCACGTTCGATGTTGCCGCTGTTGAGGTTGTTTGTGAACTTTTCACCGTCGTATGTTACCATAGTTTCGCCTGCTGTGTAAACAAAAGCGTTTGCCCACCAGCCGCCGATGCCGTAACGGTCGGAACCGTTGCCGTTTTCAACGAAGGTCTTCATCATATCTTCAAAAGCGTTCCAGTCCCATTCGCCGTTGAGGTACATTTCATACGGATCTTCAAGACCTTCTTCTTCAACAAGACGCTGGTTGTACATAAGTACCTGAGTATCGTTGAAAGCGTAGCCGAGAGGAGCGATGTAATGCTCACCCTTCCAGATGAACTTGTCTGCTGTGTCCTTAACGTCAGCCCACATAGGGTCCTCCCAGTCAACGAGGGAGTCGATAGGCTGATACTGACCCTTTGAGATGCCGTATGGGAATGTGAGCCATTCATATACGAAAATATCAGGTGATGTACCGCCGAGGATAGCTGTTGCAAGGTCATCGAAACGCTTGTCTGATGTAGTTGGGATATATTCGATCGAAGCACCGTATGTATCTTCAAAAAGTGCAAGCTCAGCTGAACGCTCAGGGGAGTCATTTGTAGGATTGAGGTCATAGATACCCATCCACTTCAATGTTTTTCCGCTGATGTCAACGTCTGTGGAGAGCTCACCCTCTTCAGCAGTTACTTCAACATTATCGCCTGTCCATTCTGTTTTTGCGGTAGTGGTAACGTCAGCAGTTGTTGTATCTCCCGAGCCTGAGCCGCCGCAAGCAGTGAGTGAAAAAACTGATACAGCTGCAAGAAGACCTGCAGCAATTTTCTTATGGTTCTTCAAAATTCAATTCCTCCGATTCAAATTTTATTTTACAGAGATCAAAGTCGTTTATGTAAACGATTGCACATTTGCGGACACAATCATTTCATTGGCTTTCGACTGTAACTGAATTATATCATAGTGCAGCAAACAAGTCAATACGAGTGCAATATATTTATGCATATTGCACCAACATTACAAAAGGTATTTGTGCAAAAGAAAAAATTTGTGTTTTATGTTCAATAATTACTGTAAAAGCTGTTCAAAAAGAGTTAAATATGGTATGATAAAAAGAACGGCAGACCGATCTATCCTGAAAGGAGAATATCCCTTTGTGAAGGGAGCTTTATTTATATTATGACAGTTGAAATCTTTACCGACGGTGCTTGCTCGGGAAATCCCGGACCCGGCGGCTACGGCGTGATACTCCGTGCGGGAGAGCATACAAAGGAGCTTTCGGGCGGAGATAAAATGACGACAAATAACCGAATGGAGCTTTCGGGAGTTATCGCAGGTCTTTCCGCACTGAAATACCCCTGCGACGTGATACTTACCACAGACAGCAAATATGTTGTCGACAGCGTAACAAAAGGCTGGGCAGCCTCATGGCGCAGAAACGGCTGGAAAAAAGCCGATAAAAAGCCTGCCCTCAACGCCGACCTCTGGGAAACCCTTCTTGAACTGCTTGATAAGCATAACGTAAAATTCGTATGGGTAAAGGGTCACGCAGGTCACCCCGAAAATGAACGCTGCGACGCACTTGCTGTAATGGAGCGTGACAAAGCGGCAGCGTCCCGATAAGAAAGGAATGACAAAAATGAATGAATATATGAACCAACAGCCGCAGATGTACTGCGGAGTTACCGTAAAGCCCGATAAAGAGGAGAAAAAACAGATACGCCGTGACTATGCCAAGGTGGGCATAGTGATTCTCTTCAACGTGATAATGTTCAATGTTGTGCTGAAAGGACTGCTCTATGTTATCGGCGGCTTTTACGGCGGGATAACCTCCCTGTCCTCGTTTTATACGGGAACGTTAAAAATGCTGACTGATCACCCTGCACTTAAAACGGTGGTTTCCTGCTTTATACCTATTATAAGTGAAACGCTGGCAATATTTATCGGTATAAAGCTGCTGAAGCTTGATTTAAAAAAGCTTTTCACCTTCAACGGCTTCAACGGGGGCGATATGGTGCGCCTTGGCACGGTCTCGTTGGGTCTGCAAACAGGCGCAGCGGTGCTTGCGGCTGCTATCGGTGCGATACTTTCAATGTTCGGACTTGAATCAGCCACAGCTGATGTAAATATCAATGCCGATTCATTGGCGGCAACATTGTTCCTGTATTTTTATGCCTGCCTGCTCGGTCCTGTCCTTGAAGAGCTTCTTTACAGAGGCGTCGTTCTTCAGGGTCTGCGCAAATATAACGAACGCTTTGCAATAATCATCTCCGCACTTATATTCGGACTTATGCACCAGAATTACCAGCAGTTTCTGCTTGGCTTTCTGCTTGGACTTGTGCTTGCGTATGTGGCACTCCGCAGCGAGTCGCTCCTGCCGTCGATGATCACACATATAATAGTGAATACATCAGGCGTCCTGACATCGCTTATTATGCAAAATGCGGATCACGAAGCCTTCGCATCAATAACAGGCGGAAACTATGATATAACATCGTTCAGCGGATCATTTATGACAGCCGTGATAATGAATGCATTGTTCAGATACGGTTTTCTTTTTGCAGCAATAGCCCTGATGATAGTGGCAATGGTAAAAGGCAGAGTGCCGAAAAAGCCAACACCCGCAGGAAAGAGCAGAGGCTGGCCTGTCCTTATGACAAGTGTGGTATGGTATTTGATCTTTGCGGCATATCTTTTCCTCACATTTATCCAGCCGTTTATGTATTAAAGCGAAAGCTTAAATGTCCTGCACTTTTTTATTTTTTTGGGGGGCGGCGGTTTGGAGTTTGCTGTGAGCTGTAAGAAACGTTTCCGCCGCGGTCGTAAGTACCAAGCGAACCCCATAAGCTGGTCCAGCTGAGCCCAGCTGGCGAGGGGATTTTTAAGGGGGCGAGGAGCCACCTTAAATCGCCTCCGCAGAGGCGAAACACCCCAGCGCATCCTAACAGCAAAAGCAAAACAAAAAGAAGAAAAGCAAAATGAAAAAATAAAAGCGCAATGCAGCCAAAAAAGGTAAAACCGAGAGAAGTAACGAAAACAACAATCTATATAAAACGGCTAATCTGCATTGCGCTAATTCTATCCTATCCAAACAAAATTAACTCTTTTATAAATTTGTATGCGTAAGCAATACAAATTTATAAAACACAGCCAAAGTACAATTTCAATCAAGTTAAGCAATATACAATAAACAGCCACGTTCAATGTGGGCGGATATGGAATCTGCCACTACAAAATAATATGGCATATCCAAGCACCGGCGCAGAATATCGTTTATAGACAACGAAACAAAACCAATCGTCCAACCAAATTACACATCATACCATAATTAGCCATATTCAAGGCGGGATGGGAAACCCATCCCCTACAAAATTATGCTCGAAATACCGTAAAATTTGTATAATTTCAACTGTTTAATAAAAATATAATAATTTTTACAAATAATGAAATGAATAAAATGTAGGATTATGATATATATGAAATAAATTTAACGATGGCTCGAGCTTTTTTGATATAAGTTTTATATTATTTGCCATTTTGTTATTTTTATGTAAGAGGTTGAAAATATTTTTTTAGTGATTTTCATATGCTGATGTAGTTATTTATTTTTCCATAACTCTTTTATATAGCTTATTTTTATGGTAGAAT
>ENA-ORCP01003402-ORCP01003402.1-human-gut-metagenome-genome-assembly--contig:-NODE-3402-length-11912-cov-4.693029_pt1 | contig 11912 bp, 8 predicted proteins | sample MGYA00242990_ERZ507991 | MGnify/ENA primary metagenome ERZ507991 (study PRJEB26167, sample SAMN06115496) | human gut metagenome | host: Homo sapiens | place: China:Henan | collected 2015-05-07 | study... | reverse complement strand
TAGAGCAGCAGGAGAGAATCGCTGAGTTCGCAAACAAGGTTCACTCAGGCGAGATTACAAATGCAGGAGTCCATATAATGAAAAAACGGCTTCGGCATGTTGGGTCTATCAAAAACGAACTTCTTAGAAAATCTCGAGAAGCAGCTTTGGCTGCTGTACAAATTTTTAACAATCCAAATATAACTTTTAAGTCAGAATATTATGTTGTTCTTATGATCATTGCTTGGACATACCTACTCCATGCTTATTTTCGGCATCAAAAAATTGATTATCGGTACTATAAACAAAAAGGTACACGGCGAAAGTTCGATAAAACAAAGTTTGGAGCATATAAACATTGGGAACTTGAGCGATGCCTGAATGATCCTAAGTCGCCTATCGATAAAAATGCAGCTAATAACCTCCGGTTTTTAATTGGGTTGCGCCATGAAATTGAGCATCAGATGACAACAAAGATAGATGATATTTTAAGCGCTCGTTTTCAGGCTTGTGGATTAAACTACAATAAATATATCAAAGAATTATTTGGCGCTAGCTATGGTATAGAAAAGCATTTATCTTTTAGCTTGCAATTTTCGACAATTTCTACTGAACAAAAAAAATTGCTTGAGGAACATCCTGAATTACCTCCAAATATAAAAAGATATATAAAGAAATTTGATAACAACTTGTCAGATGAAGAGTTTTCACATCCTCATTATGCCTATCGTATATTGTTCATCCCTAAAACAGCAAATCATAAAGGCCAAGCGGATCGTGTCATCGAGTTTGTCAAAAGTGATTCCGCTTTGGCTGAAGCGGTAAATAAAGAGTACGTCGTCATCAAAGAAACTGAAAGGAAAAAATATCTTCCTAAGCAAATTGTAGAAATGATGGCCGCAGAGGGGTTCCCTGGATTTTCGATGCATGATCATACTCAATTGTGGCAAACTCTCGATGCTAGAAATAATGCCAAAGGCTATGGAACTTGGGTCGCGGGCAAAGTTTGGCATTGGTATGAACGTTGGGTCGATGTAGTACGAAAACATTGTCGAGAAAACAACGAGCGGTACGCACAAACAAAGTAAAGGAACTGCCATGCGCGTGCTTGATCATCTTCTGCAAGCGGTTCGTGGCGCCGCTGTCTTTAACCCGGAAGTACAGGTTGCTCCCGCCTGTATTTTGTGGCCGGATCGCGATCGTCAATGGGAAGCTGTCATGCCTGCTTTGCAGGCGGCGCTGCCTGAACTCCTGATTCTTGGCGACTATGTTCCAGAGAAGCATACGGGGCCTGCCATCTGGTTACGGTGCGTCATTGCCGGCAAGATAGAGGATGTTACGCTGCCCGCAGAGCGGACGCCGATTCTCTACCTGCCGGGCGTCAGCCGTCAGGAATTGCGTGCTGTTGAAAGTTGCCCGGAGCTTTTGAAACCGCTTGCGGAATTGCAATATCGGGGTGTCTTTTGGTCACAAGTCAATGCAAAAGACTGGACAATTCGATCGTATCTGAAATCTGATCAGGGCGGGCTTGGTTTGGATGTCGCTCAGGATAGCGATACCAGACACGCCTTGCAGCTGGCGCTGTACCGACTCCTTGACGAAGAGGCTTCCCTGCTCAAGGGCAAACGTCTGGACAGAGACTACTTCAATACCCTGTTGACAGGAGGCGACCCGATTCGTGATCTCCTGCAATGGCTCGATCAGGGGGATTGTTTTCGAAACAGGCGGAGTGAGAACGAGTGGAAAGCCTTTGTTGAGATTTGCCTGTCTCAACTGGCCTTCAATCCTCAGGATGAAGGGATTCTGGCCGGAAGTATTCGCCTTGCCAACCATGAAGGGCCGTGGCGTGCTGTGTGGGAGCGTTATAGGGAGGCTCCCCGGCGATATCCCAATATTCCGGCACAAATTGAAAAATGCCGTCCCCCCAGCGATACGATGTTCTGGCATATGGAAGGCGGCTCTTTCGAAGGATGGCCTCAGTGGAATGACGAGCAGGAAAAGAGCCTTCGTCAGGATTTGATGGCCCTTGCCTGCATGCCCGCACACGAGGCAAGAGTCAGGATCAAGGAACTGGAAAAACAGCACGAAAACAGACGAACCCTGGTCTGGGCCGAACTGGGGAGCGCCCCTCTGGCGTATGCCGTGAAGTACCTGGCCTGTCTTGCGGATACAACGCAGAAAAACCTGGCCGCAGGAACAGTGGATGACCTCACAGCAGGCTATTGCAGCTACGGATGGCAGGCAGATGACAGCGTGCTCCGGGCCTTGGCGCAAGTTGAAAATTCGGCCGATATTGATGCCGTTACGACAGCGATTCGAGCCATTTATCTGCCGTGGGCGGAAGATTCGGCCCGATATCTTCAACAACTGGTGGATAATGCCTCGTATCCTGGCGGTACCTGCGAGACGGCAAAGGCCGTAGCTTTCACCTCGGGAGACTGCGTTTTCTTTGTTGACGGGCTTCGTTTTGATGCCGGGAAACGGTTGCACAGAGCCTTGGAGGCTGTCGGGCTGACAGTCTCCGAGGAACCCTTCTGGGCTGCCCTGCCCAGTGTAACGGCAACGGGTAAGGCGGCAGTCACCCCGGTACGGGACAGGATATGCGGACGAGAAGGCAGTCTGGATTTTGAACCGTCAGTGGCAGATACCGGACAATCATTGAAGGGCGGCTACCCCTTGAAAAAGTTACTGGACGACGCGGGGTGGTCCATTCTGGATCGTTCTGCTGTTGGCGATGGGCAGGGGAAAGCCTGGTGCGAATGTGGCGATATCGATCACGAAGGTCATAATCGAGGCTGGAAACTTGCAAAACATCTTGACGCCCTGATTGCCGAGATTGCAGCGCGAATCCGGGAACTTGTGAAAGCAGGCTGGAAGCGTATTCGCGTTGTGACGGATCATGGCTGGTTGCTGGTTCCCGGCGGCCTGCCAAAAACTGATCTTCCCGGAGCTCTGACAGATAATAGATGGGGCCGGTGCGCTGCCTTGAAAACAGGGGCCATGTCCGAAGAGCGACTATTCCCATGGTTCTGGAATTCCAGCCAGTATTTTGCCATTGCTGACGGAGTAAGCTGCTTTAGAAAAGGGGAGGAGTACACCCACGGCGGACTGAGTCTGCAAGAGTGTCTGACCCTGCATTTGACGGTAACGCCGGGTGAAGCCGTTCACGCTGCCGCAGCTATCGAGTTGACCGACGTCGCATGGAAAGGGCTGCGCTGCACCGTTGCCGTAGACGGCAACTATGCAGGTCTGTCGCTTGATATTCGCAGTCAGGCCGGTAATGCCCTGTCCAGTGTGGTCGTCAGCCGCAAACCTCTTAAGGAAAAAGGCACTGCTTCTGTTGTCGTCGAGGATGAGGAGCTGGAAGGGCAGGAGGCAACCGTGGTCTTGATTGATTCCCAGGGCATGCTGCTTGCGCAATATCCCACTGTGATTGGTGGAGGTGACCGATGATTGCCATGGATCAGATCGACAAAAAAGCAGCCGCCGTGCTTGAGGGGTATCTGGTTCGAAAGGATCTCGTCCGCACATTCAGCCGTCAGTTCCCTGTGCCGACCTATGTGGTCGAGTTCCTGCTTGGCCGTTACTGCGCCAGCACCGAGCAGGATGAGATAGATGAAGGTATCGAAATTGTTCAGCGCCAGCTTTCTTCACGCACAATCAAGGCCGGAGAAGAGGAACTTTTCAAGGCTCGGGCCAGAGAGCAGGGCGAAGTCAAAATTATTGATCTCATCACTGCTCGCTTGGATGCCAGAACCGACTCCTACATTGCAACGTTGCCCGGTCTGCGTCTGACAGATGTCCGTATCAGCCCGGAATTAGTGAAAAAACATGAACGTATGCTGACAGGAGGCTTTTACGCAGAAGTCAGCCTGAATTATGATGCCGCTATCGCTCAGGAAAGCAAGGGAAGGCCTTTTGGTATTGCCTCTCTCCGGGAAATCCAGCTCTCCAGGCGTGATGTGCTTGATATCCTGGCCGAGGCCCGCAAATCCTTCTCAACCGACGAATGGAAAGACCTGCTGCTTCGTTCCATAGGTCTGGAGCCGGACGGATTATCCCTGCGGCAACGCGATGCCCTGATGCTGCGCATGGTTCCCTTTGTCGAGCGTAACTACAACCTTGTGGAGCTTGGTCCCAGAGGCACAGGCAAGAGCCACCTCTTCCAACAGGTTTCTCCGTATGCGCACCTGATCTCCGGAGGTAAGGCCACGGTCGCCCGGATGTTCGTCAATAACGCAAATGGCCAGCGAGGGCTGGTCTGCCAATATGATGTGATCTGTTTTGACGAGGTGTCCGGCATCTCTTTTGACCAGAAAGACGGCGTGAACATCATGAAAGGCTATATGGAATCGGGAGAGTTCAGCCGTGGCAAGGAGAGCATTCGGGCCGATGGCAGTATCGTCATGGTTGGCAACTTTGATGTAGATGTCGAGCATCAACAGCGCCTGGGGCACCTGTTTGGCCCCATGCCCCCAGAAATGAAAGACGATACGGCTTTCATGGATAGAATCCATGCCTTTTTACCTGGTTGGGATGTCCCCAAAATCAGTAAGGAGCTACTCACAAACCATTTCGGTCTGGTGAGTGATTTCTTGTCCGAATGCTGGAGTCAGCTGCGTCAGCAAAGCAGAGTGGCCATACTGCAAAACCGTGTTTTCTTCGGCGGAGCTCTGTCCGGACGTGATACCAATGCCGTCAACAAAACCGTAAGCGGATTACTTAAACTCCTGTATCCCGGAGATGGCGAAATCCCCGATGAAGATATTGAGTGGGCCGTACATATTGCCATGGAAGCAAGACGTCGCGTCAAGGAACAGCAGAAACGTATCGGGGCTGTGGAGTTTCGCAACACCCATTTCAGCTATGTAATGGGTACTGATGGCGTGGAAAAATTTGTCTCGACACCAGAGCTGCAAAGCGAAAGCAGCATCGGGAGTGATCCCCTTGAGCCGGGTCAGGTATGGACCATTTCTCCGGGCTGTGGCGAAGATTATCCGGGCCTTTACCGTATCGAAATCAACGAAGGACCAGGCTCCGGCGTCAAAATTCTCAACAAACCTGTGCCACAAGCTTTCAAGGAAAGCGTGGGCTATGCGGAACAAAACCTCTATGCCCGATCAATGCAGCTGGTTGGAGATAAGGAGCCGCGTCACCATGAATTTTCCGTCCAGCTCAGGGCCTTCGACGCTTCCAAAACCGGTGCAGGACTCGGTATGGCATCTCTAATTGCCCTCTGCACGGCACTCTTAAAGAAAAGTGTCCGCGGCAGCCTCATTATTGTAGGTGAGATTAATTTGGGTGGTTCTATCGAACCTATTCATAATCCTGTCAACATTGCAGAAATAGCGGTGGAAAAAGGGGCCTCTGCTCTCTTGATGCCGGTTTCCTGCCGTCGGCAACTGTTGGATCTGTCTGATGATATGGCGACAAAAATTGCTGTTCAGTTTTATTCCGATGCCAGAGATGCTCTCATAAAATCTCTGGTGGAGTAACATGGTTGACGTGTACGAGACATGAGTAATTGAGGCGGAAAAATTCCGTCCTGAAGGTTTTGATCAGATCCGGGGTAATGCTCATGCTGATGTCCTCCAGAGTCTCTTGCTTTCCCGGTCAAGCGGGACGCTTGCCCACTGGCTTCACGCACGTGAAGCATAGTGGGCTATATCTTCGGCCAGTGCGAAGATTCCCTCCCGACTCCTTACCTCATTCTCATGCCACGGGCGGTCATCGCCTGCCGACGCTCCCTGTCCCGCGTTTCCTGCTCCTGCCGCTGCCGCTCATCTTCCTGCTGCCGCTGAAGCTGTTCGGCACGCTTGCGTTCCACGAACTCGATATGCAGCGGCCGGATTTCCGGCAGAAGCAGAAATTCCCGATAACCTGCCATGAGCCTTTTCATTTTCTTCAACTGCTTCTCCAGCTCCTCTTTTTCCTCATGGCTTTGTTTTCTGTGGGCCGTGTATCCCGCTTCAAGCCGCGTCAGCTTTCCGCGAAGGGTATCCACTTCCCGTTGCAGAATTTCCTTCTCTGTCTGGACAAGGTGTTTGACGGCAAGCGCCTTTTTCAGTTCTTCAATGAGGGAAGAGGCTTTTTTCAGCACGGACGGATAATTGAAAAGAGAGGCTTTCGGCAGAGAGGAATCTTCACGAAGAATTTTTTCCGCCTCCTCGGACTGCCGCTCATACTCTTCAATGCTCTTTCTCAACTCTTCCTCACGCTGTTCCAATGCGCTGATAAGCTGCCGTGAATTTCGGGAAGTCTCTTCGGATTCCTGAATCAGTTTCTCCAATGCTTCCTGTTGCTGCTTGAACTCGCGGGTATCCAGATGCCTTTTCGCGGAACCGGGTGTCTGTTCCACGCCGCGTTCAATGACGAAGCCACGGCTTTGCAGATGGGCGGGAAGCCCGGATTGCAGTTTCCGCAGACTCTGACGGGTATAGATTTTATTGGCGTTGAGCCTCCCGTCCGGCGTCACCGGCACATGGAAAAAGTGCATATGCGGCGTCTTTTCATCCATGTGAACCATTGCGGAAATGACATTCTCCGCGCCCGCAAACTCCGTGAGAAAGGCTTTGCTCTCCTCAAAGAAACGCCTTGTTTCCTCCGGCGTGAGGCCATCAAAAAACGCCTTGTCCGAGGTGACGATAAGCCCGCACATGCGCACGGCGTCCTTTCTTACAGCCTTGACCAGCAAGAGGTCGTCAATGCGATTCTGAATGGCCTCGGCATAGTTCGACGAGGCGGCTTCGTGCAGCTCGTAGTTCGCCGCGCTTCTGTCGTAGTCAATATCGGGGTTGCTGTGGCTCTCCCGCTCCCGTCGGTTGTGGCTCTGGATGCCGCGTATGGCCTCCTTCTTGAATTTGTCCATGTGGAGTACGAGATAGGACATGGCAATACTTCCTTGTATCAATGGATGTCCCGTTCTTTCTGTGACAGGAATGCGGGACACTTTTTCAGTTTACGCGGGACAAGAATTGAAAATCTGTTCGGATTTGGCTGGACTTCATGGGATGACAGATACGATGAATATTGCAGGTGTCCCGCTGTACCGGTGCTTAGGCAGCGGTACAGCGGGACACCTGGAAAATGGTCAAGCGAGACCTTCCAGTTTTCTTTTCAATCTGTGGACAGACGATTTTGATTTTCCCATTTCCTCGGCGCAGTCACGAATGCTGTATCCCTCGCCGAGCAGCCTTTTCAATTCCTCCAGTTCCACATCTTCAATGTCCCGAACCCGCCAATGCAGGGCATTGCCTTCGGTAATCAGGTTGGCCTCAAAGGGTTTGGCGTCATCGCCCAATATGCCCCGCGCCTTGGTCAGGTGAACTTCAAAACGTGCGCCTTCGGCCATGCTGTATTCCCTGGGCCTGCGCAGACTGATCACCGTGTCCATAATGTCTTCTCTGGCGCTGGTGCCGCGCTGGTCGCCGGATTTTCCGGCATGATGGATAAGCAGGACGGTCATCCCTCTGCGGCGTAATTCCAGCAACCACGCCTGCATGGTCTGCCAGGACTGAGACTCGTTTTCCTTTCCGGTGCGGCACAGGGTTGCGATGTTGTCCAGCACAACCATGTCCACGTCTTTCAGAAACGGCTCAATCATGGCCTGCCCACCGGCGGTGGACAAATCCGGCATGGGACAGGGCTGCAAATCCGGTGTGATGAGCGCCATGTTTTTCAACGTATGAGGGGGAATGGACATGCCGTTGACAAGAGCGGAAAGGCGGTTCTGCATGGATGTGGCGGGCATTTCCCCATCCACATACAGCGTCCGTTTGGGCATCGGCGCACGCCAGTTGAACACGGCTCCGCCGGAAGCCACCGCAACGGCGATGCTCAACGCGGCGAATGTCTTGCCTATGCCGCGCGGGGCGTACAGGATGCCTATGCCCTGTACCGGAAGAACGGGCGATAAAAGATACCCCCGTTCAGGTATGGACATGGAAAGAAATTCGCCCATGTCCAGAGCGATAAGACCTTGCTGTTTGGTCAGCGCCGTTTCCAGTTGCGAGCGGACGGCCTCAATGCCTTCAATCTGGTGAAGGTCATTAAAATCCGTACCGTTGTCGTCGGTGAAGTGGGGAAACAGAAGTTGAGCGTTTGCGAGGCCGGCTGCATCCTCCCCCTTCCTGAGTCCGGCTTCGTCATTGTCGCCGCAAATGATGATGGTCTTGTCCGGAAAGCGTTCTTTCACGGTCTTGGCCACTCTCGCGAGATTGTTTGCGGAAAAGGCCACATAAACCGTCCAGCCTGTGGCAAGATGGATACTTGTACCGGTGGCAAACCCCTCACAAACGGCAACGGGCTTTTCCGACTGCCCCTGAATGATGAATTGTCCTCCAGATACCTTGCCGCCCACGAGAAAACGCTTTGTTCCATCAGGATAGATGCGTTGCAGACTTTGCAGATTGTTTGCGGCATCCATAACAGGAATAAGCAGAGAGCCGTCCCGTGCCTGCCGTATGCTTTCCAAAGCTGTAATGCCCTTGCGGTGCAGATAGGGATGGTTGGCGTCGCACCTTCGTGCCGAGTTCCATTCCTGTCTGGCCAGTTGAGCTGCTTCAGCATGGCGTTCGGCATATTCCGCTTCGCGTTGCCGCTGTATGGAGTGTTGACGTTCCCGCCATGCGGAAAGTTCGGACACGGAAAGCGTTTGCTTTTCTTCTGTGCAGAACGTGCCCTGTTCACCGTTTTCCCAGTTGCACCACCAGAGCGTGGCAGGAGGGTCAACATGCGCGATGTATGCGCCGTTCTGTTTATGCGGCCTGGTCTGCGTGGGACAACGATGCAGTTTTCCGTCCGCCATGATTTCGGCCGGAATCAATCCCTTGTCGGTCAGGATGTCCCGAAAGGTTTGCAGGGGATTACTCATGCTCTTCCCCCTGCCTGCCAAGACGTTCGATGAAAGCGGCAATATCCTCTGCTCTCCAGACCGTAGTTCTGGGACCGAGTTTCACGGGTTTGGGATAACGTCCGGTGCGACACCCCTCCCACCATGCGCTCTTGCTTATGGGAATCATGCTGAGAACCTGAGGCAGACGCAGAAGGCCGTGGACGGGAATGGGTGCTTGATGCTGTTTCATAAAAAAATCTCCTGAATCTGGTTGGATTTCAGGAGAATCTGGCACACGTCAAACAATTCCCGTGAGGGAATCGGACGGGAAAATGACGGGAAAATCCAAAAAAGATGGGAAAGCGACAGGCTGGTCACGCCTTGATTATGGTGTATGTCTCCGCTTCCTTGAGGAGCATATCCATCAAATTGCGATAGGATTTGTCGTCCCTGTACTCTTTGCCCGCAAGCAAGCGCCCCACATGTGTCTTTCTGCCCTGCGGGGTTTTGTGACTGGTCTCGGATTTTTGAGGACCACACCAGTACAGAAGAACATAAGCGATGACCGAAAGAGGATACTTTTCTTTCATGGCGTCACGGACAGCCGCATCCGGCCTTCCTTCCCAAACGGCTCCGGGAATACGAAAAACGAGTTTTCCATCCTGTGGCGACCTTTCACACAGGGGAACTGCCGCCGCTTTGTCGGCAACGGACGATTCCGGCGGAGCTGCCCGTAAAAGGGATTCCACAAGGGCGCGGGTGATGCCTTTTACTTCCCGGCGCAGGGGATAATGGCGGAGCTGCCTGATGGCGGCGTCCCTGTCCACCATTATGGTATCGGTAAAGATATGCGCAATGAAGTGATAACTTGAGGCGGGCATGGAGAATATCGGCTTCTCAAAGAGAGGCGAGTCCGGTGAATACTGCTCGAAGATGTCTTCTGTTTTCAGTCTCTCCAGACCGCTGAACAGAAATTCTCGTTCCTTGGGAAAGACAGACGCCGTATCTTCAAAGGATTCCTCAAGAATAACATCCAGTCCATATCGCAGGGAGTCAAGAGGAACAACTGTCGATATCCTTCTGAAAAATTCCATCACATCAAAGCCAAGCAAATATGTCTGAATGCCCGCATCCGGGTCTGGCACTGAAGGAAATTCCGGCATCTGCGTTCCATATGCGACATGGCTGCCCGCAACAAATGCCTGCCAGCAATTTTCATAGGTCGTGTGCCATAGCCCCAGAGGCTGAACGGCGTCAGGCCAGAGTGCCTGAACAAGCATTTCGCCTTCTCTGGCGGTCAGTCCATACGCCTGCCGCACTCTGCCTATGGTCATGTTCTGTCGGTCTGTCATGGAGGAAAGGATACCCTGTCGCCAAAAGATGGACAACAAAAAACAGCGGCAGGAATTGTCATCTACCTTCCGTACCGCTGTTTATCGAAAACAGGCGTTATCAGCTATACCACGCCCGAATGATATCCATGTCGTCATAGCCGTATTGTCTCATACGGTCCTTTTCTTCTTCGCTCCAGCCTGTTTCGTTGCTCGTCACCTGTGTCTCGCCTTCTATTTTTCCGATGGAGATACGAGCATCACGGTCGCTCATGGTGTCCTCTTTCATGCCTCCTCCCTGCTTTTTTTATGTTGTGTGTTGCGTAATCCGTCCAGATAGTCAGCCCAATCCTGCATCATCTTTCGACGCTCAGGCAGATATTCCGCATAATTGTATGCCGCCCGCACTTCGTCTTGTTCCCCGTGGGCAAGCTGCCGCTCTATCCAGTCCCGGTTATAGCCGAGTTCATTGAGCAATGTGGAAGCGATGGAGCGAAAGCCGTGCACGCTCATTTCGTGTTTCTGGTAGCCCATGCGCCGGAGCGCATTGAGCATGGTCGCATCAGAAATGGGCCGCACCTCCGTGCGGATGGAGGGAAAGAGGAATTTTCCCTCCCCGGAGTATTTCTTAAGTTCCCGAAGAATGGATATTGCCTGTCGGGACAGGGGCACAAGATGCTGGCGGCGCATTTTCATGCGTTCCGCAGGGATACGCCATTCCCCGGCCTCAAGGTCAAATTCTTTCCATTGAGCGGCCCGCAATTCCGTGGGACGGGTGAAGACCAGCGGAGCCAGTTTCAGGGCACAGACCAGAGGAAAATACCCCTCGTAGTTGTCGATGTCCCGTAGAAGCTGTCCGACTTTCTCCGGCTCCAGCACCGCCGCGCGATGAACCGTTTTTCTCGGCCTCAAGGCTCCCCGAAGATCGGCTGCGATATTGTGCTTTGCCCGGCCCGTGATGACCGCATAACGGAACACCTGATTGATGATCTGCAGCACTCTCCGGGAAGTCTCATAGATTCCTCGAAGCTCCAGAGGCTTGACCACGTCCATGATATCCCGTGTTTCCAGCTTGGCGATATGCGTTTTGCCGATGCGCGGAAAGATGTAGGTTTTCAGCCGGTACATGACAGTTCCCTGATGCTTTTCGGAAAACTCCGCCATACGGGTTTCATGCCATTCTTTGGCGATATTCTGGAAGCTGTCGCGTTCCGCGATGGCTCTGGCCTGCCGTAACTGCCGTTTATGCTCTGACGGGTCGATGCCTCTGGACAACATACGCTTCGCGTCTTCGCGGCGTTCTCTGGCATCCTTGAGAGATACGGTAGGATATTCCCCGAAACTGAGCAGTTTGCTCTTTCCGTCAAAACGGTAGGCCATTCTCCAGAGCTTGCTTCCACTGGTGGGAATGAAAAGAAACAGACCTCCGCCGTCGAAATATTTGCGGGGCCTCAGGTCGGGTTTCAGACTGCGGATATGGGTATCGGTAAGAGGCATGGGCACTCCCTGGCTGTCGTTGGACGAAGAGATACCCACATGGATAAAAATATTTTAATTCCGCGCGGTTATTCATGTAGGTATCGGAAATGTCGTACCACATTTCTACCTACGGATATACCCATAAAATGATTGGATGCAAGCGGACGAGGCTGGACTTCGGGAAACCATACTGGAATGAAAAAACAAAGAATGCCAAGGTCTTTTGGACTTTGGCATTCTTCTTTGTACCTAAATTTGGCGTCCCCAAGCGGATTTGAACCGCTGTTGAC
>ENA-ORCP01003381-ORCP01003381.1-human-gut-metagenome-genome-assembly--contig:-NODE-3381-length-11960-cov-4.308676_pt1 | contig 11960 bp, 4 predicted proteins | sample MGYA00242990_ERZ507991 | MGnify/ENA primary metagenome ERZ507991 (study PRJEB26167, sample SAMN06115496) | human gut metagenome | host: Homo sapiens | place: China:Henan | collected 2015-05-07 | study... | reverse complement strand
TCCTTGGATTCAATAATAATAATTTCACGAAGACCTGTTGCTTCATCCGATTCAACCTTATAAGTAACGTTTTCAATTACGCCCTCAAATTCGATCTTACCAGTTGCTTCTGTGATAATTACAGCGTTGAACGGGTCCCACTTAGCAATCAGCTTGCCCTTTTCTACCAAATCACCGTCACCTACATACAGTGTTGAACCATAAGGAACGTTATGAGTAGAAAGAACTATACCTGTGTTCACATCCACAAAGCGTACTTCGGCCACACCGGCGGTACCTCCGAAGTTGCCGTCGATCTGAAATGGCGGATGCTGGTCCCAAAGATTGTCGGCCGTACCTTCTTTAAGCAGGTTGCCGAACAGAACATAGGCATGAGCGCCGTCAAGCAGCCGCGCCCAATGATTGAGTTTCCATCCCATGCTCCACCCTGTGGCTTCATCGCCTCGCTGGCGGAGGGTGGTTTTGCAAGCTTCGGCAATTTCACGCTGTTGTAACGGGTCGATTGAGCTACCGGGATGAAGTCCGAAAAGATGGTTGGTGTGCCGATGACGGTCATTGGGGTCATCTATGTCATTCCACCATTCCTGTAACTGACCGTGGCATCCTATGCGATAAGGAGCGATACGCTTAAGTGCCGCATTCCATTCCTTCACGGAATCTTTGTCGGTGCCGAGGATATTTGCGGCGGCGATGGCGGCAGCGAGAATTTCGCGTGTCACTGCATTGGCGTATGTAGCGCCCAGGTCGGCATAGCCGTGTTCAGGCGAATATGATGGGGCGGCCGTAAGGTAGCCATCGGCTTCGGTGAGCAAATCGGTAGCGAAGTCGGCGCTTTCCTTTATTATGGGATAACCGGTAGAACGCAGCCAGTTTCTGTCCTGGGTGAACAGATAATAATCCCAAAGTTGGGTGGCCAGCCAAGGACCTGCCGATGGGTTATAGTTCCAGCTCATGTCACCGCTGTTGAGAGGAGCAGTGAATCCAAAAGGATTTCCGGAAATTGCGGCTGTCCATCCTCTTGCACCCCAATATTTATTGGCGGTATCACGACCAGGCTCAATGATGGTGAGCACATAGTCGGTAAGTGGCGTGAAACACTCAAGTAGGTTTGTGGTTGTTGATGGCCAGTAATTCATCTGCAGATTGATGTTGTTATGGTAGTCAATGTGCCACGGGCCGTCAAGATTGTTGTGCCACAATCCTTGAAGATTGGCAGGTAAAGAGCCGGGACGCGAGGAGGATATGAGCAAATAACGGCCAAATTGGAAATATGTTTCTTCAAGACCATAATCGCTGGCTCCGCTGCGGTAATTAGCGAGCCGCTCCGGAGTGGCCGTAGACAGTGAATGCCGGTTTTCGGGGTTGATTGACAGCGATACTCTATCATAAAGATTTTTGTAATCAGTCAGATGCCGTTCCTTAAGCTGGCTAAAGTTCATAGCGCAGGCGTTGCGGAGATTGGCTGTGGCTTTGTTCAGGGGGAGGCCATGGTAATACGTTTCGGGGTCGGAATGGTCAGGATGGTTGTTCATGCGGTAATTGGTTGATGCCGCAAGAATGAATTCCACTTCCGGAGCGTTGTCGATGGTTATGGTGCCGTTTCTATGATTCACTTTTATGTTTCCTCCATTAGGCACACGCACTGTAACCGCAAGAGCCCATTTCATACCATTGCTCAGGGTCCCGGAATAACTTAAGCCCTTTCCGGCAGGGTTGGAGGGAAGTGTTATGAAACGTTCGTCGTGAGGAGTGGCGAAACTAAATGTTAGAGGAAGAATCTTGCCTTTGCCCGATGAGGTGAATCGCCAGACTTGTACGCTGTCGGGATATGAAGCTAAGAATTCACGCTTATAATGGCGTCCATCTGCATTGAATTCTACGATAGCGAGCGCGCTGTCTATTTCAAGCCGGCGATTATAATCAGTCACTTTGCTTTCATTGATTGGAGATGTGAGGTATACTTCGCCAAGTTCAGTAAAGGTGCCGAATCGCGAACGGTCGTAGGCAATTCTGCCGCTGAAATGTTCTGACACCATCCGGCTTGCTTCTGTGTTGTTCCCATCGCGAAGCAGTTGCCTTATAGTCTGGAGCGTGTCGGGAGAGACATCGCGGTTCATATCCCAGTATTCCTGCGGTCCTGTACCGGGACCGCCGAGCCAAAGCGATTTTTCATTTAGGACAACTCGCTCCCGGGCTACAGAGCCCAGTATCGAGGCTCCGAACGCTCCGTTTCCAATAGGTAGCGATTCCTTTTCCCATTCGGGGTCGGGATTGGTTATTGTCGCAGAAAAATCGTTTGTTAGCCAGGTCTTCTGAATTGCTGATGAGGTGGGCTGGTTGAAGAGGATCACATGCCGCTGTCCGGAGTCGGCAAAAGCCAGTAAGGGAAGTGCTGCGATTAGAGCCAGTAATGATTTTGTTTTCATGGTTATATTTGTTGGAGATTTAATTTCGCATGTAACTTGTAGGGTACGTTGTTTTATCTATAATCCTGTTGTCTTTTAGGTGAATCCATGTGTCAAAGGTGCGCTGGCCCTCTTTAAGAACTATCACGCGCGCTCCGTTGTCAAGGTGATTGTAGACGGTGTTTCCACCCGTATATCGACCGTAGGCAAGCAGGATGTTCTGGTACATGGCAGAGAAATCGTTGTCATGGTCATGCCCGACAAAAATACCCATCACGTCGCCCATTTCTTTCATTGATGCGAATAAACCGGTGTTTATAGCCGGACAGCAAACTTTTTCAAGACGGGTGCCAATCAATGGAATGCTTTCATTTGATGCGGCAATTGAGAATTCGGGGAGCGGTATATGGAAGAACGCCAGCGCGGGGAGGGGAGCGCCACTGTTGGCGGCTGTGAATGCAGAGCTTGCCTTGCGGTACGTCTCAATCTGATCGAATGTTATCCATGCGTAGCCTCCTACTTCTGCGTTCTGCGCTCCTGAGTGAGAATCAAAGCAATAGATGATAGCGGCAGTGTGCTGGCTTCCGGAAGCTTCAATCTCAAGTGTAAAGTCTTCACTCGCGGGTTGGATATTGCCTTTTATTGAACATACTATTTTGTATAGCTCGCAGTTGGGAAGGCCTTGTTCTGAGTCGTGATTGCCCATTGTGGCAACGAACGGCACATTGTGCTTGGCCACTGTTTCAAGCACTTCTCGCATGCCTTCTTCAGCTGGGCGCCCAAATATGATGTCACCGGTGAACACGATAAGATCAGGTCGCTCGGCGACAATTGTTTCTTCAATTCTTTTAAGAGCCACATCGCTCGCCGGATTGTCGTGAACCATGTGGACATCCGTGAATTGTACGATTTTAAATGTCCCGTCATTGTTGAATTTTAAACTTGAAGCCAAAGCAGATGTGAAACCGGAGAAAAGCATTAAAAGGATTAAAAGAATATGTTGCATAGCAATATGTTTTTGGCAAATTTAGCACTTTTTTGCGCCAATAGCAAATATCTGTTTTTTTTGCCTGAGAGTCATGGTAGATAATGAAATTTCATTTGCTTGTTTAGGGATAATTTTGTAACTTCGCACCGTGTAACATGGGCTATGACCAAATTGATTATCTCAGCCTAATAACCATTTTTAAGGAAAACCATTTCCAAAATTATAGATTACCAAACTTATGAGTAAAGAAAAGAAATTCTTGACTTGTGACGGCAACCAGGCAGCAGCGCATATTTCATATATGTTCTCTGAAGTAGCCGCCATCTATCCCATCACGCCCTCTTCAACAATGGCAGAATATGTTGATGACTGGGCTGCTGCTGGACGTAAAAACATCTTTGGCGAGACTGTTCTCGTTCAGGAAATGCAGTCAGAAGGTGGTGCCGCGGGTGCGGTTCATGGTTCGCTTCAGGCCGGTGCGCTTACAACTACTTACACCGCTTCGCAGGGTCTCCTCCTGATGATCCCTAATATGTATAAGATTGCCGGAGAGCTTCTTCCCTGCGTGTTCCATGTTTCGGCCCGTACACTCGCTTCGCATGCTCTCAGCATCTTTGGCGACCATCAGGATGTGATGGCTTGCCGTCAGACCGGTTTTGCCATGCTTGCTGAAGGCTCTGTTCAAGAAGTTATGGATCTCGCCGGAGTTGCTCACTTGTCCACTATCAAATCTCGAGTTCCGTTCGTTAACTTCTTTGATGGTTTCCGTACATCTCACGAGATTCAGAAAATTGAAGTGATTGATCAGGAAGATCTCAAACCGCTCATCGATACTGAAGCGCTTGCCGATTTCCGTCGCCGCGCTCTCAATCCTGACACCCCCGAAGCACGCGGCATGGCCGAAAACGGCGACGTATTCTTCCAGCATCGTGAAGCTTCCAACACATATTACGAAGCAGTTCCTGAAATTGTTGAACAGTACATGGCTGAAATCAACAAAATCACCGGTCGCGAATATCACCTCTTTAACTATTACGGTGATCCCGAAGCTGACCGCGTGATTATCGCTATGGGTTCGGTTACTCAGGCCGCTCAGGAGGCTATTGACCATCTTCGCTCAAAAGGCGAAAAAGTCGGCATGGTTTCCGTTCACCTTTACCGCCCGTTCTCAGCCAAGCATTTCCTTTCTGCAGTTCCCGCAACAGCAAAACGCATTGCTGTGCTTGACCGCACTAAAGAGCCGGGTGCAAACGGCGAGCCTCTTTACCTTGACGTTGCACAGTGCTTCTATGGCAAGCCCGGCGCTCCCGAAATCGTATCAGGTCGCTACGGTCTCGCCTCGAAGGACACCACTCCCGCGCAGATTATCTCAGTGTTCGACAATCTTGCGCTTCCCACTCCCAAGACCGGTTTCACAATCGGCATAATCGATGATGTCACTTTCACTTCGCTTCCCCCCGTTGAAGAAATAGCTCTTAGTGGCGAATCGACTTACGAAGCCAAGTTCTATGGACTCGGTGCCGACGGTACTGTGGGTGCCAACAAGAACTCTGTGAAGATTATCGGTGAAAACACTCAGAAATACTGTCAGGCTTACTTTGCTTATGACTCCAAGAAATCGGGCGGCTTCACTTGCTCTCACCTCCGTTTCGGCGATGATCCTATCCGTTCGACTTATCTTGTTACTACCCCTAACTTTGTTGCTTGCCATGTTCAGGCATATCTCCACATGTACGACGTTACCCGCGGCCTACGTGACAACGGTACATTCCTTCTCAACACCATCTGGGAAGGTGAGGAACTTGCCAAGAACCTCCCCAACAAAGTGAAGAAATATTTCGCAGATCACAACATCACCGTTTACTACATCAACGCTACTAAGATTGCTCAGGAAATAGGTCTTGGCAACCGCACAAACACCATTCTCCAGAGCGCATTCTTCCGCATCACAGAGGTTATTCCTGTTGACCTTGCGGTTGAGCAGATGAAGAAATTCATTGTCAAGAGCTATGGCAAGAAAGGTCAGGACGTTGTTGACAAGAACTATGCGGCAGTTGACCGTGGTGGCGAATACAAGCAGCTAACCGTTGACCCCGCTTGGAGCAACCTTCCCGAAGATGCAGCTGTTGAAAACAATGACCCCGCTTTCATCAACGAAGTAGTTCGTCCCATTAATGCTCAGGACGGTGACCTCCTTAAGGTTTCGGCTTTCAAAGGCATTGAAGACGGTACCTGGAAACAAGGAACTGCCGCTTATGAAAAACGCGGCGTGGCTGCATTTGTACCCGAATGGCATTCTGAGAACTGTATCCAGTGTAACAAATGTGCCTACGTTTGTCCTCACGCTGCCATCCGTCCGTTTGTGCTTGATGCCAAAGAGCTCGAATGTGCGCCTCTTGGTGAAAACGATTCACTGCCGGCAATTGGCAAGACTTTTGGCGGAATGCGCTTTGTGCAGGCTGTCGATGTGCTTGACTGCCTTGGATGCGGCAACTGTGTCGACGTTTGCCCCGGTAAGAAGGGCGTGAAGGCTCTCGAGATGAAGCCTCTTGAAACTCAGCTCGGCAAGCAGGCCGAATGGGACTACTGCATTAAGGAAGTCGCTTCCAAGCAGGATCTTGTTGACGTGAAAGCAAACGTTAAGAACAGTCAGTTTGCAACTCCGCTCTTTGAGTTCTCCGGCGCTTGCTCGGGTTGCGGTGAAACTCCCTATGTGAAACTCATAAGCCAACTCTTCGGCGACCATGAAATGGTTGCTAATGCTACAGGTTGTTCTTCAATCTACTCCGGCTCAGTTCCATCAACTCCTTACACTACCAACGCCAAGGGCCACGGTCCCGCATGGGGTAACTCACTCTTCGAGGACTTCTGCGAATTCGGTCTCGGTATGTTTATTGCCAACGAGAAGCTCCGCACTCGTCTTGAAGAAAAACTCACTCAGGCTCTCACATGCTCATGCTGCTCTGATGAAATCAAAGCACTCGCTCAGCAGTGGCTTGACAATAAGGAAGATGCAGCAGTAACTCGCGAAATCGCTGATAAGCTCGTGCCTCTGTGCGAAGCATGCGGATGCGACCTCTGCAAGGATATTCTTGAGCTTCAGCACTATCTTGTTAAACGTTCTCACTGGATTATCGGTGGTGACGGCGCAAGCTACGATATTGGCTTCGGTGGTCTTGATCACGTACTTGCTTCGGGCAAGAACGTCAACATTCTTGTTCTTGATACCGAGGTTTACTCTAACACCGGTGGTCAGGCTTCAAAAGCTACTCCGCTCGGCGCAATTGCTAAGTTTGCTGCAGCCGGTAAGCGCGTTCGCAAAAAAGACCTCGGTCTTATAGCTTCAACCTACGGTTACGTTTATGCCGCTCAGGTTGCTATGGGCGCAGATCAGGCTCAGACTCTTAAAGCTATCCGCGAGGCAGAGGCTTACGACGGACCGTCAATCATCATCGCTTACGCTCCCTGTATCAACCACGGTATCAAAGCCGGCATGGGCAAATCGCAGCAAGAAGAAGCCAATGCAGTTGCATGTGGCTACTGGCATCTCTGGCGTTACAATCCTGCTCTTGAGGAAGAAGGAAAGAATCCTTTCACCCTTGACAGCAAAGAACCGAATTGGGATGATTTCGAAAACTTCCTCAAAGGTGAGGTACGTTATGCTTCCGTAGTTAAGCAATATCCTCAGGAAGCTGCCGAACTCTTCGCAGCTGCAAAAGCTAATGCACAGTGGCGCTACAACAACTATCGCCGCCTTGCCCAGCAGCAGTGGGGTGTTGATCCCGAAATCGGAAATCTGCCCAAATAATAGCAGATAGAAATTTGACCCTATAATATTACCGGGGGGTGCGATTCAAACCGCATCCCCCGGTTTCATTTCTTGAATATGCCTTGATCTAACGGGATTGCAGGCTTTTTATTCAGGAGAGACCTTATGCTCAACTCGGTAGCTGGAGTCGGTAGGTTGCTCCAGAAAATATTCGTGAGAACGTATAAAATATAAGCAGGAGATATGTGCCCCGGAAGGCATTTATCTCCTGCTTTTTAGTGGCGGTGTTGACGGATTAGAATTTGAATCCCACTGTCAGCACGATGTTGTTGGATGATGATTTGATTTCAGTGGCAGGCTGGACCGCTGTGTACTGATTCGGCGTGAATGCGTGGAAGTCGCTTTTGTAAGATTTGTTTACATAGGCTGCATCGGCATAGAAGCTTTTGTAACGGTAGCCAATACCACAGGTTATGTATTGAGTTGAGTTGTCAAGTGTGTATGATGGGGTTGTGCCGGTGTCTGAAGGTCCGGATGTAAATACGGTTAGTTTGTTGTCTTTCACATCTCCTCCGGTGGGAGTGGACTCGTAGGCATATCCTGCACGCAGGCTCACATGGTTAGAGAGACGGTATTCGGCTCCAACACGCACAATGTTGGCTGCTTTGTAATAGTCTTTGATGTCGCCGTTAACATCGGTGACGTCATCGCCATTATCAAATTTTGTGCTCATGGATTGATAGGGTCTATATTCATAATCGGCCGAAATGATTGCATTTGCTCCTAAAACTACAGCCGCACTTGCCATGAGACGCCACGGAGTCCTTAGTTTCCAGTTGTATGACTCTATCGGAGTACCGGCGTAGCCGGGCTTAAGAATTCCGTCGGAGTACCCATAACCGTAGTCAACTACACCGTCGTTGTTCTGAGTGAGGTTGTAATAGGTGGGGGTGTGCACGGCAAATCCGAGGCGTAGTTCATTGATTGGACGTACAATCACGCCGGCTTTGAAGTTGAACCCTGTTCCTGTGATGCGTTTGCGGCTTTCGAGTCCAAATCCAACTTCCTGCGGTGTCGGGGTAGCGTCTCCGGCTATCACGTCGCCCGAGCTGTTGAGTACGGGAATCTGCGCGTTATTCAGAAATTCCTGATAATAGACATTCTGGTTGTATTCAATGTCATTGATTCCGAAGCCTATGCCCCAATATACAATGTCAGTGAAGTTGCCTCCGAAATTGATTTCAAATTCATCAATGTAGCCTGTCTCTTCAACATCAAATTCGTTTTCGCCGGTGGTTGCTCCCTCTTTCCATAGTCCGTTGTAAGTGGTCGATTCAGGTGTGCCAACCGGATTGATAAGATATGAGTTGTAGGCAAGGATGCTCATCCAGGGTGCACCGTAAGCATCAAAGTAATTGTCGTCGGTGCCTGTGAGTTCCTTGGAAGTCCATTGTTCATGCGTGGTATACCCGGCAATATAGTTTGAAAGAGAGCCTCGCATTGTGTCGGCCCCGCGATAACGGCGATTGAATGATGCGGCCCTGTTGTAGGAGATTCCCCAGTTGAAGAATGGCATCAGGTCAGAGTCAAGTCGAATGGCTCCGACATAGCCCGCATTATTGACTCCCACTTTTGTCTGATTCTGCGAAAAGGACATGAGGGACGAGTTGGAGGTCGCCTTCTGTATGTCTATATCAAGTGTGAATCCGATGTCGCTTTTGCGGTAGACGCCCACTCCAGCGGGGTTCTGCGAAAGCGAGGACAGGTCGCCGCCGAGCGCTCCGAAAGCACCGCCCATTGACATGAACCGGGCTGTTCCCCGCAGGTCATAGCGTGACAACTGATATGCGTCAAAAGCGGTCTGCGCCATCATTGCCATTGGCAATGCGCCTATAATTGCTGTGATAATACCTTTTTTCATATTGATAAAATTTTTTGTTCAACTGAATGGATTAGTGACGTCCACGACCGCCACCGCCGCCTGAACGGCCGCCGCCAAATGAGCCCGAAGACCCTCCGCGGTAACCGCCGCCCGAGTTGAACGAACCTTGCGAGCGGGTGTTGGAGTTGTTGGGCGAGTAGTTGTAGTTGGAACGGTTGTTGTGGAAGTCATTGTTCGTGTTATTGTAGCGGGTTGTGCCGCGGTTGCTTCCTGAGTTACGGATTGACTGACGCGAGCCAGAACGGTAGCCCGAAGGGTTGTTGCCGGGTCGGTATGAGCCACCGGTTGAGGGAGAATATGCAGGACGCGATGAGGAGCCCGGACGGTATCCGGGACGGGTGTTCCCTGAAGCTTGATGTGAACTGTATCCGGGACGCACATTGCCTATCGGACGGTTGGGACGCGAAGGGATTACGGGCGTCCATGATGGCCCCCATCCCCAGCTCCATGACGGGCCCCAGCTCCATGACGGGCCCCAGCTCCATGACGGGCCCCAGGCCCATGATGGTCCCCAACTCCAGCTCCAAGATGGACCCCAGGCCCAGTTGAAATACCATGAAGCAGGGGAGTAACCCCAATACCATGATGACCCATAGTAGGGATAGCCCCAGTAATTATAGGCGAAGGGGTCATTCTGCACTATGATATTTATGTTTGCCGGCTGCGAATAGTAGAGCGAGGCAACTTCATCATCATTAGATTCGGCAATCACGTCGGGATTGTGGAATCGCTCAATCTGGCGAGTGTAGTTGAAATCGCCTTGCTGTTGTTTCTGCGTTGTTGTGTCCTGAGGTGCGAACACGCCACGGCGGTTGTAAGCGTCAACGTCAATATTGTTGCTGCCCGGTGTGACCGGCTGATATGTGTCGGCCGACGGGTAGTCATAAACAACTGCGTTCGATGCTTTTTTTGCTGTTTTCTTTACCTCTTTTTTAGCTTTGTCAGGGTTATAATATATATCGTCATCATCATAACTCTGAGCTGAAGCAAAGAAGCCGCTTCCCAGAAGCAGCGAAGCCATTAGTGATGCAATAAGTGGTTTCATTGTAGGTAGAGATTATTATTGTTGTTTAACTGAGAGATTCTGTTTTTTAAGGTTGGTGTTATTTTGACTTTATTCGGGGCAAAAGGTTTAAAATACCACTAACCCATTCATACTACAAAAATAGCACTTTGTAAGCAATAAGCAATCACTATAGGCTTCAAACATGCAAATATTTAGAATCGTTAACTAAAGCATCGGCCGGAAGACAGTTGTGCTTCCGGCAGATGTGAATAAATATATAGAGCTGGTATGCTACCTTGTTCCGTATTTCATCATTGGATATGATATATTAAAGAAAGCGGTGCTTGGTATACTCTGTATAAAAAAGCCGACAACTCGGTTGTCGCAGTTGCACAGCTTAACAGAAACGGTAATATTTCAAAAATCAAATATTCCTACTCCAATCAGGATTGGATAGGTAAAAGCTACTTTGAGCTTGACGCAGGAGAATATTACCTCAAGGAAACCAAAGCTCCTAATTCAGGCAAGTATTTTGCTCTTGACAGTACAACAGAATATCCGATTACCGTTACGGCAGAGGATTGCAAGCAGGAGAAAACACTTGATATTCTTAATGTGACCGATAAGGAAATTGTTAAGCTCAACCTAAAAAAAGTAAGCAGTGAGCCTTCCCTCACTGAGAATAACGATTGCTACGACTTAGACGGCACTGAGATTGCAGTATTTCCAGACAAAGAAAGTGCGTATGCTTATTATTCTGATAATACAAAGACTGATAAGATAATCAGGTATTTCAAAACAGACAGCTTAGGTGATACAAAAGCTATTTCTAAAGACGGAGTGAATTGGGATACCAATTCAAACTCTGACCTTTACAAAATCACATACAGTAACACTCTGTACGCTGTTGAAACAAAAGCCGGTAAAGGCTTTGAAAGATATAAACGCCCTGTTCAGCTTGAACTATTAGAGGGAACATCAGGCGGCTACGCACTCTTAGGTGCAACCATCTCAAACATTCCTAAAAACGATCCAATCGGTATTCAGATTCAGAAGAAAAATGCCGTTACAGGTCAAACAGTTGATATGGGCGGTGCTGAATTTACCCTTAAATTTTACAAAGGCTTTTATGATTCGGCAGATGTTCTTGCTGGACTTGAGCCTGAACGCAAGTGGGTGTTAAGAACTGATAACAATGGTAAAACAGGTTTAATAGAATCATATCGTTCTCCAGAAAATGATTATGGAGAAAAATTCTACTATAACAATAGCGGTGAAACAACACTCCCACTCGGCACTCTTTCAATTCAAGAAACCAAAGCGCCTGACGGATTTAAAGTAAATCCTCAAATCTTCATTCGTCAGATTAAGCTCAATGAAACGACTGGTGATGTTGACCTCGAAAACGAGCTTATAGTTTCCGAAACACCAGATGTCGGATATATCAAAATTCATAAGCAGGCACAGACAGTTACAGGACTTGTAGAAGTTGGCGGTGCAACCTACGGCTTGTATTCTGATAAGAACTGCAAAACTATTTTGCAGAGAACAGTTACAGACAGTAACGGTAACGGTGTGTTTACAAAAGGTGTTGAGTTTGGCACATACTATGTAAAGGAAATTATAAATCCGATTGGCTACGACCTTGACCCGACTGTATATACGGTGCAAGTGACAGCAGCCAATCCCACTGTTGATTCGGCTGTTGTTGTAGAGGTACTTGAGAATGTAGAAACAGGTTCTCTCACAATAAAGAAAACATCTGAGGACGGCAAAAAGGATGACAAGATTACTATTCTTGATTCCGGTGACAAATGGGATAAGGTTGCCACTGAGGATGGTGTTATTGG
>ENA-ORCP01003379-ORCP01003379.1-human-gut-metagenome-genome-assembly--contig:-NODE-3379-length-11962-cov-12.613042_pt1 | contig 11962 bp, 9 predicted proteins | sample MGYA00242990_ERZ507991 | MGnify/ENA primary metagenome ERZ507991 (study PRJEB26167, sample SAMN06115496) | human gut metagenome | host: Homo sapiens | place: China:Henan | collected 2015-05-07... | reverse complement strand
ATCACCAGACTGGACAGCATACTGATCTTGCTGTTGCCCTGCGCCCGGAACAGCGCCGCACCGGCGTTGTACAGGCCGATGAAGGGGTAGCTCAGCGCCGAGAGCAGGAAGTAAGTCTCAGCGTAGCGCATCACGTCGGCGTCAATGGAGCCGAAGATGCCCCGCAGGATGGCGTGGCGGCCCACTACGACCACGGCGGCCACCACCAGACTGAAGCTGGCCAGCACAAACAGGATCTGTGCGGCGGCGGCCTTGGCGTTTTTGGGCTCCCGGTGGCCGATGTACTGACTGGTGACCACGGCACCGCCGGTGGCAAGGGCGCTCATCACCTGGATCATCAGGGTGTTGAAGCTGTCTACCAGGCTCACGCCGGACACGGCGGCCTCGCCCACCGAGGACACCATCAGGGTGTCGGCCAGGCCGATGGTCACGCTCAGGGCCTGCTCGGCGATGAGCGGCAGCAGCAGTGCCACCAGCGCCTGCCGGGTAAAAAGCGGGTTGGTTGGTTTTTGGGTGCTTGTCATGACTTCCTCCGGGTTTTGTGCACAGGTTCGTAAGCGATACCCCTATCATACCGCGCCGGTGTCGGAAATACAAGGGGTTGTATACAAGAAATCCGGAGCAGGCCTGCAGGATCAGGTGAATTCCCGGCTGGGTGTCAGGTCTTTGCCGTAATACACGGCGTAGTCGTAGGGGATGGGCGGCTCGTAGGCGGTCTTGTCCGGGTACTTTGCCAGCATATCGGCCTGCAGGTTTGCGGGGCTGAAAGGCCGCCCGGCGCTCAGGGTGTCGGCGCACACACTGTTCCACACCGCCTCGGAGAAGGCCGAGCAGTTGTAGTAAGCGGACCAGTGATCCGCACGGCTCAGGCCCCGGTTCAGCACCGCCAGCTGGTCGGCATCCAGCGAGGTCTGCATGGCGTAAAGGTGGTAATAATAATCGGGAATGTAATACATATAATAGCTTTCCAGCTCATACCAGATGCCGGAATGCTCATTGCGGTTGCCGCGGGTGCCGATGGTCAGGGACTTGCCCGGGGCAATGAGCAGCCCGCCCACAGCGATATCGCTGTCCGAGACATTGGTCACCGACACAAAAGCATGGCCGCTGGCGTTGATGGAGGCATCGCCCTTGTCATCCGACATGGTGTAGATACGCAGCACGGCCACGGAACCCTCTGCCGGGGCAGCACCGTAGATGTCGGCCGGGGACTTGCGGCTGGCCTGCTCAAAGACATAAGGCCCGCCAAAGTTGGTGGTAAAGCCTTTTACGTCCCGCAGAAAGGCATCCCGGCCGGTCAGGTCGGTGACCGTTTTGTCCTCTTTCGCGGCGGGCTGGGCGGGCTTTGCCTCCTGTGCAAAGGCCGGCAGGCAGAGGCAGAGGGTCAGGGCCAGCACGGCAAACAGAGTGCGGAGCGTTTTTTTCATGGGAACGTCCTCCATTATTCGATGAAATGTTGTAAAATTTTGGGGAATGCTGCTGTGTAACAGCATACGGTTTTTGCCGCAGCTTGTCAAGATGCACCGCAAACACCGCAAAAAAAGAATGAAGCTGGGTGCGTTTGCTCTACTTTACCCCCGCAGATAATTGTGCTAAAATAAAGCCACAGCCTGTGTGTTCGTGCAGGGAGCACACGGCCGTACAACATGATAAGAAGCAGACCCGAAAAAAGGGGGAGAATTATGCCCAAAACAGCCCATAAGGTCGTGGTCATCGGGCACCGCAACCCGGACACCGACTCCATCTGCTCGGCCATTGCCTATGCAGAGCTGAAAAACAAGACCAGCGATCTTGTCTGCGAGGCCCGCCGCGCCGGCAAGATGAACCAGGAGACCGAATTCGTGCTCAAAAAGTTCGGGGTCAAGCCGCCGCGCATGTGCACCGACGTGAACCCCAAGATCCGCGATGTGGATTACCGCGAGATGCCCGGCATCCCCGGCGCCACCAGCCTGCGCAAAGCATGGGAGATCATGCGCGACAAGCAGATCGACACCCTGCCGGTCACCAGCCCGGACAACGAGCTGGAGGGCGTGATCACGGTCAAGGACATTGCCACCGCCAACATGGACGTGTTCGACACCGGCATCCTGGCCAAGAGCCAGACCACCTACCGCAATATTTTGGAAACGCTGGGCGGCACCATGGTGGTGGGCCGCGAGGACGACGTGTGCACCACCGGCCACATCCGCATCGGCACCGCCACGCCCGAAATGCTGGAAAATACCGTGGAAAAAGGCGACATCGTCATCCTGACCAACCGCTACGAAAGCCAGCTGTGCGCCATTGAAAAAGAAGCGTCGCTGCTCATCATCTGCAACGGCTCCAAGGTGGGCCGCACCATCCAGCGCATTGCCGAGGAAATGGGCGTGGCCATCATGTCGGCCCCGGTGGACACCTACGCCGCCGGTAAGCTGATCAGCCAGTGCGCTCCCATCTCCTACTATATGACCCGCAGCGACATCATGAAGTTCACCCTCGTCACCCCGGTGGCCGATGTTACCCGCGTGATGGCCAAGGTACGCCACCGCTATTTCCCCATCCTGGACGAGGACGGCAAATACTGCGGCATGGTCAGCCGCCGCAACATCATCAATCTGCAAAAACGCCGCATCATTCTGGTGGACCACAACGAAGCAACGCAGGCCGTGGAGGGCTTCGATCAGGCCGAAATTCTGGAGATCATCGATCACCACCGCATCGGCAGTCTGGAGACCAGCGGCCCGGTGTACTTCCGCAACCAGCCGGTGGGCTGCACGGCCACCATCATCACCCAGATGTACGACGAGAACGGTATGGAGATCCCGCCGCAGATCGCAGGCCTTCTGCTGGCGGCCATCCTTTCGGATACGCTGGTGTTCCGCAGCCCCACCTGCACCCCGCTGGACGAGGCCCTTGCAAAGCGTCTGGCAAAAATTGCCGGTGTGGACATTGACGAGTTTGCCAGCGAGATGTTTGAAGCAGGCGAAAAGCTGGACGGCAAGACCGCCGAGGAGGTGTTCCTGCAGGACTTCAAGGTGTTCATGTGCGGCGATATCCGCTTTGGCGTGGCACAGGGCAGCTACATGACCCGCAAGAACCTGCTTGCCGCCGAAGCGCTGCTGCAGCCCTATCTGGAAGAAGCCCGCAACAAGCAGAACGTGGAGGATATCTACATGCTGCTCACCGACGTGCCCAAGGAGGAGAGCGTGGTCATCAGCGATGGCCGCTATGCTTCCGAGGTGCTCTCGGACGGCTTTGAGACCCAGCCTGCCGAGGACGGCAGCTTTACCCTGCCCGGTGTGGTGAGCCGCAAAAAGCAGTTCATCCCGGCGCTGATGACCGCCTATCAGGAGCTGTAAGATGTTTGATTTTCTGCATAAAAAAGCACAGGATGCCACGCCGCCCGCCCTGCCGGAAGGCACTGTGCGCCGCCGCTACTCCATTGAGGGACAGGTGCAGGGGGTGGGCTTCCGCTACCGCGCCCGCTATGCGGCCCAGACGCTGGAACTGACCGGCTGGGTGGAGAACGAGGACGACGGCAGCGTGACGCTGGAAGTGCAGGGCGACCCGGAAAAGTTCCTGCGGCTGTTCGCCATGATCCAGAAAAGCGATTATATCCAGATCACCGGCATCCGCCAGAAGGATCTGCCGCCCGACCCATGGGAGCGGGGCTTCTCGGTAAAAGGGTATTGATGCGAGACCCTCTCAGTCAAAGCCTGTCGGCTTTGCCAGCTCCCCCGAGGGGGGAGCTTTTTGACATTTTTTGGCAAGCACTGCCTCTCGGGAAGAGGATCTTGAATGATCCCCGCTTATAAAGCTCGCCCTTCGGGAGAGCTGTCGAGCAAAGCGAGACTGAGAGGGTTCGTACAAACAAAAAAGCTGACGCGAAAGCGTCAGCTTTTTTGCTCTTTCTAAATTTATCAACCTGCTGTTTTTAGCGGGGAATTGTCTGTCCAGATGGTGCCGTCCAGCAGCCGGGTCACAGCCAGAGTGCCGTTTGCGGAAACACGGGCCGGGTCCAGCGCGTAGAAATCGCTCTCCTTCAGGTTCGCGGGGTCTGCATCCGGGCGGATGCCCACCACGCAGACCCAGTGGCCATAGGCGGCGCTGGTGGCGATGTGCGGGTAATTGACCTTGTTCCAGCCGGAACTGGTCAGGTGGTATTCATAGCTGGAGGTGCGGTTCGTGTGCCGTTTTACGCCGCTCACCGCAGTGTTTTTCAGATGCACGATCACCGGCTTCCCGGCGGAAAGCTCGGTGTAAAGCTTCTGCAGACACTCGGACAGGCTGCCGGAATAACCGTAGTAGCCGCCCACAGACCAGACCGCACCGTTTGACCACATGCCGCTGCCGGAGGAAACTTTTCCATCCAGAATGGTGCGTGCATAGCGCAAGGCGTACCAGCTGCATTTGCCGGAGGTCTGGTTGCCGATGGAAAGGATCTGGCTGGTGCTGAAGTCCAGCATCCGGATGCCGTGCGTTTCCTGCAGGGCAGCTGCGTGTGCGTGGGGAACGGCCAGAGCCAGCACAAGGCACAGCGCCAGAACTGCCGCCGCCAGCCGCTGTGCCGCGCGGGCGGGACAGTGTTGCATATTGAGCCACATCCTTTGTTTTTTTCTACGACCTTATTTTACCATGCAAAAATGGTAGAATTGTGTAAAATCGTAATTTTTTGAAAGGATTCTGAAAGATGGATCAAGATGGATCGGAACACAACATCTGTTCAAACCGGGAAGGACTGTGCCCCGGAAAAAAACAGCATGGAGCTTCCGGCTGGAAGAAGATTTTCCAGCACGGTAAAGAACCTTTGCGAAATAAGGACAGTATATCTCAATACTGCAACAAAAAAGCCGCTGTTTCATTGATTTTGAACGAAAATGTTTCGGAAACTTTATGCATCTTCTCGATTGACAAAACCAACTGCTGTCGGATATAATCAGGCCAGAACGACACCCGTTCTGTAGTGCGAAAGAACAGCACTGAAATGAGACAAATCAACAAAATCTTGAAATGACAGGAGGCGCTTGACAATGAAAAAGCTGAAGAAATTTGCTGCCCTGCTTCTGGTGGGTGTGATGGCTCTGGCCCTGCTGACGGCCTGCGGCGGTGGTGGCGGCAGCAGCGCAGGAGCTGTTAAAACTGAGGAAGAAACCAAAGCAGTAAATCTGATCAGCGGTGCCCATGGCTCCACGAAGAATGATAGTACCCTTCGCGCAGTAGCAGAAGGACATCTGGATACGGAGTTCAAGGCACTCGGCTATGCGGGAGCATTTAAGGCTTATACCGACAAGGTCGGAAACGATCTGGTCATCACCATGATCGCTCGGTATGACTATAATGACACCCTTCTGAATGCTGTGCTGGAGCAGATCTCGAAGCATGTTGACACCAATCATAATGTCAAGGTGAACCAGGATGGCGACTGGACCAAAGTGGGCGTTGTGGTCAAGGGCAATAACGAGCAGAGCTATCTGGGCATTTCCATCTGCATCAAGAATATCTATAAGTAAAAATTCCTCACCCTTTCTCCCCGGAGCGTGGCTGCAAGGCCGCCCTTCGGGGCTTTTTTGCGTTTGAACCCTCTCAGTCACGCCTTACGGCGTGCCAGCTCCCCCAAAGGGGGGAGCTTTTAGGCATCTGACGGTTTGCAGCAAATAAGCTCCCCCTCTCGGGGGAGCTGGCATCGCGCAGCGATGACTGAGAGGGTTGCCTCCCTCACTGAGGGAGGTGGAAAACCCGCAGGGTTTGACGGAAGGAGTCTGCCCCGCCCCTCGGGGCTTTTTTGTGTTTGGGGACAATTGCCAAAAAGAAGGGCGGAATTTGGGCGATATGCCTGTTGACATGCGGGGGGGGGTATGGATAAAATAAATTCAGACGGGTAAAGCGATTTGGGGTCGCCCAAACCGTCAGAATTTGAAAACAGGAGGAACATTACAATGAAAATGTTCAAGCGTTTCGCAGCCGCCCTTCTGGCCGGCGTGATGGTTCTGGCAATGCTCACCGCCTGCGGCGGTGGCAGTGGTTCTGGTACATCCACGATTGGCGAGGAATTTGAAAACAAATACATCGCAGCGATTAACACTCTCCGTGGCGAGAATGCAGAAAAACTGGAAAATGATACCGACCTGCGTAACAAGGCTCTGGCTCAGTTGCAGAAAATCAAGGATGATGGCACGATTGCGGCTATTGATGCAAACACTTCTATTGTAACGCCCAATGCTGATGGAAAATCTGTAACAGCTGTAGTGATTAGCGTAGGAACGAAGGGCGAACCCGATAAGGGTGTGTGTCAGGCAAAAGAAATCACCGCCGAATCCTTGGATGAAATTACCACAGATAGTGCTGGTGCTGATGTTGTAGAAGCTCTGCGGGCACTTAAGAAAATCGGTATTGCCACTAAAGTAATCAATGGCAAAACCTACGCAGCAATAGCAATGGAAATTGTCACGTCTGTGTCGTAAAGCTTAATTCGCAAAATTGAAGAATTGACTTGCCCCGAGGAGCACCCCGCTCCTCGGGGCTTTTTTGCGTTTAGGAGCAAACTCCCCCAGTCGCCTGCGGCGACAGCCCCCTCAAAGAGGGAGCCTTTCGCGTCGGCAAAGCTCCCGGCTCAGGTGCAAAGCTTCCGGTTTCGCCAGAGCCTCCCTCACTGAGGGAGGTGGCAAACCCGCAGGGTTTGACGGAAGGAGTCTGCCCCGCCCCTCCCGGCGGCAATTCTGAATGGTTTCTCTGTCAAACCGTGTCGTTTTGTGGTACAATAAAAACGTATTCTGATGTGAACAGGAAAGGACGTTTCCATGCAGCTGTTTGAACTGGTGTCCCCGCGGCTGTTCCGCCCGCTGGCGGGGCCGAACCGGGCTTTTTATGCGGAATTGCTGCTTCTGCTCTGGGAGGAGTGCCGCCACACGGCGGATTACAGCATTTCCCGTGCGGAGGCCGTCTGGCGTGCCGAGGATTACTTTGCCGCACTGGCAAAGCCCCTTGCGCTGGATGCCGACGGTGCGGGCGATGAGGACGAGCAGCCCACCCGCGACCCTCACACGCTGGCCGTGGGCTTTCTGCTGCGGCTGCGCCGCACCGGCTGGCTGGAAGAGCAGCCCGGCAGCTACGAGGGGGAAGCGTCCCTTGCCTTTGTGCCGGAGGTAACGCCGCTGCTGGAAGCGCTGGAAGAGATCCTGAATCCCCGCGTAGTTACCTATACCGGCAAGCTGTACAAGGCATGGCAGCTGCTGGGCAGCATCGGGCAGGAAAAAAGCCCCTATGAGAACGTTCTGCGGGAGGTGGACGCAGACCTTGACGCGCTGAACCGTTCCCTCCGGGCGCTCAACGCCTCCATCGGCCACTATATCGACCGGCTCACCCGCAACCGCACCCCGCAGGAGGTGCTGGAACTGTTCGACCAGTACGAGGAAAAGGTGGTGGCGGCGGCCTACCACCGCTTCAAGACCAGCGACAATCTGTTCAACTACCGCGCCTATCTGGAAGAGGAGTTGGACGACTGCGAGGAGAACTACCTGCCGCAGCTGGCCTTTGATTATGCCCGGGTGGAGCGCTGCGCCCCGAACGAAGCGACACCTGCCGTGCGTGCACTCATCCAGAAGCAGCGGGACGCGCTGGAAGAGATGAGCCTGCTCATGCGCGAGATCGATGCAAGCCACATCCGCTACCGCAAGCGGGCTGTGCAGCGGGCACAGTTCCTGCTGCTGAGCGACCGTTCTTCGCAGGGCAGCGTCACCGCCCTGCTGCGCCGCTACGCCGAGGACATCCGCACCCCGGAGCAGCTGTTTGAGCCGGACGACGGCCCGGTGGCAAAGCGGCTGCATCTGTACCCGGCGGCGGTGTTCGGGGAAAAATTTCTGTACCCGCCCGCTGCCCAGCGCACCGCCGAGCCGCTGGCCCCGGTGCGCACCGAAGTATTCGATCCGGAACAGCTCAAAAAAGAGCAGCAATTGCTGCTGGATTACGCCCGCCTTGCCGTTACCGAGGAGAACGTGGCCCTGCTGGCCCGGCAGGCCCTTGCTGCCCGTCCGCAGGTGAACGCGGCACTTCTGGCAGACGAATACCCGAACGATTTTGCCCGCATCATCGGCCTGCATACCTACTCGCAGTCGCCGCACCGGGATTATGACATTCAGCTCACCGGCAATTGGGTGGAGCGCGGCGGTTTCCGCTTTGAGGACTTTGTCCTCACCCGCCGCAGGGAGGAAGAAAATGGCAACCATTAACATGCTGGAAGAAACCGCGAATTACCTGCTGAACCACTGCTTCGTGCTGGGCGGCGTGGAGGATCAGCGGGCAAAATATCTTTATGTGCAGGACCATCTGGACGAGGTGCGCGCTGTGTTCGCCCCGCTGGGCTATTCGGTATTGCTGTACCCGGCACCCCTGCAGGCGGCGGCTTTGGTCAACGGCCACGAGGGCAGTCAGGCCCGGCTGCTGAAATACGAGAGCATCCTGCTTTTGGTATTGCGGCTTTTGTACCTGCAAAAGCGCGAGAGCCTTGCGGCCAATGCCGACGAGGTGCTGGTGACGGTGGAAGAGGTGCAGACCGAGCTGCAGAAGATGAATCTGCCCCGCCGTCTGGACCAGAAAACGCTGGAAAACCTCATGCGCACCCTGCGCCGGTACAACCTTGCCCGGCCCGTGGGGCGGCTTTCCGGGCTGGACAGCCGCATTGAAGTATTTCCCACCGTGCTGCTGGCCCTGCCGGATGCCGACCTTGCGGATGCAGCGGCAGAATCTGCCCGCACCCGCACAGAGCTTGGCCTTTATGAACGACCGGAAGAAGCAGGGGAGGGTGAAGAATGATCGAACTCAAACGGCTGAAGCTTATCAACTGGCACAACTTTGAAAATGTCACCTTCGACTGCGCACGGCTCACCTATATGATCGGCGTGAACGCCGTGGGCAAGACCACCATTCTGGATGCCATCCGCTACTGCTTGACCACCAACCGCAATTTCAATGCGCTGGGCAATAAAAAGAGCGGCCGCACCCTGCAGGGTTCGGTGCACGCAAAGCAGCGCGGCGAGAACGCCTACCGCCGCCCGGGCCATACCGTGGCCTACATCGGCGCTGAGTTCTGGGACAGCGTCAAGCGCGCCCCCTTTGTCATCGCGGTGCGGGTGGAGTCGGAAGGCCCCATGCAGGAGCTGCACCCCGGCGATCAGACATGGTATCTTTCGGAGGACGGCTGCACGCTGGAACAGCTGCCCTTCATCGACCCCAAGACCGGTGCACCCAGCGCAAAGGAGGACTTCAAGCCCGCAACGGGCCGTCTCTCCTACACCCGCAGCCCCAGCGAAGCGCGGGACCGCATCTGCCGTGCGTTGGGCATCGGGCGCGCCTCCAGCCCCTTGGGCAAAAAGTTCAACGAGGTGTTCCAGATGGGCACCAGCATGGACGAGATCCCCAACTTCCGGGAGTTTTTGTACCAGTACATCCTGCCCCAGCCGGAGCTGGATCTGGACGCTTTGCAGGGCGACCGGCTGGAACTGGAAAATCTGCACGCCGTGCTGGCCGAGGCCCAGACCCGCGCCAACGCGCTGGAAGAGATCGTGAATTTTGGCCGCGAAGCTGCCGAAAAGCAGACCCAGACCCTTGTGAACCGGGGCGCGGCGCTGCTGGCCCGCGCCGCTGCCGATGGCGGGGAACAGACCGTCTGGCAGGAGCATCTGGATGCGGGCCGCCGCCAGCTGGAACAGCTGAACGCCCGCTATGCCGAGGCCAAAAATGCCGAAGCGGAAGCCCGCCGGGCCTATCTTTCCGCCCACGGTGCCGCCAGCGCCAGCGGCGAGGGCCGGGCACTAGACACCCTGACCGAGGAGCTTTCCCGCCGCAAAACGGCGCTGGATACCGCCGCACGCAAAGCCGAAAAGGCAGAAAGTGCCCTTGCCCGCACCCAGAGCCTGCTGGCTGTGCTGCGCCGCAGCGGCTTTGCTGCCGGCATCAAGGCCGAAGAGCTGACGGCGGACACTCTGCCGCAGCTCACCACATGGCTCTCCGCGCAGGAAAAACCGCTGGAGGAAGCCTATTTTGCTGCCCGCCAGAACACTGCTGCTTTGCAGAGGGAGCAGGCCGGCAAGCGTGCCGAGCTGGACGCCGTGTCCGGCGGCAAGTGGGTCTACCCCCACGGCGATGCCGCCACCCGGGTGCGGGATGCCGTGAATGCGGAACTCAAGAGCCGGGGCATGCAGCCGGATGCGAAAATTTTCTGTGAACTGTTGAACGTGGAGGACGAGAGCTGGCAGGACTGCGTGGAGGCCTGCCTTGGCGACCGCCGCTTTGATATCCTTGTGCCGCCCGCCCACTACGAAGCCGCCAAAAGCGCCTTTGTGGCTCTGAAGGACAAGGTAGGCCCCATCAGCCTGCTGGACACCCCGGGCATCCGAAAGGCCAACCGCCGCGCCGACAAGTACGGCCCGGACAGCCTTGCCGCGCAGGTGAGCAGCGAAAACCCGCTGGCTGCACAGTATGCCCAGACCATTCTGGGCCGCATCGTCTGCTGCGACACCCCCGGTACGCTGGAACAGTACTCGGACAGCGCCACCCGCGACCTTCTGCGCCACCACCCCTTCCGGCTGGAACGGCTGCGCACCCCGCAGCGGTATATCGGTCTGGACGCACGCCGCGCCCGCGCCGGGGCGCTGGCGGCCGAGCTGGAAGCTCTGGGGGAAAGCGCCCGTGCTGCCGCCCAGACAGAACAGAACCTGAAAGCCGCCTATAACCAGTACCAGACCCTGCTGCGGGGCACGGCACTGGAGGAGCTGGCTGCGCTGTGGGATGCCCGCGCCGCACTGACTGCCGCACAGAATGCTGTGACCGAACAGGAAGCAAAGCTCACCGAGTGCCGCGAGAACCCGCTCCTGCAGCAGCTTTACAAAGAGGAAGAAGCCCGCGAAGCCGCATGGGAGGCTGCCCGCGCCGCCGTGGAGCAGGCGGGCGGCGACATCCGCGTGTGCCAAAAGCAGATCGCCTCCTGCGAAGCAGAGCAGAAAAAGGCAGGGGAAACGGCACAGCAGAGCGCCGATGCCGCCCGGAGTTTCTTTGCGGCGCATCCGCTGGTGGAGCCGCTGGCCCGCACCCGGATGCTGGCGCTGGCCCCGGCGGATAAGCCCCGCGCCGCCGCACAGGCTGCGGAAAAGGCGCAGGCCAAGCTGGACGATGCGCTGGCCGTCTATCTGACCGGCACCCTGGAACCGGCCCAGAAGGCCTACAACGAGCACTATGTGTGCGATTATCCGCTGGGCCTTGCAGGGCTGGACCAGTACCGCGCCCAGCACGAGAGCCTTGTGCGCATCGATCTGGAACGCTACGCCGCCCGTCTGGAGCAGGCCCAGCGGGACTGCAAGGACCGCTTCCGCAAGGATATCCTGTTCCGCATGAAGGACGATATCTTCAACGCCCGGCGGCAGTTCCGGGAGCTGAACAAGGTGATGGAGCAGTTGACCTACGGCGAGGAGGTCTACCGCTTTGAGCTGGAGCCCAGCCGCGACCCGCAGCTGGCGGCCTTCTATCAGGTCATCGTGGACAAGGGCAACCAGCAGATGACCGAGGGCGACTCGCTGGACAACCTTGCCGCCACCGCTGACCCTGCATATGAGCGTCAGGTGGACGAGCTGATGGAAAAGATCATGGCGGACGTGGACGAGAACACCCGCGCCCGGCAGGAGGGCCGCACCGGCGGCGTGACCCTGTCGGACTATGTGGACTACCGCACCTATCTGGATTACGACATCAAGGTGACGAACCGGGTCACCGGCCAGCAGGCGTATCTGTCCCGCGTCAGCCGTGACTCCTCCGGCGGCGAGAATCAGGCCCCCTTCTATGTGGCCATCTGCGCCAGCCTGCTGCAGATCTATGAGAAGAGCGAGAACAGCATCCGTCTTGTGCTGCTGGACGAAGCCTTCAGCAAGATGACCAGCGACCGCATCCGCCCCATGATGGAGCTGTTCCGCCGCCTGCAGCTGCAGGTGCTGCTCAT
>ENA-ORCP01003375-ORCP01003375.1-human-gut-metagenome-genome-assembly--contig:-NODE-3375-length-11974-cov-4.305707_pt1 | contig 11974 bp, 7 predicted proteins | sample MGYA00242990_ERZ507991 | MGnify/ENA primary metagenome ERZ507991 (study PRJEB26167, sample SAMN06115496) | human gut metagenome | host: Homo sapiens | place: China:Henan | collected 2015-05-07 | study... | reverse complement strand
ATTGAGTGCGTAGCGGTATGGGCACTGAAATTACCAGTGCCACATACCGACGTACTCAAACCCACGAGTCACAAAGTCTTTTTTCTAAATTACTGGAATCCCAATAAATTGTCATTAAATATTTGCTACAAGCAAATTATTTTAGAATCTAATTCGTTAAATAAAAAAGCACTAGAAACAACGTTTTTCGTAGTTTTTAGTGCTTTTTAGTGAGTGCGGATGGCGGGACTTGAACCCGCACGATGTCACCACCGCAAGATTTTGAGTCTTGTGCGTCTGCCAATTCCGCCACATCCGCTCACAACGATATTTACTATACCATCCTTTTTTTAATGTGTCAACACTTTTTTAGAAAAAAAGTTAGTAAGTTTGATTATGTTTGTGAACTGGGGGAAATGTTTGATGACAATTTATTTGGGATTCCAGTAATTCCGTAGAAAAGCTTTGTGACTCGTGGGTACAAACACGTGGGTATGAGGCTTGCGTGTTTTGCAAGACCATACCCTTACGCGTTTGTTAAACGAGAGTGCCCACGAGACGCAAAGCTATTCTACGAAATTACGGAACCCAAACAATTCCCACAAACTTTTCTTTTTATATTGTGTTTCAACACATTTACGTGTAAAATATAATTTATCATGAATTAAGTTATATTAGAAGGGAGAACTTATGAGAAAATGTAAATTAAAAAAAGGATTAGCATGGATTTTAGTATGTGCATTATTTATGGGGATGACCTCAGTGAATACGCAGGCGAAGAAACAAAAAAACAGTGAAATTGTATTATTTACTGCAAATGTGGCTTCAGGTGGAAGTGTGACCGGAGGGGCAGCTACGATAGAGCCTACGGCTGAACCAAAAGAAATTGTTACGGTAACACCATTTTCCGGCTTGTGGAAGTATTATGGACAGAAGCGTACCTTTATCAGAGATGTGCATTACGCAGTATCCGATGAAAAGGATTTGCCGGATGGAGTTACACTTACGATTTCATCGGAAACTGCCGGAAAACAGCAGTTTGTGTTAAAGGATGAAAGGAGCAGTGATGAGAAACAGAAAATTTCTTATCAGCTGGCAAAAAATGCTCCGGCTTATGAAATTCGTGCTTATCATACGAATGCGGTGGCTAAGACGGGAAAAGATACAATTAATATTACGGACAGGACAGGATTGACAGACGATAAGGTTGAGATAGAAGCACCGGCAGGCTATCGAATCAGCAGTCAGGCTTCAGTGGATGCAAATTGGGCAGATACGATGTCTGTGACGTTGACAGAAGGAAAAAATGAGATTGCTTATTATTTAGCATCGAAACAGGCAGATGCGACAAAGAATGCGATTGATACGACAAAGAAAACGATTACGATTGTGGCTGATTTTACAACACCACAGATTACATCAATTTCCGGTTTTGACAGTGATACCGATACGACTTCTTCCGGATTGATTACCGGAAATGAACCGGGTAAATTTTATTATGTGGTACTGCCAAAGGCGTTAGGCGAAGAGGCAGAGAAAGAAAGCGGTGGCATGACAACAAAATTTATATTGTCGCGTGTGACTTCTCATTATGGGATTGTTGGTTATGGAAGAGTAGATGGTGCAAAAGCTTCTAATTTTTCGTTTAATGGCCTTGCAGCAGAAACGGAATATGTAATTTATTCTTTTATGACAGATGATGCAGGAAATGAATCGGCAGTGGCAAAAAGTGCGGTCTTTACGACTGACAAAATGGCAATTGCCGGAAGTGTGGAAATAACCGGAACACCGGCAATTGATGAGACGCTTACCGCAAAACCATCACTGGATTCAGTGGATCCGGGTGAATTGTCTTATCAGTGGTATCGTGTAAAAAAAGCAGAGGATGCAGAGAGTTTTGAGTCCGTGTTAGATGAGACAGGCGGAGCCGAAGAAGACGATTTGGAAGCGGAAGACGATGATGACGAAGAAGATGACAGCGATGACGATGGCACGTATGAGTTGGATGCCATCCATAAATTTGCGGCAAATGTAAAAGAAGAAGATGATGTCACGACCATTGACGGAGCGGCAGCAATTAAAGGAGCAACCGGGCTTACCTACAAAGTGACAAAAGAAGATATCGGATATCGTTTAATTTGCCAGGTGAAAGCAAAGAAATATTCCGGTTATCTGGCAGGACAGACAACGACCTATGTGCCAAAACTAATTCCGGAGATTCCGAAAGTGACACTTGGAAGTTTTGTATATTCAAACAAGAAAAAACTTTCTTCAATTCGTCTGCCGAAGAGATTTAGCTGGGTAGATAGTACGATTGTGCCGGTTTATGGAAATTCCGGTTATCGTGCGAAATATGTGCCGGAAAATGCAACAATGTACCGTACGGTGATTATCCGCGTGAAAGTTCCGGTTAAGAAAAAAGCTCTGACAAAGAAAATGATTCGTTTGAAAAAGAAATATGCTTATGAAGGTAAGGCAATCAAAGGAAACGAAACGGTTAAGGATGGAAAAGAGGTGCTTGATTCCGGAAAAGATTACAAGGCATCTTATCAGAATAATAAAAATTTAGGAAAAGCAACAATTACGATTAAGGGAATCGGTAATTACAAGGGAACGAAAAAAGTTTCTTATACCATTGTGAAACGTTCGGTTCGCTCGGTAACTTGTCATTATAAAAAGACAAAGAGTTATACCGGAAGATGGGTGAAACCAAATGTGACGTTGAAGGTGGGGAAAGTAAAATTAGAGAAAAATAGAGACTATACATTGGTGTACCGGAATAATCTTCAAATCGGAAAAGCATCGGTTGTTATACAGGGCATGGGCAATTTTACCGGAAAGAAAACCATTTCCTTTAAAATTGTGCCGCAGACACCGAAAATTCAGAAATTGAAGAAAAACAAGAAATCGTTTGCGATTACTTATTCGAGTGGGAAAATGGTACATGGGTACCAGATGGAAGTTTCGACGGCATCTTCCTTTGCTGTGAAAAAAACACAGAAATATATATTGAATGGAAACCGTTTTGAAGCGTGCGGTCTGAAAAAAGGAACGTATTATATCCGTGTGAAAGCATATTACAGCAAAAAAGGAAAACGCTATGAGAGTGGTTACACAAGCAAACGGAAAATAAAAATCAAAAAATAAAGAGGTCAAAAAATTGGAAAACAAACTTGTACTGATTGATGGAAACAGCATATTGAACCGTGCCTTTTATGGCGTGCCGGATTTGACAAACCGCGAGGGCTTGCATACAAATGCGATTTACGGATTTTTAAATATTTTGTTTAAAATATTGGACGAAGAAGAGCCATCGCATTTGTTAGTAGCGTTTGATGAAAAAGCACCGACTTTCCGCCATAAAATGTACGAAGAATACAAAGGGAAAAGAAAACCGATGCCGGCTGAATTGAGTGAACAGGTGCCGGTAATCCGAAATCTTCTTCAAGTGATGAATATCCGTATTTATGCGGAAGAAGGCATTGAGGCGGATGACATTTTAGGAACGATGGCGAAAAAAGCGGAGCAGGAAGGATATCTTGTTTCGATTGTATCCGGTGACCGCGATTTGCTGCAGTTAGCGACGGATACTATTTTGGTCCGCATTCCAAAAACGAGTCGTGGAAAGACGGTTGTCGAAGACTATCATACAGCGCAGGTAATTGAAAAATACAGTGTTACACCATCTCAGATTATTGATCTCAAAGGGCTGATGGGAGATGCTTCAGATAATATCCCGGGTGTTCCGGGAATTGGTGAGAAGACAGCAGTTAAAATTCTGACGATGTTTGGTACGGTTGAAAATGCGATTGAGCATGTAGAAGAAGTAACACCAAATCGTGCGAAAGAGGCGTTGAAGAACCATGTGGACATGGCAAAAATGAGTAAAGATTTAGCGACTATAAGGACAAACTGCAAATTGGGAGTGGTGCTTTCAGAGTGTACGTTTGAGGATATGTTTAACGAAAAAGCATACCAGATGATTCAGTCTTTGGATTTGAAATCCATTTTAAAGCGATTTTCGGAGGATACCGGCAGAGATAAAAAACTGGAAAAATATTTTCAGGTAATTGAGACAAAAAAAGACTGGCTCTCTTTTGTGCAGACAATTGAAAAGAAAGAGCCGGTAGCGGTCAAGGCCGTTTTTCGAAAGGATGCTGCAGTAACAACGAGTGCCAGCGGACAGATGACGTTATTTATGACGGAGGCAGATGGAAGACTTTTAGGTATGGCGGTTGCTTTTTCCAAAGAAAAGATTGCTTTTTGCAAAGTGGGCGATGATTTGTCCGAATACGATATTACAAGTGAAATCAGTAATCTTTTGAAAACACATATATTGGTTGCCAATGATTTAAAGAGTCAGTTAGATTTCTTACCGGATGCAAAACCGGAAAACTCCTATGATACGAATCTGGCTGCGTATCTGTTAAGTCCGGTTCAGAAAAAGTTTGGAGAAGAAGAGATTGCGGAAAACTATGCCTCTGTTTTGATGCACCCATATGAACAGTTTTTTGGTAAACAGCCGGAAGAAACTGCCTTTTTAGAGAAAGAAGACGAGGCAGTACGTTACTTTAGTTACTGCGCACTGGTAAATGTGCTTGCATATCCGAATCTTTCCAAAGAATTGAAAAAACAAAAAATGCAGTCATTGTTTGAACAGATTGAAATGCCGCTCTTATTTACCCTTTATGACATGGAAAAGGTGGGGATTTTAGTGGAAAAAGAGGCATTGCATGAATATGGTGCAAAACTTGGTGAGCGCATTTCTGAACTGGAAGCGGATATTTATGAGCGTGCGGGCGAGTCATTTAATATCAATTCACCGAAACAGTTGGGTGTAATTTTGTTTGAAAAAATGCATATGCCTTATGGAAAGAAAACAAAAACAGGATATTCCACTTCAGCAGAAGTTCTTGAAAAACTCCGTTTTGAGGATCCGATTGTGGAGATGATTCTGGAGTACCGCCAGCTCACGAAGTTAAAATCTACCTATGCAGATGGACTGGAGAGCGATATCGATGAAAAGGATGGCAGAATCCACACAACATTTAATCAGAATGTGACGGCAACCGGACGTTTGAGCAGTACTGAGCCGAATTTGCAAAACATTCCGATTCGTATGGAACTTGGCAGACAAATCAGAAAAGTTTTTGTCCCACAGGACGGATACGTTTTCTTGGATGCCGATTACTCACAGATTGAATTAAGAGTGCTGGCACATATGTCAGAGGATGAAACTTTGATTGAAGCTTACCGGGAAAATGCTGATATTCATCGAACGACGGCAGCACTTGTCTTTCATACGCCTTATGAAGAGGTGACAGAACTGCAAAGGCGGAATGCAAAAGCAGTTAATTTTGGAATTGTATACGGAATCAGTGGATTTGGTTTGTCGCGCGATTTGAATATTTCAAAAAAACAGGCTGAAAAATATATTGAGGATTATTTTGAAACGTATCCGGATGTGAAACGGTTTATGGACGAACTGGTGGAGCAGGGCAAACAAAAAGGCTATGTGACATCTTTGTTTGGAAGAATCCGCCCAATTCCGGAATTTGCGTCGAAAAACTTTATGCAGCGCCAGTTTGGTGAACGCATTGCGATGAATTCTCCGATACAGGGAACGGCGGCGGATATTATTAAAATTGCGATGATACGTGTGCACAAGAAATTAAAAGAAGGCAATTACAAATCCCGTCTGATTTTGCAGATTCACGATGAACTTTTGATTGAGACACACAAGGATGAAATTGATGAAGTAAAACAGATTTTGGAAACAGAAATGGTTCATGCCTGCGATTTGGCAGTGCCTTTGATTGCAGAGGTGAAGCAGGGAATAAATTGGTATGAGGCAAAATAAAACCAAGGAGAAAGAAAATGGTAATTGGTATTACTGGCGGCGTAGGCTGTGGTAAATCAACGGTATTAAATCTACTGGAAGAAAAATATGGGGCAAAGATTATAGAGGCGGATGCCCTCGGTCATGAAGCAATGAAACCGGGGACGGAGCCTTATCAAAAGATTTGCGATACATTTGGTGTTGACATCGCAGGTGAAGACGGACAGATTCTACGTCCTTTGCTTGCGGATAAAATTTACCAGGATGACAAAGGAAGAGAGCGGTTAAATGCGATTGTACATCCTTTTGTGAAAGAACAGATTTGTAAGCAATTAAATGAATGGAAGGATGAGCCGGTTGTCTGCCTGGAAACGGCAATTTTATTTGAAACCGGATGTGACACGCTCTGCGATATAATCTGGGCGGTTGTGACAGACAAAGAACTAAGGATTCAGAGACTTATGGAATCGAGAGGATACTCTCGCGAAAAGACAGAATCAATTATGAGAGTGCAATTATCAGATAAAGAATGGGAAAAACGATGTGATGCACTGCTTGTGAATAATGGAAACCTGCAAAAGCTGCAAGAAAGAATAGAAGAATTACTAGTCAGAAAGATAAATTTGTGATAGAATGGTGAATAGATAGAATCTTTGATGAGGGAACAAGGTGAAAATGATGAACGCAGAAGACAATAAGCTTGTATTTGGATTGGATATCGGAACGAGAAGCATTGTGGGAACGGTTGGCTACCGAATTGGTACAGACCGTTTTGTTGTGGTTGCGCAGGAATCCATTGAGCATACGACGCGTGCCGTGATTGATGGGCAGATTCACGATATACCGACCGTAGCAGATACGATTTATAAAGTCAAAGAGCGTTTGGAAAAGCGTGTGAGAGAACCTTTGTCGGATGTCAGCATTGCGGCTGCCGGAAGAGTGTTAAAGACAAAGCGCGTCAAAGCCCGCTATCAGTTTAATTCAGAGACAAAGGTGACGGAAGACCATATTCGTTCTCTGGATATGATGGGTGTGGAACAGGCTTATGATGAAATAAGAAAAGAGCAGACCGACAGTGGAAAGAAGTTTTTCTGTGTCGGCTATTCGATTGTAAAATATTATTTGAATGGCTACCCGATGGAAATGATTGAGATGCATATGGCAAATTACATCGAGGTAGAGTTGATTGCAACTTTTTTGCCGGAAGAGGTTGTGGATGGCTTGTATTCGGCTGTTGAGCTTGCAGGATTGCATGTGGCAAGTCTGACGCTTGAGCCAATTGCTGCGATTAACATGGCAATTCCGGAAAAATTCCGCCTTTTGAACATTGCGCTTGTGGATGTCGGAGCCGGAACAAGTGATATTTCGATTGTAAAAGATGGAAGTATTATTGCATTTGGCATGATTCCGCTTGCTGGCGATGAAGTGACGGAGGCGATTGCTAAGAAGTATTTGACAGACTTTGAGACTGCAGAGTACATAAAAAGAGCCTGTGAGCGTAAGAAGAGTGTTTCTTTTAAGGACATATTTGGAAGCAAAATTCAGGTAACAAAAGAGGATATTGCACAGATATCTGAAGACGCTGTGAAAAATATTACCAAAAACATTGCCGATCGTATTTTGGAATTGAATGGCGGTCAGTGTGTTAGTGCGGTATTTGTTGTCGGTGGAGGCGGTAAGCATGAGGGATTTACCGAGAGTCTCGCACATTATCTGGGATTGCCAAATGAGCGTGTGGCAATACGTGGTGCAGAGGTACTTTCACAGGTTCAGTTTGAGCAGGAGGGAATCCGCAAAGATTCCACATTAGTGACACCGCTTGGTATTTGCATGACTTATTATGAGCAGAAAAATAACTTTATCCATGTAATGGTAAATGAGCAGCGTGTGAAATTATATGATAATGGCAAGGTATCGGTGTTAGATGCCTGTGTCAGCTATGGTTTTTCCAAAGATAATTTGTTCCCGATTCGCGGAGACAGTATTCATTATACGGTAAATGGTGAAACCCGGGAAAAGAAGGGAAGAGTTGGCGAGGTGGCTGAGATCAAGAAAAATGGCACACTAGTCAGCTTGAATGATAAAGTAGAGGAAAATGATACGATACAGATTCGGCCTTCCACAAAGGGAAGTACTGGAAAATTGTTAATCAAAGAGATTGCGGAGTGCAATGCGGAAATTACCGTGACTTTATTTGGAAGAAAACTGTTATGTCCAAAGTTAGTTGAGGCAAATGGTGAGGTGGTATCCTCGTTTTACGAAGTCAAAAACGGAGACGAAATCTGTACCTATGATTATTATTCCGTTAAGAGATTGTTAGAGTTTGCCGGTATGGATGTTGAAACTTTGGTTCTTTTGAATGGAAGAGAGGCTGGCGCATCAGCAAAAATTGTTGACGGTGATGTAATTACAAAAAGACCGGTTATTAAGCCGGAAGAGCCGGAAAAAACAAGAGAAGAAACGATGCAGGAGCAGATGGATGATGATCCATTGTTGGCACCGTTAAAACCGATGCCGGATTGGATGAGCGATGTCCCGTTCGATACGGCAAAATTAGGAGCGGACGGAGAAATGATTCCGGGTGCAAAGCAGTTACGGCAGGAGAAAACGATTTCTACACCGGTAGAAGAAGTGACGGGACCTGTATTTGTTACGATAAATGGTGATGTGGTCGAAATGCCACATAAGAAAAATCCGATTTTTGTCGATGTGTTTGATGTATATCCGTTTGATATGACAAAAGCGGGAGGAACGCGTTTAGTAACTCGAATTAATGGTGAAGACAAAGATTTCACAGAGCCTGTTCATGATGGTGATAGGATTGAATTGTTTTGGGAGTCTTAAGGGAGGCTTGGCATGGAAGAAAAAATTAAAGAATTCTGGAAACAAAAACAAGTTGCGTTTTATCACATTTTTTTGGATGTTATGCTTTTGATTTACTGTATTAGTTTTTATTTTGCAGGGAATCAGGTAGTAACTATCCGGTATGTGATTCTTTTTGTATACGCTTTGTTGTGTATTGTGACAGAATTAGTACATAATCGCCATATGCAGAAAAAATATGTTCATTCCAAGCGGATAATTCAGGTAGAAAAAGTGTATTGCTTTTTGCGGCCGGCACTTGGATTGGCGTATTATTATATGGCAGAGACAAAATTAGAGGGTATTATTTTCCTGATTCTGTTTCTGATTTATTTCTTTGAGCTTTTTTACAGTGTTGCACTTGGGAAAAAGGCTCATCGTATTATTGTTTATGTGACGTATATCTGTCTGTATGGTATTATATCCTTTGTTATGCTTGTTGTGTTAGCACAGGATAAATTAAGCCGTGTTACGGTTGGAATTGCTATCCGTGAACTTGTGACAGTATCGGTTGTAATTGTTTTAATTGTGGTAGTCAGTGAAATGATGTTTTATATGTGGGATTGTTTTGAAAAAGATATTTTTCGCCAGAACCGTGCACTGGAAGATTTAAATGAAGTTAATGATAAGATGAAAGATCAGCAGGAAAAAATCAACCGGGTGAATGAAAAATTAGGAGTTCAAAAAATTGAATTACAGCTTGCAAACAAAAAGATTAACCGTTCGCATGATGAAATGTCGGTGCAGAATGAATTGTCATCCATTATTATATCATCAATCGAGATAAAGGATATGTTAGATAAAATTGTTGATATGATACAGGTTCGATTGGATTTGGATGTTGTTGTAATTGTTTTGGAACAGGATCATGAACTTTATGTTCCGGGAATGGAAGAAGAACAGCGGTTGTATGCAATTTCTTGTGTATTAGGAGATAAATTCCAAAAAAAGGTAATTGAATCCATTAAACATACGGATATGTCAGAGATTCTCCGCATGACTCAGACTTATATACAAAATAATGTTACGGATTCTGTGCAGTTATTTACTAAATTAGAGGGTAAACAGGAACTTCCATCGGTGGTATGCCTGCCAATCCGGAATCAGGAAGAAAGACTTGGCACACTGTTTGTTGGAAAGAACAAAGAAAATACCTTTATGGACAGCCGTGCGTTCTATGAGAATATTGCCAGCCAGATTAGTATTGGTGTTGCCAATGCACGTCTTTATGCGAAGATGAATGATATGGCAATCCGAGATGGTTTGACAAGAATTTATAACCGCAGACACTTGACGGAGCTGTTAAGAAAGTATTTGGCGGAAGCTATGACGAAAAAAGTGCCGGTTTCACTTGCACTTTTTGATATTGATAAATTTAAAATGGTGAATGACACCTATGGACATCAGTGCGGTGACGAAGTGATTCGTTATGTGGCTTCGTTACTAAATCGTGGAGCACTCAAGCATGGCGGTATTGCCGGACGCTATGGCGGTGAGGAATTTGTTGTAGCATTCTTTGAAAAAGATTTGGATGAAACGTATCATATCGTTGAGGACATTCATAATCAGATTCGGAGTGAGGAAGTTGTTTACGAAGGAAAACATATTTCAGTTCGTGCCAGCGTTGGTGTGGCAAGTTATCCGCAGACTTGCGCCAATCCGGGAGAACTTTTGACAAGAGCAGACTGGGCGATGTATCATTCCAAAAAGAATGGACGTGACCGGATTACAATTGACAGTGAGAAGATAAGTTCTCAGATGTAATATAAAATGAGACAAATTGAGGTGGAAACACATGCAGTTATATAGTATTGCCAGCGGAAGCAGTGGCAATTGTATTTATGTCGGTGGCGAAGAAGCCCGGATTTTAATTGATGCAGGGATTAGCATGAAACGGATTCGGGAGGGCTTAATGGAGGAAAATTTTCCGATAGAAAACCTTCATGCCATTTTTATTACACATGAGCATACCGATCATATTTGTGGTTTAGGACCGGTACTGCGCAAGTACCAGATTCCTGTTTATGCTACGAAGGAAACGATTGAGGCAATATGGGAAAAAGGTGATATGAAAGGTGTTTCCGAAGATTTGTTCCATGCGGTTGTGCCGGAAAAGGCGGTTTCGATTGAAGATATGGAGATTATGCCGGTTAGAATTTCCCACGATGCGGCAAATCCCGTTTGTTATACGGTGCAGTCAGAATCGAAAAAAATCGGAGTTGCAACCGATATGGGCTGCTTTTCCAATGAAATCGTAGACCATTTGAAAGACTGCGATTCCCTGCTTTTAGAGGCAAACCATGATATTAACCTGTTGCAGGTTGGCAGTTATCCGTACTCACTTAAAATGAGGATTCTCGGTGAAAAGGGGCATTTGAGCAACGATGCCTCGGCAAGACTGATTGAAAAAGTGCTGCATCCCGGTTTGCAACATATTTTACTGGGTCATTTGAGCAAGGAAAATAATTTTCCGGAACTTGCCTATCAGACCGTAAGTTATGAATTGGAACAAAACCCAGTTTGGAAAAAGATGGATACAGAGTTGTTAGTGGCAGACCGTATGGCGCCGACAAAACTGTTGACGATACAATAATTATGAAATAGAAAACTATTTCAGAATGGAGGAAGAAATGAAAAAGACAATAATTACCGTAGTAGGAAAGGACAGCGTAGGCATTATTGCAAAAGTATGTACTTACTTAGCAGAAAACGACATCAATATTTTAGATATTTCTCAGACAATTGTAGATGGATATTTTAATATGATGATGATTGTTGACTTTGCAAAGCTTACAAAATCTTTCGTGGATGCTTCCGAAGAGTTGGAAAATTTGGGTGAAGAAATCGGCTGCGTAATCCGTGTACAGAGGGAAGAGATTTTTGACAAGATGCATCGCTTATAAGGATTAGATTACGGAGGCTTAACTATGATAAATATAAATGAAGTCATTGAAACAAATAAAATGATTGATAAAGAAAATCTGGATGTGCGTACGATTACTCTTGGTATCAGCCTTTTGGATTGTATTGATTCGGATTTGAATAAACTTTGTGACAACGTATATAAAAAGATTACGACGATGGCAAAAGATTTGGTTGCTACAGGAGAAGAAATTGGAAAAGAATTTGGAATTCCGATTGTAAACAAACGAATTTCCGTTACACCAATTGCTTTGATTGGCGGCTCTGCGTGCAAGACACCGGATGATTTTGTTAAGATTGCCTATCACTTCATCCATCTTGACCGAGGCAACGGCTCCTGTCAGGTTTGCTTTTTTCTGCGAACCGTATCCC
>ENA-ORCP01003366-ORCP01003366.1-human-gut-metagenome-genome-assembly--contig:-NODE-3366-length-11994-cov-3.522950_pt1 | contig 11994 bp, 11 predicted proteins | sample MGYA00242990_ERZ507991 | MGnify/ENA primary metagenome ERZ507991 (study PRJEB26167, sample SAMN06115496) | human gut metagenome | host: Homo sapiens | place: China:Henan | collected 2015-05-07... | reverse complement strand
TCATCGGATTTTTGTAAGAACCCATAGGTACATTAAACAGTCCCTTTTTGTTGACACGGAACAAGCCGTTAAAACAGGTCTTGTTAAGGAAAATCATCAAGGCTGCTTTCTCAATATTTACGGTTTCGTTGCCGTTGACTTTCAAATCATTAAAGCGTTCACGCTTTGCCATATAGTAGACCTTGCGATGCTCTGTATCCATCGGGACAAACTCGCTCTGCATAACCATCAGCATATCTACAAGCTCGTCTATATCGTCTCGAATGATACGATAGGTGTTAATAAGCTCGGCGTTAATATCGCTGATATACACTTCATCCAAATCGTATTTGCTCAGAATATCAAAAAGCACAGCACCGCCGCCGACAAACGGCTCGGCGTACTTGGTGATTGTTCCATTATCAAAGGGATAATATTTTTCAATCTCAGCAAGAAGCTGACCTTTTCCGCCAGCCCATTTCAAAAACGGTTTAACTTTTTTACCATCGCTCTGCGAATAGCGGGTAATCCTGGCATCAATCGGCTTTTCTGCCGTAGCAGGTATAATCCACATATTCCCAACCATAGCAGCGTTATCAATTCGGCTTTCAGAGCATAGGACAGCAACTCGTCTTTGGGAAATTCCCCATTTATCGGCAGCTTCTCTTGCGGACATAAATTCCATAGCCATACCTCCTGTTTCGATAGTAATATTATATTCTAAAACTCGAATAATTGCAATGCCATTTTGAAAATTAGTATGCAACTTTTTTTGTGACTACGCAGAACACCGCCCGTAGGATTGCTCCCACGGGCGGTGTTGCGGTTAATTCTCAAAGGGCTTATACCACGAACTGTTTTCCTTGTTCTTATAAGCTGGCATCTGCGTCCTTCCTTTCTGTTCCGTAGAACCGTTCATTGAAATACTGCCGGTTGACGCGGCCTGCGATGGTCAGAAATCCTTTTGCCTTTAACTCCTCATTGAGCTGCCGAATGAGCTTGTAGGCGTAGAGCTTCGACACATCCAGTTCCGCTGCGACTTTCTCTGCTCGAATAAATCTGTTGTCCATAAAACTCCTCCTTGTTGATTTTTGGTAATACTTGTCCTTATTTCATGTCGGATACTTTCTGGCCGCCTTCCGATTTGCCCGGGCGGACACGCCATGACTGTGATGTGCGACAGGTATTAAATTTCCGAACTTAACTACAAATGTTTAAGTTTACACTTGCATTATACTAAGTATATTCCGTTATGTCAAGAGGCCTTCGAGAAAAATATTAAACTTTTTTATTTAGGCTGTATTGACATAAACTAAGCATATATGCTATAATCATTGCAACGATACCAAAGGAGTGTAGGTTTATGGCGATTGGTGAACGAATCCGTTTTATTCGTAATTTGCGTGGCATGACGCAGAAATGGCTTGGTCAAGCTGTTGGCTTTCCGCCTAAAACGGCTGATGTCCGCATGGCGCAGTACGAGTCCGGTTCCAGAACACCGAAAGAGGATTTGGTAAAAGCTATCGCCAATGTGTTGGAGGTTTCTCCCTTGGCATTGCAGATTCCCGACATTGACAGTGACCTTGGATTTATTCACACCCTTTTTGCCATCGAGGACATTCACGGCATCCGTGCTGAAAAGCAGGGGGATGAGGTGCATCTCATCTTTGACGGCAGCAAACGTACCATGGATGAATCAATCTTTACCATGCTTTCTGCATGGGCAGAACAGTCGGAGAAGCTGCGCTGCGGCAAGATCAGCAAAGAGCAGTACGACCACTGGCGCTACACCTTCCCGGAAGAGGACACCACCCAGCGTTGGGCAAAAGTCCCATCGCAGGGACTGAGCGATCTGCTTGTGGAAGCGTTCAAGGATCAGCAGAAAGAAAAATGAACATAGAAAAAGCCCGTACTGACATCTGAACAGCCCCAATTTATACAGACAGCACAAAAGAGCCCCTATGGCAGGGAATATTTGATTTAACCAATGAACTGACTTCGCAATTCAAGCGGAGTCAGTTTTGTTTTAAGTTGAATTCTTTCGTTGTTGTAGAATTGAATGTATGCAGCTATGAGGAGGCGCGCCTCCTCATAGCTGCGGATTTTCGCGCGGTAAATGCACTCGGTCTTGAGGATAGAGAAGAAATTTTCTTCCAGAGCATTGTCATACGGATTCCCGCGCCTTGACATGGACGGCGAAATGTTGTATGATTGTGTTAGCTTAAAGTACGCTTGCGAGGTATACTGAAAGCCTTGGTCACTGTGGAGCTGCAACTCCCCGGTGACCTTTTCCTTTCGTTTTGCTGCACGAATGGTCGAAAGCACAAGGTTGATGTTCTGCTCTGTGCCGGTCTTGTAGGCGACAATGCTGTTGTCGTACAGATCCCGAATGACCGAAAGGTACAGCGTGCCTTGCTGTGTCTTGATGTAGGATATATCGGTCACCCACTTTTGATTGGGGCGATCGGCATGAAAGTCGCGATTCAGCAGATTCGGATAACGGTGAAGCTGCTCTCCGTAATTCCGATACCGCTTCCGCCTGACTTCAGAAAGTAAATTGTACTTCTGCATGACGCGCAAAACGGTTTTTGGATCGTGATGAATCCCGAAACGTTCAAGCCAAAGATGCACGCGGCGATAGCCGTAGGTTTTGCCGCATTTGTTCTGACATTCGCGGATCTTTTCAGCCAACGGCAGATCCTTTGCCGGTATTTCCATGCGCTTGACCCAATCGTAATAGCCGCTTCGTGAAACCGAGAAGAATCTGCACATTTCGCAGATGGCATACTTCTCCCGGTGACGATAGATGACTCTGTATTTGACGCTGATCCTCACTTCCTTCCGGTTAGCGAGAGAAAATCCCGCATCAGTTCGTTTTCCATTTCGAGCTGCTTAATCCGCGCCTCTTTGCGCGCAAGAAGATACCGCAGTTCGGCTGATTTCGTCTGCTCGGTAATTTCTGCTTCCTTCTTTGAGGGACGTCCTTTTCTTTGTACGACGATTCCGGCGGCAAGCTTCTCCTGCTTTCGATGATATCTGTTGATAAAGTTCTTAATCTGCTCTTTGCTGAACCCAAGGGTTTCTCCGATTTTTCTTCGCGTTTTTCCTTCTGCTCTTAAGCGCAGTATTTCTTCCGTGTATTCCTCGATGTGCCTGTAGCTCCTTGACATTGCAAAAACCTCCTATGGTAGCTTGCTTTCATTCTACCACAGGAGGCTCTTCTTTTTCTATGTCCGTTTTTTACGGTCTTGTGCAATCCCATCAGTACGGGCTTAAATGTTAATATGGGTATTTTGTGAGCAAAGTGCAATTACTCCTTACTCACAAACCACTCGGTACGCAGAATAATTGCGGTAGAGTGAAATCTTATCAAAACCTTATCAGAAGCGGTGGGCAAAATCCAAAAACCGTTGGGATTCCTGCACTTTTCGGCTTTCCTGATTTATTCCCACTCAATCGTTGCCGGGGGTTTGCCGGTGACATCGTAGAGGACCATATCGACCTTATCGCCGAGTTTTTCTTTGATCTGCTTGGCGGCGGATTCGAGCGCCTCGACAGGGAAGTGCACGCCGGGGACGGCGGCGCGGGCGGTCATATAGTCGCTGGTGACGACGGCGCGGATGACGACCGAATAGGGGCGCGCCGAGGTCTCGTCGGTGGAGACGGGCAGCAGCACGGCGAAGCACTGCGCGATCTTCTTATTCATGACCGTGCTCGTGACGATGGCGTCCGCCTCGCGGAGAACCTCCGCAGTCTCATGGCAGATGTGCATGGGCGTGCAGGTCAGCGTGCTCACCGGCTCCTTGGAGTCGACGCGGTACGCGACGCGATTGATGAACGGAAGGTTGTTCGGAATCGCGCGGGCGACCTCAAAGAGGGCGTCCCATTCGACCGGCAGCCCGCCGCCGAGGACGACGAGGCTCTTGTAGGAACGGTTGTCACCTTGGACGCCGACGCTGCGGATCGGCGCGATTTTGCCCGCGTACTTGCCGCCATCATAGGCAGCGAGGAAGTCGGCGAGCTTTTCGCGCTGTTCGGTCGTAAACGCGACGGTGGAGTCGTTGCAGAGGATGCGGACGCCGAGGCCGGGGCCGGGGAAGGGCTGGCGCGACGCAATCTCTTCATCCAGACCGAGCATGCGCGCGACCTGGCGAACTTCATCCTTGTGCCAGTCCCAGTTGGTCTCGATGATTTTGCCCTTTTCGCGGAACTTGCGAATGATGTCGACATCGTTGTGATGCGTCTTGATTTTGTTGGCGTAGCCGCTGACATCGGGGTTGCCGCTCTCTATAAGGTCGGGGCGGAGAGTGCCCTGCGCGAGGAAGGCATTGTCGAAGTCGATGCCCAGCTCCTCCGCCGCCTTGGCGGTGACCTTGACGAACATGGAGCCGATGATCTTGCGCTTCTTTTCGGGGTCGACGGTGGCGGAGAGCGGCCCGATGACCTTGCCCGTGCCGTCGTCCACGGCGCCGTTGAAGAACTCGTTCTCGGCATTGACGCGCTTCATGTGCACAAGCCCGAGCTTCTTCAGATTTTCACAGATGAGGTCGCTCTCGTTTTTGCGCATCATGCCGTGGTCGATGTGGATAGCATAGACATTCTCCGGCGGGAGCGCGCGCACGAGCAGCGCGGCGGTGACGGCGCTGTCCACGCCGCCCGAGACGAGGACGATGACCTTCTCGCCTCCGACCTTTTCACGAATCATGCGCACCGAGGTCTCGATGCGATCCTCCAGCGCGTAGGTCTCCTTCAGCCCGCAGACCTTACGCAGGAAATTCTCCAGCATTTCCACGCCGTGCTCCGACAGGTCAACTTCGGGGTGGAACTGCACGCCGATGATCTTCTTCTCGGCATTGTAGATGCCGGCGACGACATCGCCGGTGACGGCAAAGGTGACAAAGCCGTCCGCATGCTTCTTGACCGCGTCGCCGTGGCTCATCAGCACGGTCTGCTTTTTGTTCATGCCGTCGGTAAGCGGGCAGGGGGCGATGATGTCAATCTCGGTGGGGCCGTACTCGGTCTTGACCTCGGGCAGGACAACGCCGCCGAAATGCTCGTTGATGAGCTGCATGCCGTAGCAGATGCCGAGCGTCGGGATGCCGAGCGCAAAGATGGCGGGGTCGTAGGCAGGTGCGCCGCTCTCCCAGACGCTGGAGGGGCCGCCGCTGAGAATCATCGCATCGTAGCCGCGCAGCTTGTCCGCCGCGACGCCCATCGGGAAAATGTCCGAGTAAACGCCGAGCTCGCGGACTTTGCGGTCAATGACCTTTGTGTACTGACCGCCGCAGTCGAGAATCGCAAGTTTTTCCATGTTTTCAGGTTTCCTTTCTTCAAAGAAAGCGCAAAATTAGATACAATATCTATTATATCCGCATTTGCGTCGACTGTCAACGGCAAGATTCAATAAAAAGAGAGCCAAAGCCGCATTGCCTTTCGGCAATACGGCTTTGGAGAGCGGGGAATATGCAGATAGAAATACAGGTCTAGCATCGTCATCTCCTGTCGCGTGCCATTCTATCTTCGCCTTCCTTTGCACAAGGGAGGTGGCGGCGATAGCCGCCGGAGGGATTGCTACAGAGTATAGAAACAACCCCTCAGTCACCCGACGGTGACAGCTCCCCTTGCACAGGGGAGCCTTGCTTGGCAAATCTGCAAAACGCAGTCTCTGTTTACAGCATACCGAGGGCGGTGAGCTCCTCGCGCAGCGCCGCTTGGGTGTCGGCGCGGACTTCGGCAAGCGGCAGGCGCACCTCGCCCCGGCAGATGCCGAGCAGCTCAAGCGCGTATTTCAGCGGCGCGGGGTTGGTCTCGGCGAAGAGCAGGGAGATGAGCCGCGCGTATTTGTGTGCGAGATGCCGCGCCGTGTCAAGGTCGCCGTCCACCGCCGCGTGCGCCATGGCAGAGACGGCGGCGGGCGCGATGTTGGACAGCACCGAGACGACGCCGCGGCCGCCGAGCGCGGCGATGGGCAGGATCTGGTCGTCACATCCGCTGTAGGCCGTAAACTTGCCGTCGGCGCAGAGCCGCGTGAGCTTTGCCATGTTGCCGGACGCCTCCTTGACCGCGCGGATGTTCGGCACTTCGGCAAGCGCGGCATACTGCGCTTCGGTGAGGTCGACGCCGGTGCGGGATGGGATGTTGTAGAGAATGACGGGGCGGCCGCACGCCGCGTCTGCCACGCGGCGGTAGTGCTCCACGATGCCGTCCGCTGTCCCTTTGTTGCAGTAGGGTGTGATGACGAGCAGCGCGTCCGCACCGCAGGCGACGGCGTCTGCCGTCAGCGCGCACGCTGCTTTGGTGTCGGCGCTGCCGCATCCGACGATCAGCGGCACTTTGCCAGACGAGAGCGCGCGCGCCGCGCCGCAGAGACGGCGGCGTTCGCCGCGCGAGAGCGTTGCCGCCTCGCCGGTCGTGCCCGCCACGCAGAGCGCGTCGATGCCCATGTCGAGCTGCCATTCAACCAGCCGCTCAAAGGCGGCAAGGTCGATTTCGCCGTCCGAAAACGGCGTGGCAAGCGCTGTCGCCGCGCCTGTGAAAAGCGATGTATCTTCGGTATGTTCTTTCATAGTAACCTCTACTTGAATTTTTGTGAAGTTAGGTTTATAATAGAAGCATCTACTTTTAATGTATGAAAGAGCGCTTTTTTTGCGAAAGAAATGATATGGTAAAGAACGAACGCATTGCAACCGAGCTGCGCAAAGAGGATTTTTACTACGACCTGCCGCAGGCGCAGATTGCCCAGCACCCCGCCGAGCCGCGCGACGCGGCGCGTCTGATGGTGATCGACCGCGCAAGCGGCGAGATCGCGCACCGGCATTTTTATGATATTCTCGACTACATCCGCCCCGAGGATGTGCTGGTCGTCAACGACTCCAAGGTCATTCCCGCCCGCCTCTACGGCACGGATGCCGAGAAGTCCGACCGCGTGGTGGAGTTTCTGCTTCTGCGCCGCCGCGGTGACCGCGCCTGGGAGACGCTGGTGCGCCCCGGCAAGAAGGCGAAAATCGGAAAGAAGTTTATCTTCGGCGATGGGCTGCTCGAGGGCGAGATCACGGACATCGTCGAGGAGGGCAACCGTATCGTGACCTTCTCGGTCGGCGGCGCGGAGATTTACGGTTTGCTTGAGAAAATCGGCAGCATGCCGCTCCCGCCCTACATCACCGAAAAGCTGGAGGACGACAGCCTCTATCAGACGGTGTATGCCCGCGAGGCGGGCAGCGCCGCCGCGCCGACCGCGGGGCTGCATTTCACCGAGGAACTGCTGGATAAAATCCGCACGGGGGGCACGGCGGTCGTGCCGGTCATGCTGCATGTTGGGCTCGGCACCTTCCGCCCGGTCAAGGAATCGAAGGTCGGCGACCATGTGATGCACAGCGAGTATTTCTCGGTCAGCCGGGAGGCGGCAGAGGAAATCAACCGTCGCCGCGCGGCGGGCGGGCGCGTGATTGCGGTCGGAACGACCTCCTGCCGCGTGCTCGAGAGCGCGTCGGACGGGGACGGCGTCCTGCACGAGATGGCGGACGACACCGGCATTTTCATCTATCCGGGCTACAAATTCAAAATGACCGACGCGCTGATCACCAATTTCCATCTGCCCGAGAGTACGCTGCTCATGCTGGTCAGCGCGCTGTGGTCGCGCGAAAAGATGCTCGACGCCTATAAGCTGGCGGTGCGCGAGGGGTACCGCTTCTTCAGTTTCGGCGATGCAATGCTGATTGTATAAATTCCGCGATGCGGCGCCCCGCTTCGCTGCCGAACGCGGCGACCGGGGGCTTTTACCCATTCTGCGGTGTCCCGGGTGCGGACAGAAAGGACAGACTATGGCAGAAAACAAAGGGCGCGTGCTGGGCGTGGACTACGGCGACCGGCGCACGGGGCTTGCCGTCTCGGACGAGAACCGCTTTCTCGCGGGCGGCATCGGCACGATCAGCGAGGGCGGCATGCGCGCGACGGCAAAGAAAGTCGCCGCTGTGGCGGCAGAGCGCGGCGCGACGGTGATTGTGGTCGGCATGCCGAAGAATATGGACGGCAGCGAGGGGGCAAGCGCGGACAAGATTCGCGCCTTTGCCGAGCTGCTCCGCCCGCTGACGGCGGCGGAGGTCGTCTTTCTCGACGAGCGTGTCACGACGATGGCGGCGCATCAGATTCTCAATCTCACCGACACGCGCGGTGCAAAGCGCAAGAGCGTGGTGGACACGCTGTCCGCCGAAATCATTTTGCAGAACTATCTGGACCGCTCGAAAAATGTGTAAAAATTTATCTTGAAATTTTCAGCGTATTTTCCGTGCACTGTCATAAAACCGTCACAATCGCGGGGTATACTGTAAGCACAAACGAAAAGCGAGGTCGAAAATCATGGCTGAATATCAATTTGGTAATTCCGAAAACAGTTATTCTCAGGAGGCAGAGCGTCACGCAGGTGAGCCGGTCGTCCTGCATTTTGAAGGCGAGCAGAAGCCGCCGAAGAAAAAGAACAAGGTTCTGCGCAATCTGGCAGTTGCCCTCTTGATTGTCGGTCTGTCCGCGGGCAGCGGCGCGCTCGGCGCAACGCTTGCCGGGCGCGGCAGCACGACGGTGGAGCCCTCGGTGCAGCAGCCTGCGGTGTCCACGCCGGTGGCAACCATTCCGGGCGCGCAGATATCGGGCGCAGGACTCTCGTCCGACACCGGCATGACCTATGCCGAGGTCGCGGCAAAGGTCAAACCCACGGTTGTGGAGATCACGACCGAGCAGACGGTCAACGGCTCGTATTTTGAACAGTATGTGCAGAGCGGCGCGGGCAGCGGCGTTTTGATCACGGCGGACGGCTATATCATCACCAACAACCATGTGGTGGATGGTGCGACCAAGATCACGGTGCGTCTGACCAGCGGCGATGAATATACGGCGACGCTCATCGGCACCGACTCGCAGGAGGACATTGCGGTCATCAAGATCGACGCGACGGATCTCCCCGCAGCCGCACTCGGCGACAGCTCGAAGCTGGTCGTCGGCGACGAGGTGGTTGCGGTCGGCAACCCGCTCGGTTCGCTGGGCGGCAGCGTGACCAACGGCATTATCAGTGCGCTTGACCGCGAGATCATCGTCTCGGGTCAGTCGATGACGCTGCTGCAGACCAATGCCGCCATCAACCCCGGCAACAGCGGCGGCGGTCTCTTCAATATGCGCGGTGAGCTGATCGCCGTCGTCAACGCCAAGGCGGCGGGCAGCGACATTGAGGGACTCGGCTTTGCCATCCCGATTAACACGGCGTACAAGATTGCGTCCGAGCTGATGACTAACGGTTATGTCTCGGGGCGTCCCGCCATCGGCATCTCCTATATCGAGATCGACGACTACATGGATCTGATGCGTTATCGCGTCAATTCCTATGGCATCTATGTCTATGACGGCGGTGAGACCGGCCTTGAAAACGGCGACCGCATCGTCCGCTTCGGCGACTATGAGGTGTCCGGCTCCGCGACGCTCAAGAGCGCGCTGCAGAGCTACAAGGTCGGCGACACCGTGACTGTCACGGTCGTCCGCGCCGGCAAGTATGAGGAGATCAGCGTCACGCTGATCGAGGACAAACCAGCAGAGACCAAGATTGAGCTCTCGACCGAAAGACAGTAAATATACGCAAAAATGCCCCCTTGCCGGGGCATTTTTGGGATAGGGGGAATATATGTACAAAATCCTTGTGGTAGATGACGAAGAAAAGATTCGCGAGCTGATCGGCAAGTACGCCAAGTTTGAGGGACATGAGGTGGATTTTGCCGCGGACGGCATGCAGGCGATTGAGAAGTGTCGTGACAACACCTACGACATCGTGATTATGGACATCATGATGCCGAATCTCGACGGCTTTTCCGCCTGCCGCGAGATCCGCAAGAAGTCGGATGTGCCGATTCTGATGCTGTCGGCGCGCGGCGAGGAGTACGACAAAATCAACGGCTTTGAGCTGGGCATCGACGACTACGTCGTCAAGCCCTTTTCGCCGAAGGAGCTGATGCTCCGCGTGGACGCTATCTTAAAGCGCGCGAAGAAGCCGCAGACCGCAGAGCAGCCCGCCGCCGAAATTTACAAAAGCGAGGGACTCGAGGTCAACTTCACGGCGCGGCGCGTCTATGTGGACGGCGCCGAGGTCAGCCTTTCGCCGAAGGAGTACGACCTGCTCTTTTACATGATTCGCAACCGCAACATCGCGCTTTCGCGCGAAACGCTCATCAGCAAGGTCTGGGGCTATGATTTCTTCGGCGGCGACCGCACGCTGGATACGCATGTCAAGCTGCTGCGCAAGAGCCTCGGGCGCTACAGCTCGTACATTGTGACGCTGCGCGGCGTCGGCTACCGGTACAGCGATGAAGCATAAGACCGTAAAAAAGCCGCATCGCGTGATGCGCATGCGCGCAAAGCTGTTTGTCAGCTTTGCGGTGTTCACGCTGACGGCGATTCTCCTGCTTTGGGGCTTTCAGATTCTGCTGCTCGACCGCTTCTATTATGAGGTCACCAAGCGGCGCATGATGTCGGCGGCAAACGAGATTACCGAGCTGTATGCCGAGGACAGCGAGGATTTTGACGGCGATGTCTACGGTATCGGGCTGAACAACGAGCTCTGTATCAGCGTGTTTGACGGAGAGGGCAGGCTCACCACCACGGCGGACATCGGCGGCGGCTGTCTGATTCACAACATCAGCGACAACGCGCTGACCAAGCTGTATCAGCGCGCGCAGAGCCAGGGCGGCGAGTATTTCCACCGCGCGGGGCTTGCCGGGTTTCAAAACGGCGAGACAAGGCCGTTTTTCTCGGGCGGCGACTATCATGTGCGCGACCGTCTGCTGTATGCCACGGTGCGGGATACCACGCGCGGCACGCTGATTCTGCTGTTTGACAGCGCCATCACCCCGGTCAATATGATCAAGGGCGCGCTGATGCTCCAGCTGATGCTGGTCACACTCACCATGACCGTGATTGCAAGTTTTGTTGCCAATTCGCTTGCCAAGCGGCTGTCCCGCCCGATCACGGATGTGAACCGCGCGGCAAAGCAGTTGACGGCGGGCGTCTACGATGTGCAGTTTGACGGCGACGGCTACCGCGAGATTGTGGAGCTGTCCGACACGCTGAACCGCACAGCGGAGGAACTTGCGCGTACCGACAAAATGCAGAAAGAGCTGATTGCCAACATTTCGCACGATCTGCGCACGCCGCTGACCATGATCACCGGCTACTGCGAGATGATGCGCGACATTGAGGGCGAGAACACGCCCGAGAACATGCAGGTCGTGCTGGACGAGACCGCGCGCCTGACCTCGCTCGTGAACGACCTTGTCGATCTGTCCAAGTACCAGAGCGGCGCGGAGCCGAAGGTGGAGATTGAGCATTTGGATCTGGACGCGCTGCTGGTTGAGGTCATCGACCGCTATCGTAAGCTGATGGCGGGCAAGGGGTATACCTTCGTCTATGAGAGCGTGGGGCAGCGGTTTGCCGACTGCGACAAGAAGCGCATTCTGCAAGTCATCTACAATCTTATCAACAACGCCATCAACTACGCGGGCGACGACAAGACCGTCCTCGTGCGGCTGTGCGATACGGCGGACGGCCGCGCGCGGGTCGAGGTCATCGACCACGGCGAGGGCATCGACAAGGAGAATCTGCCCTACATTTTCGACCGCTATTATAAGGTAGACAAGGTACACAAGCGTGCCGTCACCGGTACGGGGCTGGGGCTTTCCATCGTGAAGAACATTCTCACCGCGCAGGGCGCGCCGTTCGGCGTGACCAGCGAGGTCGGCAAGGGAAGTATTCATTGCATAAGAAACCTTATCTGAAATTTCCTGGATCTTCTCATAAGAATCATCGACTACCATGACATCGCACCCCATTTTTTCCAATGACAATGCCACGCTTCTTCCAAAACTTCCCAAACCAAGTACTGCAAATTGCTTATTCATATCTTTCCCCTTATCCAATCATAATTCTTCCTTCCGGGAGAGAACGGAAATGTGTCGTTCTCTCCGCCCTTCCGGCAAATACAAG
>ENA-ORCP01003365-ORCP01003365.1-human-gut-metagenome-genome-assembly--contig:-NODE-3365-length-11995-cov-4.905941_pt1 | contig 11995 bp, 7 predicted proteins | sample MGYA00242990_ERZ507991 | MGnify/ENA primary metagenome ERZ507991 (study PRJEB26167, sample SAMN06115496) | human gut metagenome | host: Homo sapiens | place: China:Henan | collected 2015-05-07 | study... | reverse complement strand
CAATATCTGAAAGATTATTTCACTTAAGTATCCAAATTTTTGACTGAAATTTTGCTAAATCTCATGCCCCAGCCCTGACAAAAAACGCTGAAATATTTGCCGTTTTTACGGAAAAGAAACAAGAGACCCGCATCATAGGTTTTGATGCGGGTCCCTTATTAAGGATTGATAAATGCAATGGTGAGCAATGGCGGAATGCGCATTAAATTAATGCATGGGCGGACGATGGCCGCCTCCGGGAGGTGGGCCACCCGGGCCGCGGCGTCCGTGTCCGCCAGGACCATCGAAGCTGTCACGCGACGACGGTTCCTTTCCCTTGCCGAAAGTGTTGAACTTGTAGCTTACGGTGAACATGAAGTAGCGCGTCAGATCATTGTAGGCCACATCCGAGATGTATTGGCTGTTGATGGTGCGCGATATGTTTGATTTCTGTTGCAGCAGGTCGTAGGCTTTTACTGAAAGCGTGAGCGACTTGTCGCGGAGCAGCTGGTAGGAAATCGATGCGTTCCACATCCATTCGTTCTTGTCGTATCCCTCAGCATAGCCTTTTGTAGCGGTGTAGTTGAGGTCAGTGTTGAGGATTATGCCTATGGGGGTGTAATAATAGGCGTTGAACATGCCACCGTAGGTGTGAACGGTGGGGGAGTTGTCGTTGCGGTTGGTTTTGATGGTTGTGGATATGGTCTGAAGCGAATAGCGGGGACGCAGCTCAAGCTCAAGATTCTCGGGGCGGAATGCGATTGAGGGCATAACGTTTACGCCAACTGAAAATGAACGGTTACGGAGGCCGTTGGTATAGCCTATCTGTTGATTGAAGTTAGTGAAAACGTGAGCCGATACTTGCCATGCTTTATTGCGGAGCGGTTGCGACATCATAGCCATCAGTCGGCCGTTCCACACTCCGTTCACGTTTTCATAGGTTGTCAGCCTTGCGTTGGTCAGCGGGTCGGTGGTGGTTTTGGAGATGATGCTGTTCTGAACCATTGAGAAATCGCCCATTACCATCATGGATCTCTGCGAAGCCATGCTGAAGCCTTGGTAGCGCAAACGTATGTTGTGGGAGAACGACGGGTCGAGATTAGGATTACCCACAACTATGTTCATTGGATTTGACATGTCGGCCACAGGCTGCAACTGCGACATAGATGGCTGTGATGAACGGCCCATATAGTTGAGCTGTAATGATTTGCTCTTCCCCATCTTGTAACGATAGCGCAGGTAGGGCGCGAAGTTCCATACCCAGCGAGTAGGGATGCTCTTGGCATCGGTGATGAGATTTTCGCTTTTTGACATTTGCGGGACTGCCGAAACACCAACATCCAGATTGTGAGTGCTTGAAACATGTTTGTAGCCCATGCGGATGTCCTGATTGAAATAATCGTTGCGGAATCGGTTGGAGAGCGAGTCGTTAAGAATCTCCTGCGAGTAGTCGATCCATGGGAACAACCCGGCGGCAGGATCATCAGGGTAGATTACGGGATGATCATAGACAATCTTGTCGGTGTTGTTCCAGCGGTACTGCACGCGATAGGCAAACGTCAGGTAATTTCCTTTTTTGGGATCGCCAAGAGGTTCAGTCCAGCTCAGGCGCGCCATAGCCTGGTCGCTCCAGGTGTGATTGTCCTCATATTGGTCATAGATGTCTATGGAGTCATTCATCAGATAGAACATTGAGCGCGAGAATGAATTAGAGTATTCGCGCACGTTCGAGTGATTGTAACGGCCATGTATTGAGAATGAACGTCCGGGCTTGTTTCGGAAATTGTGGTTGTAGATCAAGGAGGCTCCGAACTCAAATGAGTTGCCTTTTGAGTCCTGGCTGTTGTAGGTGTTGCTCACTCTTGACATTGCGGGGTCGCCGGCACGGTTGAGAGTCGAGTCAATGGACCACGAATCATTTTTGTTGTACGAGAACGACGGGCGGAAATCAAACGTATTGAACGAGTCGGGTTTCCATTCAATGCGGAAGTCGCCACGGATATTGTGGCCGCGGTCACGTTTATTGCTCCACATATCGGAATATGACATTGAATCAGCCACTTGAGTGTAATACTGTCGGTTGGCAGTCTGAGTGCTTTTGCGGTCAGTGTGGGAGTACATCACGTCGCCGCCAACGCGGAAAATCTCGCCTTTGCCCACATTGAAGTTCAGTCCGAGGGCTTGCGAGGTGTTTATGCCGTTGGTTCCTCCGAAGCGGCGGAAACGATTGCCGTTGCTGTCAGTGAATCCCAGCTCGTTGATGTTATTGAAATTGCCGAGCAGGGTCACCTGATTGTCGTTCCAGAAACGGTTGACATTGAACGAACCCATGTAGCGGCTGTCAGTGCCGTAGCCCCCTTCAATTGTGCCAAAATAACCGTTTTTCATTCCGGGTTTCACTGTGAGGTTAATCACTGTTTCATCCTCGCCGTCATCCACACCGGTCAGTCGGGCAAGGTCGCTCTTGCGGTCAACGACCTGAAGCTTTTCCACCATGTTTACAGGCAGGTTCTTGGATGCAACTTTTGGGTCATCGCTGAAAAACTCCTTGCCATCGATAAGTATTTTTTTCACTTCCTTGCCGTTGGCTGTGATTTTTCCGTCGGAATCCACTTCTACGCCGGGCAGGCGTTTCAGCAGGTCTTCGACCACGGCGTTGGGCTGAGTCTTATATGTGTCGGCATTGTATTCTATGGTATCCTCCATCACCTTGATTGGTGTCTTGACCCCAACAACGCTTACTTCTTTCAGCATAATTGAGCTTTCGCCAAGTCGTATGGTGTCGGTTGTGACGTTTGATGACTGCACTTTGACGGGCATGTACTGAGTATCATATCCAATGAATTTTGTCTCTATGACATAATTGCCTGCCGCTACATCGCGTAGCCTGAACAAGCCTTTGGCATTAGTGGTGGTTCCTGCAACGAAAGTTGAATCTTTGGCTTTCAGGAGCCTCACGGAAGCGCTTTCAACCGGAAGCCCTTCCGTGTCGTACACCGTGCCTCTCACAACAACAGCATAGGCAGTCATTGACACAATGCCGAGTGCGAGCAGAAAAAACAGTTTACGAAGTGGATTTTGCATTAGTTTGAAACGGGAAATTATAGAAATATTGAAAACTCTGAAACTAAAGACACTGAAAATAGCGAATGGTTTAACGGCAATGTTTCACTTTTCGGCCGTTAACATCCAAATGGTGACATTATGCTGCTGTAACACAAAAATTAACATACAGAAATATTCCCTTTCCCAAAACATTCGGCACTGTTAAATTGTCTTATATAAGAGGGTACTTAATAAAAGGTGTTAATGCCTGAGGTTGCATGTTTCGGAGCTGGTTTTGTCCTGCAGGCACAGGAACATACTGGATGTACGAGGCTGTGGCAAAGGATAAAAGATGCCCGAAAGATGTATGATAACCGGCAAAACATTTACTGAATTAATCCTCTTAAAATGAAAACAGATTATTAACGAATTCATATAATTGAACAAAGAGAATGTTAGTATTGACTTTATTCGGCCCACCTTTTGGCGATTTTTGCCCGTTTCTTCGGTCAAGTGGCCCAATCACACTCCCTCATCAGCGGCCAAAAATCACTCAAAGACTGAACATCTCCGACATCAACATCCTTTATTAAACACCCTCTAAAATACGCACTACTATGAAACACTTTACAGCATCATTGGCCATAAGCGCGGGCATTCTCGGCGCAGTAATGTGCGGCCTTACAGCCTGCGATACTATGTGGGGAACCTCCGTGGATGTAGGGGGCTCACCTGGCGATTATTACTACGGTTGGGACGGGGAGTGGCTTCCCACGCTTGCCGGTGCCCCGCTCATTTCACCTTATTATTATGGAGGGTCGGCCTACCCTGTAGGCAATTGGCGACCGCTTCCACGTCCGGGACAAGGACCGTTCGGGAATCCGGTCAACCCGGTTCCTGTGCCTCCCTCAAGACCTAACATCCCTGTGGGAAACGTTCGGCCCGGACAGCCTACGCCGTCCACACCCTCTGTTCCCGGGAACCGTCCCGTGGCTATCCCTGACCATCCTATCAACATCGGTTCAAATCCCGGCATACAGCTTCCGCCCGCAGGGAGCGGGTTTCACTACACTCCTCCCGAAAATGCCGGACGGCACTGATTTCACCCTGCGGATTTTGCCGAATTTTTCTATGTGGCATTTGATGTTATTTCAATTTAATTTTTGTAATTTTGCCGCTTAGAAAAATTCACTAATCAACAGAGCGTGGAAACTAAATACATTTTTGTTACGGGCGGCGTGGTTTCTTCCCTTGGGAAGGGCATTATCGCCGCCTCGCTTGCCTGCTTGCTTAAGGCTCGCGGTTACCGGGTGACTATCCAGAAATATGATCCCTACATCAATATTGATCCCGGAACGCTGAATCCTTACGAGCATGGAGAATGTTATGTGACTGCCGATGGCAGGGAGACTGACCTTGATCTGGGTCATTACGAACGATTTACCAACGTCCACACAACTAAAGCCAACAATGTTACCACCGGACGCATCTATCAGAATGTCATAGATAAGGAAAGACGAGGCGACTATCTTGGCAAGACTGTGCAGATTATCCCTCATATAACCGATGAAATAAAGCGCAACATAAAGCTTCTCGGCAACACCGGCAATTATGATTTCGTTATAACCGAAATCGGCGGCACGGTGGGTGATATTGAATCGTTGCCGTTCCTTGAGGCGGTGCGCCAGTTGCGGTGGGAACTTGGCGATGACAGCATTTGTGTTCATCTGACTTACGTTCCGTTCCTGCATGCAGCCAAAGAACTCAAGACAAAACCCACACAGCATTCCGTAAAGAAACTTCAGGAACTCGGCATACAGCCCGATGTCTTGATTCTTCGTACAGAGAAAGACATCCCTGCAGGCATGCGCCGTAAAATCGCGCTTTTCTGCAATGTTTCGGCCGATGCAGTGTTCCAGTCAATTGACCTCCCGACAATCTATGAGGTTCCAGTGGCAATGCATGCGCAGCATCTTGATGAGGTGGTTCTTCGCAAACTCCACGTCAATCCCGAGGGAGAACCCCACATGGCTCCATGGATGCACTTCCTTTATAAAATGCACAATGCATCAAGCGTTATAACCATTGGGCTTGTTGGCAAGTATGTGGAATTGCAGGATGCTTATAAATCCATTAATGAAGCTCTCCTTCAGGCTGCCGTATATAACGACTGCAGGCTTGACCTCCGCTATATCCACAGCGAAAAGCTTAATGAATCGAATGCCGATGAACTTCTCGGTCAGCTCGACGGCGTGATTGTGGCTCCCGGCTTCGGACAGCGTGGCATAGAAGGAAAGTTTGTTGCCTTGCGTTGGTGCCGTGAGCATGATGTGCCCACATTCGGGATTTGCCTCGGGATGCAATGCATGGTCATTGAGTTTGCGCGCAATGTCCTCGGATATCACGATGCCAATTCCACTGAGATGGATCCCTCGACGCCCCATAATGTCATTGACCTCATGGATGAGCAGAAAAGTATATCCAATCTTGGAGGCACAATGCGTCTGGGCGAATATGAGTGCCAGCTCTCACCCGCGTCCATTCCTGCGGAAGCTTACGGCACGTCCGTGATTCGCGAGCGTCACCGTCACCGCTTTGAGTTCAACAGCGATTATCTCGCCCAGTTTGAGAAAGCGGGCATGAGCTGTGTCGGCGAGAATCCGGTTACGCACCTCGTTGAGGTTGTGGAAATGCCGTCAAAACGCTGGTATGTAGGCACGCAGTATCATCCTGAATACACATCGACCGTACTTAACCCCAATCCGCTTTTCCTGTCGTTTATGAAAGCGGCTGTCAAATATCGCAATGAACGAACCAAAAATAATTAAACCCACATTCTCATAAACCGCAAATGAACAAGACCAACCTCATAGGCATGATTCTGATGGGAGCAATAATAATGCTCTTCATGTATTTTACTCAACCCTCTGCCGAAGAGCGCGCGGCCATGGCCGAGAAAGCGCGTCAGGAGCAGGCTATGGCCGAACAGTCTGACGCCGATACCAAGGCAAAGCTCACCCCCGCTGCCGTAACGGCTGCTGAAAAAGACCAGATTGCGGCAACAATCCGCCAGTTCGGTTCAAAAGACTCCGCCGGGGTTATGACCCTTACAGCTCCATCCGTGCGTCTCACACTGGCTGCTGATTCAACGATAGGCGGAAACGTGAAGCTTGCGTCCGGCACATCTGTGTCAGTTCCTGCGATTATCGCATCGGATTTCGGGTCATTATCGGCCGAGAACGCAGCTGAGGCATGTGCGCTTCTCCGCAAGGCGCTTGCCGATGTTGCCCGCTACCGCGGATTCACATCGCATCTTTCAGGCGATTCAACAACCGTGAAGCTTCAGAACTCGCGGCTTGCTCTTGAAATTTCCAATAAAGGCGCCGTAATAGCCCGCGCCGCAGTGAAGGATTACTCGCGCTATGATTCTACTCAGGTTGCTCCCATGGAACCGGTGGCTGACTCTTACAGCTTCACGCTCACTTCGGCAAGCCAGCGCTTCAACACAGCCGATTTCTTCTTCAGCGTTACCGAGCAGACTGACACCACCGTGACAATGTCGCTCAGCCTCGGCGACGGAGCCTCATGGGGTATACGCTACACGCTGCGTCCCGACAGTTACCTGATTGACATGCAGATTGTTCAGCAAGGAATGGAAAAGGTGATTCCCGTTTCAGTCAACACAATGGAATTCACTTGGGACCAGACAATGGCGCGCAACGAAGAGGGCCGCATGTTTGAGGAACAGAACTCGGCGCTTTACTACATGAGCCTCTCGGGCGACGTTGAGAATCTCAGTGAAACTTCCGACGACAGCGAAGAACTCAGTCAGCGCATCAAATGGATTGGCTATAAAAACCAGTTCTTCTCCACCATTTTCATCCCGCAGACAAACTTCACAGGAGCCAACCTGACATCGACTCCGCTAAAGGATGATGCGAAGTATCTGAAACGCATGACCACAGAGGCTGAGATGGCCTATTCTTCAACGCAGAAATATCCCGCCGCGTTCACCATTTTCATCGGCCCGAACTCCTATCCGCTCCTCTCAGACCTCGAGGACACCATCACGCCCGATGAGAATCTCCATCTCACCAAGCTTATCCCGCTCGGATGGAGCCTTTTCCGCTGGATCAACACTCTGATTGTAATTCCGGTGTTCACGTTCCTCGGTCAGTTCATCTCCTCCTATGGTATCATTATCCTTCTGCTCACAATCTTTATCAAGATTATTCTCTTCCCGTTCACCTACAAGAGCTACATGTCGCAGGCCAAAATGCGAGTCTTGGCTCCCGAAGTGAAGGAAATCAATGATAAATATCCCGGTCAGGAAAACGCCATGAAGCGCCAGCAGGAAACCATGGCACTTTACAGCCGCGCCGGAGCGTCGCCAATGTCGGGCTGCCTTCCGCTGTTGCTTCAGATGCCTATCCTCATTGCCATGTTTAAGTTCTTCCCCTCGGCTATAGAGTTGCGTGGCGAGGCTTTCCTCTGGGTGAAAGACCTCTCGGCTCCCGACTACATTATTTCACTTCCGTTTGCCATCCCCTTCCTTGGCAACAAGCTCTCACTGTTCTGCCTCCTGATGACGGCCACCAACATCATCTACACCCGCATCAACATGCAGAATCAGCCCGGCGGCAACTCAATGCCCGGAATGAAATGGATGATGTATCTCATGCCGGTGATGTTCCTCTTCTTCTTCAATAACTATGCGGCCGGTCTCAGCTACTACTACTTCCTGTCGCTGCTCATCACCATTGTTCAGACCTACATTTTCCGTCAGGTTGTCAATGAGGATAAGGTTCGTGCCACAATGCGCGCCAATGCCAAGAATCCCAAAAAGAAAAGCGGCTTCATGGCTCGCCTCGAAGAAGCTCAGCGCAAACAGCAGGCCATGCTTCGCGAACAGGAAAAGCAGCGCGCCAAAAAAGGCGGTCGCCGATAAACTTATTTGATTAAACGCTTAAAATATAAATAGCTATGATTTCAAACAAAATTCAAGACGCAATCAACGCGCAGATTAATGCCGAATTCTGGTCGGCTTATCTCTATCTCTCAATGGCTCAGAACTTCCAGGCTCAGGGCCGTCCCGGTATCGCCAACTGGTTCATGGTTCAGTTCAAGGAAGAGCAGGCTCACGCCGAGATTTTCATCAACTATCTTAATCAGCGCGGCGGCCGCGTGCGCCTTGAAGCAATTGAGGCAGTGCCCCAGGAATGGGCTACTCCGCTTGATGCTTTTGAAGCCACTCTCGCTCACGAACAGAAAGTGACTGCCCTCATCAACAATCTTTTCGCCCTCTCTGAGGAAGAAAAAGACTATGCAACCCGCGACCGTCTCTTCTGGTTCGTTTCCGAGCAGGTTGAGGAGGAAGACAATGCCCGCACACTCATCGATAAATTCAAACTCATCGGCGACAACGGCATGGGTCTCTACATGCTTGATCAGGAGCTTGCCTCACGCTCTTATAACGCACCCTCAATCCTCTCAGCTGAATAAGCAACTTATTCAACTTAAATAAAATCGCCCGGCCTCCCATCGGAAGCCGGGCGTAATATTTTTTCAAATGGGCGCTGGGTTATTCGGCGATGGTGCCGATTTCTACGACAGCTCCGGTGAGGGGATTGAAGATGGCGTAGGCAGGCGCTTTCTTGTCGGTGAATAGGTTGGGGTCAAGGCCGAAGACAACGCCATACTGGGCTACATCAATGGTCTTTTCGGCCATTCGTTCTCCCTCGTATGTAACCGTCACTTTGGCTTTGCCAGGAATGCGATAGGCGAGTCCGCCTTTGGGAAAGCGTTTCTCCTCGCCCTTTTCATTGACCGGGAGCTTTCCGCGTTCCGTCACGGAGAGGTCAAGATAGATAGGTGCACCTGAAAGATTGTCGGGGCTTACGAAGCCGTCGGTCATAGAAAGACGCGCAATCACTTCGCGGGGATTGGTGGCTCCTGGGGTTATGCTGACCGTTGTAACATCGGTAGAGGTTGAAACCGTTCCGAGGAACATGGCTGTGAGTGCCTCTTCCTGAGCGGCGAGATTGTCGAGCACGAGTTGCATGGCTTTGCCATCGGCGGGCATGTTTTCGGCCTGTCCGGCAAGAATGTCGGAGCGCGTTTCGCGAAGCTCATAAATGCGTGCGGCGGCAAGCTCGGCTCGTTTTGCCGATGAAGGGCTTTGGAGCATCTCGGCTGTCACTGCCTGTTTGGCTGCCGGGAGCTCAAGGATTGTAGGCTGGGCGGGAACGGCAACGGGGAGCGCTGGCTCCTCTATAGTTTCAACTGTCTCGGTGTTGATGGCCAGCGGCATGTTGGCGTCATTGATAATCATGAAGGGCGTAGAGCCGGCTTTGAACTGAACGAGATAGCGTTCTTCAGGATCAGTGACGGCCTGTGGAGTTATGGTCACCGATTTCAGAACATATCGGCTTGATGGTTCGGTTATCGGTTCTTCTCCAAGGTATTTTTTAGCGTATTTGAAAAACTCACCCGGAGCTTTCACTGTGCGTTCTGCCTCAAGAGTGATGTTGAGGGTGGTTGTGGGCAGAGAATAGATGAGTCCATACTCGTTGACCTTTCCGGCCGATAATTTCTGAGTGGTCTGCGCCGTGGCTGTGAAGGCAGTTGCTGCGCCAAGCGCTAAAATCAGAGCTGTTGCTGTATGTTTCATGTGTTATTTTAACTGTTCGAAGTAATTCTTTATTCAGAAAATGTTTTGGCGGTTCATGACGCTTTCGATTGCCTGTCCGGTAGCGTCGGCCACGTCTGAGGCCAAGGTTCCGTAAATGCCGTTGCGTTCGGCTGCCAGCTCACCGGCGCGGCCATGGATGAATGCGCCTATGAGTGCGCTTACCTCAGGTTTGTAGCCCTGAGCTATTAATCCCGTGATTATGCCTGTGAGTACGTCGCCGGAGCCTGCAGTGGCGAGGGCCGGTGTGCCGGTTGAGTTAATATAGACTTTGCCGTCGGGCCTCACGAGTTTGCTGAAATGGCCTTTGAGGAGAATCAGAATGTTATATCGGCGTGACATTTCGAGCGCGGCGAGCATTCTCGCTTCCTCGCTTTTCTGTTCGCCGAAAATGCGGTCGAATTCTGAGGCATGGGGTGTCAGCACAGAAAGCCGCGGAATTATTTTGAGCATTGACGGACGTCGTGCAATGCAGTTGAGGGCGTCGGCATCGATTACCAGCGGCTGACGGCTGCGCTGGAACAGAGCTTCGACGGCACCAACGGTTACTTCAGAGTTGCCAAGTCCGGGGCCAACGCCGATGGCGTTGTATTCATGTTCAATGTTTATGGATGTTATGCGTAGCTTGTCTTCATCGTTCTCAAACAAAGCTTCCGGAACGGAGGTCTGCACGATAGGCATGGTGCACTGCGGTCCGTAGACGGTGAGCTTACCGGTTCCCGCTCTGAGCGCTCCTTTCGCAGCAAGCACCGATGCTCCGGCCATGCCGTAACGCCCCGCAATTAAGAGCGCCGAACCGAAATCAGCTTTGCTGCAGTACTGTGGGCGCCGGCGAAGCAGGCTTTTTACTTCGGCATCCTCAATAAGATAGAAATTTGATTTTGTCTTCTCGGCGTATTCATTGTTGAGTCCTATGTCAAGAAGTTTCCATTGTCCAACTATCTCTGCATTTTCCGCAAAAAAGAATGATATTCGTGGGAACTGTACGGCAAGAGTCAGCGTGGCGTGTATCATGTTGCGTTCCTGTCCGAGATGATTCCATTCGGCTGCCATACCGCTTGGAATATCGATTGAAACAACCTTCGCTCCTGATTCGTTGATGTAACGTACAAGTGACATGAATCCTCCCGAAAGAGGCTCGCGCAGGCCGGAACCGAACAGGCCGTCAATCACCAGATCGTTGGGCCCGAGATCAGGAGTGTCAAAAGTCTTCACTATAATGTTCAGCTCCATTTCGGGCGCTCTGGCAAGCAGGAGGTCGCGGCACTTTTTGCAATCGGGTTTGAGTGCATTGCCGCCGATATTGAAGAGATAGACAACGGGACTGAACCCACGCTGGGCAAGATGCAACGCTGTAATAAGTGCATCGGCGCCGTTGTTGCCCGGCCCTGCAAAAACTACAGTTCGACGCGACGGACGGTAGCGGGCGGCTATCTCCGTGGCGGCGGCTTCGCCAACGCGTTCGATCAGCGTCATACTGGTTATGGCTTCCTGTTGAAGCGTCTGGCGCTCTATGGCGCGTATGTCATCGTTTGTGAATAATTTCATAAGCCTTGTCAACAATTTGAACCGGCCGAAAACCGCATCTATCGCCGGTAGAATCGGACTCATGCGGTTCTCGCCTTCTAACAGATTACAAAATTATAAAATTCTTTTTTCCTAAGCGATATTTTTAGTAATTTTGCAGAAAGAACTGATTTAAACTTATTACAAATTAACATTCCGGAAAAGAAAACAAACCGTAATGTTGAATTTATAAGGGCAGTGTCAGTTCATACTCTAATGCAATAAGTTTAAAAAAAAGTTTTTGCTGTCAATGAAACATGTGACTTACAAGGGGCTAAAATTCAAGCCCTATTTGGAAAACGGTAAGATTCAGGCCCGCATCAAGGAACTTGCTGCAAACATCACAGCCGATTGCAAAGGGAAGCGGCCGCTGTTTCTCTGCGTGCTTAACGGTGCGTTCGCTTTCGCTTCCGATCTTTTCCGGGCAGTGGATTTGCCGGATGCCGAAATTTCTTTCATCAGGCTCAAAAGCTATGAGGGAACCTCAAGCACCGGAGTGGTCAAGGAGGTGATTGGTTTGAATGAAGATATCGAGGGCAGGACAGTGGTTGTGGTTGAGGACATCATTGACACAGGCCACACAATTGAGCGTCTTGTCAACGACTTGAAGGCCAAAGGCCCTGCCGACGTGAAAGTTGCGGCCCAAATCAGTGCTGGAATTGGTGATACAAATAAGCTTGTTGAAAGACAAGCAATGCTTCACGATGAGTTTACCCG
>ENA-ORCP01003360-ORCP01003360.1-human-gut-metagenome-genome-assembly--contig:-NODE-3360-length-12002-cov-8.540377_pt1 | contig 12002 bp, 12 predicted proteins | sample MGYA00242990_ERZ507991 | MGnify/ENA primary metagenome ERZ507991 (study PRJEB26167, sample SAMN06115496) | human gut metagenome | host: Homo sapiens | place: China:Henan | collected 2015-05-07... | reverse complement strand
TGCACAAAGCGCTCTACACCGTGCTCGCTGGCGCTGACCAGCAGATTTTTGGTGCCCAGCACGTTGTTCTTTACCGCCTCGGCAGGGCTTACCTCCATCAGAGGAACGTGCTTGTGCGCCGCTGCGTGGAACACCACCGTGGGGTGGTAGGTATCAAAAACCTCGTCCAGACGTTTTTTATCCCGGATGGAGCCGATGAGCACCGTGACCGGAATATCGCGGCCGTACTTCTGCTGCAATTCCATCAGCAGCTCGTAGGCGCAGTTTTCGTAGATATCAAAGATCAGCAGCTTGCCGGGCTTGAAGCGCATGACCTGACGGCACAGCTCGCTGCCGATGGAGCCGCCGCCGCCCGTTACCAGCACCGTTTTGCCGGTGAGGTAGCCGGAAATTTTGTCGGTATCCAGCGTAACCTCCTCGCGGGAGAGGAAGTCGGCGGGGTTCAGCTCGCGGAACACCTCCTGCTGAGGCGCACCGCTGCCCACCAGCTGCGGGTCGCTGAGCACCTGCACCGCGCAGTGGGTGCTGACGCACAGGTCGATGACATGGCTCAGCCTGCTGCCCTTTAAGGTAGGGATGGCAATGATGATGCTGTGGATGCCGTAGCGCGTGCACAGCTCCGGAATGTCCTCCAGCGTGCCCTTGACCGGCACGCCGTGGATGGTCTGGTTGAGCTTGGCGGGGTCATCGTCCACCGCCACCACCGGGTGACCGTAGAGGTCGTTGGTCTTGCAGACGTTGATGGCCCAGTTGCCGGCCTCGCCCGCGCCCACGATCATCACCGGGCGGTTGGGGTCCTTGCTGGTGTTGCCCCGCAGCCGCTCCCCCAGCGGGTGGTTCAGGAAGAGCCGCCATGCCAGGCGGCTGCCGCCCACCAGCAAAAAGATGAAGACGGAGGCCATAACATTGGCCGAATTGAAGAGCACGCCATGGATGAGGGTGCGGTTGACCAGATAGACGATGACGGTGGGCACGCCGATCATCCCGGCCAGCCGGATGAGATCGCGCTCCCCTGCATACTTCCACAGGATGGAGTAGAGCCCCCCTGCCAGAAAGCAGACGAGGTACACGGCCACGATCCAGGGCAGATTGTGGTAGAGCAAGGCTCGGTTATGGGGCCACCAGGTGGCTTCCACGGCACCATCCGCCCGCAGGAGCAGGGCAAAGTAAAAGCTGAACGTAACGATGACGGCATCCACTAAGAACAGGAACGCGCGCCGGGCAAACACTTTCGGCGGCTGTTTTTTTCTTTCTTTCACAGGTAATCCTCTTTTGCATCAGTGCAGAGCCTGTCCGCACCGTTTTTCTTCCGGGAACTTCCACAAAAGGCACTGGGCCTCCATGGTATCCATTGTATTATACTCGTTTCCCGCCCCGGTGTCCAGAAAATTTCCATTTCCGCTCTGTTTTTCCGGCACTCAGTGCTTTTTTGCCAGCGCGGCCCGCACTTCTTCTCCCAGGCCCAGCGGCCAGGCTGCCACGAGATAGACAGCGCTCATCCCGCCTGCGCAGAGAGCCAGCGCTCCCAGCCGCGGCAAAAGCGCTCCGGCAAACCACCCGGCCAACCCCTGCCGCAGGGCCACACCCACGGCTACAGCCCCTGCAGAAGCCAGCAGCGGGGCCCCCAGCCAGCGCCAGAGCCGGAGCTTTGTCTCACTGCTGGCAAGCAGCCGCCCGGTGTTGGCAAGGCAGGTGTAGCAGCTGGACACCAGGATCACAAACAGGAAACCCGGCATCCCGTACCGGGGCAGCAGAAGCACCACGCCCACGATCCGCAAGATCGAGTCCCACACGCTGTAGCGGAACGCCGCTTTCTGCTCCCCCATCCCTTTCATGGCACCGTCTACCATGCTCTCAAAATAAAGCAGCGGCATGGCCGGGCCAAGTACCTCCAAATAGAAGCCCGCCTCCGGGCTGTGGTAGAGCGTCCGGGCCAGCGGACAGCCCAGCACCCAGAACACCGCCCCGGCCAGGGCGGAGAAATACCCGGTCAGCCGCAGCATCCGGTCAACGAGGGCCTGCAGGCGGGCCGTCTCGCCCCGGATGTGGGCCTGCGTGATCTCCGGCATCAGCAGGACGGAGAGGCTGCCCAGCAGGCCAAACGGAAACGTCAGCAGGGGCAGCGCCATCCCTTTCAGGCTGCCATACTGGGCCACGGCGGCGTCGCGTCCGCCCTCAGCCCCCAGTGCAAGGGCAAGGCAGGCGGGCACCAGCATGTTCTCCGCCGTGTGCAGGGCGCTGGCAAGGCACCGCCCGCCCTCCACCGGCCACAGGATCTCCCAGAGCCGCCGGGCAGGGTCCGCAGGCCGTCGGGCCTTTTCTGCGCCGAACGCACGCACCGCCTCCCCACGGTAAAACAGCAGCAGGATGCAGGCCGACACCGCTTCGCTCACCGCCGTGGCGGCCAGCACCGCCGTGCAGCGGGCGCTCACGTCCGGCGCGTTCCCCCATTCCAGCGCGTACCAGATGATCCCGATCCGCACACTCTGCTCCACCAGCTGGCTCAGCACGTTGGGCTCCACCCGCCGCCGGGCGATAAAGAACCCCCGCAGCACAGCCGAGAGGGCCATCCAGGGCATCCCGAAGGCCGACACCCGCAGCGCGCCCGCCGCCCGCACATCTCCCAGCCACCACCGGGCAGCGGCCCCGGCCAGCCCGTACTGCGCCGCCATGGCCGCCGCACCCAGCAGCAGCCCCGTGCCCGCCAGCCGCACCAGCATCCCCCGCGCCTGTGCCCGGCTCCGGGCCAGCTCCTCGGCCATCAGCCGGGTGGCCGCCACCGAGACCCCCGCCGTTGCCAGCGTGACAAAGAGCGAATAGACCGCCAGCACCAGCTGGTACAGCCCCATCCCCTCGCCGCCCAGGGCGTTGGCCAGATAGATGCGCAGGCCCATCCCGGCCAGCCGCAGCAGGACATCCGCCCCGGTCAGGAGGGCGGCGTTTTTCAGGTAGCTCTGCCCCATGGTCTTCCTCCTTCCCCCGCACAGGCGTTCGGTTCAGTGTATGCGGCCTTTCCCGGGCAATATGCACTCTTGTGAAGATGAGCGCCCCTGTGGGTTGTTTCCCACCCGGTTTTATGGTATGATATGGGATGGTCAAGACGATCTGTCTAATTAAGATAAAGGAGAAAAGGTTAGAGTATGAGCGAAGAATGTACCCATGACTGTTCCACCTGCGGGGCAGCATGTTCTTCCCGCACCGCCGCACCTGAGCACGATGCCCCCAACCCCAACAGCAGCGTGAAAAAGGTCATCGGCGTTGTTTCGGGCAAAGGCGGTGTCGGCAAGAGCATGACCAGTGCCCTGCTGGCCTGCGCCATGGCCCGCCGGGGCTACCACTGCGGCATCCTGGATGCCGACATCACCGGCCCGTCCATCCCCAAGCTGTTCGGCATCCATGGCCGTGCCATGGCCGATAAAAAGGGCTGCTGGCCTATCCAGAGCCGGATGGGCATTGATGTGATGAGCATCAACCTGCTGGTCGAGAACGAGGAGGACCCCGTTGTGTGGCGCGGCCCCGTGATCGCCGGTGCGGTCAAGCAGTTCTGGACCGATGTGGTCTGGAAGGATGTGGACTTCCTGTTTGTGGACATGCCTCCGGGAACCGGCGACGTGCCCCTGACCGTGTTCCAGAGCCTGCCCGTGGACGGCATCGTGGTCGTTGCCAGCCCCCAGGAGCTGGTCAGCATGATCGTGGCCAAGGCCGTGAACATGGCTGAGATGATGAAGGTGCCCATGCTGGGCATCGTGGAGAACATGAGCTACATCGTCTGCCCCGACTGCGGCAAGAAGATCAGCGTGTTCGGCGAGAGCCATGTGGATGAGGTGGCTGCAAAGCACGGCCTGCCCGTGCTGGCCAAGTGCCCCATCGATCCCCAGCTGGCTGCCTGCTCCGATGCCGGCATGATCGAGGCCTACCCCGGCCAGTACCTTGAGGGTGCCGCCGATGCCTGCGAGAAGCTGCTGAAGAAGTAAATCATGCACCACTCCCCCGCCAGCGCCAGCCGCCTGCGGGGGATTTTTGTTTGCATTTCCGGCATTCTATGGTACAATATTGGTAGAGAATTTCCGATTGGAGGTGTCCGCATGAACACGCTTTCCCGCACTGAGATCGAGCAGGTCATCCGGGAGCTGCTGCACAAATATCACGCCGAGTATGCCCTGCTGTTCGGCTCCTATGCCCGGGGAGAAGCCACTGCCGCTTCGGATATCGATGTGATCGTGGTGGGCGGTGCCAACTTCCGGCCAAGGGACATCTTTGCTTTTGGGGAGGAGCTGCGCCAGCGCACCCAGAAGGACGTGGATGCCTTTGAGATCCGGGAGGTCAACACCGGCACTCCCTTCTATGAAAGCATCATGCGGGAGGGGGTCAGGATCGCATGAAGAGATCAGACAAGGAACGCCTGAAAAAGATCGTTGCCACATGGGAAAGCCTGAAAGCCGAGATGCACAAGCGCGGCATTACGCCGGAGCTTCTGCTCGAGGACGAGTTTTCCCAGTGGGCCGTCACGACCCCGCTCTATAACATCGGAGAACAGGTCTACCAGCTCAGTCCGGAGTTCAAGGCCTCTTATCCGGAGCAGCCCTGGAATATGGTCGCCGGGCTGCGCCACCGGCTGGTGCATGACTACGACGGTATCAACTGGAGCATCATCGTCGAAGTCCTGTTTGAGGATATGGAGCCCTTTGTGACTGCCGTGAATGCCATTTTGGCTGGAATGTAAAGGAGAATCCAAATGCCGAACGAACTCAAGATCGGCCGGGTATACCGGCACTTCAAGGGCGACTTTTATCTGGTGGAGGCCGTTGCCAACGATTCCGAAACGGGGGAGCCCTTTGTGGTCTACCGCAAGCTCTACGGGGACGGCGGGCTCTGGCTGCGGCCCCTTGCCATGTTCCTCAGCCCCGTGGATAAGGCAAAATATCCCGATGCCGCGCAGGAATACCGCTTTGAGCTGCAGGAGATCCCCAGCGCTGCCGGACACTGACGCTGTGAAGCGGATTCATTTTTATTTTGGCTTCACTGAAACATTTTCCGATTTCCTCTCTTGTAAATCGCCGCACAATGCTTTATAATGGTGAAGCGCTCTGTGATAGTGGGCAGAGCGATTGTAAATCATGGGAAAAGGAGCTTATCCAGGAAGGTCAGGAATGCAGCATCTTCGGTCTCCATAAGCGGGATCAGCGTTGCACAGGACCGGATATTATTTTCTTCTGGGTAGCCCGTATGATTATGGCCGGTTACGAATATCGGGGTAAGATGCCGTTCAAGAATGTTTATTTTACCGGTATCGTACGTGACAAACTGGGTCGTAAGATGTCCAAGTCATTGGGAAATTCTCCCGACCCGCTGCAGCTTATCGAGCAATACGGTGCTGACGGTGTGCGTATGGGATTGATGATGGCGGCGCCTGCCGGAAACGACATTCCTTTTGACGATGCGTTGTGCGAGCAGGGACGTAACTTTAACAATAAGATATGGAATGCTTTCCGTCTGATTAAAGGATGGACGGTTGATTCAACTATCGAACAGCCCGAAGCGGCAGCCACAGCTGTCAAATGGTTTAAGATGCAACTGGACAAGACGATCGCTGAAATGGACGATCTGTTCGGCAAATACCGTTTGAGTGAAGCAATGATGGCTGTTTACAAACTCTTTTGGGATGAGTTCTCTTCTTGGTACTTAGAAATGGTTAAGCCGGGTTATCAACAGCCTGTTGATAAGTCAACTTACTTATCGACACTTGGCTTCTTCGATGCTCTGCTTCGCCTGCTTCATCCGTTTATGCCCTTTATTACAGAGGAGTTGTGGCAAGCGTTGGAGCCGCGTAAGGAAGGCGAGAGCTTGATGGTCGCACTGATACCGGAGGTTGCTCCTGTTGATAACTTATATCTGGAAGATTTCGAAATTGCAAAAGAAATTGTGGGTGGAGTGCGTACGATACGTCTTCAGAAAAATATACCGAATAAGGAAGCATTGGAATTGCAGGTATTGGGTGAACACAACGATCACTTCAACTCCGTAATTGCCAAGATGTGTAATTTGTCGTCTATCATCCGTACGGAAGAAAAAGCGGCCGGTTCTGCTTCCTTCCTGGTGCGTACGACGGAATATGCTGTCCCATTGGGTAATATGATCAACGTAGAGGAGGAACTGGCTAAGCTTCAGGACGAACTGAAATACCAGCAAGGTTTCCTGGCTTCTGTCATGAAAAAGTTAAGCAACGAAAGTTTTGTAAGCAAGGCTCCGGCCAAAGTCATTGAAATGGAACGTAAGAAACAGGCCGATGCAGAAAGTAAAATCAAGTCTATAGAGGAAAGCATCGCAGCTTTGAAGAAGTAGGCTTCAAAAATATAATCAGATGAAGTATCTCTTCTGGTTAGTCTTATTATTGACGCAAACTACTGTCTCGTTGAATGCAAACAATGAGACAGATAGTTTGCGTTCTGCTTTAATGGCTCTTCCTGCCGGAGAAAGGATGGAACGGAGAAACTTCAATATTTACTTGCCCGAAATGATGGATGAGATTTATAGTTCGACGCAACTTTGTATGCCAGGAAAGGTTGTTTTGGAGTTAAAAGAATGTCCCGCGATAAATTTTTATACGGATCGTATGCCGTCTTACGTAAATAATTACTAACTTGCTGAATAATGCGATGAAGCATACGGAAAAAAGGTTTTATTCGTTTTGGGTATGAGGTATTGGAGACGGAGATTAAATTCTTTGTTAAGGATACGGGTGAAGGCATACCAAAAATGGGGGTACGATTGCCGTGACTTCCAAATTGAGAGCTGGCTATGTCTTTTACGTTACTCAAAACCCATTCAGAAGGCATAAGTGTGATTCTGGAAAATAACTAGTGGATGAAAAGGCTTGTATTGGGGGTAATTTTATTATTATGGAGTTATTGTTGTACATGCAAGGCTCTGCCTGCAGAATGGCAATTGGGTGCAGATTCGTTGTTCTTGCGACATCTGTGTGATACCGTTATGGGGAAGCTGGACGAAAGCGACAGGCAAGTGCTTTTCAACAGGTTGCTGAACGAGTCTCGTAAGCGTCGGAATACCTATTATGAAGGTACAGCTTTTTTTTTGCTAGCGAAACATTATTATGGGGGTGAAGTCGACAGCATGGTCTATTACATGCAACAAGCCCTACCATTATTATATAAGCAAAACAGATTGGAAGAACTTTTCCGCATGAAAGCCTGGTATGTTTATGCCTTGACAAGAGGAAAAAACAATAAGGCGGCTCTGGATAGCATCAATTCTCTGAAGCGATTGGCTTTGGATCTTGATTATCCGGATGGGATAGATATGGCTAACCAGGCATTGGCTGATTACTATTTGTCCAATGATTTGAAGCAGGAAGGGCTGGCTTTGTATGAAGATATCCTAGCAGGAATGGAAAAGAAAGACGTTCCACTTGTCAAACGTATCAATATTATTCGTCAGCTTCTGAATAAAGCGCCGGGGCAAGAAAAGAAACTGGAATATTTAGGATTGTTGAAGAAGTATCTCTCGGTATGGATCGTGTTAAAACTTTGTTAATAAATCGTTTAAAAACTATCCTTAAGAATGATGGTATAATTATCAAGGGTGTATATGAGCGAAGTGATGCAAAGGTACGTCTCAATGAGGGAATGGAAAGATATAAGGGCTTCATCGGTGACGACTTCGCGCGGAAATCAGGAAAAATGGTTTGATACGGAGAAAAATCTCTGGTATAAGGTGGATGATGGCTGCTTTGAGGCGCTGGCTGAAGCCGTTTCCAGTGAAGTTCTGCGCAATTTCACAAATGCGGCTCGGCTGCCGGGAATCTCCGTAGCAAATTACTGGGTCGATACGGCTGAGGTTCATGGCTTGAAACGAGTGGTCTCTGTGAGTGAAAACTTCAAAAGGGAAGATGAGAGCCTTATTACTGCAAATACGATTTTGAAGAATAGTCTAGGAACAGGCTATCTGGAAGAATTTAACCGCAGGACAAGCTTGAAAGAGAGAATCCGGCTTCTTGTGGATGCAATGGAAGAGGCGACCGGAATGCAGAATATCCGCTTGCATGACCTGATGGACTTCAACCGGGCGTTTCAGCAGTACGACACGCCAGAAGGCGCAAACTGTCTGACCGTGGGAAAACGCCATCTGAGCCAAAAAGATGCTGCAGTGGAAGCGGTGCGGAACATCGGACTGAACCAAGTCCGTCAGGTGGAGCACACCGTATTCTCCGAGCATCCGGCATGGAAAGCAACGTTTGAAGAACGACTGCGTGTTTTACGGAACGCCATGTAAGTCAGAGCGAATATCAGAATAATTGAAACAGAATGATTCCATAACGAAAGCCCGTCTGCGCTGCCACATATCGTGGCTTGCAGACGAGCTTTTTCGTTTGGCCGGAGAAAAATTACCATACCTCACATGCGAAGCATAGCGGTGAAATCGTGCCAGAGCGTATAACAGGGTTAGTCTCTTAATATGGAGAAAAGTTCTCCTAGGTTACTGCCAAGCTGATTTAGCAAATCATCTCGTTGTGTGCAAAAACTGGATGCTCGCTCAATTGCATTGTCAATGTTTGGAAGAAAGTATTGTTCAAAAGTCTTTTGATGAATCTTTTTGTTTGTTCCGGTTTTTTCAAGCAAGTGGATGTTTACAGATTTATCGGAAGGATCAAGCATTTTAGAAAGCTCATCAGCATATTCGGTAGCAACGTCAGAAACGTGAAGCAACAGCCAAAATTCAAATCTGGGAGTCGTCATGAAACACTGATAACCCTTCTCATCGCACTGCTGAAACAAAGATGACAGGCTCTGAGGTGAATGATTGGCTGCATCACGGTCAAGTACGAGACCAAAAACATCATGCGCTCCGTTATCAGAGCCTTTGAATTTATTCAAAAAATATAAATATGCAAGATCGAGCTGCTGCTCTCGAAGGAGTGCTTCAAACTTACGAACTTCTTTTTGCGGAAGGGAGCCCTTATCATCCAAGTAGTTTTGGATAAACTCTTTTGTGTAATTTTTGAAATCAAGCTTGTCGATTTCAGAAGAAAAATTGCTGTTATTTCGGATTTCAAGATAGTTCTCAAGTAACTCTAGCACTTTGAACGGAGAACTGGAAGTGTCCTGACGCTGAAGAACATGAAGCTCGACAACGGATTTAATGCCTAGTTCCTTTTGAAAGGCTTTTACATATCCGAAATATTGAGGCTCGGTGACGTTTCCTTCAACAGACAAGAAAACAACACGCTTTACGTCACGGTTTTGGGAACGTTCAAAACGATTGCCAGAGTTCAATCTACGAGGGATAGCCATAATTACCCCTCCTCATGATCATTTTCCAGAATGCAAGGAACGGCACCATAACGTCCCTGAACATAATCATTTAATATGCTCTTGTCACTTCTGGTGTTGAACTCGCTCAGGGAATAAAGCTGAGTGCTGTGTTCAGCAGTTCTTTCCGCGAACCAGATTTCATCCTGCCGTAGAAGATTCAAAGTCAGAAGATTTAAGTCATGTGTAGTGCAAATCATCTGACAGGCGTTTCCCTCTGTCAGTTCAAAGAACTTCCGAACATAAGCCTCCGTCAATTTGCTGTGAAAACTGCGGTCTATTTCGTCAATAAGGACGACACGACCGTCTTTTACTACTTCGTATGCCGGAATGAGATCAAAAAGCCGCTGAGTTCCATCGGATTCATCACGAAGGTCAAACAAGTCTGAAGCATTTCCATGGTTCATCATAAGCTCTTCGGCCATGAGATTTCCGTTTTCCAAGGAAAGTACGAAACGTCGATTCTCAATACCAAAAGTTTTTCGCGAACCGTTCTCAAGAGAACTTTGAAGATCTGCATTGTCGTGGATGGTTTTATCAACGGCGCTGATAACTTGCTCGCGAGAGTCTTTTGATAGAAAGGACAGGGACTCTTCCAGAAGTGTTTTCTTAGAAGAGATGCTTTCTATTCCGGTGTCAAAGTCGGAAAGCAATTGTGCAAGCAAAGTGTTATCACCACTGTCATTTACGAAAAATTCGTTGATATTTCCGGCTCGGCTGTTCGGGTAGATGACAATGATTTTAAGAAACCATGCGTACACATCTTTAAAAGGGCTGAAAACGGAGCTTTCGTCAATTTCTTTTTTTGCAAATTCAGTCAGAAGCAACCGGTCAGCACTAATGTCGGATTTGTACACCTCATATCGCATCTTGTCGATAGAATTTTTTGAAAGATCAAGGTCGGTTTTTGTTTCCTTATTTTCGATATCTCGTTCAAAAAGGCAAAACTCTTTTTCGGTTGTGATATCGTATAGCCATTCAGCTTGAAATGCTTTGCTGATATAATCATACGAGAACCCGTAGGAATAAAAGTGCTCATTCACGGACAACTCTATCTGAAAGACACCGGGCATCTTGCTGCATTCAGGATCGATGCGAAAGTATTTATCACGGCTCGTGCCGCGTTTGGCATCACCAGATATTACAATTCTACGCATAAAATCGACGGCATGGATAAAATTTGATTTGCCGGCGGCATTTGCACCGAAAATAAAACTGCTTTTGAGAAGACGATTGTTGTTTGCCAAAACAACGTGAGACGGATGGCGAGAACCTTTTCCAGCCGCCATGGAGAAGATTTGCTGCTGTTTGAAAGACATGAAGTTCTCTACAGAAAAACGAATAAGCATAGCATTACACCTCTCTTAAGACCTATTATATACGATAAAATCGATACTATCAATGGATAATGAGAAAAAATGAATGAAATCTAAACAAAGATAACGAAAAAATCGTTAGTACAGAAAGACTCACGACCGTGTTTTGCAATCTGATACATAAAAAGCCCGCCTGTGCCATCCACCGGAGTGATTCGGTGGCCCACAGACGGGCTGATTTTATGTCCGGGAAAAAATCTTCTACCCTCACATATGCAGCATAGCAGTAAAATCGTGCCCAAGGTTCTCGACCAGCAGATCAAAACACTTGTGGCTGATGGATTTCTGACCGTTCTCCCATGTGCGAATCGAGGTACAGCCGACCTTTGCATGGTCGGCAAGCTGCTGACGGTTCCAGCCTTTTGCCTCCCGGTATCCTCCGCCCCGGTGCAGAAACAGGGCGTAGTCGTCCAGAATATCCTCCACCGGGATACCGTAAAGGGCGGCGAGCTTGTCCGCAAGTTCGGGCGTGAAGCTGCGGTGAAATGCGCCGCTTTCCAGATCCCGATAGAGCCATTCCTCCATGCCCACCATGGCAGCAACCTCTTTTTGCAGCAGGTCAAGACCATAGCGGCACCAACGCAGACGGTCCCATGGGTTTGGGATGTCGGCGTAAGAATGGTACATACGGTAGAACGCCTGCGCCTCTACGGTGGTGCGGGGACCTGCCAAAGTTACCTGCAAGATGTATAGAGGGGTTAGATCACAACCCTCACATGACACCCTCTGAAGCAGAAAAAAGGAACCGCTCTCTCGGCTCCAAAAAATCCATTTTGACGTAGATGCGTCATTGCGCGAAAGAGGTGGATTCTCTTTTCCATCCCAAAGTGCGCTGGGGAGAGGATAGCAAATGAGCTGCGGATGCATTTTCGCAGGGAGCGCAGAAATGGTGTGGTCGTTTCCCTGCAGGAAACACTGGAAGCGGGAAAGGAGGACAGCGCACTGACCCTTTCCGATGTACTGCAGGACGGTTTCTGCATGGAGGATGCCTGTGAGCGGCAGGACGAGGCCCGGCGGCTGCGCAGGCTGATCGAGGGCCTGCCCGCCCGGGAGCGCAAGCTGATTCTGCTGCGGTACGGGCTGGCGGGTCAGCCGCCCCTGACCCAGCTGGAAACGGCACAGCTGCTCCAGATCAGCAGAAGTTATGTCTCAAGGCTCGAGACCCACGCACTGGATCAGCTGCGCAAAGGCTGGCTTCAAGAATCACCGGGAGAATAAAGGGGGCCGCCTGCGGGCGGCGTACATATCCTCTTTTACAATGGGATTTGGTGTGGTATACTGAATTCGTAAAATTGAAAAA
>ENA-ORCP01003356-ORCP01003356.1-human-gut-metagenome-genome-assembly--contig:-NODE-3356-length-12014-cov-4.686437_pt1 | contig 12014 bp, 8 predicted proteins | sample MGYA00242990_ERZ507991 | MGnify/ENA primary metagenome ERZ507991 (study PRJEB26167, sample SAMN06115496) | human gut metagenome | host: Homo sapiens | place: China:Henan | collected 2015-05-07 | study... | reverse complement strand
GGACGCGTGGAGTATGTTCAAGATGATCGTGTGGGCTATATGTGTGATTGCAGCGGTTGCGGCAGGGGGATTGGGGGTGAAGTGGCTGTTGGCGCGGGCGTTGTTTGTTGGCGTGCCGTTGGTGACAGGTCTTGCGTGGGCTGTTGTGTACCGCTGGTGCTTTGACAATGGAGCGCTGAAGCTGGCGCGGGTAGACCTGGACGAGAACGACAATGGGAAGGTGGACGAGTAATGTTTGCACCCCCGTTGTATGTAGTACGGAAATTTCCGCTTTCCTTTATTATAAGCAACAACTTTAACATCCAGCTTGACCCGGATGAGGAAAAGCGCTTTCAGGTAAAGCAGGGAGACAATATGCTTTTCCGGCAGGTGCGGCTGATTACATATGAGACCGATAAGTTCAACCGCTTTGTGGTGTTTGTGAACTGCGTGGGCGGACAGAATAAAAAGAAAGAGATGACGCGACTGATCCACCACGGCTTCAAGGTTGGCAAGCAGGAATTTGTGGTGAGTGAGCGCAGTGCCAGCATGGTACGGCAGGGCATCCTAAGTTTTGTGGACAGACGGATCGCTAGGGAGTTGGATAAGCGTATCACGATGGGGATAACTTTTGATAAGTGCGTTATATCGAAGTTTTCTGGCTATCGCGGTCTCTGCTTTTCCAGTTGCCACTGCATTGAGGGCTGGGTGCCGAATATTGTCGTTATACCTGACTGTTTTTTGACCATCAAAGACCAGCACATCAAGTATGTGTATGATAAAAAGATCAAGTTCAAGGATCTCGGTCTGCTCGTTGTGGACGAGGAACAGCGGTTCGGCGTCGGTCACAAGGAAACGCTCAAGGAAATGAGCAAAAACGTGGATGTGCTCACGCTGTCGGCAACGCCGATCCCGCGCACGCTCAACATGGCGCTGTCCGGTATCCGCGATATGTCCTCCATCGAGGAGCCGCCGCAGAACCGCCATCCGGTGCAGACGTTCGTGCTTGAGCAGAACGACGGCGTGCTGCTTGATGCCATCCGGCGTGAGCTGGGACGCGGCGGGCAGGTGTACTACCTGCACAACCGCGTGGAGTCCATCGAGCGATGTGCGAACATGTGGCAGCAGCGGCTTCCGGATGCGCGAATCGGCATCGTTCACGGCAAAATGGGTCAGAAAGAGATCGCAAAGGTTATGAACGAGATGGCGGACGGCGAGATTGATATTCTGGTCTGCACCACGATTATTGAAACCGGCATTGACATTCCGAACGCGAACACGCTCATCATCGAGAATGCGGACAATATGGGTCTGGCGCAGCTGCACCAGATTCGCGGCCGTGTCGGTCGTTCGTCGCGCCATGCGTATGCGTACCTGTGCTATCGGCATGGCAAGGCGCTCAGTGAGATCGCGCAGAAGCGCCTTGGCGCGATTCGTGAGTTCGCGGCGTTCGGCTCGGGCTTCAAGATTGCCATGCGTGATCTGGAAATTCGCGGTGCCGGCAATGTGCTTGGTCCCGAGCAGTCCGGCCACATGATGAGCGTCGGCTATGATCTGTACCTCAAGCTGCTCGAAGAGGCTGTGCAGGAGGAGAAGGGCGAAACACCCAAGCCGCGTGTTGATTGTGCGGCTGAGCTGCTGATTTCTGCCAATCTTCCCGCTGATTATGTTGCGGATGCGGGACAGCGTGTCGATCTGTACCGCCGTATCGCGCTCATCCGCACGGACGAGCAGCACAGTGATATGCTTGACGAGCTGATCGACCGCTTCGGTGAGCCGCCTGCGGAGGCCATTGCGCTGCTGGATATCGCGCTGCTGCGTGCCAAGGCCAGCGAGCAGGGGATTGCGGAGATCAAGCAGCAGGACGGACGACTGCTGCTCACCTTCTCCGAGACCGATTTCGCGCGCCTGTCCGCGCTCTGCGGCGACAGTGAATTCAAGGGCCGCCTGCTGCTCAATGCCGGTTCGACACCGTATCTGTCGCTGCGCCTGAATAAGGGCGAGACAGCGATGAAAATGGTGCAGACGCTGGTTGATAAGTACGCTGCCACGGCAAAATAAGCAGGAGAATGGTAGAAAGCATGATTTATTGAAGTCAATTTGCTTCCCTGCGCTTGCAGAGAGGGGAGCGGCTGTATTTGCGCAAAAAAAGAGCGAAACCATGTGGTTTCGCTCTTTTTCTCATTCTTCGCCGGAATTCTGTTCCGGGGCACCGTTTTCGCCATTCGGCTTGCGGCGGCGTCTTCCGCCTCTGCGGCGGCGACGGCGCGGCGCACCTTCACCGTCCGGAGACAGCTCATTCTGAGCATCTTCGGGCAGTTCGTCTGCGGCAGTCTGCTGCGGGGCAGGCTTGCGCGGCGGACGCGGCTGCTGCGGCTTCTGATGCGGAGCCTCGCTCTTTTTCGGCGCATCCTTTTTGGGTGCGGGAGCGGCAGCATCCTCCTGCTCCTCGCGCTTACGGCGTTCCTCGGCCATAGCGGCGGCATTCTGACGGTTGCGGCACGCACCCTTTACCATGCAGCACTGCGTGCACTGGAACTCGGTCAGCGAGTGCTCCGGACTGTCGTCCAGCTGCACCTTGCAGGTGCCGCGCAGCATCTGGGTGGAAACTACCTTGCCGCGGCCTTCCGGCGTATCGACCACGCTGCCCTGACGCGGCGTGACCTTCTGCAGCTCGGCGTAGGCCTCGTGCTCATACTTGAGACAGCACATCAGGCGGCCGCACACACCGGAAATCTTCGCCGGATTGAGCGACAGGTTCTGATCCTTTGCCATATTGATGGAGACCGGATGGAAATCATCGAGATATGAGCTGCAGCACAACTCGCGGCCGCAGCAGCCCAGACCGCCGATCATCTTCGCTTCATCGCGCACGCCGATCTGGCGCAGCTCAATACGGGTGCGGAACACGCTCGCAAGGTCCTTAACCAGCTCGCGGAAGTCCACACGACCGTCTGCGGTGAAGTAGAACAGCAGCTTGTTCATGTCAAAGGTGCATTCCGCGGTGACAAGGTTCATTTCCAGACCGCGGTCCTCGATCTTCTGCTTGCAGATAATAAACGCCTCGTCGGCACGCTTTTTGTTGCGCTCGAGCGTTTTCATATCGGTCTCGGTTGCCACACGGACCACGCGCTTGAGCGGCTGCACGACCTGCTGATCGGGCACATCGGTGTTGCCCTGCACGCAGTCGCCGTATTCCACGCCGCGTGCCGTCTCGACGATCACACCCGTATCGGGTGCGATTTCCAGACCCTGCGGGTCGAAATAATACATTTTTCCGTTCGATTTGAAACGAACTCCGATTATTGTTGTCAAAAAGTTTTCCTCCTGTATGATGGAAACGCTTAGGAAGCGTAACAGATGCGGTAGATATCGCTCGTTAATGCACAGGTGACAGCCGCGGATGCCGCGTTGCGCGATACACGGTCGATCAGCACATCAATAAAATCGTAGACCGCCAGCAGGCGTTCCGTACTGACGGCGCCGGCGAGTGCCTGCGTCTGCTTGCGGAGTGCAGGCTGCAGCGGCTTTTGCGGCAGAGCCTTCGAGACGAAAATCGCGTCCCGGACAGCGGCCTGCAGAATGCCGAGTACACCTAACAGTGCACGGCGCGGCGTCTTTTCCAGACCCATTGCACCGAGCATCATGCGGTCCTCACGCCGTTCGGCAACCGCAGAGAGATAGGGTGCAAGCAGGCTTGCCGCCTCCTCGTCCGACACCGCCGCATGCGACGGCTCGAGTGCAAATTTAGTGCAGCGCGAACGCACGGTCTGCAGCAGCGAATCCGGCTGCTCGGCAGTCAGAATGAAGAACGCATACGCAGGCGGCTCCTCCAGTTCCTTGAGCAGCGCGTTCTGTGCCATGGGATTGAGATTCTGCGCATGGTGAATGACTGTCACACGGCGTTCGCCGTCATTCGGGATAATGGCGTTTTCCGCCTTGATCTGACGCGCTAAATCGACCTTGAGTTCGGCCTCTCCCTCGTCCACGATCATCAGATCCGGGTGCACACCCTGCTCCACCTTGCGGCACGGCAGACAGCTTCCGCACGGATGACTGCCCGCGCCTTCGCATAAAATACCGGCTGCAAGCACATTCGCAAGGGCTTTGAGCGCCGCCGGATCGTCACCGGACAGCAGCACGGTCTGCGGAAAACGCTCGTTCAGCGCATGCTGCAGGCTGTTTTTGAGCGCATTGTTGCCCGCAAGTGCGTCAAATGAGATCACAGCTTTTCAAAACGCTCAACGTTGAGTACAAATACGGTTGCGCCGCCGACCTCGACCTGCACCGGCGTGGACGGGAAAAAGCCCATGCCGAGTTCAGCAGTTGCCGGCATGATCTGCTTGCGGGAGGAGGAGTGCTCGCGGATGATGTCAAAGCACTCATCCAGCTTGCTTTCGTCCAGACCGATCAGGATCGTGACGTTGCCTGCTTTGAGGAAGCCGCCGGTGGTCGCCAGCTTGGTGATGGAAAAGCCTGCTTTCATCAGGCTGGAGATAACATCCTGCGAATCATCGTAATTGATGATAGCCAGTACCATTTTCATAATAGTAACCCCCTATTCGCATTGCTGCGCGGAAACATATCGTTTGCTTGGATGAGACGCGTTATTGATGGACAACAACGGTTATTTCATCTATTATATTGTACCATCTTTCACGGATAAGTGCAATGTGCGCTCCTGTAATTTTCTCGCCGGGCCAGAGCAGCGGCACACCGGGCGGATACGGCGTGACCGGACGGGCGCAGACCAGACCCTCGGCAGCGGCAGGCTGGACTCTGCCGGTCTGTGAGAACCATGCGTCGCGCACGCTCATCACGCGCTCGGCGGGCGGAAACGGTGCGGACAGGGACGGCAGGGGAATCAGCTCGCGCCGTCTGGAAATGCGCCGCAGACCGCGTTTCAGACGGCTGATCGCACCGTTCGGGTCGGAGCCGGTGAGGATGAACACAACATTGCGGTCGTCCGCCATCTCGCACGCCACGCCGCATTCGCTCCACAGCGTATCGGCCAGCTGGTGACCGGTGATGTCGGTTCCGGCGGTGCACACCGTCAGACGGCATGGGTCAAGCGCAGGAAAATGATCCTCGGTCAGTGCGGTGAACATGGTCCGGTGCTGCACATAGGCACGCAGTTCGGCGCAGGTTTCCGCCGAGCGGCGGTACTCCGCGTGACCGGGCCCCTCGGTGTAGGCACGCGCAAGGTCAATGGACGCCATAATGGGGTAGGACGGACTGGACGTGCCGAACAGCATGGTGTTTTCGCGCAGTGCGCGGCGGTCCACGCCTGCCGCGGAGAGCAGAACGGCGCCCTGTCCCATGCACGGCAGCGTTTTGTGCATGGAGAGCACGGCCATATCCGCACCTTCCGCGACCGGCGTCGGCAGGCCGACGGCAGGAAAGTGCGCACCGTGTGCACCGTCTACGAGCAGCAGCTTGCCGTGCGCGCGGCACAGATCGGCAAACTCGGGAATCGCCCGCCGGATGCCGTAATAGGTCGGAGAGGTCAGAAGGATTGCCTTGATCTCCGGATGCGCGATCAGCTGTGCTTCCGCATCCTTGACCGGAAGCGCACCGGAAACCGCGAATGGCTCGATCAGCGGTGCAGAAAAGAAATACGGCGTAATGCCGAGCAGCGCGCAGCCGTAGCAGACGGACTTGTGTACCTCGCGGTCGAGCAGGACAGCGCCGCCGCGTCCGACCGCTGTGCCGAGCATGGCGAGAATGCCCTGTGTCGAGCCGCCGGTCAGAAAAAAGCAGTCCTCCGAGTCGAAATACCGCGCGGCGGCAACCTCCGCATCGCGGATAGGACCTTCGCCGGTGTACAGGTTGCCGGTGCCGTAGGTTTCGGTAAAGTCGATGGCAAAAATATCCGCGTATGTGTTGAAAACCGGCTCACCCTTGTGCCCGGGCATGTGAAACCGCGCGGAGTCGCCGGTCTCGAGCAGCTGCAGAGCATGGAACAGCGGTGCCGTTGTGAACGGCATCAGGCGGTTGATCTGTCTGTGATTGGGACGGTGGCTGTGCGGCGCAGCCGGTCGGCGGTGGTGCATAATACAGTTGACTCCTTACTATTATAACTGACTATCAGTATAGCAGAAGGGGAGTAGGTTGGCAAATTGAGAATAACGCAGTATAATATTTTCTAAAAGTGTTAGTGCAGGGCGGGGTGGGGTCACCCCGCCCTGCAGTAGTCCGGATAAACAGTCATAAGAGAGAACATGGGTGCAGTCCATATTCGCAGCCGTACATTTACCTATCACAAAAAATTACTGATTTTTGATTACGCATTACTAATTTTCATGAACTGTCCACAATGTGCAGACATTCGTTTATTCATTGCGGATTTTTTGGGACATTTTTCGGTAGCCAACGGAAGGGGTTTGTATTATAATAAATAATACGTTCCATTCATAAAAGTAATATCACCGCGACAGACCGTGATATGTAAACCGGGAACGTCTTTACGCTTATATTTGAAAGGCAGGCTATTCACTATGGCAGACAATCGTATCTACAATTTTTCCGCAGGCCCCTCCATGCTTCCGGTTCCGGTGCTTGAGCGCTGTGCAGCCGACATGCTGAACTATCAGGGCTCCGGTATGTCAGTCATGGAGATGAGTCACCGTTCAAAGGTATATGACGGCATCATCAAGGAGACCGAGGCTACTCTGCGTCGCGTACTCTCCATTCCGGATAACTACAAGGTTCTGTTCCTGCAGGGCGGCGCTACCACCCAGTTTGCAGCGATCCCGATGAACCTGCTGAAGACCGGCAAGGCTGACTACGCGCTGACCGGCAGCTTCGCTTCCAAGGCTTACAAGGAAGCACAGAAGTTCGGCGACATGCACGCTGCATTCTCCTCCAAGGAGACCAACTTCGACCACGTTCCGACGCAGGATGAGCTGGATATCCGTCCGGATGCCGATTACTTCTACATCTGCGCCAACAACACCATCTATGGCACCGAGTATCAGTACGATCCCGAGACCCCGGCAGGCGTTGAGCTGGTAGCGGATATGTCCTCCAACATCCTGTCCAAGCCGGTTGATGTTTCCAAGTACGGCGTCATCTACGCCGGCGCACAGAAGAACATGGGCCCGGCCGGTGTTACCGTTGTTATCGTCCGCGAGGATCTGCTCGGCAACTATCCGCTCGAGAAATACCCGGTTATGCTGGACTGGAAGACCATGGCTGACAAGGATTCTATGTACAACACGCCTCCCACGTACGGCATCTATGTACTCGGTCTGGTAGCCAAGTGGGTTGAAGACATGGGCGGCGTAAAGGCTATGCAGGAGCGTGCTGAAAAGCGTTCCTCCATGCTGTACGATTACCTCGATTCTCAGGACTTCTACAAAACTGTAGCCGCAAAGGATTCCCGCAGCCACATGAACGTAACCTTCCGCACCGGCAACGACGAGCTGGACGCAAAGTTTGCCAAGGAGTCCATGGCAGCCGGCATGTCCAACCTGAAGGGCCACCGTTCGGTAGGCGGCATGCGTGCTTCCATTTATAACGCAATGCCGATCGAGGGCGTTGAGAAGCTCATCGACTTCATGAAGAAATTCGCTGAAGAAAACAAGTAACAATAATTGAGAATTGATAATGGAGAATGGGAAATTGCGGTATCGCGCAAGAATAGCGACATTTTCCATTTTCAATTCTCCATTTTCTATTGGAGGATAATCCCATGTATAACGTAAAACTCTACAACAAGATCTCGAAGGTAGGTCTGGACGATCTCGATCCGGCAAAGTACACCTGCTCCGAGGATTTCACCGATTATGACGCCGTTCTGGTTCGTTCTGCCAAGCTGCATGACGTCGAGTTCCCGAAGAACCTGCGCTGCATCGCGCGTGCAGGCGCCGGTGTCAACAACATTCCGATCGACCGCTGCTCCGAGGAAGGCATCGTAGTCTTCAACACGCCGGGTGCAAATGCTAACGCCGTTAAGGAGTTGGTTATCTGTGCACTGCTGCTGGCTTCCCGCAAGGTGGTACAGGGCGCAAACTGGGTTAAGAGCCTCAAGGGCACGCCGGATATCGGTCCTGCTGCAGAGAAGGGCAAGTCCACCTACGCAGGCCCGGAAATCGCCGGCAAGAAGCTGGGCATCATCGGTCTGGGTGCGATCGGCGTTAAGGTTGCAAATGCGGCTGTTGGCCTGGATATGGAGGTCTGGGGCTATGACCCGTACCTGTCGGTTGACGGCGCACTCAAGCTCGACCGCTCGGTCAAGCACGTTACCGAGCTGGACGAGATTTTCGCAAACTGCGACTACATCACCATTCATGTTCCGCTGAACGCTGACACGAAGAACACCATCAGCGCAGAGGCGATCGAGAAGATGAAGGACGGCGTTCGCGTCATCAACCTTGCGCGCGGCGAGCTGGTTGACACCAAGGCAATGGCGAAGGCACTCGAGAGCGGCAAGGTTGCAGCATACGTTTCCGACTTTGCTTCCGACGAGATTCTTGAGCAGGAGAATGCTATCACGCTCCCGCATCTGGGTGCGTCCACGCCGGAGAGCGAGGACAACTGCGCTAAGATGGCCGTTTACGAGATCACCGAGTACCTCGAGAAGGGCACCATCCGCAACTCTGTCAACTTCCCGAACCTCAAGGTTCCGTACGAAGGCGGCTACCGCATCTGCATGATCCACAAGAACATCCCGAACATGATCGCGTCCATCACCTCCGCTGTTCGCTGCAACATCGAGAATATGGGCAACCGTTCCAAGGGTGACTATGCGTACACCATCATCGATACCGCAGAGGCTCCCACCGAGGCGAACCTCGACGAGCTGCGCGCGATCGAAGGTATGATCTCTGTCCGCACGATCTGATTGCCATAAAACCGATAAAACCGCTCTGAATGCAGATTCAGAGCGGTTTTTTGTTGCTTTTCTGTGCAAATTGAATATTGTCGAATTTGGTCGAATTTTCGTAGAATATGGAAATGCAGGATAAGACAGCACCGCAGCTCTCAGTGTGCGGTGCTGCCGAATGCTGCAGGATGACTATTTTTACAGGAGGCTTCTCAATGGAGAACATACGCATTTACGAGGAGGACGGCTACATTCACTTTATCATGCGTCCGGAGGACCTGATGCGGCTGCGCTACTCGACCGAAGCGAAAACGCCGTTTGCAGACTTCATGGACCGCTGGCTGACCCAGATGAAAACGCAGGTGCGCGAAAACACGATGGACGGCTACCGCTACGCATTTGAAAAGCACATCAAGCCGTTTTTTACCGCACGAGGAACAACGCTTGCTACGGCACGGCCGATGGATTTTCAGGATTTTGTCAACCTGAAATTCGATCAGGGGCTTTCACCGACTTCAATCGTCAAGTTCCATTCCATCATGCACAAGTGCCTGAAATACGCGGTAGCACTGCAGATTATCCCGACGAATCCGTCGGATAATGTCATGCTGCCCAAGCGGACGCGCTTTCGAGGACAGGTGTACGACCGGACGCAGATCAACATTTTTCTGGCAGCGGCGCTGCAGTCACCGGCAGAGGCGGCGTTTGTGCTGGCGGCAACGTATGGTCTGCGCCGCAGCGAGTGCGCCGGTCTGCGCTGGTGTGCCGTGGATTTTCGGGCACGGAGCATGGTCATCAATCATACGGCGGTGCTGTCCTCCGGGCGCGTGATCTACGCGGACAGCGTAAAGACCAAATCCAGCTATCGGACGTTGCCGCTGTCCGACTCGCTCCGGCGGTATCTGACCGATCTGCGCCGCAGACAGAACGCCAACCGCAAAAAGTACGGCAAAGCCTACTGCCAGAGCGATTACGTCTGCTGCCGTGAGGACGGTTCGCCGCTCCGGCCGGATTACATTTCGCGTGAGTTCGAGCGGGTGTGCCGCCGCGCGTGCCTGCCGCGTATCCGGTTTCATGATTTACGGCATTCGGTTGCAACAATTTTACTGCAGCAGGGCTTTTCGCTCAAGCAGATTCAGGACTGGCTGGGGCATTCCGACATCTCCACCACGGCTAACGTTTATGCGCATGTGCCGTATGTGGAAAAGGTATCTATCGCCAAGAGCGCAACACCGATTATCGGAAACTGATGTGCATTCCGGGAATGTAACATAATCGTAACATTCCGGCGGGTTGTTTCACCATTGTTACACTTTGCCGCCTGACCTTGTATGAGCGTGCGTGATTGCTTATAATGTATATTGTATAAGAATAACAAGGATAGAGAACTTTACACAATATACAGGTGAAGCATATGTTCAAAAAAACACTTTCCGCGCTGGCGGTTGCGTGTGTGATGCTGGTGAGTGCGGCGGCGGCCGGCACCATTTTTCCGGCAGAGTACACCGACATTGACGGCGTGACACGCGCAGGCTATCTGGATGAGGATGGCATGACCGTACTCCCGTTTGCTTACGCACAGGCAGGCGATTTCGCGGACTGCGGACTCGCTGCCGTAGAAAACGAGCAGTGGCAGACGGCGGTGATCGACCGCACGGGCAAGATCGTCATTGCATACACGGATTCGCCGGTTTCGGTGGATTTTTCGGATACGATGGTTGCGTATCGTTACACTGACCACAGCGTGTATTATGCGACTGACGGCAAGCACATTGGCTCATATCCGGGCGCGGTCGGCTTCTTTGAGGACGGACTGCTGCTGTGCAGAAATGCGGATACCGGGCTGTATTCCTATGTCAAGCAGGATGGTTCGACTGCCTTTTCGGGCAGCTATCGTAAGGCAGGTGCCTTTTCAAACGGCAGAACGCTTGTGCAGACGCAGGACGGCGATTATCAGGCGATCGACACCAAGGGCACGGTGCTGTACACTCTGCCGAATGACGTAACGCCTTCCTACATGACGATTTACGGCGAGAGCACGGTGGTCGTCACCAACGGCACCAATCAGGCACTGTATTCGCTCTCGGAGGGCAAACTGCTGACCGAGTTTCTGTACAATACTATCTCGGAGTTCCACGACGGCGAAGCAATGGTTCGTCAGATCAACCGCTGGGGCATTATGGATACCACCGGCAAGCTGCTGACGGCGCCGACGTATTACTATCTGTCCTACATGGGCGAGGGGCTGTACGCGGCCCGCAGTGAGGACGGTTCGGTTTCCGCGGTGGATGCGGGCGGCAGCCTGTCTTACCGCACGCTGAGCTACATCAGCGGCTTCTCCGAGCTGCGCTATGGTCTGTCGTGGCACAACACCGCAGACGGCACACTGATTTTCTTCCGCAAAAACGGCGGCTTTGCAGCATCTGTTAAAGAGGCGGAGAACCCGACCATTCTGACCGAAAACGTGGTCTGCGTCACGCAGGACGACACCCGCAAGTATATTGATCTGCGCAGCGGCAAAACGCTGTTCGAGCAGCCGAAGTCGTTCGACCTTGGCGGCGGCATCACTGCAAAGACCGTGCATTACGAAAAGTTCATGGGCTATCAGCAGGACGGCACGGAGCATGGCTGGGATGTCGATTTTCCGGAGATCAGCGGTCTGAGCGACAAAAAGGTGCAGAACACCATCAACAGCGAAATCCGCTCGTTCTTCCTCAAGGGACCGTCCGTTACCGCTGAGTATGATGCGCTCGAGGGCAGCTACGGTGCGTCCGTGGAAGGCTCGGTGCTCGTTGTCTGGGCCAACTGCGAGAGCGGCAAAGGCGCCGGTTCGTCGGTATGGAATAACTGTCTGGCGTTTGATCTGCACACCGGCACGCAGTACACACTGAACGACCTGCTGACCGGTGACTACATCGAGACGGTCAAGAAGCTGCTGCCGGACGATCATGCGATTTATCTGTACAGCTATCCGCGCATCAGCACGAAAGGCGTAACCTATTTTTACAACGAATACGAGAGCGCTTCCCGCCGAGCTTATACAGAGGAATATCTGCTGACGTTTGAGCAGCTTTCCGATGTACTGAACCGGAACAGCGCGTGCTATAAGGCGTTGATGACGTCGTATTCACCCAAAGTGAGCGGCATTCCGTTTTCGTCTTTGCTTTCCACAGCTGCCTGCGCCTCTATCCAGTCTATTTTCCATTGT
>ENA-ORCP01003354-ORCP01003354.1-human-gut-metagenome-genome-assembly--contig:-NODE-3354-length-12018-cov-5.929570_pt1 | contig 12018 bp, 8 predicted proteins | sample MGYA00242990_ERZ507991 | MGnify/ENA primary metagenome ERZ507991 (study PRJEB26167, sample SAMN06115496) | human gut metagenome | host: Homo sapiens | place: China:Henan | collected 2015-05-07 | study... | reverse complement strand
GATTTTGGTACATCCGAAACCAAACGGCTGCACATTGCCATTTACCCCACACTCGCGCTAACGCGCTTCGGGTGGGGCTAAATTTATCTGAAGGTGTTGCAAATCTATGATTCCGCCATCAGAGTAGGGACATCCCTTTGGGATGTGTCATTGATAATCAGTAAGATACGTTAACGTGCCAAAGGCACGTCCCTACTGTCTAACGGTTTTGCAACACCCTCATGCAGTTTCAATCAATTGGATGTCATAGATATCTGCCGAAGGGAGAAGGTAATAGAAGCCCCATCCGAAGCGCGTTAGCGCGAGCATGGGGTTAGGTTGCAAATGCTGGAAACGGCCTTCGGAGACATCCCTTTGGGATGTGTCATTGGTAATCAGTAAGATACGTTAACGTGCCAAAGGCACGTCCCTACTGTCTAACGGTTTTGCAGCACCCTCATGCAGTTGCAATCAATTGGATGTTATAGATATCTGCCGAAGGCAGAAAGTAATAGGGACCACAACTGCGCCCGCGGCTTGCAGTGGCCTACGGCTCTTATATCGCCGCTGGCGACAGCGTGGCGCTGCTGACGCCCGAAGGATGGTGCGTAATTTATTAGGAATGCACCGAAATTGCACCGCAAATGCAATTTTTGGCGCTTTTTCGGTGGCAAAATGGCTCATATTACCAATTATTGATTTATCTTTGCAACAAATATAATAAATCCAATCATAAATCAAATGAAAACATTAATAATGTCGGCTGCGCTTTCGCTCGCAGTTTCCGGCACTATATGGGGCCAAAGTAAAATTTCGGCCGATGGCCTGAGTGCCCTGGAAAACTATCGCTTCGAGCAAAGCCAGCTGAAGCAATCCATGAGTTCAACTCCCGCAGAAATTCCGACCGTTGGAGTCATAGCAAGAATAGCGCCGGGCTACACGGCCGATTATTTTGCCGATATGGGTTACGAAATCACATGCGAAACCGGGAGCACGGTGGTCATAGAGATGCCCATAACCGACGTTGAGGCTTTTTCGCAGCTCGATGCGGTGAAGTCGCTGACATTTGGCGGAAAGAAGGAAGTGAAGCTCGACTTTGCAAGGAAGTCGGGTTTCGTCAATGAGGCTCACCAAGGAATAAAAATAGGCGACGTAACGCGCTCATTCACCGGCCAGGGAGTGATTCTTGGCATGATGGACACCGGCCTGCAGGCCAACCACGTTAATTTCATAGCCGATAACGGTGAAGGCGCAAGCCGCATACAGCGTCTCTATCATTTCCGCACAAGCTATGGAGCGCCAATCTCGTACACCAATACTACGGTAAAGCGTTTCACTACCGACACCAACAATGAAACGCACGGCACACACGTTGCCGGCATCATGGGCGGAAGCTACCGCGGACTGTCGGACATGGCCTACTCGCCCACCGCAACCTCACTGGTTCAGAAACGCGATGCGCCTATGGAGTATTACGGCGTTGCTCCTGACGCCGACCTTGCCCTTGCCGTGGGAGAGCTTTATGACTCGAATATCCTTACGGGCGTTCAGCGTATCGCAGACTACGCAAAGAGCCTGGGCAAACCGGTTGCAATCAATCTAAGCCTCGGAGCCAACATCGGTCCGCACGACGGGACGGATGAGTTTACCTCAGCGCTCAACGATATAGGCAAAGACGCCATCATCTGCATTTCATCAGGCAATGAGGGCGACCTGGATATGTCGATAGAGAAAACATTCACCGAAGACGACACTGTTCTGAAAAGTTTCCTTGAGCCGTCAAAGGCCTACGGAGCCTCATCGATCAGCGGCATCCTCGATGTCTGGGCCTCCGACAACCGTCCGTTTGAAATAAGCATCATTGGCTACCGGATTGCCGACGGAAACGAGAATCCGTATGCCGTAGTGTCATCGGCCGGCACAAGAACCATCTCTTCCGGCACCGGCCTGTCATCGGGAATAGCAACTCTTGTTACCTCGGTCGATGCTAACAGCGGCCGCTATTACGCCCGCCTCTCCCCCTCATCCTACACTCCCCTGACCATGATGTCCTCCTACCGCTTTGAATTAAAGATTACAGGCCAACCGGGGCAGAAAATCAATGTTTACTACGGTGGTAAAGGCGATTTCAAATCCTACAACGTGGCAGGCTTCACCAAAGGTTCGGCATCACAGTCGATCAACGGCAACGCTTGCGCCAAAAACCTCATTTCAGTGGGTTCATACGTAACGCGCCAGTATTTTGGCATACTGTCAACGTCGACTGGCGTTTATTCCATGGCCGGCGAATATCCGGGAAGAATCTCGTCATTCTCAAGTTACGGCACGATGCCCGATGGCACTCCCATGCCTCAGGTGCTTGCTCCTGGCTCAACCATCATATCGAGCTTCAACCGTTACTTTGTGGAAGGCACTGCCGGCCAGATGTATGGCATGGGCCCCAGCGAAATGACCGGCCGCGCCACAAGCCCGGTAGACGACAAGATGGACTATTGGAGCGCTTCAGACGGTACTTCAATGTCGTGTCCGTTTGTCACGGGTGTGATAGGGCTCTGGCTTGAGGCCGATCCCACCCTTACGGCAGGCGACATCAAGGAAATACTTGCAGCCACGTCGACCATCGACACTTACACCCGACAGAAGCCGGCAGCTGCCGGTTACGGCAAAATCAACGCGGCAAAGGGTCTTGAGTACATCCTCACCCGCAACGCCTCGATAGGCTCAATCAAGGATGATGACGCTTCGCGCCTTCTCATCAACCCGTCGGCCGACGGCTATGACGTGGTGCTGTCAGGCGAAGCCCGCTTCACCGTTTCGCTCTACGACATGCAAGGACGCCTCGCCGCTGAGGCACAGGGCCTTGAAGGAACCGCCGCTGTAAGCACAGCAGGACTTCCCGCCGGAATCTATCTCCTTAATGTTCAGGGCGAATCAACGCGCCTGACACGCAAAGTGACCGTCAGATAATTCCGCCTCAGGATATTTCAAAAGGTCTGCCAATGAATGGCAGGCCTTTTTTGTTGGAGGACTTGGAGGGAGCGGAGCACTCAGAGGGCGCGGAGTTAGGAATAAGATTTTTGCGCAAAATGGCTAAAAGATGTGTAATTGTTTGCAAATGCTGCTTTTTGGCGTTAATTTTGCAGGATAATCAAGAAAAAACGTGCAATTTGATTGCTCTGCGCCTTTATTTAAGTTTAAAATGAACCTAAAAGGAGTGCGCGGAGTTAAAATCTCATCACACCGGTACAATTTCAATCACATGCAGCACAATAATCCAACAGACACTCCGCACTATGCCATTGCACTCCGCAGCGACCGCTCCATGAAGGGACGCCGCATGGCGGGAGCCCGCGCACTCTGGAAAGCCACCGGCATGAAGCCGGAGCAGTTCGGCCGTCCGGTGATAGCGGTTGTCAACTCGTTCACCCAATTCGTTCCGGGCCACACCCATCTCCATGAGATAGGGCAGCTGGTGAAAGCCGAGATAGAGAAAGCCGGATGCTTCGCGGCCGAATTCAACACCATTGCCATTGATGACGGCATTGCCATGGGACACGACGGGATGCTGTATTCGCTCCCCTCGCGCGACATGATTGCCGACTCGGTGGAATACATGGTCAATGCCCACTGCGCCGACGCGATGGTGTGCATAAGCAACTGCGACAAAGTGACTCCCGGAATGCTCATGGCTGCCATGCGGCTGAATATCCCGGCGGTGTTCGTGAGCGGCGGCCCTATGGAGGCCGGAAAGGTCGATGGAAAGGCCGTGGACCTGGTAGACGTCATGGTGCAGTCGGCCGATGAGACCGTGAGCGATGAAAAGGTGAGCGCACTCGAAATCGGGGGCTGCCCCACGTGCGGCTCATGCTCGGGAATGTTCACAGCCAACTCAATGAACTCTCTGACAGAAGCTTTAGGTCTGTCACTACCGGGCAACGGCACGATTGTGGCCACTCACATCAACCGCCGACAGCTCTTCATTGACGCAGCGCGGCTCATTGTGGAAAACGCATATAAATACTACCGCGACGGCGACACTTCGGTGCTTCCGCGCGAAATAGCCTCGCGCCGGGCCATGCTCAACGCCATGACGCTCGACATTGCCATGGGAGGAAGCACCAACACGGTGCTACATCTGCTTGCAGTGGCCCACGAGGCGGGAGCCGATTTCACAATGGCCGATATCGATGCGCTCTCGCGCCGCACGCCGGTGCTATGCAAAGTGGCTCCGAGCTCGCCCTATCACATTGAGGATGTGAACCGTGCAGGCGGCATCATCTCCATACTCTCCGAACTTGACCGCGCCGGGCTGGTTGACAGCAGCGTGAAACGCGTGGACGGCCTTACCCTACGCCAAGCCATTGATACCTACGTCATAGGAGGCAAAGATTATACTGACCGTGCCGATGAACTGTGGAAGAGCGCCCCGGCAGGCAAACGCACCACGCGGCTCGGCGAGCAGATGTGTTACTACTCCGAGCTTGACACCGACCGCTCCAACGGCTGCATCCGCGACGCGGCCCACGCATATTACAAGGATGGCGGCTTAGCCGTGTTGCGCGGCAACATAGCGCCCGACGGCTGCGTGGTGAAGACGGCCGGAGTGGATGAATCAATATTCCGTTTCAGCGGCCCTGCGCGAGTGTGCCAGTCGCAGGAAGAAGCTGTCGACGCTATCCTGCGCGGTCGCATCAAGGCGGGCGACGTGGTGGTGATTCTCTACGAAGGGCCCCGCGGGGGTCCAGGCATGCAGGAGATGCTTTACCCCACGAGCTACCTCAAGAGCCGCCACTTAGGGAAAGAGTGCGCGCTGATAACCGACGGCCGCTTCTCGGGCGGCACATCGGGACTCTCCATAGGCCACATTTCGCCCGAAGCCGCAGCCGGAGGTCCGGTTGCGCTCATCAGGGAGGGGGATATTATTGACATTGACATTCCGGCACGTTCAATAAACCTCCGCGTTGACAGTGCCACTCTCGGCGCTCGCCGCCAGCAGGAGCTTGCCCGAGGGAAAAACGCATTCACCCCCGCCGGAAGAAACCGCACCGTGAGCCGCGCCCTCCGCAACTATGCATCTTCGGTGACCTCGGCCGACAAAGGCGCCGTCAGAGAATGATTTCCAATAGTTTATGCAAGAAGAAAACAAGAATAAAATAACCGGAGCCGAAGCCCTCATCCGGGGGCTGATGGCCGAGAAGGTAGAGCGCATATTCGGCTACCCCGGGGGATTTATAATCCCGGTGTTCGACCGGCTGTATGACTACACTGATAGCATAACGCAGGTGCTCACCCGCCACGAGCAGGGGGCCATGCACGCCGCGCAGGGCTATGCACGCACCTCCCATAAGCCGGGGGTGGTGATTGTGACGTCAGGTCCGGCTGCCACCAACCTCATCACCGGACTGGCCGATGCCATGATGGACTCAACACCGTTAGTCGTAATAACGGGTCAAGCGCCCTCGGCCATGCTCGGCACCGACGCTTTCCAGGAAACCGACGTGATGGGCATAACCCAGCCGGTGACAAAATGGAGCTATCAGATTCGCAGCGCCGAGAAGGTTGAATGGGCGCTCTCCCGAGCCTTCCACATAGCCTCGACAGGCCGACCGGGACCGGTGGTGCTCGACTTTACCAAAGACGCGCAGACAGAGCTGACCGAATCGCACTACGAGCCCTGCAATTATATACGGTCGTATGTACCGCGCCCGGAATTGCGCATGGACGCCATAAGACAGATGGCAGCCATGATAAACCATTCAATCCGCCCCATGATACTTGCGGGGCAGGGAGTGACCATCTCCCAGGCCGAAGAACAACTCAAGGCTCTCGCCGAAAAGGCCGACATACCTGTGGCCGCCACGCTCCTCGGACTGTCGGCGCTGCCGTCGGAGCATCCTCTGTTCAAAGGGATGTTAGGGATGCACGGCAACTTCGGTCCTAACATCAACACCAACCGCGCCGACCTGATAATTGCCATTGGCATGAGGTTCGATGACCGCGTGACCGGCGACCTGGAGCATTATGCACGCCAGGCGCGGATAATCCATGTTGACATCGACGAATCGGAATTCAACAAGAACGTGAAGGCTCACCTGACAGTGCATGCCGACGCCCGCGAGGCACTCGACGCGCTGTTGCCGCTCATTAACAAGGCACGGCGCAAGGAGTGGACGGAATCATTTGACCACCACAATGCCGAGGAGCGCCGACTGGTGATTGAAAAAGCCGCTTACGGCACCAACCCCGATGAGCCGGCCACCATGGGCGAAGTGTCGCGCCTTGTGAGCGAGGCAGCCGCTCCGGGAGCAGTGCTGGTGACCGACGTGGGCCAGAACCAGATGCTTTCATCGCGCTATTTCCGCTTCACCGGCCCGCGCAGCATAGTCACCTCAGGCGGCCTCGGCACCATGGGATTCGGACTGCCGGCTGCCATAGGCGCAAAGATGGGCGCACCGGAACGCGAAGTGTATCTTTTCACGGGCGACGGCGGCCTGCAGATGACCATCCAGGAGCTGGGCACCATAATGCAGTATGGCACAAACGTGAAAATCATTCTGCTCAACAACAACTTCTTAGGCAACGTTCGCCAGTGGCAGTCGCTCTTCTTCAACAACCGCTTCTCGCTCACGCAGATGCTCAACCCCGACTTCAAGGCTCTTGCAGCCTCCTACGGCATCCCGGCGCTCGACGTGGCCACCCGAGGCGAGCTGCCCGAGGCCATCAGACAGATGCGCGAGGCCGACGGAGCCTTCCTGCTCAACGTCAACATCCGCCCCGAGGACATGGTGTTCCCCATGACACCTGTAGGCTCGGCCGTTGACTTCATCATGACAAGTGAAACCGAAACCTACAATCCGCAATGAGCACCAACGAACAGCAGCCGCGACTCTACACCATATCGGTGTTTTCGGAAAACCATGTGGGTCTCCTCACACAGCTTTCCAACATATTCACGCGCCGATGCATCAACATTGAGAGCGTGAGCGCAAGTGCGAGCGCCGTGCCCAACATCCACAAGATAACCCTCACCTGCCGCTCCACGCAGGAGATGATGGACAAGGTTATCAAGCAGATAGAGAAGCGCATCGACGTGCTGCGCGCCTTCTACTACGTCGACTCGGAATTAGTGTATCAGGAAGTGGCGCTCTACAAGATTTCCACTTCGCGCATGCTCGCCGAGAACCATGTGGAGCAGATTATCCGCAACTACGGAGCGCGAATCCTCGAAATCACGCCGGACTACACGGTTATAGAAAAAACCGGCCATAACGATGAAACCGATGCGCTATTTTCGGAGCTGAAACGTTATGATATTAAACAATTCGTTCGCAGCGGCCGAGTAGCAATCACACGTTCGCCCATCGAACATGTGGATGAATACATCAGCCGCCGCCAACAGCAAGACCCGAAATCATGACCGAAAAAGCAAAAATATACACTCACAAATATCAGCTCACCGCAGCGCAGTGCAACGCCCAGCGCGAACTCGCCCCGGCAATGCTCGTGCAGCACATCATAGAGGTATCAACCGAACATGCCGATGCCCTCGGCGTGGGCTTCAAGCAACTGGCCGCCCACGGCACTCTGTGGGTGCTGTCGCGCATCACGTTTGAAGTGAAGCGCTTTCCCCGTCTTAACGAAGAGTATTCGCTATCGACCTGGGTTGAAGGCTACAACCGTCACTTCTCCGAGCGAAACTTTGAAATCAGGGGCGGCGACGGCGAAGTGATAGGCTACGCCCGCACCATCTGGGTGTCAATCAACATGGAGACTCGGCGCCCGGCCAACCTCGCGGGTTTTGAATTCCTTTCCGAGGTGGTTTCCGACAAGGAGTGTCCCATTGCCAAGCAGGGGAAGCTCCATCCCATTGAGCCGCCGCAGATGTGTCACCCTTACAGATTTCAGGTGAGCGACATCGATGTGAACCGCCACGTCAATTCATCGCGCTACGTGGAGCTTGTCATAAACCAAATGGACCTTAACACCTACGATCGATTCTTTGTGAGCCGGTTCGAGATAGAATTTCGCCATGAAGCTCATTACGGTGACGATGTAGAGGTTTGCTCGTCATTCTCAGCCGACGGCAAATCGCTCCTCAGCACCATAATGCTCGGCGACACTCCGGCTTGCTTCGCGCGCACCGTCACCCTCCCCCGCCCCGTTCCAGTCTACTGATAACAATTCAAACCATTTTCATATTAATCACATTTCAAGCAGCCGGATTAAAAGCATTCAAATTCATAAAATAATATGGCAAAACTTAATTTTGGAGGTGTCGAGGAAACAGTTGTTACCCGCACCGAATTCCCCCTTGAAAAAGCCCGCGAGGTACTGAAAAACGAAACCATAGCCGTGCTCGGTTATGGCGTGCAGGGCCCCGGTCAGAGCCTCAACCTCAAAGACAACGGCTTCAACGTGATAGTGGGCCAGCGTCAGGGCAAGACCTACGACAAGGCCGTGGCCGATGGCTGGGTGCCCGGCGAGACCCTTTTCTCCATCGAAGAGGCAGCCAGGCGCGGCACAATTGTAATGTGTCTGCTCTCCGATGCCGCCGTACTTGAAGTGTGGCCCGTTATCAAGCCGCATCTCACTGAGGGCAAAGCGCTTTATTTCAGCCACGGTTTTGCCATTGCATGGAGCGACCGCACCGGCGTGAATCCTCCCGCCGACATTGACGTGATTATGGTTGCCCCCAAAGGCTCGGGCGCTTCGCTCCGCTCCATGTTCCTCGAAAACCGAGGCGTCAACTCCAGCTTCGCCATCGAACAAGACTTCACAGGCCACGCCTGGGAACGCACCATAGCCCTCGGCATCGGTATCGGCTCAGGCTACCTGTTTGAAACCACCTTCAAACGCGAGGCTGTCAGTGACCTCACCGGCGAGCGCGGCTCGCTCATGGGCGCCATCCAGGGTCTGTTCCAAGCTCAGTATGAGGTGCTTCGCGAGCATGGCCACACCCCTTCGGAGGCCTTCAACGAAACCGTCGAGGAGTTAACTCAGTCGCTCATGCCGCTTTTTGCAGCAAAGGGAATGGACTGGATGTATGCCAACTGCTCCACAACGGCTCAGCGCGGCGCGCTTGACTGGAAAGATCCCTTCCACGATGCCGTAAAGCCTGTGCTCGAACGCCTCTACAAGAGCGTTGAGGACGGCACCGAGGCTCAGATTTCAATCGACTCCAACTCGCAGCCCGACTACCGCGAGAAACTCAACGAGGAGCTTCGCCAGATGCGCGAAAGTGAAATGTGGCAGACCGGCGTAACCGTGCGCCGCCTGCGTCCCGAAAACGACTAAACACAGCCAATATGTTCTCAGGAATAGTTGAAGAAGCCGCCAAAGTGGTTGGCATTACCGATGAAGGGGGCAACCGCCACATCCGCGTGAAATGCTCTTTTACCGATGAGTTGAAAATTGACCAGTCAGTGGCTCACAACGGCGTGTGCCTCACCGTGGTATCGCTCCACGATGACGGCACTTACACCGTGACCGCCATTCAGGAAACCCTCGACCGCTCCAACCTGGGGCTGCTCCGGGAAGGCTCGGAAGTGAACCTTGAGCGCAGCATGCTTATGAACGGGCGCCTTGACGGCCACATCGTTCAGGGCCACGTTGACTGCACCGCCGTGTGCGAAAGCATCGAGGAGGTCGACGGCAGCCGCTACTACAAGTTCCGCTATGACGTTGACCCCGCCATGGCCGCCAAAGGCTATGTGACGGTTGAGAAAGGGTCAGTGACGGTCAACGGCGTGAGCCTGACGGTGTGCGACTCCGAGCGCGATTCGTTCCGCGTTGCCATCATCCCCTACACCTACGAGCACACTAACTTCCACACGTTCAAGCCCGGCACGGTGGTGAACCTCGAATTTGACATCATTGGCAAATACCTGGCCCGCCTCCACGACTTTGCCCGCTGACCCTCAGCCAGCCACGACCCATATCCATAGGGTGTTGCAAAACCGTTAGACAGTAGGGACGTGCCTTTGGCACGTTACCATTTGTAGCCATTGGTTATCAATATTATACGAAACGTGCCAAAGGCACGTCCCTACTCTGATGGCGGAATCATAGATTTGCAACACCCTAATTTTTGCTTATGAATTACAGCCATTGACACGGCAATGACACCTCTGCCGCCGTAACTTTGCAAAAATGCAATCTACCGCCGTTTGCATTGTCTGATCGAAGGCATAAAAATACTTGTAGCTTCTCCCGAAACGCGGAAGCGCGGGATAAAAGCCATGAGAGCAGTCATGGCCTTCGAAGATGGCCATTACACGAAATGTTGGATCTGAGTCAGAATTTATAGAGCCAGTCAAGGCCAAAGGTTTCGCCCACGGCTTTGCGGATGCTTTTCGCCTCGCTGTCTGTCGGGTTGGCGTAAGTCATTGCCGCCACAATTTTCTGTCGGTTGGCAAGAAGTTCGTGATTCTTCGCAAATTTCTTTTCAACTCTTTCAAGAAGTTTCATCACTTGCTTCGACGCATCGCCGCCATGCACCTCATCTATAAATCCTCTCAGTCCCTCTTCGCCCCCCTGCATGTAGGATATGAACGCTTTAGGCCCAAACAGTTTCACTCGCTCACCCTTCACGCTTTTACCCGTTATCACCAGGTTCTGCTCCTTCTTGATGAGCTCGTGAAGTTGTGAAATCTCAGCATTGAAGACCTCACCCTTTTCGGTCCAGTATCCCAGCGAACTCGTTAATTCATCTATTGAATAGTTGCGGGTTATTTTTGACCACGTAGGTGTGTCAAGTTCAATGTTGGCTCTACCCTCGGAAAATGACATTATCATGTCGCGCTGCAGCTGCTCCACTCTGCGCTGTGCACGACTGATATCTTCCTCTGTTGGGTCGCCTTGCAAATCCCCATCAAGCAATCGCTTATCAATCAGCGACCTCGTAGCGTCAAATGCCGAATCGGCCGAAAGTGCGTCCACTGGCATTCTATGCAATGCCCTATGAAGCGCAACGGCTATTTCCTGTCGGCCATTGTAGCCCGGACGGCTCACGATAGCATATTTGTAGTCTTTGGCGCGTATCGAATCAACATTTCTGTACAAACCGTGATAGGCCCGGAAGCAACTGTCCATTGCGGCAGCTCCCTCGGCTGGTTTCCTCATCCCCGCGAGAATGTTGGCATAGGCCATGGATGGAGCTACGCTTGCGGGAAAAAGCTCCCAGGTTTCCCTCAAAGCATCCAAATCCTCAGCCGAAACCATTCCTGGCGCTTTAAAAAAACGTTTGGCTGTCTTTTCAGCTCTGGCTACAGTTTGTTTCAGCCCGAATGGTATTTTGCTCTTTACAAAACCGTTAGGGTCATGGGTGAGACGTAGCCATTGTTGGAACCTTACCGCTATGTTGGCTCCTTGTTCATTACGTGCAGGAGTCCACTTTGTCATCCCTAATACGCGTCTCACTTCTGCCTCCAACTCAGGAAAGGGTTTATGCATGAACTCAATTTCTTTTACCGAGCCATCACTCCCTATCGTCAGATATAAAATGAGCGTATTTACATGTTCTTTCTTCCATGCTTCCTTAGGATATTTGAAGTTTCTTTCTAAATGGTCATAAAGGTCTTCATTCACAGGCGGATAATACGCCCAATTGTACACAGTTTCTTCCTTAGCAGCCGACAGTGAAACGGCATTTACTAATAATATTGTAACTAAAAGTAAATTAAAAAATTTCATGACTACTTCCTGTCTCTCTGATAATAAAAAAGCGCAAGACAATCTACTTTATTCTCAATCAGCAACTTTGCGTCTAAGTTGCCAACTGTATTAGAGACTGGATCAATATATTGAAACGTGCGGAATATAGGATTATAATCCACGATTAAATAATCATTACCATATTTCACAGTTTGTCCATTCTTATAGCCTGTTGAGGTCACAATTCGCAAGATAATCCCATAATGTTTTTTCAACGCTTCCAATATACTTTTGAAAACACTAATTGAAGCACCTGGCATATCTTGATGTACGATAATTATTGATGGATATTTCCCACTTAATTGTACTTCATAATTATTAACAGCA
>ENA-ORCP01003352-ORCP01003352.1-human-gut-metagenome-genome-assembly--contig:-NODE-3352-length-12019-cov-3.066990_pt1 | contig 12019 bp, 7 predicted proteins | sample MGYA00242990_ERZ507991 | MGnify/ENA primary metagenome ERZ507991 (study PRJEB26167, sample SAMN06115496) | human gut metagenome | host: Homo sapiens | place: China:Henan | collected 2015-05-07 | study... | reverse complement strand
ACGATCAGCCCATATTAGATGCTGTAGCAGAAAATGTGGTAGACACAACCCGTGGAACAAAAAAAGAAAGTGAGAGAGAATTAGGAACACTGCTCAAAAAACTGCAAAAAGGTGATGTCTTGATAATTACCGAAGTTTCCCGGCTAAGCCGGAAAATGATGAATATCATGAACATTATTCATCAATCGATTGAAAAAGGGATCACCATTCACAGTATTAAGGAAGGATATAAATTCGATTCTTCTATCAACAGTCAGGTACTCGCTTTCGCTTTTGGTCTATGTGCTGAAATCGAACGTACGTTGATTTCTCAGCGTACACGCGAAGCTCTGGCACGCCGCAGAGCCCAAGGAATAAAGTTAGGACGTCCCAAAGGCAGTCTGCGGGCCGGTAAGTTATTCGAACATGAACAAGAAATCAAAGATTTAAGGACCGAAGGTTTCTCGTTTCAGAAAATTGCAATGCGCTATAAAGTCTCTCCGGAAACGGTACGGCTGTTTTACCTGCGTACGTTATTGAAAAAACCGAAAAAAACACCGGAAGAAGAAATCCAGGAGCAAAATCCTATAGAAAAACCGGAGACTTAGTCACTAAGTCTTCCGGTAGATTTCAAATAATAGGTTTCATTCACACGAAGTTCAGCCTTAGCCTCTATCCAATCACTCCAAGCCTTCTGCCATTGTGCCTGTGCTTCCATGTAATTGGTAAGGGTCTCCATTCCTACTTCAAAACGATTCTTACTCACCTGCAGGTTTTCTTCGGCCTGAGAAAGTGACCGTCGTGTGAGCCGAACCCGGGTAGCAGCATCTTCGACATTATAGCGGGCCCGGGCCACTTCGAGCTGCATCATCTGCTCGGTTTCTTCTTTTTTCAAACGCACCATCTCTTCTTCGGCTTTCATGGCTTTGACTTTATTACGTCCTTCTCCCCAATGATAAATAGGTATTTTCAACGAAGCCAAAGCTGCAAAAGAAGCGATACCGTCCGATTTGCCGTTTAACGTAATCCCGTCACTATATCCATACGAAGCAGAGACTCCCAATTGAGGCAAGAAATCCGAACGCGTCAAGGCTACTTCTTTTTCTTTCAGTTCGATTTGCCGTTCCAACATATTGTATTCGGGACGGCCGGTGATATTATCCCCTTCTTCCCACAGGCCGGAAACGATACCTTCTCCGAGGCTATCCCTGACCGTCAGCTCACTCATCAGATCAACCCCGACAATCCGGCAAAGATTCATTCCCGACAAAGCCAGACCGTTCTGTGCCTTTTGTACCATCAATTCCGCCTCATTTTGTTTAACCTGCGCTTTCAGCAGATCGTTCTGTGCGGCCATCCCCGTCCGATAAGCATCTTCCAGATTACGCACCAATTCTTTCACAACTTCGAGGTATTTTCCGGCAGCTTTGACCTGTTCACTGACTTTCAGATATTGCCAATAAGCCGCATCTGCTTCGGCAAGTACTTCTGCCTGATTATATTTCACATTCAGGTCTGCAATTTCTTTACCTATCGAAGCCATGCGAAAAGCAGAACGCACTTTCCCCCCCATATAAAGAGGCTGTTCCAACATCAATCCTACCGTGTAAGCATTTTCAATACCCAAAGCCAGGTCGATATCCGGCATAAATGCATATTGTTTGAACAGGGGTATCCCATCGGCTCCCAATACAGGTTTGCCTTCGGGCATATACAAACTATTCAGCGGCACTGCCTGTCCGACATCGTTTACATCGTATACCGGCAGATATCCCCCGTCGATATCGAATTTCATCTTCTTGTGTACATAGGCATATAAACCTGTAGCCGAAAGTTTAGGTAGAAAATTAGCCCGGTAAGCTTTTTTGTCAAAACCGGCTTTTTGACCTTGTTGTTCTGCCGATTGCAATTTTTTACTATTTTCTACCGCCATTTTCCGGCATTTCTGTAAATCGAGCTCGACTATCTGAGCCGGACAAACTCCGGAAAAGAATAAAACTGTCAGGATTAATAGCGTTGTTTTCATCATTCGTCGATCATTCATTAGCCAATTGTTCATTATCGCTTTTATGCAAAGCTCCGACCTTATCTTCTTTTTCGATGGGAAAGAATAAAGCATACAATACAGGTATAAACACCAAAGTGATCACCGTACCTACCAGCAATCCGCCCATTATAGTGACGGCCAGAGAACCGAACAAGTCGTCGCCCAGCAAAGGAATCATCCCCAGGATAGTCGTTAAAGAAGCCATCATTACCGGCCGGAAACGCGAAGACGACGAATCCAGTAAAGCCACTAACCTCCCTTTGCCGGAAGCAATCTGCAAAGTGATCTCATCCAGCAATACCACTCCATTTTTAATCATCATACCTATCAATCCCAAGGCCCCCACAATAGCGACAAAACCGAAATCTTTTCCACTGATCAGCATCCCGAAGACAATGCCGATAGCTGCCAGCGGCAAACAAAGGAAAATAATCGTAGGTTTACGGAAATCTTTAAACAGCATGATCAAAATAACAATTATCATAACAATAGCCCAGGGCACATTTTTAAAAAGATACCGCATGGCTTCGCTACTCGCTTTGTGTTCGCCCAGCCATTGTTTCGTATATCCCTCAGGCAAGGTGATCGTATCGACGAGCGGGATCAACTTGCCCCGTACACTCTCGGCGGTATATCCCTGCGCATTGTTACAACGTGCTTTTATGGCCCGTTGTCCATTATACCTCCAAACGACAGGATCTTCCCACTCGATTTTCACTCCCCGGGTAGCCTGTGACAACGGAGTAGAACCGACCACTTCCGACAAAAGGTCTTCTTTCTTGACAGTTCCCATCAAAAGCCCTTTTATCGTCTCGCCATCCAAACCGGTAAGCGAAGGCAGGACGCTCCAAACCGGAATATTTTCCAGCGCAGCAGTTTCTTCTCCTTCATTATCTACGCTTTTGATATAAATAGGCATAGCTGTGGTTCCTTCGTAGTAAGAGCCTACAGGTAATCCATCGGTAGCCGAGAGCAGAGATAAGCCGACATCCGTACGGGATAAACCGGCTTGCCGGGCGATCGGCTGGTAATAATCGACCATCAATACCGGCGCTTCGGGCTCCCAGTTATTCGTTACCAAAGTAGCCGTCGGTTCATCGTTCATGATCTGTTCAGCCTGAGCCGACAAGCTCTTCAATACAGCCGGATCGGGTCCGCAAAACATCAACTCGACCGGGAAATCCTCATACATCAGATTATAACGCTTGATCCGCACATAAGCATCCGGATAATGTTCTGTGAGATATTGCTGTAGCCCGGGAATCGAACTTTTCAGGGCATCGGCATCCGTATAGTCGACGATCAATTCACCGTACGACATCGCCGGCAAAGCAATCGAGCGGACCAGATTGTAGCGCGAAGGCGTACCGCCGAAACTCGAAGTCACATGTGTAATATCCGGGCGGGAAAGTAAATAAGCCTCGATTTCTGCAATATCTCCCTGGACGGCTTCCAAAGTCCCCCCTTCAGGCACTTTATATTCGATATACAACTGGGTGTAACTCAAATCCGGGAAAAATCCCTGCGGAATATATTGGAAACACCAGGCACTCAAAGCCAATAAGATGACAACCGCTCCTACAGCAAATTTCTTATGATAGAGCATATAGGTCAGGAATTTCCTGAACCACCGATACATCCCGCTATCGTATAATTGTTCCTCACTCAAATGCTCATTTTTCACTTTTAAGGAATAATCGGCATGGATCGGAATCTGTGTCAGAGCCAAAATCCAGCTCAATAATAACGACACCGCCAGAACGATAAACAAATCCCGCACATATTCCCCCACCGTATCGGGCGACATAAAAATCGGGAAGAAAGCCAGTATGGCGATCAAAGTAGCTCCCAACAGGGGCATAGCTGTCTTTTTAGCAATATTGGTCAAAGCGGCAGGCTTAGGGATACCCCGTTTTAAATCCACCAGGATTCCGTCGACAATCACAATCGCATTATCCACCAGCATCCCCATCGCAACGATCAAAGCCGCCAGGGAAACCCGCTGTAAAGTTCCATCGAGTAAATATAGAATCACGAAAGCCCCCAAAACGATAATGACCAGACCGGTACCGATAATCACACCGCTCCGGAATCCCATCGTCAGCATCAATACCAGAATCACCACCAGCACCGACTCCACCAGATTGATCATAAAAGTACCGATAGCCTCCCTCACCCGATCGGGTTGGAAAAATACCTTTTGAAAATCGATGCCGACAGGTATACGGGAAGATTTCAATTGCTCTAAACGAGCATCCACCTTTTCGCCCAAAGTCACAATATTCCCTCCTTTTTCCATAGAGATCGATATCCCTAGTGCACGAACAGTATCATAACGCATCTCATTCCGGGAAGGATCCTGATATCCCCGTGTGACCGAAGCCACATCCCGCAATCGCAGCTGATCGTTTTCATGTCCCTGAATCAACAGGTTTTCGATATCACGGATCGATTCGTAACTATCGTCTACGCCTATCCTCAATCTACTCTTTCCCGTCTTGAAATATCCCGAATAAACCGTTTTATTCTGGTTGTTCAAGGTAGCTAAAATCTCGGCGGGATGTACACCCAGATTAGCCATTTTGTCCTGTATGATATCTATATTGATACAAGGTTTTCGGTCGCCATAAATATCCACCCGTCTCACTCCCGGTATATCCTGTAACTCACGCTTCACCAGATTGGCATACTCAACCATTTCTTCGTCGGCGATGCCATCGGTAGTCATGGCATAGAACATGCCGTATACATCCCCGAAATCATCTTTTACCACAGGAGTCACACATCCGTCGGGCAGTTGTGAAGCTGCATTCGTCACCCGCCGCCGTAAGATATCCCACTTTTGTTCCAATTCGGCAGGGGGAACCGTACTCTCCAACTCGACCGTAATAATAGACAGATCAGCCATCGATTTCGACTCCACACTGGCAATATCTCCCATCGCCCGGATTTCTTTCTCGAGCACATCCGTTACTTCCAATTCCACTTTATGAGCCGAAGCTCCGGGATAGACAGTCACGACCAGAGCTTGTTTTACCTTGATCTCCGGATCTTCCAGTTTACTCATAGAGACAAACGAAAAGATTCCGCCAACAACAAGCACTGCAATCAGAAATTTGACCAGTGCCCTATTATTCAATGCATATTCAGCAAGATTCATTCCAATCAGAATTAATAAAAGACAACAGTTTCAGGCCGGATCGACCGTTTACAGCAAACCACCGATATTCGTATCGGCAACAGGCTTCAACCTCTCGACTTCCATACCCTCTTTCAGTTTATGTACACCGGCAGTGACTACGATTTCACCACTTTGCAGGCCTTCGTCCAAAACCACTCTGCCTTCTTTCAATATTTGCCGGATTTTAACCTGTCTTTGAGTCACTTTTTTATCCGCCGGCCGATACACCCATACCGACGATTTTTCCTTGTCCTGAAAAATAGCACTCAATGGAACCACTGTCAAATTGTCGCCTCCCGCTTCATAATCGATCATTACATTCACACTCATACCTGCCGCCAAAGGAATAGCAGGATCAGGAGTCAACCGCAAACGCATCTGATAAAGCTGATTCAGATTAGCCTTTTTCGTCACATCGATCAATTCCAACGGAAAAACCCGATCCGGAAAGACATCGGCAACTGCCGTAAACCGGTTAAAAAGGTGACGACGGACATAATCGCTGGAAGGCACATCGATTTCTACCTCGAAATAACGGGTATCGATCATCGATATAACCGGCATTCCGGCAGCCACCGTTTCGTCGGTATCGAAATATTTCTTCTGGATATACCCATCGAAAGGAGCGACAAGCCGGGTATCTTTCAAAGCATTTTTATGCGCATTATATTTAGAGGTGATTTGCTGCAAACCATACACCGCTTTATCGTAATCATTTTCAGGTACACTTTTACGGTTATACAGTTCTATCACCCGTTCAGCCTCGGATTTAATCTGTTTGTATTCGGCTTCGGTAGCTTTATACTGCAATTCATAATCCCGCGGGTCGATCTCTGCAATCACTTCTCCTTTACGCACAAAACTACCCACCTGCACCGGAATCCGGATGATCGGTCCGGCTACCCGAAATGCCAGATCTACGTCGGCCGCAGCCTTAACACGCCCCGGATAGGTCACTTGTAATTCGTTCTCATAATTTTTTACTGTCTCGGTCTTCACCATCAAGACCTGCTTTTCATTGGTTTCCGACGAACGACAAGCAGAAAATCCAAGGATAATTCCCACCACAGGGAATAAATAATGTCTGATCATAGTACACACCTATTAATTATTCGTTTACGAACGTACTTTACGACTTTTAACAATTTCTCTATAATACAATAAACATGCCAAAATAAAATAAATAATCGCTAAAATCCAGAGATTTAGATACTCCGGCAACACCTCTCCAAGGGTAGCCCCCATATTGTTCATTTTTACGAACCCGTCGATTCCGTGAGTAGAAGGAAAAATTTTCGACAGGGCGATCCAATAACCGGCAATCCCCTCCTTCGGCCACGAAATACCCGAAATAAACATGAGCGGCACCGAGGTAAAGACAAACAATAAAAAAGGCTGTTCCCGCTCCCTACTTAAAAAAGAAGCTGTAATAGCAAAAAAGACACAAGCCAACAAAAAGGGGAACAGGAATAACATCAATTCCGATTTAGCGCCGATTTGAGTTAAACTAAAGATCCGGGGTACAATAAAGAACACCCAAAATCCCATCACAAAATAAACCGGCATATAAACACAGGCTTTACCGATGACAATGCACCAGGGTTTGCAGTAATGTTTATCGACGGGCACCAGGCTATGGCGTGGATTCCTGTCGCGGGCTGTTCCGGCAATCGTTCCCACTCCCAACAATAAAGATTGTTGGATCACCAGGATCAATACTGCCGGGATGATAAAAGAAGCAAAACCACTTTGAGGATTAAACATTTTGACTTCCGAAATCTCTACCGGCGAGGCGGTTATTTCTTGCTGAATGCGGGAAGCATAAGGTAAATTTTCTACCTGTATTTCTTTCCCCAGGGTGATAGCCACATCGCTTGTCGCCTGAAGTAAAGCTTTATAATTGAGTAAAGCCCCCATATCGCAAAACAAAGCGACATGGGCCTGTTCTCCCCGATTTATATCTTTACTGAAATCCGCCGGAATCTCTAAAATACCGTATATTTCTTTCTGCCACATGAAAAGCTGCGCTTCTCCGAGATCGTTACAGTGGGCTACGACTTTCACATTCGGAGAAGCTTCCCACATCCGCAAAAATTCACGGCTTAAAGGAGACTTGGACTGATCGATGACAGCAACGGGCACCTGTCTTACAACCTCATTACTATAAATAAAAGTATAAATCAGGGGATAGCCTAAACACAGAAAAATAAAGAAAGTAAGTACTGCATGGTCCCGAAAAACCAAGTAAAACTCTCTCCGAAATATAAAATAGATATCTTTCATCATAACCTCCCATTAGGGTAAATAACGATTTTCCTGTAAATCCAATTTCAATTTAGGCAAAGTCAGTAACGGCAACAGAACGAACAATACCAAAGCCAGATAAGGTTTCCAGGAGTAGGCCATAGGAATACCGTTCAAAGCCTGATCGACATAGAGCAGATAGTAATGCCTCATCGGAAATAAATCAGACATCAACTGCATCAGCTGAGGCATAGCCGGAACCGGGAAAGTAAAACCACTGACAGAGAATGACAAAACTCCCCAAAGCCCGCAAAAACTGAGGGCGATCCGATTGCGCCGTGCAATACCGGTAACAAAAATAGCAAACCCCTGAGCAGCCAGTACCAACAGCAACATAGCTAAAAACATGGGAAAAAATCCACTATTCAAAGGAAAATGTAAATAACCGTACAATATAGAAAGATACAGTAAGCCGGTAGTGACAAAGATCAGCGTTTGAGGCAATAGCTTTCCCAGCAAAGCCAATACAATAGAATCATTGCTTCGACGCAACCAATCGGCTGCCGTTTTTTCTTTAGTCTCCTGACTGATGCTATAAGTGGCGGTAAACATGGCAAACATAAAAACGAAAGCAGGCATTAAAATACTTGCCAGATAGATGGCATAGCTGATCCAGGGATTATTCAAGGGAAACGTATCCACTGTAATCGGTGACAGCCTGGCTTTCAATAGCGGTCCTCCCCAGCCTTTTGCCAACAATACGGTCTGTTGTACAGCCCCGTTTGCCAAAGCGGCCTGCAAGCGCATATTTTTATAGACCAATGAGCCCGGTAGCAGATAAGTCTCATTTGTATAAAATGAAATTTCAGGTCTTTTACCGACAGACACCTCCTGTCTGAAATTCGCCGGTATATGGAAAATACCGTAGATCCGGCTTGTTTGCATCGCTTCCCGGGCTTCTTTAAAGCTAGCCGTCCGCATCACCACTTCGGTTTGGGCCATCGCATCCAAAGAACGCACCAATTGCCGTGACAAGGATGTATTATCCTCATCCACCACGGCTATCGGCAATTTCATTGGTAACCCCTGTTTCAACAAATCGGCAAAAAAGATAAAACAAAATGCCGGAGCTAAAATCAGAATAAACCAATAAATCCGCCGGGAAGCCAGACGTCTGAATTCCCGTTTCATTAAAGCCGATAATAAACCGAGCGTACTCATAATTTTTTCAAAACACTCATTCCCGGACGCAGTCCATCTACTTTGTCCACCGGTTTTGCCTTTACCCGGAAAGTTTTTACATCATACTGCCCTGTCGTTTTGGTAGCCCGCCAGGCAGCGTAACTTCCCATATCCTTCAGATAAGTGACTTTCAATTCCACTTCACGATTATCCAAAGCAGGCACAAAAGCTTTAAATGTTTCTCCTACCCTGAAATCGTTCAGCTGGTCTTCACGCACATTAAAAGATACCCACATGTCCGATAAATCCAAAATATCCATCACCGGTGCCCCTGTACCGACCAATTCTCCGACCTTCGGATACCGCTCGGAAATTTCTCCGTCTATCGGAGAGATCAAATAAGTCTCTTTGACATAAGCCTCCACTTCTGCGACAGCCCCTTTCGCCCGGTTCAGTTGAGCCTCTGCAGCTTGTTTATCTTCTCTTTGTGCACCATTGCGTGCCATCTCGTATTGGGCTTTAGCAGCCTGTTCGGTAGCCATCATAGCTTTGTAATTAGCTTCGGCCTCATCTTTCTTCTGGGCCGGCACAACCTCACTCTCATAAAGTTTCAGGATCCGGTCGTATGTTTTTTTCGCTACCTCGGCAGCGGCTTTTGCTTTTTGCCAGGTTTGGTAAGTCATTACGATCTGTTCGGAGCGGGTACCTCTTTCAGCCTTTTCGTTCAGAGCCTGGGCAGCAGCCTCCGCCGCTTCGGCCTGACTATATTTGGCCAGCACCTCAGGACTATCCAGGATAGCCACCGTATCCCCCCGGCTCACCTGTTCTCCTTCATTAAAACGGAATATTTCGATCCGCCCCGGCACTTTTCCGGAAATACGTACTTCCGTTGCCTCAGCCTCTCCCTGAATATACTCAGGTTTCGGCTCCCAAAACAGAAAACCGAAAATTGCCACCAAAAGCACCAAAACAATGATTCCGGTAAAAGTCACCAATTTTCCATTCATCTTTTCCATACTATCTTTTCGTTTATAATTTCTATTCTTTGCCTAATATACCATACGCTTTTTGCAAATACACTTCACACAATTTCATTTCTATCTGTGTATCGATCAAATCGGCATGAGCAGCCAACCAAGCCGTTTGGGCTTCCAACACATTGGATACCGGGATCGTCCCTTCCTGAAATCCCAGGTTGGCATACTTCAAATTCTCATCGGCCTTCACCTGATTTTTTTCAGCCACTTCCATCTTCCGGGCAGCTTCTTTGACCTTCAACCGGGCCTGGCTTACCTGTAACTCTATCTTTTCGCGGGCTTCCTGTAATTTACAATTCATCCCGTCGAATCCGGTACTTATCCCATCGAAGAAAGAAGGGGTCATGGCAAAATAATTAGCCATAAAAGCCACTGTCGGCAGATAAGCCGAACGGGCAATCTTTTCTTTCTTCCGGTAAATATCCGTTGCCAGCGTCAGGCTACTGATCTCCGGACGGTTATCATATACCTGCTCGATATTCAACCACTTCGGTTCGGCCTGAGGCAAAACATTCAATAATTCTTCTTGCAGGGTATAAACCGAATCTACAGCTAATCCACAGATTTGGTTCAGATTCATACGAGCCAGACTCAAACCGTCCTCCACCCGCAACAGAGCCATCTCTGCCTGGTTCAGTTTTACCTTCACCGAGAGCATATCCGCCTTAGTCGATACGCCGGTTCGGTACATCACTTCGATATCATGTTCGAATTTCTGTAAAGTCTCGACAAATTTAACGGCTAATTTCTGTCGGTTGACCAGAGATACGATTTGCCAATAAGCTTCGTCGGTTTCCTGGATAATATTTTGCAATTCCTGTTCTCTCCCGCTCTCGGCCAATTTCTCGGACAACCCTGCCAGTTGGTTATAGGCTCTGATCTTACCCCCCATATAAATCGGTTGTGTCAGTCCTACCTGCAAAAGAGCCATATTTCTATCATCCACGGTCATCGCCTCTTTGGGCAACAGAGCATAATCTTTAGGGACATATTGGCCGTTATTCATCACAGGTTTTCCGTCTGCTCCGATCATAATCTGATCTTTACCGAGCGTCCATTTACCGTCTTGTCCGATCGTACCGACAGGCAAATGGGCATCTTCGGATAATAAATTGATCTCTTTCTGATTGCGCATATAAGTCCCCATCGCATCCAAAGCAGGCAAATATTTGGTAAAAGCCTCTTCTTTTTTAGCTTTTGCTGCGTTTATCTGCTCATCGGCCATTTTCAACTTTTTGTTATTTTCCAGAGCCAACAGCCTGCACTCTTCCAAGCTCATCACTTTTTGCCCATATACACCGGCAATCGTTCCTAACATTAATATTCCACAAATCAACTTCTTCATACGATCGGTTATTGAATAATAAATTCTATCTATTATAACGTAATTTGTTTTATACTTTTCGGTATGTATTTCAATAAAAAAATTATTCTCCGACAGCCAGAGAATAAAGTTGTTCATATTGTGATCTCACCGCCGACAATGCATAAGATATATCCTGATGCATGATCAGATAGTTTATCACACCGACGCTAATATTCAGCAAATTCTTTGCCAAAATAGAGGTATCCACATCATTTCTCAATTCTCCGGCCCGTTTGGCATTCAATATCAACTGTTCTAACTTAGAAAGTCGCAACATTTTCGAAGCCAAAACCACTTTTTTAAATTCGGGGAATAGGGCGATCACTTCCACGATCAACGAAAGGCAAAGAATTTCAGGAATTTCACTACTGAATGTCCGTGCTGAATAATTATGTATCCCGGTCAATTTCTGAATAGTGAGGTCGACATATTCCCGCAATGTCGAAATATGCCCGAATTCTTCGGTTCTTTTTGAGTTCAGCAAGGCATAATAAGAATACAATCCCTCCTTCAGTACTTCTTCTTTATTGGTGAAATGATAATAAAAAGTACCGCGGGTAATTTTCGCAGCCCGTTCTATATCACTCAGCCGCACAGCCTTAAACCCTTTTTTCAAGAAGAGCAGAAAAGCGGTTTCTATGATTTGCCGACGGGTATTATTCATTTTTTTATCAATAAATAATATTGTTCAAACTGCATACGCATATCCGAAAACATAAAGTGCAAATTATCGGTACCCAACTCGATATTCAACATACTGGTCGACACCGACATCAGGTTACGCGCCAATACCGAAGTATCGAGCGAACCTTTGATCTCTCCCTGCTGTTTCGCCTTCAAGATCATATATTCCCAACGGGACAAACGATCTTTAGACAACTCGTCAATCCATTTACGATATTCCGGAAAGAGCGGGCGAATCCAACGCAAAAATTTTCCCGAACTCAGGGACAAAAGCCTCAGCCCCAGAGTGGTTCGCGGCG